>Ga0066377_10000003_pt1 | contig 73702 bp, 64 predicted proteins | sample Knorr_S23_td_Sur_FD_70946 | JGI IMG/M metagenome (GOLD analysis project Ga0066377, IMG submission 70946) | Marine microbial communities from Southern Atlantic Ocean transect - Knorr_S23_td_SurfaceB_ad_5m_LV_B | ecosystem: Environmental > Aquatic > Marine > Oceanic | place: Southern Atlantic...
GAAAACATATTGCTATCAATGATAACACAACGTTTAGGTTTTACAGTATTAATATCAATAACTTGTTTTCTAAATGTTAAATGCGGTGCCGACTTACCGTGTTCGTGTACAAATCCTTGGATGACTGCAACATCACAATCGACGTATTCCTTGTTTTCAACAATCAACCCTTGATCACCACAAGCGTTAACACCAGAAATAAAATTCTTTAACATTACTGGTTTATTTGGGTTTTTATTGCCAGGTGGTATGCCCGCCAAAAATGACGCTACTTTATATTTCATTGTACTTTACTCTTGATCTGATTCCAAAATCCTTCGGTTGCGTTAATACACTCATCTAGTGCTAACGGAAACTGAGGTGCTTGATCTATAATTGATGCAACATCATCGTCATCAAAATCTTTCATTGATTTGAGAAACATTGGTTGATGTTTGAACATATAGAACTTACTTGCCCACGGACTTACACAAATTACTTTCTTACCTAGTAGTGTTGCCCAATATACTCCGTGGTAACTGTTTGTTAACACAACGTTTGCTGAACCAATTAGTTCAATTGTTTGTTCAACGTTGCTACCTGTGTTAATAAAACGTGGTACAGGTTTGCTTCCAAACTCTGTTCCTTTAATTAATTGTTTTTTGTGTTCGTAAAAGATAATATCGTTCTTAATAGGATATTTTTTTCTTAGTGCAGGGTGCATACAACTAGCACAAGGTACCCATTGATAAGGTTGTTCGTCGACCACGTCTCTAATACCAACAAGATCAAACTCTCTTAAGAATTTTGGATAACGCACACCTGCTATCATAATATCCTTTTGCTGTGCTTTTTGATTGTTGTGACCGGCGCCCCATACAAATCTAGGAACACCACTTCGTTGAACCTTTGCTAGTGTGCTTGTTACTAACTCTTTAAACTGTTCGTAAAATTGATTGTGTGCTTGTTTATATTTTGGATTAACTAATCTCCATTGATTGTCCCAACAGTTTTCTAGTTGAGCACCGTCGGGTGTCATTAAACATCTTTCAATGTTTTCGCCAAAGTGTTCATTGTTTAAAAGGCCACCGCCTCCAACAATAATCGGAACATCATCTGGGTATGCAACCTGTCCTAAAGTATCAATATCTGTTACTTCATATTCGTCGGGTTTTAAAAAATATTGTAACGGGTTTGATGCAATATCTCCCGTGTTATTTGGGTCTGTTCTGTGTATTACTACGAACTTTACTTTAGACATTTCTATCCTCCAATAGTATTTTATACGCTGTGCCATCTTTGAGTTCGTCAATGTGAAATTGGCCATATGCTAAATGACAGGCCCAATCATACACTAAATCGCTATCTGGATATTTAGGTGTTTCAATATCTGCCAAACTTTGCGATGTTAACAGTGATGCGGCGTTAGGTGCTAGTGTAAAAGCAGGTACTCCATAAAGTATTGCTTCGGTTGCCGCGATGCTTTGTAATGTTACAACTGCAAAAGTATCATCTAATTCATCGTAAATTGTTTTTACAATGCGTTCGGGTCTACTTGCTTTTTCTCTTATTACAATTGGTCTGTCTGTGTGTTTCTTTAATTCGTTTACAATCCATTGACGCCAGGTAGGCATATCAATATCATAAAACTTTGCTGGTTTTTCGCTAGGCATAACAACAAGAATGTTGCGGCCGTCCTTTTTCCAACTTGGTATTTTATATTTTAATCTTTCCCATCTATCACTTGGACGTTTAACTATGTTATTATGTTGTAAATCATTTTTAACAATTCTATGAAACCACTTCCACCCGTTTGGATTGATTGAACTTTTATAGTTTCCTAGATATCCACTGTCCATATAATAAAAATCTCTTTTATCTTTCCAGCACTGTTTCATTACTTTGTGTTTAAGTATTCCACGTAATGCAATAGGTGTCGGTGCAGTTTTCTCGTAATCAAACTCCTTATCCGAGGTAGGTACTATGCCCGCACCTTCGGCAAACATATTAATATACTCATCGGTTCCGTTTTTACTTAAGAATATCATCTGTCTTTAAATACTTCCACCAATAAGGGTGCTTTTCAATTTCCTGTACCATTTCTTCTCTAGTATAAATTTTACTTGTTTTTACTCTTTCCTGTCTTTCTTCCGGAAGTTTCTCTTCTGAAACAAATCCTGGATGATAGAAAAACATATTAATACCTCTAGACTCTAGTGTAAAAAATTTGTATCCGTAACCTTCTAATAATGTTTTATATTTTTGAAAACTTACTCCGTGAAACAAAGAAGTTTTTTCGTAACGACCTTTGCTCATATAAGGCATTGAATGTGAAACTTCCCAACCCCAACGTATATTAAATTCTAAACAACACGTTTTAGGTCTGAAACCTTTTGTAAGTAATTTAGACATAATTTCGTAATCAAAACTATCAATATCTAAACTAAAAAAGTCAACATTATTATTATCAATAATTTCTAAATATTTGTCCACGTATTCAGGACGTATATATTCTTGATGAAACACAACATTTTCTGGAACTGCATATTGTTTTGCTAAATCCCAAGCATAAACTTTGTAACCTTTATTACGTGCTAGATTACTTGTACAGTTTTGTGCAAATTCTAATTGCACACCTTTTTTACCTCTGTAATCTCTACCCCAACCAAACTCAACTGCTTCCTTGTTAGGATTTTTAATTGCATTTAGCATAACTTCGATTACGCCATCTTCTCCTTGCTGACTGCACACAGACTTTTCATATGACAATTTAAATTTAAACATTTTCTTCCCTCGTTCTAAAAAATCTATTTTTCTTTTCGATATCTTTTAATGGATTATCTGCACGTTTGATTTTTTGTTTATTATCAACACCTGTTTCTGCAAGTTCATCAACATAAGAGTCTATGTTGTTATCTAATTTTCTTGCACCCTTAAAGTGTCTAAAGTAATCACCAAGCACTGTTTCTTTTAAAGGACTATGTGCTTTTCTAGTAGGATGTAAATCATTTACTTTGTGTCCGGCAGTTAAAACTTTCTGCACACACTCAGTAAATGCCCAAGTATCGTGTGGCTTTTTAAAACGTTGCCTGTCATCAATCTCACGTGATTCATATATGTATTCGTAATGATCCATAAACATTTTTGCACCAGGATGTTTTTTATTAAACAGGTAAATGCAAGTTTCTGCATTTTCAGTTTCGTTGCCTTTCCATTTACCTTTGTTCATTGTAACACCCATATATGCTGTAAGTTCATTGTTAGGTAAAAGGCTATCTAAAAAATCGTGTGTAATAGGTTTATATGTGACACTATCTGCATCTAAATAAACAATAACGTCACAGTCTATATTTTTATATGCACTAATAAAGGCGTATGTTTTATATGCCATTCCTCGTGTAAAATGATCACCGCGCCATTCTAAAAATTCTTTTAGTCCTGGACAATTTTCATATACATCTAATTCTTTTAAATTTTCTGCTTGTACAGGAAGTTTCATATCTTCTGTGTACACATACAAAGGTATATCCTTGGGCCAAAACTTTAAATATGTTTCGACCATTTTGTTTGCCATATTGTCATAATAAGGTTTATTAAATGTTGTTATTGCTATGTATTTCATATTTTTACCAACTCTTTTAAATGACTCCAAGTGTGTCCATAACGTTGTTCCTTTGAACTCCATTGTGTGTACGCAATATCATTTTGCCACTGTGTAATATCAACATTGTAGTCTAGTTTTTCGATTTTACTAATATCCTTATGTGCAATAGGCCAAATCATACTTCCATCTTCCATTGCAAATGTAGGAATACCTTCACAAACAGATTCAATAGCACTTAAACTATTATATGTAACAACACAGTAAGCACTTTCTAAATCTTTTTGTAATCCGTCTCCGCCTTGAGCACCACCTTGTGTAGTATTTTTGCTTATGGTAATGTTATCATACATTGTTGATATTCTACCTGCAACTTTTAAACCAGCGTTCATACCTCTTGGGTGCGGACGAATAACAATAGGTCTATCAGTATGCTGACGAATTTGACCAACAATATCACTTAACCAATCGAAGAATGTTTTACCTTGATCGTGTAATCTATTAAGCGAACTGTCTCCTAACTTTTGTCCCATAATAAGAATATTATCACCTGGACTGTGCCAATCTTTAAATTTTATTTTTGTTTCTTTTTCGAACTTATTCCATCTATCTCGTGGACAATTTTCATTACCAAAGATACCTTCTGTCCATTTGTAACTATACCAACCTATTCTTCTCCATTCTAAAAACTTTCTAAATGAAGCAGACTCTGTTACAATAAAAGGTTTACCTGAATCTAAGATAAACTGATAACCATTGTGAGGTTCATTTGCAATAAATTTAGGTTTAATTAAATTAGTTTGCAAATATATATCAGCATCAAGCACCTTTGGATCGTCTTGATTTAATAATTGATAGGTATCTCCTAAAGAAGCAAAGCCTTTTTGTAAGCCTCTGAATCCTTTAAACGTACCTCTAATTGCTATAACTTTGACCATTCTGTACCTGTTTTGTTAGCGGTGTTAATCCACAGGTCAGCGTAATCGACATTCTGACAGTTTTCAAACCACGGTCCACCTTCGGTGAAATGAATTGCTTTAGGTTTGCCATCGCGTGGCTCTTTGTACCAACCTTCTAACCAATTCCATTCGTGACTGATTTCTCCAATCTCTTTGTCATCTAACCAACTAAAGCGATGCATAAATTTTCCTGTTTCTTTATTAACCATACTAGGAATAACTTGTCTGTTGCTAGGATGACCGCAGTTCCATAATACCATTGAACTCCAATTCTTTCTAGGATATAATGTTTGTGCTTTGCCGTCCATCTTTGTACCTTCTTTAGGTGTGTAATCGTGATGAACACACATAACAGCATACTTGTCGTCTCGTTGTTTAAACAGTTTGTCGATATCGTCTAACCATAAAAAATCACAATCACAAAACACTGCCCAACCTTTATAATCCATTAGATATGGAATAAGAAATCTTGTGAATGTAAATTCTGTTGAACCTAAAGTATCAATAGGTCTAGTGTAAATTCTTTTATCTCTTAGTTCTTGTAGTTTTAAAAGTTTAATATCAACAGGTTCTTCTGTTGTATGTCTAATGCTGTACTCACAAACATCACTCGCGATTTTTTCTCTGGAATCGTAACCTATAAAGACAGTGTTCATTATTTCCCTTCTTTCCCGTAATCTTTATCTACACCAATACGGTTAATATCTTCTTCGATGCAGTTATCACCGTATTGTATTTCGATAATTCTTAACGGTTTATCTGTTTTATTTTCTAATTGATGCCATTGACCTACACCTATGTTTAATTTATCAAACCTCTCAAGTGTATCCCATTCTTCTAAATCAGTTGAACCGTTGATAGTATTTACTGTTGCAGTACCTTCGCTTACAAACCATAGTTCGTTTCTATGTTTGTGTTTTTGCATACTCAACCGTTTGCCTGGATCAACTGTAAGTTCTTTTAATTTAACTTCGTTACCGACACCAAATAAAACTCTATAATAACCCCAAGGGCGTTCTGTTTTAGGATACTTGTATTCTTCTAGTATCCAACTGCTTGAATTCTTTTTGTCTGTGCCACCAACACCAAACTCAAATGACAATCGTGGATGGAACATTTGTTCTTCAGGAATATTAGTTTTATCTCTATCTCCGCCATTAGCAAAGATCACAGGATCACCAGTTTTCCAAAATTCTAATGTTTTACGTATTGCATCACAGGCAGTATCATCACTGTCATCAAAAGCAATAACATCATCAACTATTGATAAATTTTCGATTATTTCTGCACGTTCATTATAAGGCATAAATGGTTTGCCTTTTTTACGTGTTAACCAATCATCTGAATTAACACCAACAACTAGATAATCTCCTAGTTCTTTGGCCGCTTTGAAATATGCAATATGACCTGAATGTAATGGATCGAATCCGCCCGTAACTAATACTATTTTCATAGTAGTATTTATGTGCGTATATTATTCGGAGTGAAATTAAAGAGTGTTCTTGCTAAACACAGGCATAGTAAAATATTTTAGATTAACAATAGAACCGTTAATCATAACGTCCATTGGTAATGCACCTTCCTGTTGTACAAATTTTGCAAGTCTTACAACACCTTTTGGTTTAATCATATATGCTGTTAGATTAGGAATAAAATTACGCTTCATATCAGAATATTCTAATATTGGAATACGACGCCCGGCACTATTTGTGTAAGATCCGTCTTTGTTGAAAATAACATCGGGTGCAAAAACACGTACAAGATTCCTTTCGTGATCTGCTTTTATACTTAAATGAAGTGCGTGTTCATATAAATCTGTAACATTACCCGGCAATGGTGCAATCATATACCCGTTGTAATCTACAATCAAGTATGGAATATTTTCTGTTACACACTTGGTCCAAACTTTCCAATGTGAAAGAAACCTTGCAACCGCTTCAGGATCTCGAGCGTGTACATCAAACATATTTGGAAAATGCATAAAATTCAAACTATTAAACAATGCTGTGGCATCATTAATACTAACATATTCTTCTGTTTCGTAGGGTATGTTAAATCTATCCAAACTTTCCATAGCCTCGCGAGACAAGGTTTTATGTTCGTTGGTTAACTCTTGACCACGTTGTTTTTTTAGTTTTGTTAGTACTACTGCTTTATAGTTTTGCATATCAATATTTACTCGCTATGAAATTACTTTGATATCCATTTGGATCTAGTAAACGTTCTTGTTTAGTTGTATAAGCAAACTCATCAAGTGATATAGGATTTAATTTTAAATCTTTAATTACAAAATTATTTTTTATCAAAAATTTATATAGATCTATTGCGGTGTAGTTATATTCTTTGAAATGGATCTCTTGGCATTCAAAGTATATTGTATCTGTATTTTTTAGTGTATTAATGCACCCATATAATGCTAAAAGTTCTGCACCTTCTATATCCATTTTAATAAAATTGGGTGTTAGATTAAAACTATCAAGGGTACGTGTTTCTAACTTGATTTCTTGAAAATTTTCCATTCTTGAATGTTTTCGCAAACCACTCCATCCTGCTCTATCTAAGTCTTTATAAAAATTTACTTGATTATGATTATCAGAGATTGCGTAGTTGTAACAAAAAACATTATCTTTTTTTCTAAATCTGTTTTCTAAATGTATGTAATGCTCTGGTAATGCTTCGAAGCAATGAAATGTTGCTTTAGGGAATGCATTTAGATATGGAACTAACCATTTGCCTTTCCTAGCACCAACGTCTAACATCACCATATCCTTTGGTGCTGTTTGTAAAATATGTTCGTAAATTAAACGGGATTCTTCTTTTTTAAATTGAAGCATCTTCCATTCCTGCTACACGTAATTTAGTAATATTAGTTATCTGCCATTGCTTTTGATCTAAGCCTTTTAAGATTCCTAACCACTTATTACGTAGCAGTGCAAATTCGTTGATAATTTTTTCCATATCAACAACATCTGCTTCACCGTCTACGTATTTTTCTACGTCACGGCTGGATAATGCTCTTTGGTAAGATTCTAAATATTGTTTGAAAAATTTAGAACGCATTCTGCGTAGTTCGATGTTAAGGTATTCAAGAATAGCCTCAATCTCTTGCAACTGTCCAAAACGTTTTTCAACTATTCCTGGAAGGTTTGAAGCATTCTTTTCTAGATTGCCTTTCAACCCAGTTTCCACCCTTGCAAGATCTAGTTCGTTTTCGTACCAGACAATACAATCAGGAATGTTTGCAATATCTTGGGTTACCCTTGAATACCAATTAATCATCTATTACCACTCGTCGTCTTCTTGATCATCGGACCATTCAACATCGTCATCCTCATAACGCTCGTCGGTATCTGTAACACCTTGAACGTCTTTTACTGCTTCGTCCAAATAAGGATCAGCGTCTCCAAGTGCAAATAATACATCTTCTTCAACACCGTTATCTTGACACCAACGAATAAATCCGTGGGCGGCTTCTTCCTTATTGGTCTTAGGAATGTACTCTGTGATCATATCCCAAAAATCAATTAACTGTTCGTCACTCATCTCTAGCATCAGTATCTTTATCCTCTACAATATTGTTTGAATCAGAGCCTTCTTGCTCTTCTTGATACTTATCAATATTGTCGGAAAAGTCCTTCATTATGAGATTAAGTTTTTCACCTGTCCAGTCCTTACGATAGTCTAAATGCTCAGTGCCTTTAGAATCAACATACTTGAGTCTATTGCCCTGTTGTTTTAGTAAACCGTGTTTCTCGAACAAGTCAACCAATCCACTGTATGGGTCCATACCTGTTTCATATGGTATTTTAACCTGTACACCTTCAAAAGGTTTTGCGTAACGTGTTTTCATTACCTTACAAGCGGCTCTGATACCACGCACATCTGTTACCTTTTTACCATCTTCATCTTCTTTAAGTTTCAATTTCTTCATAGCGATTACAATTGAACTTGCGTAGATAAAGCCTTGTCCACCACTGATCTTGTCATCTGGATCAAACATATCTTGTGATGCATAAGTGTGGTTAGTACATACCATACCAACGTTATAACTACCAAACATATTAACACAGTTACGTACAAGTGCTGTAAGTGCCTTGGGTTTTCTACCCATATCACCTTTCAAATCACCTTTATCAAACTGGTCAACATCTGTGGGTGTTAATAACATACCCAATGAGTCAATTACAAATAGTACCTTAGGTCTATCAGCAGGATCTTTTTCACCGTAATCTTCTCTATATTCTTTCATAAAGTTAGATACAGTTTTTGCTACATCATCAATCATACTCATTGATAAACGTAACAATTTATCCTCACCGGTATCAACGCCAAGTGCCTGCAACCATTTTTCATCAAGTGCGTTCTCTGAGTCAATTAGAACTACAAAGATACCTTGATCTTGTGCTGACTTAACGATGTTACCAGAAGCAAAGTAAGATTTACCTGCTCCTGATTCACCTGCAAATACTGTAACCTTACCTAGTGGAACACCTTTATGAAAGTCTCCACTAATAAGATAGTTCAGTGCATAGTTACCTGTACTGACCCAATCAGTCGGATCGTTAAAACCAATACCTAATCCACTAATGGACTTGGTAAGACCTTTACGGAATTTAGATACATCGAACGGTTTCGCCATATCTTACTCCTTAGGATTGTCTTGAACGGATCATTGCTAAAATGTCTTGAGCACGTTCGCTTGATGGTTTATCTTCTGAACTAGCAACTGGTTCACTTACTGCTGGTGCAGGTTCTTGTACAGTTTCCTGTACAGGAGCACTAGTTTGTACAGTTTCCTGTACAGGTGCAGTAGTAGTTGCTGGTTTAGATGCATTTGGATCACCTGTAGATGCACTCATACCTGGTGCTCTAAAGTATTGACCCCAACGATCTGGATCGTATGCTTCACCATCAACAGATGCTTCAAACATCTCTTGCATAATTTTAACTTCTACGTCAGTAGGTTTCTTAGGTAAAAAGTCTGACAAGTTAAACAAACCGTTTGTGTCTACTGCTGACTTTTCAGTATCACTTAATGCACGTTCTCTACGTGACCATTGTGAAGTTGAATAATCTGCGTAACCACCTTTAGATGTTTTCTTAATTCTAAAGTCTACACCTCTTACATAATCTGTAGGAAGTTCTTCCATCTCAGGATCCATTAATGCACCCTTAATGATTTGGAAAATTTGTGGACCAATAATAAAACGTCTAATTGGATTTGCTGGTTGTTCATCTTCTTTTAATGGATCTTCATTTACAAATCCTTGGAAGATATAAGACTTCTTCTTCCAATACTTACGACCTTGGTCTTCCAATGATTTATCTTTAAACCACTGTCTAACTTCTGTAAGAATTGGACAAGTCTCACCGTACATTTCCATACACGGAACGTTAACTGTCACAGGACGTGAATCAGTTTGTCCTTTGATACCCGCGAAAGGTAGTTTGATCATCAAACGTTCTTTCCAAAAGAATACGTTATCAGCGTCCGCATCTGGTAAAAATCTTACCACTGCTTCTGCGCCTTCTGACATATTCCAATGTGGGTAAATTGCTCGATCACCACCTGAAGATTGAGTGTTTCCACCCTGGCGTGATTCTTGTTCTTTTAGTTTTGCACGAATTTCTGCTAATGTTGCCATAATAAGCCTCCTTTGTTTGCCTTTAAAATGTGCCTGTTGTCGATATGTTTTTCTAACAACATATCTATATTATAGTTACCTTCTGTTATAAAGTCAACTATAAATTCTGAAATTACTTAATTAATTTTGCCAATTTGTCTTTGAGCCAGTTGTTGTCTACAGTTTCCCAATCTTGAGACTCGTTTTTCTTTTCCTTGTCCTTGATTGCTTTCTTCATAGGCTCTTTTTTATTGCCATCTTTATCCATATCTAGAAAATCTGGCTTTGCTTTTTTGGCTTCGTTTGTGTTTTCCATACTTGTTCTCTCTATATAACTTTGTACTTTGCCCAATCCATCTTGTTTGATGTCGTCTATGTATTTTTGAATAATGCTGTTAGCGTAACCTTCATCAGCATCACCTGGTTTAGAGTACATCAACCCTTGTAAGCGTTTGATTGCTTCTGCTTCATCTGATGAGTCTGTAATTTCTGCTTCTGCATCAGTAACAGCCATATCCCACGCATTACCACCTTCGTTTACTTCGTCTTCCACTTGTACCCTTTTACCTGTCAGTTTGGATACAAATTTCTCAACTAGATCCCCTACGGAATCGCCAAAACGTTTACGAGCGGAAATCACCACGCCAGTTTCACCTTTTGGAAACGCTCCAGTTTCTTTGTCATAGAATGAGCGAACAAACTCAATGATATCTTCAGTTGATGCTTTTTCGTCTTTTGGCTCTTTATCATCGCCTGCTAGTTTCATAGCACCGTCTTTATCAATAGTTACATCGGTAGTATCATCTTCGGACTCACCGTTAAATGCGTCAATGTCACCTGAATCATACTTTGTTGGCTTTTTCATATCGCCGAAGTTTACATCATTAAGTAATTCTGGATCATTCTTTTCTAGATAATCGTGTACCAAAGGTCTTGCACAAGAATCAGGATCCTTATCTGCAAGTGCTTTTAGTTCATTGTTTAGTTGTTCGTCGTCTATAATACCTTTTAGACTTTCGATTGCGTTAGTGGCATCTGCTCCTACTGGAAAATGTTTTGCCATTAATTTGTTTAATACTGCAATTTTTTGTTTGTCGACAGTTTCACCTACAACATCATCTGCCCAAGATTCAAATTCGTCTTTGCTTTCTTTAGTACCGTAGTCGTCGTCAATTTGATCTATCATACGATCATAAATTTCTTCAAAGTCATCGTCTGGATGATAACCGTGATCGGTTGAAACATCATTGTACATATCGCTCACTGCTTTGTAAATAGCATCGCCGTATTTTCCTGAGTTTGCGGCATATAGCATATCAAACCCATCATCACTGTTTGCGACTTTACGGAAGAAAGAATCAACTTCGTCACCGTGGTCTTCTGAAACAAATTCATCTAAATTAATTTCATTTTCTTTTAATTTCTTTTGATAGATTGTGTGTAAAAGAGGAAACATATCAGTTAAGTCTTCATTAAACTGAGGAATAGTAAATGCATCTTTTAATTCTTTTGCATTGTCTTCTGTAAACTCGCCAACACTTTCAGGAGTTATATAATTTTCAAATGTTTCTTTGTAATAATTTTGACCCTGTAATTTTTTAATGTGTGTTCTTAAATTTTCTAATTCTAATGTTGCACCTTCAATAATATCATTTGAAGTTGAGTTCATAAAGTCTTTGTGTTGTACGTATCTTTTAAATGCTGTAAGTTTAGCAATATCTTCTGAACATTTAACAATGTGCTTACCAAACTCATCGTGTGGTAAACCGCCGTTAGCAACGTGACGTGCCATTGCTCTACCACCTGCTAAATGATTAAATGGATATTTGAATCTTTCACCTGATTCGTTCTCAACAAATAAACTTTCAATATGTCTAGTACGAGCACCGATTGCCTCTTGATTAACTTCTTTTTTATGTCTAATAATTAATCTTGTTTTATCTAAATTTTCGTAACTTGACTTTGACGTACCATACATAGCAGACTCCTGAACCTTATTTTGACCTAGATATTGATAGTCTCTTTTATCTAAGTTTGCTTTAGCAATATCTCTAGCATCAAAACTCATTAAATGTTTCTTTGCAAAAAATCTCATTTCTTTTAAAAAGTTATACCAATCATTTTCAACGCTTTCAGGTGCATCCTCGAGCATATTTTGTGAGTAGTATAGTTTTAATTCGTTAGGATCTTTGATCGAAACAGATACAGCACCTTGGTTTTCGTTTTGTGCTATATAATCAAAGTCAAAAAATCTAGCCTGTGCTTCATCAGAAGTAGGAGCGCCTGTTTCGTCGCCCATTACAACCTTCGGAAAGCGTCCTCTGATCTTCTCAAATAACGCTGATGCTATTGATTCTAATCCCTTCATATTGTTATTTATGCTACTAGAATGAAACGAACACCGGCATAGGCAGTGTGGTTTCTTCTAAATTATCTCTCATTTTTTCGTAAATTGCTGGATCCCAATCCGCTAATATCTTCTGCATACGTACATTTAGCAGTGTTGCTGATACTAAATCGTCGTGTTCTCCAGTCTTAGCACCATATGTTGTACCGTGTGCAACATAGGCTTTTAGTTCGGATATTAAAGGCTTACTTTTAATCTTTAATTGTCCTGATTCTAATAGATGTTTAAATTTAGCACACGCACCCATTTTGGTTTTATGTGTTGTGTTAAATCCTTTGCGAAACTTTCTAACGTGACCTTTTCTAATAGGCTCACTTAAAAACATACCATAAATGTTTTCTTCACCAAAATCGTTTACACTAATAAGCGCCGCTTCACCAATTGCATTGTTCTCAACACTGTAATATAACTGTGGGTTATCCTGCCCTTTGCTGTTGCACTGATCTAATACATTTTTGTTAATTGCGGCTAATATTTTTACCTGTCCTTGAATGGGTGTTAAATTATGTTGCCACTCTGCTACTTGTTCAAATGTAGGTAATTCAAATACTTCAATTGCGGCATAGTCACCACCTGTACCCAAACTTGGATCCCAACTAACAACGTATGTCATTTTAGAATCACATTCTTTGTACCAACGTGTTTGTCCAAGTTTTGTTGCAGGATCTTCTCCTTCGAGTTCTGCAAGACGCACACTGTTAATTAATGTTTCATCAAAGATCAAGAATTCACATTCGTGTTCTCGACGGAAACGTTCTTCACCAATTCTGCTACGTTCTTCTTTTGCCCAGTCTTCATCACGTTCAGGATGTTCGCTCCAGTGAGCCGTAAAAGCAAAGAATCCGTTAATACCTACTTCTGTATCATTACCGTGTTCATCGAATCTTTTACAAGCCTCTGTCCAGATAAGTGCAAATTGATCTTCGTCACTGTTTGGTGTTGAAGTAATAATTGCCTTACCACCTGTTGCTAGTGTTGGAGAAATCGCAGTCCAGAATTCTTTGGCGATGGTAGGATTAACGAACGCAAACTCATCACAGTATAGTAAAGATATTGACATACCTCGTCCTGTGTTATCTGTTGTTGTTTGTGCTACAATACGCGAGCCGTTATCAAATTCCATTGACCCTTTGTTATATGAAGTTACACCACATCTTATATGGTCCGGACAGTCTTCGTAAGCATAACGAATACGGTGCATAATTTCTTGAGCACCTGCGTATTTGTGTGCCGCGATAAGCACAGTTACATCTGGATTAAACATAGCATACCACAACAAATAACCTGCCGCCGTTGTAGACTTACCTGTCTGTCTCGGTAGCATATTAATATTAAATCTGTGATTGTGATAAGACTCAACTAATCTTTCTTGGAATTCAAATGGTGAAAATAATAACTTACCTTTAACAGGATGTTGTATAAAGAAAAACTTTTTTAAAAAATATGAGGCACCTGTATCAGGATCAGCACATAACTGCAATTCCTTAATCTGTTGTTCTGTATACTTGACCTTGGCGTGTGCCTTCTTGATGAGAACACCGTCAAGACTTTTACTATTTTGTACCATAATAGTATTTATAGTGTGTTAGTAGGGGTGTAATTATTTTTTAATTGGAACGCAATTATCAACCGTTTTGCCACCTTTTTTCTTGGTGCCCATACGCTTATAGCCTTTCCAACATACTTTACCGTCAACGCCTTTTTGTTTTTCTTCTGGTAATGTTTTGTAAGTTGGTTTACCACATTCTTTACAAATGTTTTCTTTAGCCATTTTGGTAGCGGTTGCGTACATAACTGCTTTTGCGTCATCGCCATAACGCTTTTTAAAGTCCTTAGAAGACTTCTTCATACCTTTAACGAATTTTTCTTTTTTCTTTTCTTCGCCTTTGGTAAGTTTACGTTCGTTTATAATGAATACTTCACTTATTTTCATTTTTGAATTCTTCTAATTCTTTTTTAATTTGTTCTTCAATTGATTCCAAAGGATTGTCACCTTGACTTCTTACAAAGTTTTGTTTACGACCTCTTTGTCTAATTTGTGCGTATTCTTCCGAATCATAATTTTTATATTTTTCATCAGGTTCGTTGTCCCAACCTTCTTCTGTTTCTTCGTCTTCACCACAACCACAGTCACCACCTACTGATGGTTCTGCTTTCATAGTTGGTAAATTATCGCCTTGTGGCATATCTTGATCACCAACTTGCTTTAAACCTGCAAGTTTCATAATCTGTGCTAACACTGGAAGGTCTTCTGGACTATCTGAAGCAATAGTAATTGTTTCGTCAATTTTTTGTTTAACGCCATTCATCTTTTCAGTATTTTCTAAAGCGTCAGTGTGAACGTTAGGATTTTTTTCATCTAGTTCACGTAATTTTTTTAATACATCAATCATTTGCATAATATTACTCCTCGTATCCTTCGCTACCTTCTAAAATATTTTGTGCAGGAAGTGTAACTGCTGAAGTAGTAGCATCGCTTCCAGGACTAACTGCATCTGCTGTCGCTGTTCTAATTTTTGCTAACTTTTCGGCATCTTCGTAACTTGGAGTATTCCAGGCACCGTCGGTATATCTAATTGTTGATTCATCATAAACATTGTTAGGTGTGTTTCCTGTTTCTGAATCTTCATCATCATTCCATAACAGGTGTGCAATAAGTGTATCAGCACTTGCATCAATTAATACAACTGTGCCACCAACACCAGCAATTTTTGTTAGTTGTGCTCTTTGTTCAACTTCGTCTGCTTCAACCCAAGCCTGAGGCTCACTAGGTCTACCTGCGTTGTCAACAATAGTCCAAACTTTTGCTGGACCTGTGTATGTTGCACTTGCCGAAGAACCATCTTCTAGAGTGTAATTAAAACTAATATTAGAAGCAGAAACGCCTTGTGGTAAATCGCTCATTATTCGTCTTCTCCTGAATTACGTTCTTTGGCTTCTTTTGCCAATTGTGCTAAAAAAGATTCTTTACCTTTTTCTGTTGTTACTAATGCATCTTTATCTACTTTAGGTGCATCTTTGTATTCACCATCCATAAGTTTGTCTTCGTATGGTTTATTTTCTTTTTCTGCTTGGTATTCTTCATATGGGTCACCTGGTTGACGTACAACAATATCACTTGGTGTCATACCCAACAACTGTGAAAGATATTGACCTAACTCAAATTTTGTTACAGGATAGTTAAGTGTAGTTTCATAAACAGTAACTTCGCAGTTTTGTCTATGTGGAAAATCTAATGGTACGTTCTGAATAGGTGTTTTCTTACCCGCAGTAACGTTTGAAACTTCATATTTTTGTAATCCTGACTCTAGTTTGTCAGCAAAACCTTCGTCTAATTCACCAGCAACTTTAATAATAAAGTCATACTGTTTAGACGCTTCTTTTAAGTATTTTGTAAATGTACTCATCGTTATACTATCCTTTAACTACTGTTATTTATCTTCTTTCTTGTTTAAAATCTGGCTTATTAGAGTGTTGCGATCTATTACAATACCCTCTGCATCCACCGTATCAGCAGTATCGCCAGCCTTTGCGTCTGCTTGTTGCTTCTTAATTTGAAGTTCAATCATTTTTAACTTCTTATCTAGTTTAGCAGATTTGGCATCTATGGCGTTTCTAAGCATATTAGACGCTACTTCAAATACCCTGCCACTATAACGGCTTTCAACGTTCATACCCAAATCCATTAGATCTTCGTATGACTGTTTGGCTCTATCCGCTAGATCATCTAGTTCTTTATCTGCTAGTTCACCTAATCCTTTTACCATAGGAAGTGCGGCGGTAATTTTATCAAATTCTGCTATGCTTCTTTCCGCACTAAACCCATTTTGGACAGCAGTTTGTTTTGCTTCGTTTTTGGGTTCTTCCACTTTGTCCATAGTTTCCTGGACTTCTGGTAGATCTAACAGTTCTTCTAATTTCTTTGTCATAATATTACTTACCTCTTTCGGCCTTGGTGGAATAAATCTTTTTCGGTTACAACACGGAAATATATTCCATTTTGTTTTGCGTATGCACTAGCGGCTTCCCATTTTGCCTGATTTCTAATATACTGTGCTTGATTATATTGATTCTTACCAACGCTTTCTTTCATAGTTTGATTGTCTGGTTTAATTTCAATTAACTCTGCCTTAGTTTTCCCTTTTTTATTACTGTACACAATAAAAAAATCAGGAACATAAATTGTATATTTTCCTGTAAGTGGATCTCTATAAGGAATGCGTATCGCTTCGCTGGCCCATTTTGCAACAGCAGGATGTTCATCGCACAACTTCATAAAGTGCCATTCCCAACTTGACCTATACGTAGGTGTTTTAGTTCCTATGTATTTGTCTGGATTCTTTAATTCAAATTTACCTTGTGCAAACTTCATTATGGTACAATATTCCTCTTGGCTGTGTTATTTTCGTCTGGTTGTTTAGCAGTGCCAAGAGAAGATGTCTTTAAACGATTTATGTTTAGAATTTCTCCTAACAAATCGCTTAATTGTACCTGATCAAAATCTTTAATTTCGTCTAACAGAGTTTGTACTTTAACACCGTCTACTTTTGCCTGCTTCATAACAGTAAACGCAACGGTTCTGGCCGCTTCATCACCCATACCACGTTTTTTAAAAAATCCTAGTACAGCATCACTTTCACTAGCGTTAAACTCTAGTGGCTCTGTACCGTATGCATCAAAAAACTTAATAGTTTTATCTGAATTGCTACGTGTAGTTTGCTGTTCACTTATAGGTGTATTGTTAGCCATTTAAAATTTCCTTTACTTGTAATGTATTTAACATAATTGCAGGCTTCATAAAACTTCTTATTCTATGATTTTTAGGAATTTCGTACTGTTCTAACCAATCTGATGTTTCTTTGCTACCATAATGACCACGATTTTCCTCAGGATATTCTTTATATGGAAATCTTTTAGCACCACTGTTCATACTAAGGTATAAGTGTCCATCGTCTTCCATATATTTTAATATATCCTCAAAAAAGAAATGCCATTCTTTTTTATTCCACACTTGTGGTCTTGTACTAAAGAAACCTCTCATACAAGTAATTAAATTAAATTTTCCTGTAATATTTTCAATTGGACGAAAAGGATGCACTAAAGAATCAATTACTTCAATATTAAAAAAATCATACACAGGATCGTATTCTTTTCTTCCTAATTCATCTGTACCTAAAACATTGTGTCCTAGTGTTTTACAAATATAAGGAAACCACCCAGCGCCTGTACCAATATCTAAAATTCTTTTATTTTTTGATTTGTCTAAATTAAAGTAATATGCTATTGCTAATTTTTCTCCTATCCACTTTCTTATAGGATTTGTCAAATATCTATTTTGTGTTTGATCATACACTTTTAGTAATTCATCTTCATTTAATGTTGTATAAATTTTATCTATATCAACATTTATACGGGTGAACATATTCGACAGGTTACTTTGTTGAACCGGTATAAATTTATTAGACATTAAGCCTCCTACAATTGATTTATAGGTGGAACTTTGATTACTTCTCCGGAGCCGCCAATTTTTATTTCTGATGTACCGTCTGCAAAGTCTGTAATTGTTTCTCCACTAGTGGTTTGAATTTGTCCAATAATTTCACTCGAACCTGCAGAAGCAACAGTTTGCTTTTTAGCATCAAACTTATTAGCACCCATTACATTAACCGCTCTCTGTGTACCGTTGACGATTGCTTTTTTACTAATGTTTTCAATTTCATTTGATACACCTTCTTTTGTTAAGTTTTTAGCATTGTCAATTGTATTTTTTGCTTTAATGGCTGTACCAATTAATGCAAAAGGATTGCTAAGAACATTAGGATCCTGTAAATCGCCGAACACATCTAATCCTCCGGCAATAACACCACCTGCACCAAAGAGACCTCCTCCACCGCCTCCCATAATACTTAACGGAGATGGAGTCTTATCATAATGAATACTGGAAAATCCTCCAGGTGAAGATCTAACTGAACCTTCTGCATATCTAATACCTTCATAGATAACAACCATTTGATTTTCTGCTGGTGCTGAACTACTTGCATCGTGTGTTGGTGGGGTCCAAGATTGTACCATAGGATTAATTAATTCAAACTGTTTAAATTTTTGTCTGCTTAATTGATAGATACTAATTTCATTAAAGAATCTTCTTGAACGGAAATTATCTAAACCAAATTTAAATGGTCCTGCAGGATTAGGACTGTAAGTTGTTGTTTGTTGTAGTGCATCAACGTACTGCGAGTCAGCATAGTTGGCTTTGAAATATTGTTCCCACATACCGCTAACAACATTTGAATTATCGTCGTGGAAAGTAAATGTTACAGGAGAATATTGTATACCTGTTTGAATATTTGTTTTCTTACCATATTGATTTTTTGTTTCTGTATTAACTTGAATGCCAGGAAGTGTTACATTCTTACATAACATACCACATTCGATCTGTGGTGCTCCTTTGCTAAATCCAAATGGTGCAAAACCAAACAACGTTGGTGCTTTTGCCGCCGCTCCGTCAAATCCAAAATATACGTGATAAAGAAACCCAACTTTTGGAGCAAGGGCCATAGTGTTGTCTGTGAATAATCTAGCCGCGTGTTGATAATCACGCATATCGCCTTCACCGCTAAAAATACCTTGTACAACGTTGCCGAGAAATTTAGTAATCTTGTTTGCCATACTATTATTTAGTCATAAAAAAAGGCCGGTGATTTTTTAGGTCACCGACCTTAAATTCTATATAGCGTCTATTAGCCTGTTGCTAAAGTTCTAATAGATCTACCAATTGCTTGACCAATACCATCTGGTTGACCAGCACCATTAGTTTGGATAGCGTTATCAAACTGTATTGACATTGTGATGTCAACTGGGTTTGAATCACTGTAAGTTAATTGGTTGTAGTTGATGTCTTGAATAAAGCAACCTACTAACTCGAAAGTTTCTAAAACGGTAGGAGCATTGGCACCGTTACCACCATCGAGTACTTCGATTCTTGATTTAAACTTGTAGTCAACACCACTAGCCGCACTTGACTGTTCGAAGAAATCAAATTGTTTCTGCATTTGCTCTCCACATAATTTGTTAACAGCGTTGTTAACATCGTCACGTACTGTTAGTGTAATTGGTTGCCAACTATGCTTACCAGCATAATAAACTTTTGAGTTGTACACATCAATTGCGATTGACTCAAAGTTTACGTTTGGTCTAGTAACATCAATTACTTGTTTTGTTAATTCTACTACTGGACTTCCTGCACCAAAGTTTTCAAGTGACACCCTAAAGCGATACTTTAGTTTTGGCATCAACAAGCCTTGTGTACTTGCTGACTGGTCACTCGCTAACGGCACTGAAAATCTTGATAAACTTGAAATTGCCATTTTAATTTGCTCCTTTATTAAAGTTATTTATCACTTTCATTATGCCCCTAGTGTTGCAATCTCACCTGTGTTTTTAAGTCTTAATGGAATGTAAATGAATTCCACAGCCTTAACCGGTTCAATCGCTACGTCTAAGTAAAGTTCACTTCTATCAATTCTTGCAGGTGTGTTGTTTGATTCATCACACACTACTAAGAAGTCATATAGTGCTCTTTGTCCAACAAGTTCAAGTAATAAACTTTCTGTTGCTTGTTTGATCTCATCACGTGTAATTTTATCGTTTGGTTCAAACATAAACGGTTTAGCCAACAATGTCATTTGACGTCTTAAGTATGCAACTAATCTTGCAACGTTAATTCTGTCTAATGCTGAGGCATTTTTTGCTCTAGTAAACTGACCGAAGTTAACTAAACCACTACCTGTAATAAAAGTTAATGGGTTAATTTTAACACCTGCCATTGTGTCTCTTACACCTTCGTTTAGTGAAACTGGTTTAAACTCACCTTCACCGTCGATGTAACCAACACTTGATGCGTTACCAATTCCACCTCTTCTTGTACCTGCTGGTGCAAACCAAGGATAAGAAACTGCATCACTTAAAGCAATAGTTCTTAGCATCATATGACTTGGTGGAACAACAATATTGTTACCATTTAAGTCAGTTGTAAAGCCTGATGGATAAAACACTGCCATATACTCATCGTAAGTTAGGAAGCCGTCATCACCATCTGCTAGTGCATTGTTTGAGTTGTTACCGTATGCTAACAATTCTGTTGCAGTAGAGCCTAATCTGAAAGGAGTATCTGCTACAACAAATCCTGTTATACCTCTGTCTACGTTTAGGTTAACAAGGTTGCTTGTTAATTCTGCGTAGCCTGGTGCTGATAACAATGTAAATGTTCTTGTTTCTTCATCTCTTAAATCGTTGTTAGTATCAATTTCTGATTTAAGTGCCGCAACAACTGTTTTACGTTGTGCTTTTCTTCCGAATAAACCTGAACCATCTTCAGCGTTAGTATTCCAACCAATCCATCTATCAACTTTGTAAGATGCCATTGATTCTTCTGTACCACCGTTGTATGTTGTACCAGTACCTTCGAAACGTTTGTTACGTCCGTTGTTTTCGTTAATGTCTATGTGACCTTTAACAAATTTCTTAACATTGTAACCAGAACGTCTAGTGTTCCATAACAACATACCTCTTGGATATAAGTCTGGATCTGGAGCATCTGGATCTAAGTAGTCACTTGTTAAAAGTTGTTCAATAGTACCTGCTGTATCGCCTGTTGCACCTGTGTAACCGTAACGTGCATCTGCAAATAAGATACCATCTTCTGAAGTTTGATCAGTTACATCTACTTGGTTCCATTCTAAGTTGTTACCATCATATTTGTAAAGTACTACACCGTAGTCTTCAACATTTGATGTATCAACCCAAATATCGCCAGTTGCAAGTGATGTACCATCTGATTGTAAAGTTGGTTTAGTTGCACTTACAATTGGACCTTTTGGATCTGTTGAACTAAAGATGTTTCCATAGCCTCTCCAAGTAGCACCATCGTGATACATAATATCAACTTCATCTAGTACAGTGTTGTACCAAAGTGTACCATCTGCTGGAGTACTTGTAGGAGCACCTGCTTTTGCTTCGTAACTTAATGGCTTCCAGTTTGAAATAACAACTGTTGCACCACTGTTTGCTGGAGCACTGTAAACGTTGTCTGGTTTAGTTGCAACGTTAAAGCCTGCTACTACTAATGGAGTGTTAGTGCTATCAGTTAAAACAATCTCACCGCCTAATTTGTGTGAAATTTTAACATTACCTGTTGCAGTAACTTCTGCTGTAATGTTAGTTAAACCTTTTGCACTAATTGCCGCTACCATAGAAGCCGCATCAGTTCCAGTGAATGAAATTGATTGTGCAGTTCTTGGTGTAGCGTCGCCCGCCAATGTTTCGCTTAATGTAAATGTTTTAGTACCTGCCGCAAAAGTTGGATTGCTAACAGACCCTACACCATTTGTTGGTGAAGGTGTAACTCTTCTGTAAAACTTAAGATCTGCTAAAGGTTTTGCACTACCTGTAGCATTTGCTAATACAAATAAGTCACCTGTTGCAATTTTTGTTCCACCTGTTGAATCAAGTTTTGCAATCGCTTCTGCTTTAGTATTGTAAATTGGTGCATTAATAGTTGACCATAAACCAGTTGAAGAACTGTATAGTTTAACTTTTAAACTTGCACCTAAGTTAGGATCAGTTGACTTAACCCAAACACTACCATTTGGATGGTTGTTTGAATAAGTTGTGCCGCCAACTGTTACTGTGTCGCCTGACTTCCATTGAGGAACTTTTGTGTGTCCACTAATTTGAAGTTCAACACCTGCATAGTAACCTGCTACAATACCTAAATCAGTTAAGTATGAACCTGTACCTTCTGCAATTAAAATAGCATTGTCAGTTGTTGAGCCGTCTGTTGATGCAGTACCATCTGTGTAAATTTCTAATCTACCTGATGTAGTAACTTTTGCACCAACGCCTGTAATACCAGCGGCGTTAATTGACTGACAAAGTGTATCAACAGTACCACCACTGTTTGAAACAGTTTGGTTGTTGATAATAATTGATTTGTTAGGAGCAGATAAATTTCCGCTTGTTGGTGTAACTGTTGCACTTACTGTTGGGAAACTTGATTTCCAAGTAGTAGATGTCCAAGTAGTTGCAGTTGCAAAACCACCGTCATCAAAATATGACTCATCTTGTGAACCAATTTGTACCCATTTGTTAGATGCGTTTTTATACCAAATTTTGTTTTCTGTGTTAGCAGTAACGATAGCATAGTCACCAATTGCACCTACGCTGTCTTTTACTCCTGTATATGTTCCGCTTGACCATCCATCTAAGTCACTAGTTGAAGAGATAACAGTTGGGATTTTATTAGTGAACTTTTGTGGTGATCTTGCCCATTCGAATATTCCGTAGTTTGAATCGTCTGTGTCAAACCAGTATGTTCCATCTGCCGCCGCACCTGCTGGAGCATCGCTTGATCCTGTTAATTGTCCTAGATCAACATCTGCTCTTACAACGTATGCTCTGTTGGCAACACCTAAATATGAATAAGCCGCTTGTAAGCCATATTCATTAAGTTCGTTACCGTGCAATGGATTGTTTGATGTATCTGTATAAAATGTTGGTACACCGAATGTATCTGTAAGTTCTCTTTGGCTTGTTACCAAATATACTTTTGATGCATTTGCTTTTGTTGTACCTTGTGCTGTTCCTGTACCGCTACCGTTTGGTTTGCTCTGTGCTGTTGCCACTACAATAAGTGGAACAGTAGCACCAGCGGCAGGCGTGTAAAAACTTTCGTCAATTACGCTGACTTCAACTCCTGGTGATGATAGTGCCATTTTGTTATCTCCTTAAATTTTAAGTATCATTCTCATTTCAACTTATACATATTTAGCAACTTCTCACAAAAACTCGCCGGATTATACGTTGAAAAAGGGGTCGAAAAGGGGTGGTAAATAATGTTATGACTAGACCTTTATGTAATAACTGTAAGAAAAGACCTTGTGCAATTAACTATTACAAGGGTCGTAAGATATATTATAGAAAGAAGTGTGAACAGTGTACAACAGGTTCTACACCCGGTTCCCCGTTATGGTACCAAATGGGTTATAGGCAAAAAGACCATTGTGAAAAATGTGGATTTGAAAGCAAAGAACCAATGCAGTTTAACGTGTTTCATATCGATGGAAAGTTAACAAACTGTAGGCACAGCAATCTAAAAACTATATGTGCTAACTGTCAAAGATTGTTACACAAAGAGGGTGTTACTTGGAAGCAGGGAGACCTAACACCTGACTTCTAACTTTATCATTAAGATCATTTAAGTCACCGTCGTTCTCAATAACATCGTCAACTTTTTCGCCTACCCAAGCATACTCACTAATATGTACATCAGGATGTAGTTCTTTCATTTTGTCCACCCATACCATATTCTTAGTGGTTTGTGCTTCTCTGTTTGCTTCGTTTTGCTTTAATGCGTCTGCAAACCATTCAGGATCTTTACCACGTTTAACACGGAATACCTTACCACGTAAACGTTTAATCATTTTAATTTCATTAGGAAAACGCACATCGCTGATAACAGCGTCCTGCTTCATTTGTAGCAGTTTGCTTTCTAAACTAGCAATCCATATATCATCGTGAAAGCCTTTGCGTAGCACATCTGTACCCCAGTATTGTAATACCCAACGTGGAGTAAGTTTAGGCATATCTAGTTTCTCTGCCCACCACTCATCTACTTCTTCACGCCAAGCACGTGACTCTTCTGTGTTACCTTCTAGTGCTTCGCGATCCCAACCAAATACGGCCGCAACAGCATCTTTAAGTGTGGTTGCAAAACTAACACGTTTAAAACCGCCCTCACTTACAAGAGTGTCGGCGCAAGTATCCTTGCCAGACCCAATTAATCCAACGAAACCAATAATCATATGTTTATATACCTTTTATGAAGTTCTTATTATATGCTTGTTTTTTGGTTTTGTCAATAGTTTTTTAGCCAATTACAAATGATAATGGTTTAGAACCGTCCACGTATGTGGATAATTCTGCTTCTAATTTGTCCATTTCATTTTGTGCGTCAGCCTTAAGTGAATCACCGTTTAGTGCTGTTCCACCCTGTGGTGTACTAATAGTTGCAAACTTACCTCTTGCTTCTGCTAACATATATTTGCTTACTGCTAAGGTATAATCTTTTAACCACTGTCCAGCATATGGATCTTCGATTAGTGCAATTTCAGGACGAATGTTGTATAATTGCAACAGTACTTGTTCTGACGTTCTTGGTCTTTGCATTATTGTTAATTTTTTGCTTACAGGATCAAATTTGAAGTTAATAAAACTACCAAACATTTTTCCTACAAGTTCTTGATAACCTGCAAAAGCATAATAAGTTCCTAGGCCACCCATTTGAGTTGAACTTAAAAGATATGTATTTGTGTATGCAAGGTTAAAAGGTTCAAACAGTGTACCACCATCTCCACCGCCTGTTCTTGAACCAATTGATCTACGGAATACTTCTCTAACAGATTGTACTTCGTTTGGAAGTATGTAATCGTTAGTATCTTCCTGTAATTCTAAAACAGCATAGGATTCTTCAACAGCGTTTTCTGAACGTTGTCTAAGTTTACCTATGGCTTTCTCAAATGCTACATCATAGTGGTCTGCATCGAGTTCTACATCGATCATTCCGTCGCCAAGCATTTTGCGACAATAGTTAAAAACCTTCTGTTTTGCTAGATCTAATTGTGTGCTCATACGTATATTTATACTTAGACGGAAACTATAAATACAATTACTATGCCAAGATTAAGTTTATACAAACCAGAGAAATCGGCGGATTATCGCTTTATAGACCGTAACATCAACGAAATGTTCCAGATTGGTGGTACAGACGTATTTGTACACAAATATCTAGGACCTCAAGAGCCTACGGAAAGCAGTCCAACACAACCCGCGGGTGTTAGTGATATTCCTGAGACCAAAATACAAGACCTATTGTTTTTAGAAAATAGAGATAGAAAGTATGCTCAGGATGTATACACAATTAGAGGAATTTATAATGTACAAGATTTAGATTTTGATCTAAGTCAGTTCGGTATGTTTTTACAAAACGACACAGTGTTTATTACTTTTCATTTAAACACATCAGTTGAAAATCTTGGAAGAAAATTAATGAGTGGTGACGTATTAGAATTGCCACACCTAAAAGATGACTATGCTCTTAATGACTTTGCGGTGAGTTTAAAACGCTTTTATGTTATTGAAGATGTAAGTCGTCCAAGCGAAGGCTTTTCACAAACTTGGTACCCGCATTTGCTTAGAGCAAAATGTAAACCAGTTATGGACAGTCAAGAATTTAAAGACATCTTTAATAAAGATGCTGGTGCAGGTGACGGAAGTACATTACGTGATATTATGTCAACCTATGATAAAGAAATGCAAATTAATCAGGCTGTTATTGCCCAAGCAGAAGCAGATGCACCTAAATCAGGTTATGACACACATCAATATTTTGTTGTGCCTACCGACGATGCTGGTAATGTTGATATTGTAGATGATGGTTCATCAACACCAACCTTACAAACACCAAGCGGAAACTACTATATTAAATATGGTGGCGGAGACGGCAAACCTGCTAACGGATCTCCATATACGTTTGGTACTAGTTTTCCTAGCGGTGCAGAAAAAGGTGATTATCATTTAAGGAACGATTATATGCCTAATAGATTATTTAGATATGATGGCAAACATTGGTTACAGGTTAGTGACGGTGCTAGAATGGCATTAACTGACAAGGCTCCGGGTGTTGTTTCAGGATTTGTTAACAATACAAACACAAATACAATTGGTGGCAAAACAGTTGAAGAACGTCAAAGTCTTACCGATGCACTTAAACCTAAGGCAGATGTATAATGCAACATTTTTATGATGGACAAATAAGAAGATTTGTTACCCAGTTTATGAGGGTAATGAGTAACTTCTCCTACAAAGACGGCGCAGGTACATTACGCAAAATACCTGTAAGTTATGGTAATTTAACAAGACAGGTTGCACATATTCTAAGAGATAATTCAGAAAACAAAGTATTAAGTGCTCCACGTATTGCCGCTTATATTACAGGATTAGATTATGCTAGAGATAGAGTACAAAATCCTACACACGTAAGCAAGTTAAATTTACGTGAAAGAGAATTTGACGAAAACACAGGAGCATATACAAACAAACAAGGTCCAGGTTATACAGTAGAACGTGTTATGCCTGTTCCTTTTACACTAAGAATAAAATGTGATATTTGGTCAACTAATACAGATCAAAAATTACAGATAATGGAACAAATTTTAGTTTTGTTTAATCCTAGTTTAGAAATACAAACAACAAACAATTATATTGACTGGACTAGTTTAAGTTTAATTGAATTAGACAGTGTTGCATTTTCCACTAGAAGTATTCCACAAGGTACAGAAACAGATATTGATATTGGTGAACTAACTTTTATGATGCCTATATGGATTACACCTCCTGCTAAAGTTAAAAAACTTGGTGTTATTGAAAAAATTATTATGAGCGTGTTTGATGAAACAGGTTCTATCTCCGATGGCATTATAGATGAAACACTAGCAATGGCTACTGTTGTTGAATCTCCGGGTAATTTCGACTTATTGGTTATTAATAATACGGCAAAACTATTAGGGGGATCTGAAGGCGTTAACGAAAAGCAAGGTGCAAAAGGTAAAACTTTTGAAAGAACAGGACAACCTATTAGTTGGTTTAAACTATTAGATATGTATCCAGGAAAATTCACTGCTGGTACTAGTACTATAAGATTAATGAAAGCCGACAGTAGTGAGGTTGTTGCTACTTGTAGTGTAAATCCCACTGACGATACTGAAATGGTACTTTCAATTGATGCAAGTACTATACCTTCGAATACATCATTAACAGATTCAGTTAATACAAGAGGAACTGTTGATGCTATTATTGATCCATTAACATTTAATCCTACAGACGATGGTTTAGTTGCTGGTAGACGCTACTTGATATTAAATGATATTCATCCAAAATTAAAAAATGATAGTTCAGATGCTAATATGAATGCTTGGCAAAACGCTGATGGTACACTGTTTAGTGCAGGCCAAAATGATATTATTACTTGGACTGGAACACAATGGGAAGTAACATTCGACGCTTCTGCACATAACGATGGAGCCGATTCTGCTCAGTCATCATCGCCCGTGTACATAACTAATATATACACAGGAATTCAATACAAATATGACAACGGTAGTTGGACAAAAAGTTTTGAAGGTGAATATGAGAGCAAAGAATGGCGACTAGTACTTTAGATAAAGATATTATTTGTAGCGGTGCATTATTTTATGCACGTGATACCAAACGTTTCCTATTTCTACAAAGAACTAAATCTAAACAAGCAGGTCAATGGGGACTAGTTGGCGGAACTGCTGAAAAAGGTGAAACTCCTTGGTCTTCTTTACAAAGAGAAATTAAAGAAGAAGTAGGCGAAACAGGAAAAATTCAAAAAGTTATTCCTTTAGAAATGTTTACATCAACAGATGAAAAATTCTTTTTTCATACATTTATTGCTATCATAGAAAAAGAATTTATGCCAACACTTAACGGTGAACATAGCAGTTACGCCTGGTGTGCATTTAAGTCTTTTCCAAAACCTTTACACGTGGGTTTAAGAAATACACTACTCAACAAAACTAATCAAATTAAACTAAAAACTATCGTTGATATTATTGATAACATTTAAGGGTTTATATGTTAAAAATAGTTGGCGATGTTATGTTAGATAAATGGATCTACGGTGATGCAACACGTATTAGTCCTGAAGCACCTGTACCAGTATTAAAACAAAATGGATTTGAAACATCTGCCGGGGGTGCCGCTAACTTGGCACTTAATTTAAAAAATTTATGTGATGATATTGCATTATATGGTGCAGTAGGATTTGATAAAGAAGGTGCAGAACTTTTAAGCATATTAAGTAAAACAGGTATAGACTGTTTTATTAATAAAGACGCTTCAGTAACAACAACAAAAACACGTTTAGTCGGACAAGGTGGACAACATATTTGTCGTTGGGATGTCGAAGACATATACAATAATAATTTAGAAAACTTTTTCTTTCAAGATATTAAACAAGACGATGTTGTTATATTAAGTGATTATAACAAAGGTGTAATTAATAGCAATCTTGTTAAAAATGTGTTGTCCAAAACAAATAAAGTTTATGTAGATCCAAAACAAAATCCTGAAACATATAAAGGTGTATTTTTAGTTAAACCTAATATGAAAGAATATGAACAATGGTTTGGTAAGTTTAATTCTAAAACAGCAAGTCTGCATTGTTATGAATATAATTGGCAATGGTTAATCGTAACAGATGGTGCTAATGGTGTACACGTTACTAATATCAACGGTGATTATTACCATTATAAAGAAACAGCAAAAGAAGTTGCTGATGTTACAGGCGCCGGTGATACATTTTTAGCAGTATTAGTATATGCACACGAACATAAAAACATTAATATTCCTAATGCTTGTGAACTTGCTTGTTATGGTAGCACACGAATTGTAGAAAAGCGTGGTGTAGCACTAATCGACCACGATATGCTTAATAGAGGTATAGTATGGACCAATGGTGTATTTGATATATTGCATCCAGGTCATTTAGAATTATTAAAATATGCAAAAAATTTAGGTACAAAACTAGTTGTAGGTATCAATGATGACGAAAGTGTAAAAAGATTGAAAGGTCCAGATAGACCCATTAACAATTTTACAACAAGAAAGCAACAATTAGAAACTTTACCTTGGGTTGACGAAGTTGTTGTGTTTGCTGAAGACACACCATTAGAAACTATTAAACAAATAAGACCTGATATTATTGTTAAGGGTGGAGATTATACTGTAGAAACAACAGTAGGTCACGAATTTGCAGAAGTTAAAATTTTTCCAACAGTTGAAGGACATTCAACAACAAATATTTTGAATAAATTAAAAAAATGATATTAGTAGATCACATAGACGATTATAAGTTTTACGAAAATTTATGGTATAAGTACCGCGATACTTCTACCAATGATTCAGAATTTAATACAATCGGTTTTGATATTGGAGAAAAAGGTAAAAAAGATGATTGGCATAAACTCCATATGGATAATGTTCAACAAATTTTAATGAAGAATAATAAAATTATCTTTTTACAAGAACTGATTCACGCTTGGGGTGTTGAATACCAAGACGGTGGATACCAGACATTACATACACACGCTAATAATACAATCAATACAGTTTTATTTTTAGATAGTCAACCGGTTAGCGACCGTATGTCAACACTTAATGGTTTATTGTATACTGTTGATAATATGAAATACCAACAGTTTGCACCCGAGCCTGGTAAGATTGTTATTTTTAGTTCGGATGTGTTTCACGGAGTATATCCAAGTAAAGCACCGAGAAGAAGTTTTATGGTAGATTATAGAGTATGAGAATTTTAGTAACAGGTTATAAAGGTTTTATAGGACAAAATTTAGTAAACCACCTAATTAAAAAAGGTCACACTGTTGAAGGTTATGATTTTATTCAGTCAGTATTACCCGACCCAAGCGATTTTGATACGGTAATACACTTAGGAGCCATTTCAAGCACCACTGAAACAGACGTAGAAAAAATACTAGATCAAAATTATGAATTTAGTATGCGTATGTTAACAATGTGCGATCATAAAGGTGTTAACTTTCAATATTCATCAAGTGCAAGTGTTTATGGTCCAGGTAATGACTTCAGTGAAAATGCAAAATGCTTACCGAAGTCACCTTATGCTTGGTCAAAATACCTATTTGATAGATTTGTAACACTTGCAGGTCCAAAAAATTTCAATTGTTTGGTACAAGGGTTTAGATATTTCAATGTATACGGTGATTTTGAAGAACATAAAGGTGATCAAGCAAGTCCAGTTAGTAAATTTAGCAAACAAGCAAAAGAAAATAAAGAAATTACACTATTTGAAAACAGCGATCAGTACAAAAGAGACTTTATATGGGTTGGCGATGTGTGTGATGTTCACGAAAAGTTTTTAACCATAGATCAAAGTGGTATTTTTAACGTTGGTACTGGTACTACTACCAGTTTTCAAGAGGTAGGTGAACTTGTTGCTGAAAAATACGGTGCAAAAATCAAGTATATACCAATGCCTACCAATTTGAAAGGACAATATCAGGAATACACCTGTGCAGACTTGACACAATTAAATAAATTTGTTAATATAAATTACAAAACAGTAAAAGAGTACTTACAAAATGGCTAGACACAGTGGAAAAGTTGAAAAAGGTTGGGGATACGAATTAATTTGGGCAACCAACGACAAGTATGCTGGTAAAATTCTTGTTTTTACCAAAAAAGGCAATAAATTTTCAATGCATTTTCATAAAGAGAAGGACGAAACTTGGTTTATTAACAGTGGTAAGTTTCTTTTGCGTTGGATTGACACCAAAGAAGCAAAATTATACCAACAAGAACTCAAAGAAGGTGATGTTTGGCACAATCCGCCACTACAACCACATCAACTTGAAGCACTTGAAGACAACAGTTCATTAACTGAAGTAAGTACAGCAGATTCTGTGGAAGATAATTTTAGAATTGTTCCTGGTGATTCACAAAAACCTATTGTAACCCCAGAAAAACTAGGCAGTTCTATGCCTGCGCCTCACCCCAACGAAGAATAATATTAGCGTTAACATCATTACCTGATGTCTTATACACGTTAATTGCTAACACGTCCGGACCGTTCGGGAACGTACCTCTACCACCCAGTGTGGTGTTGGTTAATTCTTTAATAAATGATAGATCCAGCGTAGATCTTTCTCCCGGGTTTGCAATAAACGAGAAGATAGTTTCGCCTGGTTGAGCAAACGGTGGTTGTCCAAATTGGAACGTAACCGTTGAACTTGCATTAATTGTTACCAAGGAGTTCTGAGAGAATCTAACCAAGTAATATTGACTGGATCCAAAGTTTAATGGACCTTGAACTTGTGATACCGCAGTACCCGGTGGAAACTGTCCAGAAGCATTATCAAGTTCTGTACCTGCTGTGGCACCTAATGCCTCCCAAGAAGTTGTATCAAAATACAAGTAGTTTGTGTTAGATAATGAACCACCTAGTGCAAACGTATGTGTTTGATTTGATCCTATGTTTTGAGTTGATGTTTGTGATAATCTAACCAAGTAATAATCGCCGTAATCTGTTAATTGTGTTACATAAGTACCACCAGGCCATTTAGAATCCGATAATACACTACCTTGTGTTATGTAAGATGATTCAACCGAAGCCTCTGTTGCATAAAAATAGTTTCTTCTGCCGCCCCACATCCAAGGTGTGGTTGTTACAGTTGCATTCATTACAGCAGACGTTGTTGCTGTTGCTGTTGTAATCGATGTACCTGAGTTCCAGTCTACCGAACCGCCCGGTGCCACCTGTGCAAAACTTGGTTGGCCCCCTTGTGCTAGTCCTGATAATCCACCCCAACCTACGTTATTTGGGTTAAGTGGATAGTTTTGTGGATTCAAAATACCTTGAACAACGATACCACCTGTATCATTAGCATTTTGATCCGAAGTAATCTCAAGACCTTCTAGTAGCAACTGTGCTCTGTTTAATAATTCTCTTTCACCTAGGTCACCAACAATAGCGTTGGATACTGACGGTGCTAGTCTTAATAGGAACACCGTGTTTTTAGTTGTTGAAATTGTGTTACCAGTTGAAGCGTAACTAAACAAATAACCACGATCAGAGTCGAAACCACCATCTGTAATAAACGCAGAACCCCAGTGACTAATAATCGGCGTTGTTGTATTACTAATAAGCACAACACCTTTCTTGGCTGAGTGTACTACTGGCGGACTTGCTGTGTAAGTTCTTGTTGCACCAGCATTAAAATTAATTAAACTAGCGGACCTTGTACAACCTGTTAAGGTATTTCCTGACTTACCTGTATAGGTTACAATTTCATTTTCAATATACAATGTACCCGCATCTGGAAAATCGGTTGCATCTTCCAACACAACTGTTTGCTGTGATAAATCCATCGCTTCCTTAAGTTTACCGTTGGCACTTTCGTTTGTAATTTCATAACGAACCGGCATATTACCAGTTCTCATAAACGCTTCTGTGTTTACGTTTGAGTTTCTAATTCTGTGGAAGAACACAAAGTTACCATCGGAACCTCTAAGCATATAATCAATAAATCCAGCACCATACCAACTGTACTGAATACCAATCATCTGCATTTTAGATATGTCCATATCATAACCACTTGGTCCTGTTCCATCTAACTTATCTAAATTAAAATCACTTTGTTTGGTTTTTTTGTCAATAACCTTGGCTAGTTTTGCACCAGCAATAGGTCTAACACCTCTAAAGTCTGGTGATACATCCATTGATGTTTGACTTGTTATTCTAGTTACAACGTGTGTCATACCTCTAATAACAACTCTGTCACCGACCGCTAATTGATCTTCAAATCTTGTGTTTGTTCCTGTAACAGAGTTACTGTCAGGTTGCATAGCAATGGTACCAGTTAACTGGAATGTAGCACTACGTAGCACTGCCATAAAATCTCTACCGTTGTATTCCATAAAGATACCGTTTTGATCATCGTATGCACCTGCTCTAACAGTTGCACCGTGCCAGTTTAATGTTGATACTAACGGGTTTGCTGATAAGGTTGGTGTTGTATTGCCTAGATAATATTTGGATCTAACAGTAAATGTTCTTTCATCAACAATAGTGTCAACAGTATAATCACCGTTATAACCTGGTGTAGTAATTCCTAGTAATCTAATTACACCGCCAACCTGTAAACCGTGATCAACGTCATCAGTAACAACGGTAATAACACTGTTATACCCTGTGCCATTAGCGGTAACATTTAAAATATCATAACTTGGGGCAAATAGAGCACCAGTGGTATACATAATACCTTTACCTGATTGATAACGAATATATTTTTTACTTTGTCTAATCGCCTGTGCACCGTGTTGCGGTCCACCTGTACCCAACTGCACACCACCATCAAATGGTCTGTGAATAAAGAATGAGTCCGGTCTTGGATAAATTGTACCTAACAGTGTTTCTGTTGTATCAATTGTACCTACCGCTCTTGCTTGATATGAAATACTATCTAATGAACTAATAGCAGTAACAATAAACGAACCTGCCGCTAGGGTGTGATTAGTTCCTGTTGATTGAATTGTTGAAATAAATGTTGTTCCTGGAACCATACCGTGTGCTGAAGGAAAATTAACAGTAATAGTTGCTAATGCTTCATAGTCAATTGTTTCTCCTGCAGGAATTGGTTGTGTTGTGTTTTCTGACATAGTAACAGTTGAGTAGAAAGTAATTGTATCACCAGTTGCGGCTAAACCTTGATCAATTTGGAAAGTATTAATACCACCTAAACTGTCAACAGTGTTAATTCGTAATTCTAAATCATTGAGAGGTGTCTCACCACCTAAATCGGTACCACTGATAATAATTCTGTCACCGTTTCTATAATTGTTACCTTCTGTGTTAACAGCAACAGTGTAAATTTGACTGTTTCTTGTAATTTCAAATGATCCACCGGAACCAATTGGAGCATTATTATTGCCTGAAACTCCAACAAATGTTCCAAATCCTGTGTATGCCGAACCCGCAATACTTAATGTTAAGATACCACCTTGTGCATCAACGCTGTTAACTGTAACCGTTGCATCGTTTGTTGGTGTTGCACCACCTAATTGATCACCACCAATGGTAATGGTGTCATTCTGTGCATAATTTTGTCCACTATCAGCACCGCTGTTTGAAATTACAACAGAATAAGTTCCTGCGGATGCAGTAACATCAAATAATGCACCGCTACCTACAAGATTTGTCATACCTTGTCCGTAACTTAAATCTTCATAGTTTTGTACGTTAGCACCTGTACCAACATCAGAATATGTTAAAATTTGACCGTTACCGTCAACTGTGTTTACCGTAATTGTAACGTCGTTTGCAGGACTTGTACCATCTAGTTGATCACCCGGAATAATAATTATATCACTTGCTGAATAACCAGTACCACCACTAGCCATTGTTACAGTATAAACCGTTCCTGTTTTTTGTACGTCAAAACTTGCTAGTGTACCGCCACCGGTATATGTATATGTAAATCCTGTATATGTAAAGTTAGCATCTGTGGCTGTACCAGAAGCACTAACACTTGTAATTTCTCCACTTGCACCAACTGTTGATACTTGAACTAAACAGTCGTTTGTTGGTGTTGAACCACCTAGTAGTGTTCCTGGAATGTTAATTCTATCACCTGCTTCATAACCTTGTGATGTATCCGGTGAACTAACACTAACAGTATAAACACCTGCTGATTTATTAACATCAAACACAGCATCAATACCCACACCACCGTCTGTTACACCTCCTCTAGAAGTATAACTGAAGTTACCGTTACTTGCAGTACCTGTGAAACTTACACTATCAATATCACCTGCTGAAGATAAAAGTGTATCAACTTTAATATCTAAATCGTTTGTTGTATTTTCGCCGCCGATTAAATTACCTGGAACTTTAATATAGTCACCTACTTTATATCCAGAACCTGGACTATTAACAGCAACAGTATATGTACCGTTTGAGTTTGTCACATCAAATGTTGCACTGGTACCATTTGGTTGTTCATTTGTTCCTTCAACAGCAAAATAGGTAACCCCGTCACCTGATAATTCTTGTCCAGTATTACCATCAAGATTAATTGTATTTCCTAAAACACTTGCAACATACAAAGTCTGTGCATCACCAATGTCCACAGCCATACCTTGTAACACTCCGGTAGCATCATCTACTGTAATTGAAGAAGAGCCTGTTGGAATATCGCTTGTAATATCTTTTGTTATTTCAGGATTACCACCGTTACCAACAACACCCGTTACCTGTGCACCAGTTGGAATAAAACTTGGATTTGCTGTGTACGTTAATGGAGCACCTAGTTCTGGTCTAATACCTGTAAATGGTAATCTAGATTGTCCACTTGCTACCGGTAATGGTAAAGTAAACGATCCGTTTGAACCATTTGATGAAACTGTAAATGTAGGTGCTTCAGAAATGTTAGCACCTGTGTAAAAACCACCTTGACGTAACTGTGTATAGTTTGTTGATAATACTTGCCCATTTGTACTACCAACCTTTGCTTTTGCATAAAAAGTAAATTGATTGTCTGCTGGAATTGTTGTAATGACAAACGAACCTTCTGCTCTGTTAAATCCTTTAATACTATTTTCAAGTGCCTTAATTGTAATAGGATCACCTTCAACAAATCCGTGATTACCTTGGGTAGTTACTGTAATTAAACTTTGACCAACACCGTTTGTACCGGCTGACGCATCTGTAACAACACTAACAACTTCTGTATCAGTACCTGGTACTTCGTAAATCGAAGGATATCCTCTTAATGTTCCAATCGCCTGCCATTTGGTAGGTTGTAGACCGTACTCAAAGTCAGCATCAAGCATTGATAGTGGTGCACCAACCCTATTTCTTTCAATAGCGTCAGTACCAAAATCAAATGGTCTTGTTCTTATCTCTTTTTCTTCTTTAAAAATTTGTAAGGCGTCTGTTGCTCTTTGATCTGTTGTATCGTGATACAACTTAATGGTTGTTACGTAATCACCGTTTTGTAAAAATGTTGGAAAATCTGTATCTTCATTTGAATTTAAATATGTTTGTTGAAAATTTCTAGAAGAAGTATCAACTTTTTTGAATTCAACTTCAGCAACTTTACTAGCATCATTGAAATTAAAAATTTGTAGACCTCTAGTAACGTTTGTAATTAAAAGTAAATCTTCTACCCTTACTCTTTCAGCAACTTTAATTTTACCATAACTGTTTTCAACAGTTGCCGGAAGTGCTGATAATCCATTAGTAATTGTATCAACAACAATATCAAATAATCCTTCTACAATTTTAATTGCACTAGATTGAATTGCGTCTGTTGTTGCACTAACAAAAGTATGAGGTGACGTATCTGATGAAATACCTACATTGGTTGTTACCGTTGTAGAAGTAACAGCAGTGATTGTCATATTTTTGTTAAAATATGGATCGTGTCCTGTTGCATTAGGCACGCCTGATGATCTTGGATAAGGGTGCAAAGAAGCATTATTGTCTTTACCACAGGTAAAAGTTAAACCGGATTCAGCAACCCTAAATGTGTCACCAACTGCAAAATTGTGGCTACCAATAGTTAATGTCATTACACCTGTTGCTGGATTATAAGTTGCATCACTTGGAGTATAACTTACTGCTTCTGGTGTAATAGTTTGATCAACAACCTGAGGAATAGCAGTTTGTGCCGGTTGTGCTTGTACTTGATTTAGTAAAATATAATTTGTATAAAGGGTTTTTAGGAATCCGTGTGTTAAAATTTCAGGCATTCTGTCGCCGTCGACCTGAGGTGTTTCTCCGTCCCAATAATGATTAGCAACATAAATTGTTTCTTCGTTACCACCGTATCTTACATCATTAGCAACAGCATCAACAACATACCCAATATCACGCTGACATTTAGCAACATCGTATGTATATCCGTTCCAACTACCTTGACCTAGTTGTACTTGATCAGCAATCCAAGCCATTGCTTCTGCAATAATAAAAGATCTGTTTGCGTTTAATAATGTCCACGCATTAGGGTACAGATTTCCCAGGTACGACATACCTGGTTTAAACACATATTGATCAATCTTTTTCTTTGCCATTCTGTTCCAAATTCCTTACTGTTTACTATATTTACCAATACTATTATATAAGCGACACAAAACCGTTTTACACCCCAAACGCAATACTATATGCCAGGGCATCGTTGTTAATAGCCTTGTTGATTTCTGTATCAACATAGTCTTTTCGTGTAGCGTGAGCGTTGTTTGTTGGGTTATTATTTACAGTTGCGGTTGTAAATGTTCCAGCAACTGGTGTTGTTGCTCCAATAACAGTATTATCAATATTTGAATTAACAATATTTGCTGAAATACCTGTTGCAGATATTGTTAATTTATTGTTTCCATCAACAGCAAATCTTAGTTGGCTTCCTGTTGTACTATCATCTGCTCCTACCTCAAAATCAATGCTTTCAACATATGAAATTAATGGTGTATCTACTTTTGTTGTAGCAGTTAGTGTTGGTCCTTTGATAGTTCCGCCAACATTTAAATTTTTAGCAATACCTACACCACCTAGTGCTAATGTTCCACCTGTGGAAGGTGTTGTACTTTGTGTTGTATTTTCTAATGTTAAAATACCAGAAACGTTTGCGTTAGCATTTACATCTAAATCGTCTCTAAGTTCTGATGCACCTGTTACTAATAAAGTTGTAAAAACACCTTCACCTGTAATAGTTGGTTCTGTTAATGTAATATCACCTCTAATTGAACCGGTAATATTTGAATAATAAACACCTGCGGCAGTATTTGAAGGAACAGTCCATTCCATTATTCCGTCTGCTCTGTTATGTGCGTCGGTACCTGTGTATACGGTTCCTGCTCTATCTGTAAACTTTATACCTGTGCTGATATCAACACCTAGAGCGGTTCTAATGCTCCAAGTAAATGCTCCTGTTAACGAAATATCAAACTTATATGTTTTTGTTTTTTGTAAGGTAATTGTAGGATTTTGTCCGTTGCTGTCGATTTCAAACGTGCCACCTGAGTCAGTTACCGTAAATGTTTGTATTTCTTCTGTTCCAGAATCACCTGCAATAGGTACTACACTGGTAATAGATTTTACTGAAATGTTACCTTCAGTATCCACACTAAATCCTGGCGAATCAAAGCCATACTTACTGTGAAAAGGGTTAGTTGTTATAATAGCCGCCATTTGCCAAATACTCCGTTAGTAATATTTAGCACATCTTTACCCTCGTATAGGATTGATACTTTGGAAATATGTGGCTTGAAAATATACTTTTGTACCTGTTAGTGCTGTACTATCATCCGCAGACGGTGTTACATTAATATCTACATATGAATTGTTAACTGTTGCTGACAAAGTTACTAAACTTTGCCCTAGATCTGCCTTACCAAAAATGGTTAGATCTGCCTTTGATGGTCCTGCAACAACAATACATTTAATAAATTCTCTATTATTAGGATCATAGTCTGCAACTATAGAATATTCCACAGACATAAAACTACCAATAAACCATCTATCTAGTCTGGTAGTAGTTCCACCAATTAGATAAACCCACGGCCCAGCGTATGAAAACTGAGCACCGTTCTTCATTAATACGGTATTGTTGAGTCCTCGGTCAAAGTAATTTTGTATCTGCATACTACTATTTAGCGTTTGGTACTTTAATTAGTTTTCCGTATTCCGGCAAATATAAGTATTCAATTTCGCTATTTTTCAACGTATGTAGTGCGTCATCTAGGGATTCTACTAATGGCTCACCACCTAGATTAAAACTAGTATTAAAGATAATTGGACATTCTGTCTTTTCCTTAAACTTTTTAATCAAATTATAGTAATGTGGATTCTGTTCTTCAGTAACTGTTTGAATTCTGCAAGTACCATCTACGTGAATAATTGAAGGAATTTTTTCTTTAATTCCTGGTTGACAATTTACAGCGTACATCATACTTGGCGATGATTTCATACCTCTTAAATCAAACCATTCGTGTACATCTTCTTCAAGAATTGTACCAGCAAATGGACGGAAGTATTCTCTATGCTTTACAGTATTAACAAAATCTTTACCGTCTTTTTCTCTTGGATCAAACAAAATGCTTCTGTTACCCAATGCTCTTGGGCCGTTTTCACTTTGTCCTTGGAATAGTGTTACAATGTTTCTAGATGTTAATAACTCAACTACCATTTCGTTTGAACCTTCTAGAACATCACCACCAATTGCTTCTACTTTTTCTTTAATTTCATCTTCAGTATATGAATGTTTAGGACCTAAGTACAAGTTGTCTTTCCAAGTTGTAATAGTTTCGTCTTGTGTAATGCTTCTATGAATGAACATAGCCGCACCCATTGCCGTACCTGCATCGTTTGAAATAGGTTCAACATATAGATTGATTCCTAAATCTTTTAATCTTTCTAAGTAAAAATAGTTTGCAACACAGTTAAGAGCATAGCCGCCTGATAAAACAACATTCTTTTCGCCTGTCATTTCAACTGCTTTTTCAATTAAACGTGCTACTTGTTCTTGCGTTTCAATTTGCGTAGCGTATGCTAAATCTCTACGATTTTTTAATACGGTATAGTCACGCTTTTGATCACTACCTGTTGCACCTTGTTCGTTTTCTGTTTCTGAAAATAGTAATGCATTAATTTGTGCACCGTTAGGATAGTTAGGGCAAATAAAATTTCTATTTGTTAAAGGAATCTTACTTGATTCATCAAACAAAGGTGGAATGTTTTCATTAGGTTCACCATAAGGAAATAGTCCCATAGTTTTGCCTGCTTCAATTGAACTAAATCCACAATATTCTGTTGTGGCTTCATATAATTTTGTAATACCTGCTCTGTCACTAATTATGCATTCGTGTTTGCCATCTTCATTGTACATTGAACTATCAAATGCAGTATTAATTGCTCCTGGACTTGGTCCACGTAATCCAATGTGTTTATATAATGTCTTAAAGTTGCTTGGATATTCACAACTAAAAATAGTTTCAGTTTCCCAACCAACAACTTGTTCTCCACCAAAGTTAAGTGGAATAAATGTGCCGGCACCATCCACAACAACACCAACTGCTTTATCAAATCCTGATCTATAAAATGACATAGCGGCGTGTAATTTGTGATGCACAAAACTTAAATCAATTACTTGACTGTGTTGATAAGGATTGTCTTTTCTATTAATTAATCCTAGTTTACGTGCTAACCCTGTATAAACATTGTCTCCGGTATAATCAATTCTACCTGCTGTTTCTTCAAGACTTTGTGTATGTGCTACTACCAAATAATCTAATTTGTCTGTGTAGTCTAAAATTTTAACCATAGAGGCAAAAGGACCTCCATCATATTTTTGTCTTGATAATCTTTCTTCTTCTACAGAAAAAACAATTTCTCCGTCCTTTAGTAGACACACTCCTGCATTATGACCTCTGGCAATGCCGGCAATCCAGACTGGTTTCTTACTCATTATTTTTTCTCCTGTGATGGATTTAGAAATGGAGGTAAGTTATTCGACGCTGAACTTCCAATTCCAAATTGTGATGTAGTTGTATTTGCAACCGAAGCCGGTGTTGGCATTGGTTGTTGAGGCATCTGCATAGGTTGATGCTGATGCATTTGTCCGTGATCGTGTACTACACCGTGTACAGGACATACTTGTCCTTGTTGTTGTTCGCCTTCACCTTTAAGTTTTGCTAGTTTAACATCTTCTTTGTGAGGGAATTTTTTAACAAGATCAACGCCTGCTTTAATAATATCATCTTCTTGTTTATTAGACATTTCATTAATACCGTCATTCATTCTATCAGTTGACTCGTCTGGTGCAATTCTAATAGGTGCATAACGTCTACTTGTTTCTCCTAAGTCAATAATTTTAACTTTATCATCATTAGGATAAGAAATGTTTACAGGATATGTAGAGGCAATAACAGCAACAACAGGAGTTTCTGTTGCATAAGCAATATGTTGTCCTACACTATCACAACCTACAAATAAATCTGCGGCCTTAATTAATCCTGACCATTGTCTTAGCGTAATACCGTGTGGTTGTGGAATTGGTACAGTAAACTGTTCACTGCCAAAATCAATTTGCATTTCGGCCATAACCATTGTAGCATAACCCTTCTTTTGAAATTTTTGAATTAGAGAAACTAAATTAGAATAGTCAATGCTTCTTGATGTGCTATCATTAAACACACCATCACGGTAATCAATTCCACGCCCGAAAGGTTGAATAATAACAACCTTGTCTTTACCAGTCATTTTCTTAACTTCGTTCATTGTAATAACACCGTTAAGTTTTTCATCCTTGCTCAACTTCAAGGATGGTCTAGGTAATTTTCTTGGTGCTGATAATTTATTGATTTCAATATCAAAAGACTGTGCTAAATTGGCTTCTTGATTATAATAATGCCATACCCTATAAGGTTCTGGACTTACACAGTTTCTTTCTTTGATTTTATCCTGAAATAAATTTTTATGCCATACATCGTATGCTCTATGATCTAAATCCGGATGCCCTTTATAAAATTCTGTTCCACCTTCACAAACAATGATAAAATCATCATCTGGGTGTTCTTCTTTAAATTTTTCAAAAGCGGGAATTGAAGTAATAACTCTACCTGCACCGCCATTGATAAAAAACGCTGTTGATCTGTTCATTTTGTTCCTCTAAATTATCTACGTGTTTATTACGCATAGATATTTACCGGGTAGTTCTGAACGTGATCTAAATTATGGTTTAGGTATTTGTGGAAGTGTCCATAGGTGAATTTGACACATCTAATGGTTCATCACCGTCCAACTGTACTGCATCGTCCATAGCACTTGCTAAGATCTCTGCAGGCATAATAGGTTGTTGTACCTGTATTTGTCCTGGAGGTGGATCATCTGACTCTTGAACAGTTTGTGCTCTAGGATCTTGTGGGAAAGGAACCATCCAAGGATCCCATTGAGCAGTTGGAAATTTAGTAGAAATTGCTTCTAAATCTGCTTTCATTACACCCATAGCAGTTGCTAAATCAGTGTTTCCTAGGTCTGTGTACTCTGTAATTGCAGTAGCACACTCTTCAATTAAACGATTTTTTGCATCGTTAAATGTATCCCAATCCATATGTGGATTTTTCCAAGGAAAAGGTTTAACCCATTCGTTAGCAATAAAATCATATTGAATATCACCAACTTCATATGTGTGATCTGGTGTAGGAATAGTTGCACGTGAATAATATACAGTTGTGTCGCTTGGATCTACATCTGTTCTTGTGAATTCTGTTTGAGGAAAATCTGCTTGATCAATTTCCATCCAAAGTAATGCGGCCAAAAGTGGCTCTGCTCTAGCATCAACTAAAATGCTTCTTTCTGCCTGACCTGCTCTAGCAACAAGTTTATCTCTTTGTTCCGTAGTACCGTCGTATGCTTCTGTGTCATTTTGCGGTAATACTTTACCTGTGTCAGCGTTAACAAAGCAATAAAACTTTGCTGGACCTGTATATGTAAAGTCTGCTGTAAGACCTAATTCACTAGTCTTGTATAGATATTTGTCTGGTAGATCGTAAGTAAAGTCTACATTAATGTTTGGAATTTCATTTAATCCTGGCATATTATTCTCCTGTCCCCTTTATTTACGTTTGATACCAAGTAATTCTAATCATTCCTGGAGCACCATAAGATCCACAATGGCAGTGTCCTGACCAAGTGTAGAATGTTACGCCGCCAAATCCTGGAACGTACTGTGGTGAAAGTCTTGACCAACCAATATTGTTAGCCGCTGAACAGTTAACATAAGTGTCAAAGTGTCTACCACCTACACCTACTCCAACTGTACCACCACATTTGTTAACTAATCCGCCTGGATATGGTAAGAAGTGTTTGTAACAACAATGGTCACCACAACTTCTATGTTGCCACCAACCACGCACACCGCCCATACATAGGTCACCACCAAATGCACACGCAACGCCATCGTTTTCTTGACATCCACAGCACCAAGAACGACAGTTACAGTAACCTGTTACATAACAACCGTAACCTGGGAAACAATATGAACAACCTGGCTTACCGCCTTCTGCACAGAAGTTTGATAAACTAGGTCCTTTAATTGAGGATTCACATCCTCTAAATCCGTTTCTACCGTTGTGACAACAAGCACCTTCACCTAAACATAGATCATAACAGCAACCTGATGTAACACCAATAGTTTTTCTAACGTATGCACCTGAACCACCCGGTGAACCACCCATACAACAGCAGTTTACACCACCGCCGCCACCTGAGCCCCACGCTTCGAATGTAGCACGAACGGCGTCAACTGGTACAATAAATGCAAAACAGCAGTATTGTTGATAGTTACCAAATGATGGACAACTCCAACAAGATGATCTATACATTAATGTACAACCGCCTGGTAAATCTGTTGTAGATTCTCCTTGTGGTAGTACTAAATCTGATACGTAGGATGATAACTGTGCCATACTAATATTTACCTTCTATTTTAACTTTCCTCGTTCCAAGTTACTCTTACAAAACCTGCGTTTCCTGGATAACCGTAACAACAACCGCCACCGCAAGATGTTGCAGATTGTCCACCAACAGCAGGTGTTAAGCCTGATTCACCAGTCGCCCAACCAATATCAAATACGCATCGTGCCCAGTGTGAGTAACAAGCGTTACCCATATTTTGTGTAGTTGAGTGACCACCATTTTTATTAACTAATCCTCCCGGATAAGCATAACCTAATTTCCAATAACAAGGACCACAGTTACATTGTGCCCACATAAACGATGGTCTACCATAAGTACCACCATCTGCACCGTAGTATAATTGACAACATAAACAACAGTATTGTTCTGTGTAGTAGTAACCACAGTTGTTACCTTGACACTGTGAGTAACCCCACATAATCCAACAACAAGTTTTTCCTGGCACACCACCTTCAACACATAAGTTTGTTAATCCTGGTCCTTCAATATAACCTTTACATCCAATAATACCGCAACAACATCTTGAACAACAAGTAGGTGGTCCTGGATAAAACGCATAACAATCACCTGAATTGAATGCTCCACCATTTGCTACGGATTTAATACATTTATAAGCATACGCACCTGAACCGCCTGGTACACCTTGTTGACAACAACAAGCGCCACCGCCTGATCCACCACCTGCCCATACTTCCATTTTCGCACAGTTGGCTCCGTTTGGCATACACCAATATAGATAACAGTTACCAGCATAATCTGAGTTACAGTAACACTGACAGTGAGGGAAGAAGACTACCTGACAACCTGGTTCTAAAGGTCTGATATCATTTGGACTAACTGCGCCTATAAGTGATTTTAAATTTGCCATATTATATCATTTCCTCTCTTACGGATCCAATGTTATTCTTACAAGACCCGGACCGCCTGGGCCTCCACAGTAACAGTTGCCGCCTAGTGCCGAACCTGTGATACCACCTTGTCCTGGTGCTCTCTGGTGAGAACCACCACCACCGATCATACCTTGTCCTGCTCTACAACCATCAAAGCCACCTGGCATATTATAAGCACAGAATCTGTACATATCCCATCTGTAACCTTGCATAGTTAAGTGTCCTGGCATTGGTACGTAGTGTTTGTACCAACAAGAGTTGTTGTTTTGACAGTGTGTTGCAATACCACCAAGTCTACCTGGTAATCCTGAATCTCCACCAAACCAACAAGCACAACAGTTATCGTATCTTGGGTCTAAACATACACCACAACCGATACAGTTAAACATAAAACATAAAGAACAGCCACTAGCGCCGCCTTCTGCACAGAAATTACTGTGCCAATAATTATTACAAATCCAAGTTTTACAACCTCTATAACCACAAGAGAAAACCGGTGAACAACAAGCCGGTGGTGCAATACAAATTTGAAATTCTTGTTTACAGTTGTTGTAATTTTGCACACACTTTCTTGTGTATGCACCTGCTCCAGCAGTGAAACCCCATTGACAACAGCACACACCTGCGCCGCCGCCTCCGCCGCCCCACATTTCTATGAGCATATTGTTTACTGAAGGGTCAGGGTAAAAGCAGTGTTCGTGACGACATTGGTCTCTGTTATGCGAAATACCACAGTGTTGTGTAAATGTTACCTGACAGGTATAATATTTCCTGCAGGGACTATTTGGTGAGTTCGCATCGAAATCGTTCTTACTCGCTTTGTCTAGTAAACTTTTTAAATTTGCCATCTGCTCTTATCCTTTTACTTAATGCTTAACTGTATTTAACCTAAAATTAGATTAAAATCCAGCCGTAAGTTGCGCCTGAGTACATAATAGTTACAGTAGCATTTTGTAAGTTAAGATCCAAATCTTCTGTTAAGTTTTGAATTTCACTTCCATTTCTTGCCAAAGTAACGTTATTTGTACTAAACGAACCAGTAACATCAATAACTTGGATAGTATCACCAACTTGTAGTGTAGCATTTGCTGGCAAAGTAATAGTAAAAGCACCTGCAGACGAGTTTGCTAAAATTCTGTCATTAACTCTAGCCGTATACGCTCCAGAAACTTCCACGATACTAGCACCGCTTGTTCCAGTTGTTGTAATGTATCTTCCCATTTTATTTTATCCTTCTAACGTTATTTATTTCTAAACTGCTGTTTCAATGCCCATAACCACTACAGACATATTACCAGTGCTTGTCCACGCGACTATTTTCTTACCCGCATCTAGTACTAAACCGGTTCTTTCTAAAACTCCTTTGGATAAAACTTCTGTATCATATTCTACCCATTCAGAATCTAGAGGAACATCAGCGGCCGCCACTGCTAATCTAACAGCACAAGCCGAATTATCACGGTTGCACATTGAAACAGTGACAACTGAGTATGTACTAGCCGGCGTTGTATACACGGTAGTATTAGTACCTGTATTAAGATTTGCCGCTCCTAGTCTTCCTGTTGCCATATTTTTTCTCCTTTTTTACGATAATAAGTATCTTTGCAACGCTACTATATCACCATCTACTCCGCCTAAGAAATTAACTTTGGCTTTAACTTTGATTTCAACCCCAGTAGTTGTAGATATTTGATCTTCTTTGATCTCTACAACACCTGCAGTCATAATATTTACGTTCAATTCGGAATTACCACCACCAATTTGGGAGTTAATATAAGTTCGAATTGCTCGTTGTGTCGGTACAACACTATCCGAGTTAGCCGCAAACGTTCCGTCTGTACTAAATTCTGTAATAGTTGCACCTGTTCCTCCAAGTTCTACTGAACCCAGTGAAAGTTCGTTTAGACCAGCAATATTAAATGCGTCAGCATCAAGTGTCGCAACACCAGTGGACTGTTCAACACTGAACAATTCACCTACTCTAAAGTTACCATCTTGGTCAGTTGATGTGTAGAATACTCTACCACCACCTGCTTGGTATGTTTCTTTAGTAGCATCCGGTTCGATTGTAGGAATGCCTGGATAATTTGTAGTAGCAAGTCCACCAGTACCTACATCTAAGAAGTCGTGTCCTGTTAGTCGAACCTGTGAATATCTAATTCTCAATTCAACCGCATCACCGTGTTCTGGTGCATTGTCAACAGGAACATCTGGACTTAACTGTAATCTTGCAGTGAATGGTCCACTTCCTAATAATTCTCTCACAGTAACCAACTTGAAGTAAGGATCGTTTAATCCTTTAGTTGCTGGTACTACTGATAATCCGTTTGTAATTACATTTGTCATTATACCAGTCAAGTATGTTACTTTTGATACTGTACCAGTTTCGCCGTCGTTACCTAAAATAGTTTGTGTAGTAACAACTGGACTCTGTAAACTTGAATGTGCAGTATTTGTTAAAATGTAATTGTTGATAATATCTCTTAATTCATTAATCGAAGCAACAGTCTGTTGTTGTTGACCTGCAACCTGTGAAGTTGCGCCGTCCCAATAAAGTTTTGATGCTTTAATAGTTTCAGTGTTACCACCATACTTAAGATCAAATGCCAATGCGTCAACAATGTAACCTGTGTCTCTTTCACACTTGGTTGCATCATATGTAAAGCCTGACCATATACCTGTTCCTGCTGTAATCTGTGCTTCAATCCAAGCAATAACTTCGTCTTTCAAGTATTCTTTGTTTGTTGTTAATAACTCATATGCATTTGTATAAGTTATGTTTGTAATACCTGAGAATGTTACGTTCGAACCTGCTTTAGGTGACGCTGTTAACCCTTCAACAAAAATTTGTGATCCTGGTTGATATGTATCTTGATAACCATCGCCTGTAACAGTTGCGTTAGCAGTTTCGTAACCAATACCTCTGTTACTAATTGTTGGATTACCTAATGCTCCGTTACCAACTCTAACTTCTACCGGTGCTTCAACTGTGTTTGAAGGATCAGTAATTGTAAGTGTTGGAACTGTTGCATAACCTGAACCTGGTTCAAGAATCTTCATATCAGCAATTTTGCCTGTTGCCACTCTTGCTCTAATAAATGGCTTACAACCTGTTAAAATTCTATTTTGTGAAGTTGTAGAAGTTTGAATTCTGTACCAAGTTGGTGTATTGCTTGGATTACCAAAAATAATGTTTTGGAATCTTGAAACACTTCCTAAACCTGTACCGGTTCTTGAAGTCCAAGTAATACCATCTGGTGAAGTTGCCATTTCTTGACCAGTTCCTAAACTGCCAACTGTGAATGTTAAATCTGTTCCGCCAGCATTACCAATGTCGCTATCTGCGATTGTAAACACTTCTGTACCATCGTACCAACGACCTGGGTTAACAATAGTAACTGTCGCGGCACCTACATCACTAATTTCAACTTTAACACCTAAACCAGTACCTGTACCGTTAGGATTAGTTCCGCCGCCTGTATAACTGCTTGGTGAAATGTAATAAGTTGCTTCAGGTCTTAATGCATCAGTTCCGCCACCTGTAATTGTTACAGAACCTGCACCACCTTGTGCACCTTGTGTTGCAACAAACTCACCCATACCGTATGCAATAAACGGACCGTAATCGTTACCTCTGTTACCTGCTAACGGGAATGAAGTGTTTTCTGACCAACTTGAAATATTCATTGACCAAAATTGTCTACCGCTGTCTGTTAATACAATAAATCTTCCTCTACCGTAAGCAATTGAACTATAATCTGCTCCACCGCCGCCAGCGTAAGTGTTTAAAGTAGTTAGACCAACAGTATTCCAAGTAATACCATCAACTGATCTTGCAATCTGTCCATCTTCTGAAAGTGCAACAAACTCGCCTCTACCAAATACCATATCAACATAGTTTCCGCCTGCGGTTGCTGGTAGTGTAGTTTGAGTCCAAGTTTGACCGTCTGTTGAGTACATACCTGCTGTACCTAGTGATATTACAACCCATCTACCGTTGCCGTAAACTGTTTTAACCCAATTACCGCCTGCTGGGAAAGTAACAGCACTCCAAGTATCACCGTTATCATTTGAATAGTTGTGGCTAGTACCTGTGTTTGTGATAGCAACAAGATTGTCGCCGCCGTCACCTGCAATTGACTGCCAAGGACCGCCTGCTGTTAAGTTACCTGCCGCTGACCAAGTGCTACCATCTGTTGATTTAACAATAGTATTAACGTTATTACCCATAACAAATAATCTACCGTTATTGTATCCAGCCGCGAATCTGTTAATTTGTAAATTAGGTCCAATGTTAACTGAACTATCAGCAAATCCTGGATGTGGAATAGTTACTCTTGGTTCAATTTCATATTTTGTTGTACCATCAAGTAATGATGAAATAGCAGTACCTGGAATAATATGATCCCAACCTGCTGTGCCATCTGATTCTTTGAAAACAGTTGCAGTTTTTGAACCTGCACCGTATGTTCCAATGTAACCATACTGACCAACACCTAAACCACTTGTAATGAAAATTCTCATTCCGTTGTAGTCACCAGTGTTTGCAGTGTCAGTGTTTGAAATTACAATTTGTGTAGCATCACCTGACTGTGCTGTATTATTAACAAAACCGTAGTCAGCACCACCAAAGTTGCCTTCACCGTCTGCGTTAACATCAAGGTTAAGCATTCTAATTTGGAAAACTGCTTGATCTCTAAATTCGTCTCCGATTGCAACAGCGTTAACACCATCGCCACCGAATGTGTAAGTAGAATTTGTATAATTGTTACCTGCGTTTGAATATTCTAATGCTAAAATTTCATTTTGATCTGTGATAACATTTTTAATTTGTGCTTCTTGATATCTGTTATTAACTGTACCAGTAACTGCGTTTTCTGAAGGATCAACACCTTCTGCAACAGTACCAAAGTCACCGTATGATGAGTTACCGTTTGTAGCACGAATCTTACCACCGTTCTCTGCTAGGTATCCAATGTGTCCGTAGTATGAGAACACGGAAACAAGTTCTGCTCTACCTAAGTTTGTAATCCAAGCACCAATACCTTGGTCAAGTACCTGTGTAAAGTCGTTGGCAACAATTGAATCATTACCACCATTGTGTAGGTCTCCGTCTACTTTCATACCAACACATCCTGTACCAAAAGTTGTTACGTTTTGGACATAAGGTGAACGTGTTTGAATCCAAACTCTTGGATCTTCTGGACCCCAACCTGGATCAAGCGATACAAACGCACCTGCTGTTGGACGTTTTGTACCATAATCATTTGCCGCTGAAAGTGTGCCTGTTAAACCTTGAACTGTACAGTTTCTTAAACCAGTACCGTTTCTCATATAGAACATATCTTCAGTTAACGAACCATTTACACTGTTTGCATAATATCTTGCATTTAATAATGTGTAATAATTTCCACCGTGGATAAGTTCCCAAATAAATCCTTCAATAAAGTATTTTACATCTCTTTGACATTTTGATTGGGTATAAGTGTAAGCAGGATAAGTTGTGTCAATATATGCTGTAACTTCTTCTGCTAAGAAATCTTTGTTTAAATGTAACATAGTGATAGCACCATAAACGTTATCATCGTATGATGGAACTAAACTAGAAGCGTAAGGATTAACTTCTGGTGGTGTACTATCTTGTGTATTGTTGTTTACCCAATAGTCAATATAATCTTGAATTGCTTGAATTTGATTAGCAACAAAAGTTCCTTCTGTTGCAGAACCAGTTGCATTGTTTGTAACCTGTGTTTGCGTATTAGATGGTGTTTTAACAATGCTGTTACCTTGAATTACATCACTAACGATGGCTTGTAATCTTTCATAACCAGCAAGTGTATAATTTGTATCAGAACTTTGTGTGAACATTGCCGCAGTCGCCGGACGAATGTTTGTTGAACGTAATTCGTCTCCAACAACAGCAGTGTGTTCTGGAACAATAATTGGTAACACTTCATAGTAGATACCTGTTTTAACAAATACAGTTTTCTGTACAATTTCTTGTGCTGGTAAACCATCCAATGATGAGTCTGCTGATGCTACTTGAGTGGTTAAGATATTAACCAATGATTCAAGTTTTGCTTGAGCACCTGTTTCTTCACTGTATGTTGCATCAATAGTTTGTGGAATTGGAGATCCAACACTGTTTAATGTTGCATAGTTTTGTGATGGAGCCAAGTTACTAATTATTGCATCAACTAATGTTTTAATATAATTTAAAGCGTTTGCTGAAGCAGTTGCAGTTGCACCTGTACCAAAATCGTCATAATATTCTAATGTTAAATTACGTGTTTCTTTGTTACCACCTGCTGACATATCTTTTGTAATTCTGTCAACAACCCAACCAACACGTTTTTTAAAGTCTGCTTTATCAACTGGATATGTAAATCCAACAAATGGCGATACACTATTTGTAACATTGTAATCAATATATTCAACTACTTGTTCTTGAATAAATTGTCTGTTAGCCATTAACAACCATTTTGCATTTGGATATAATGGACCGTCTTCGATCATTTTACAAGCGTGTCTTACACTTGCAAAAGGTCTATCAACTGTTGCACCATACTTAGGATATGTACCATCAGTACCATTAGGACCAACATAGTAAACGTGAGTAGTAGAACCCCAAGTTCTCCACTCTGGCATACCTGTATCACTTACTGTTAAAATTTGTCCTTCAACACCAATTGGTAATCTTGTAGGACCTGATCCTGAATAGTAAAGTAAGTCGCCGTCAGTGGTTAATGCACTTGATTCATTACCACCTGCTAAAATTTTATAATATGTACCAGATACATCAAGGTCTGGTCTTTTACCACCAACTGATTGATTTGATTGGTGTGTTTGTACAACAACATAAGAGTTTACACCGTAGTAAACAACATCACCTGTGTCATAATCAGTTAGGTTAGTCCAATCACCATTCCATTCAAAACCTGAGTTTAATCTTTCCCAGTAACTTGTATTAGGTGGTTTAATTGCCGTACCTGCGTGGTCTTGAATACACATATAAGTATATCCGCCAACACGTACAACATCACCTACATAGTAATCTTGTGTTGTTGAATCTTCACCCCAGTCACCTCTGTGATTAAATCCTTTTAGATATAAATCCCAATCATTCTGATTTGAATAAGGTGCTTTACCAATGTTGTTGGTTGTAGCAACATAAGAATAACCACCGTAGGTAACAATGTCACCTGGTTGATATTGTGATTGAATATTCCAACTATCTTCAAATTCTAAACCTGGAACAAATACTTCCCAGTTTTTTCCAGTTGAAACAGTTGCTACAGAAAAAGTAATTCCTGAACCTGTTCCACCAATGTTGCCGACAGCAACAGTTAATGTATCACTTACACTATGACCTTGACCGCCTCTTAATGGTGTAACACTTGTTGCCGCACCACTGCCGTCAATTACAATTTTAAATCTTTGACCTGTACCACTTCCTGTAGATGTTGCTGGTACGTCATTGTAAGTACCTGCTGTTCTTAAAGCATCTGCCGCCGAAATATTATTAACAGTTGCAATAATACCTGTTGCATTTTCGTCAGCCGCTAAACTTGATGTACTTGTATGTTCTGTTGTACAAATCCAAAGGTTAGCACCATACTTAACAACATCATTAACTTTATATCTTACGTTTGTTGCCCAGTCTGTTTTGTATACAACACCTTTGTGGAAATATTCCCACTTGCTTGAATCTGCTTCTAGACCATTTGTTTCTGATTCTGCTTTGTGACCAACAATACAAACCATAACCTGACCACCGTATAATACTAGGTCATTTGGTTTATATCTTACGTCACCGTTAGTAACGTTGGAAGGTAACCAAGCACCTTTCCAATCAAAACCTTTTGAGTAAATGTCCCATTTAGAAAGATCTGCTTCTAAACCATCAATGTCGGTTACAACGGTAGTGCTTGAAGTATGATAAGTGTTACAAAGATAAATGTTACCACCATACTTAACTAAATCATTTTTCTTATATCTTGTGTTGACTGACCAATCACCTTTCCAGTCAGTATTTTCAGCATAAAGATCCCAGTCACCTTGATTTTGTTCTAGTCCTAATGCTACTGTTCCGGCAGATGTGTGTCCATTATTAGCAACATAAAGTAAGCCACCGTATTTTACTACGTCACCAACTTTATAATAAGTGCTAATTGCCCAATCGCCCTTCCATTGTTGACCATCGGACATTGTGTTCCAATTAACACTGTCTAAGTAAAAATCAGATCCGGAAGTATGTGCAGTTACACAAATGTATACCTGACCACCGTATCTTACGATATCGTCTTTAACGTAGGCTTTAGCGGCTACCCAGTCGCCTTGCCAAACAAATTTAATTCTACCTAGTTTAAATTCTGCCATTGGATGTTCCTTTTACTTTGTTATTTACCATTTTAACCTACTCCACCGTCTGCACTACCAAACCCGTGACCGTACGTTTGACCGCCTGTTTCGTCGGTTCCGCCAAAATCATCTGCTAGAGCAATATGTGTACCGTGTGCAAAGAAAGCCAGCGCCGCCGCTGTACCGCCTACACCACCTTGTACATTCATTTTCTTCAAGAATCTAATTGGTCTAGTTGGATCCTCTTCTAATGTTGTCATTGTTAGTGTTTGGAATTCAATACGAATTACACCCGCGACCAAACCGTTAACATTAATACTTGTACCACCACCTGTAATTCTATTTGCTACATAGGCTCCGATAGCCTTTTGTGTTGGAACAATTTTATCACTGTTTGCCGCAAATGTTGGATCAATACTGAATTCATTAATTACTGCACCAGTACCACCTAGCACAACACCACCTAAAGATAGTTCTGTTAAACCTTGTAAATCAAACTGGTCAGCGTTAAGAGTAACAGTACCACGTGCCTGTTCAACTTCAAATAATTCACCAACCCTAAAGTTACCATCTTGGTCAGTTGATGCATAGAATACTCGTCCACCGTCTGCCTGTGCAACTTCGTTAAACGGTTTAGGAGCATTGTCGGCACCTTCAACAAACCCTGCTAGATATCTTTCTGGATAATCTGTTTCGCTAAAGTTACCAGTACCAATATCTAAGAAATCGTGGAATGTTAAACGTACCTGTGAATATCTTTGTCTAATTTCAATTGTAGTTTGATGTGCAGGAGATTCTGCAATTCCAATCGGTGGTGAAATGCTTATAATACCTGACAAGTTTCCAGTTGATCCTGAAACATTTGATGTTTTTGTAACCTTATAAGTTACTCCATCAATACCTGCTATGTCTAAGTTATCACCAGGTCCAGGTAATCTTGAAAGTTGTTGAACTTGAATATTAGCACCTAGTTGGAATTGATCCGCATAACCGTCACCTGTAATGGTTGCAGTTGCTGATCTAAATCTTGTACCTCTATTAACAAATGATGGTTGAGGTAATACACCATTTCCTAAACGTAAATCCCATTTAGGTTCTTGTGTTGATTTAGGATCAGTAATTGTCATTCTTAAAACTTGTGATTCGTTAATGTTAAGAACACCTGTTCCACCCATTCCTGAATGTGTATAACAATAGAAATATAAGTTTGCCGGAGCATCAAATTGAACTTCAATTTCTAATTTTCTATCAGTCGCTGTTTCAAAGTTAGCAATATAATTTGCATAAGTTACTGATGCACCATCAAGCAAATATCTTACACCTTTATGATATGGTACACCGCCACCGTGTGTTCCGTCCTGTGTTGTAGAAATCAAGAACGGATGTGCAGGTCCTGGTGTAGAATCTTGTGGGAAATCTAACAGGGTTGGATCATTTAAATCAAACGTATATGTAATACCTTGTTGTAGTGCTAATGCTGGAGTTTCGTCAGAATCGATGTAGAATACATTTCCTAAATCAGCACCGTCTCTTCCAACAGTAACAGTTTTAGTTTCAAACAATTGATACGTTGGTGTTGCACTTGTATAACCTGAACCTGGATCAAGAATTGTAAATGATCCTGCTCTACCGTTTGATACTTCCATAAATGCAAATGCACCTTTACCTTTTTTGATTATATCAAGAGTATTACTTCCTGATCCTGATAAAGGATTACCTGAACTTGTTACTAAGAATTTGCCTTCGTTGTTTGGATTACCAAAATTAATTGAAGTATAATTTCTTTGTGGTGTTGTTTCTGAATACCAAGTAATAGCATCTTCTGACCAAGCCACGTTACTACCGTTCTTTTCAAATGCTAAGAATATACCTTGTCCGTATCCAATTATATAATTTCCTGCACTTGGTAATGCTCCTGGTACTTCAACCCAAGTATCTTTGCCGTTTCTAACGTTATAGAAAACTTTATCTGTTGTTTCGTCAACAGCAACAAATCTGTTGTTACCAAATATTAATTGTGTACAAGCAGACAAGTCTAATGGAACAAAGTTTTCGCCCCAACTAGTACCGTCAGCAGTTTTAAAATAAATTCTGTTAACAGTTGAATCAAAATCATTTGTTAATGCAATAAAGTGTCCTTGTCCCCAAACCAATCCTCTTACAGTTAGTGCACCAGTTTGTACCATAGGTGTGTCGTATGCTGTCCACGTTTGTGCATCTGTTGATTGCCACCAAGACAGTCCGTTATCGGACATAATAACATAATATCCATCACCGTATGCAACATAACGCTTGTTAGCAGTTGTTGAGTCTTCAGCAAATTCTGCCATAGACCAAGATAGTCCATCTGTTGATGTTGCCGAAATACCTTCTTGTGCTACCGCTACAAATCTACCGCCAGCAAAAATAATGTTTTGCCAATTTAATTCTGAACTTTGTATTTCTGGAGGAGCAGTAGGAAATGTTCCCATTGACCAACTTACACCATCACTTGAATAAGCATATTTTGATGTTCCTGTTGTACCAAATTCACTTTGTGCAATAGCAACGAATTTGTTATTACCATAAGCAACATCACTCCAGTCAATCGGCTCAGGCATATTTGTTGTAGACGCACTATATGGTGGTTTACTAAATTCTACCAATGGTTGAATTTGATAATATGCTGTGTCTAAAATAGGATCAACAATAGGTGTTCCTGAAATTAAGTGATCCCAACCGTCTTGACCGTTTGAAATTTTTCTAACCGTTGCAATTTTAGTTGATGGATCATATGTATCAACTATACCATACTGTCCAACACCACTACCTGCAATAATTCTAATTAGTTTACCTGTGTAACCTGCTGTTGAATCTTCTTCTGTGTCAGTTTGTGATAATGTTATGCTGGTTGTAGTACCACCTTGTGCGAGACCTTGTACAACGGTGTAATCGGCACCACCAGCAGTCGATGAATCACCTGGATCCATAATTCTAACTTCTTTTAATGCACCATCTCTAAATTCTAAATATTCTGTAACTAGATCGGAACCTGTACCTGAATAAGATTGAACAGCGGCGTTAGTGTAATGTTCACCTGCGTGTGTATATCCAAATAATACAATTTCGTTATCTTGATCAGTATAAACTGTTCCTACTTCTGCTTCACCTGATCTGTTATTAATAACAGCAGTAATAGGTGTTTCACTAATGTCATAACCTTCTGCAACTGATCCAAAGTCTCCATAAGAGTTGTTACCATTTGTAGCACGTATCTTACCGCCAGTTTCAGATAGATAACCGATATGACAGTAATATGTAAACACAGAAACAAGTTCTGTTAAACCTAGGTTTGTACACCATACACCAATACCATCACTGATTACCTGTGTAAAGTCGTTGGAAACAATTGACTTGTTGCCGCCGTCGTGCAAGTTACCATCAATCTTACATCCAACACAACCTGTACCTATTGTTGTTACGTTTTGTACATAAGTAGATCTTGATGTGATCCATACACTTGTATCATCTGGACCAGTACCTGGATCAAGTGACACAAACGCACCGCCTGTTGGTCTTCTAGTTCCAAACGCATTAACGGCACCTAAACCACCTGTTAATCCTTGAAGCGTAACATTTCTAATACCGCAACCGTTTCTAACATAAAACATATTTGAAGTTTCGTATCCAGATGCTGGCATAATTCTTGTCGAACGCAGTTCATCACCAACTAATGCAACATTGGCAGGAATTGAAATAGGTAATATTTCTTTGTATTCTCCTGTTTTAACAAATACCGTTGCAGGTGCTCTAGCACCTTGGTCTGCTAGAATATAATCCATTGCATACTTAATTGTTTTGAATGGATTGTTTTCTGAAGCACCTTTATCTAGTGCATCAATACCATCTGGACTTACATAGTAAACTTTAGGTATTGAACCTAGTAATGCCCAAGCAGGATGAATTGTTTCTGTACTATCAGTTGCTTTAGGAAGTGTTTTAAGAACAGTACCTAGGTCACCAATTGTTATTCTTTCATTTGTACCTTGTGAATAAGATTTAATATCACCTAATTCAGCAAGAACGTTTGTTTGAATACCTTTAATGAAGTACGCCCAAAATTCATTTAATGGTTTAGATAAATCAATATCTGGTCTACTATTAATTGTTGTTGCCGCGTGTCGTTTAATACATTGATATGAAGTGCCTGCCCATTCTACAATATCACCTAATTTATAAACTCTTGCAGAAGAGTCTTCGTTTTCCTGTAACCATCTACCTTTTAGATATTGTCCAACTGATAATAATTTCCAATTAGTATTTCCTGTAACTGTTACAGTTGCCATCAAACCATCTGTTTCGGCCATATTAGCGTGATTATAACAAGCATAGTATAATGTGCCTGGAGCATCATCTGGGATATGATAAGTTACTGATCGTGTTCCTGCAGAATTAAATCCTGCATTGTATTCTGCAAGTGTAGGAATAATTCTACCATCTAACATATAAATTACTTCGATGCCGTTTTCATATGGTTCACCGGCTGGTGTTGCTAGTATTCCGTTTGCTACCGTTGATAGATATAATGGATGATCGTTATTGCTAATATCATTTTGTTCAAATGTATATGTTGCACCTTTTGTAAACGCCAAGTTTGGAGTTCTTGCATTATCAATATAATACTTTTGTAACCCATTGTAGTTTCTTACACCAACGCTGTAAACAGTAGATTGATCTGATGCATCAGGACCATTATTAACTAATGATTGGTGATCTCTTGTTGCTTGATAAAGGTATCCTGAATCTCTAATAACATCACCAATTTTATAGTCAATTGGATAGTTCCAATCACCTCTATGATTATACCATTTACCTAATATTTCCCAAGTTGTTTCATCTGTTGAAGGATTAACACCCTGGCTAAACTGTATTGCTTTGTATGAATATCCACCGTGTACAACAACATCCCCTGGTTGGTATGTTATGCCCGAATCCCAAGCATTATCAAAACCTATACCAGGAATGTAATCGTCAAATTTGTTTGTATCAAACGATCCTTCGGAAGTGTGTGTTACAGAACATCTATAAACACCTTGACCGTGCGTTACTAGGTCACCTCTATAATATCTAACACCTAACGCCCATTCGCTACGATATTGAATACCATCAATTATAATTTCCCAGTTTACTAAATCGTTTTCTAATCCACCTGGATTTTGATCATCAACATAAACTTCGTCAGCGGCTGACATATGAGATACTAGACATCTATAAGTTACACCACCGTATCTAACTACATCGTTTTCTCTATAATGTGTTGATGTTTGCCAAGCGTTTGCCCACCAATCTGTTTTGTGAACAACGTCCCAATAACCTAATCCTTTTTCTTCTAAACCTAAATCTGCTAAATCCGAATCGTGATGAATTCTACATCTGTAAAGCACACCGTTGTATCTAACCAAGTCGCCAACAATGTAAGAATTTTCAGCAACCCAATCACCTCTCCATTGCGAGCCTCTTACGTGATTGGTCCAATATGCCGCACGTCTTTCAAACCCAAATGAACCATCTGTTAGTGCAGTATGACCTTGTACACATCTATATACCACACCGCCTCTATGAACCAAGTCATTTAAAATATATTCTTGTGCTGTGTATGGAGGTGTTGCATTACCTCCTGAAATATAAGGATCAAAGTTTACAGCATCTACAGGTGTAGTTAAATCTGCATCAGCGTATAAACTAAATTCATTATCCGAACGTCTGCTAATATAATAAGTGTTTCCGTTGTATTGTGTTGTACCGTTGACATCTGATATAACAACAGTTTGACCACTTGATAAATTATGTGCCGCTGTTGTTGTAACAATTGGTGGTTCTAAGTTTTGAATGTTTGTAATAGCAATTGAAGTACCACCAGTTGAAGGTCTCCACGCACCTCTCCAACGGTAACCTTCTGACATTAAATCCCATTTTGTTTTTGCTACCGTTCCTGTAACACTTAATTGTAAAACAGCACCTTGCGGATCAACTGTTTCAATTGTAACTCTAGCATCGTTTACGCCGTCAACGCCGCCTAGTTGGCTACCAGTGATTGTGTAAACAATTTTTGGAATATAATTTTGACCTGCAACAGTAATAGCAACTGTGTATCTATCTGCAAGTCTTGTAACTGTAAATTTTAAATCAGATCCGTTATTACTAGCAACACCTTCTGGTAATCTAGTTGCTAATGTAAATTCTGCTGTTTGTTGATCAGTTGATGTGTATGGTTCTGGATATGTATAATCATATAGATAATCCTTAAAGAATCCGTTTGCATCTGATGTATGTGCTTCAATACAGAAATATACTCTACCACCTGATACCACAATGTCATCAAGTTTATATGTGGTACTTGTTGACCAAGTCCCTTTGTAAGAATACGTAAATCGATCTAGTTTAAATTCAGCCATTTTCTCTAATTACCTTTAATCATTTCCTCTTACCCTATCGTGTGGCATATTCAATCTTGCAATAAATTCGCCATCATCGTTAATGTAATAATTAATTCTTCTTGTGTCCCATTTGTATTGATCAAAGTTTAAGTTTTTAAAAATCTTGTTGTGATTTACATCGCGACCTTCAAAAAAATCAACACCAACTTGGAACCCATCAAAGTTATCGTCAATTGCACCAGGTGTATTAATTTGCACACTATCAGTTTGACTCATTTGATCTAATTCGTATAAAAATAGTTCTCCAGCATCAGTTCTACGTAAACCGTAGAAATATCTGGTACCCATACTTTCATTCATATTGTCTGCTGTATTACCAATAAAAGTTGTCATACTCTACTCCTTATACCTGTTCCACGTAACTTATAATTACGTCTATTGAATCACCGTAACTGCTTTGTACCGATAGCGAATGATATTCATCTAAAATTAATTTTTCACCACCATTCATTGCACGTAAAGTTGAATTAGGTGCAATAGGTGTATCCTTAACGTAATATGCAGTAACACTTCCAGCATCGCCTACTAAAACAGAACCTAACACGGTTGCGTCTAATGTGTTTGTCATACTAATACCTAACACAATGTTCTTTTTATTTTGTTCCACTGAAAATACTTCGATAGGTTTTTGACCTACGTCTTTAATTACCGATGTTTTAAATAATGTTGCCATATCTTATCCAAATAACAGTGCCGAAACGATTGATAATTCTTCCGCCTCAGCCAATGTTGCTCCTCCTCCTGAACCAACAACAGAACCCCAAGTTGCCCCGGTCCATATTTCTAATCTGCCTTGCGTTGTATTATAACGCATTAAACCTGCGGCAAGATTACTAGTTGGTCTTTCGTTAAGTGTACCAGTTGGTACCCTAACCCCGTATGTTCCAGCAAAATCCCAATAACCTTCGTCTGTAACATCAAGAGTAGTAACACCGTTGCTATTAGTATTAGTTATCGTATTTGTGCCGGGATTGAAGTGTAAATCGCCAATAATTAATTTGCCAGTTCCGTTAGGAGCCAGCGTTAAATCCGTGTTTCCAGCCTCTGTGCTAATGATACTTGTATGAATTCTACCAGTATTAAAGCGTGTTGAGTTTAAATCCGCTTTTAGTACGCCGCCGTTGTAAAATCTAAATGTATCATCATTGGTACCAGGTGTTAATTCTGCTGTAATAAATGTATCTAAGTTTTGGTCAACAACACCACTTACACTACCACCAACAGCATTCCAGAAACCTTGTGAATATAATTCAAATACATTTGAACTTGTATTATATCTAAACATACCGTTAACTGGTGAACCTGGTCTATCAGCAGTTGTACCTGATGGAACTTTAAATGCATTTGTATCTACAAAGTCAACATATCCTGTACCGTGTGCAAAAATTTCTAGATTGTCGTTATTTTGATATGTTTGTAATGAGTTGTTAACCAAACGTACCAAGTCAACTTCAAACTGTGTAGCACTAAATTTGTCTTTGTCTATTGTTGCAACCAAGTTACCTTGTGCATAAAAATTAATTTCATCTTCGTCAGCACCTAAGGCGCTTTCTAAAACAATTTTTGTGTCTTTATCTTTGTCAGTGATTTGTGCAATACCACCGGTGATTTCTGCATCACCTGTGATTGTTGTCTTGTTGTCACCAATAGGATCAATAATAATTCCGCCGGCGGTTGATGAAAAAGTATTTCCAGAAAGTCTTAAATTTCCTGTTTCAATTTTTGTTGGATTAATTATTGAAGTATTAGAACCATCTGTAAATTGTAATCCTAATGTAGAAGCAATTTCTGTTAAAGGTGCAGTAAATGTTACATCACCTGTTGCTTGATTTACATAAAAAGAATTACCAACTCTGTAATCACCTTTTGAGTCAACTGATGTAAAGAATACTTTACCTCCATTTGATTCAATAACTTCGTTTGTTTGAATTACATCATCTAAATTATTTGTTAAGTCTGCACCAACACCAATGTAACCAAAGTTTTGAGACATAAGTCTAAGACTTACATCTGGACCGTCCGCAACAACACCTCTAATACCGTAAACACACGCACTACCGTTTGATCTCATCTCAGCGGCAAATTCTTGTCTGCTGTATCTTACTATACTTGTTGCTGTTGTTCCTGATGTTCCTGCAAGAATACTTCCACCGTCACCTGGTGTTAAATCTTGTTCGTTTAAATTATCATATCTACCATCAACATAAATTGTATTACCGTCTGCACTTACACTATCAACCAATAAGTTGTATGTTGATGAAGAGTCAGTTGAAGTAACTGTAACAGTTTCACCTGGTTGAAAACCTGTACCACTTACACCTGTAAATGTAAACCAAGTTTTACCGTCTCCACCTCGACCATCTGTTCCGGATACCGCTTTAATACCGTCTGAACAGAAATATGTAAAACAGTTTAGCCATTCAACCCTTACGCCGTTGGTCATAAAGATACCAATTTGATTTGGTGCAAAGATTGTTACTTCATTACAAAGTAATGCGGCTTCAATTGATGATCTCGAAATATATTGACCATCTGCTTTAATACCTCTACCAGCATCACCTTGTGCATAACCATAAGGATCAGTTGCAGAAGTAACACTACCTCTGTTTAAAATTGTAATATTATATAGATATGGTGAACGTAAATTAATTGTTCCTACAACAGGATTGAAACTAAATGCGTAACCTCTATCAAGACCTGAATTGTAAAACATATCTTTAACTGTAAGATCCTGTACAACAACTCCTTCGTTTAGATAGAAACAGTTTTGATCGTTCGTTCCTGCTGTTGGTTTAATTGATGTTGCTCTTAATCCTGCACCAACTACTGTTACACCTGCAGGAATTGTCATAGGAAATACTTCAGTAAATTCTCCTGCGGCAATTTTAACAATATCTCCAGAAGTTGCAACACTTAAAGCGTGTTTGATTGTTAAGAATGCACTGTCAACACTTGTACCTTCTTCTGTGTCATCACCGTTAGTAGTAACGTGATATGTATTACCTTCTTCTGTTAATAATAAATTTTCAATTCTAACTTTACCTGTACCATTAGCACGGATAGTTAAATCTTCGTTAGAGTTAATTGTTTGAATTACATTGTCGCCTAATTGTAGTGTACCAATATTAGCATAGTTTGAATCCAATGACTTCCAACGTTTTGTTGGTATACCTAATCTGTATTTGTCTGATTCATCAGGATTAATATCACTGATTATCTCACCTTGGATTTGAATGTTGTCTGTGTTTCCATCACCAAGTGTAATGTTACCACCTGCTGTGATGTTACCTGTGGCATATAAGTTACCGCTAACGTTTGTGTTACCTACTAATTCAATAGTACCTGTGCCGTTTGGACGTAGTTCAATAGGCGCATTAGAATCTAATGTTGTAATGTAATTGTCATTTAATTCTAATGAGTCTACGTGTATTTTTGAATGATAAATTACTGGGTCATTACCAGCGGGTGTTAACGCAATAGTTCCTAAACTAGAACGTATTTCGTTTCCTTGAAATTCTAAGTTACCAACCTGAAGAGTACCAGCACTTTGATTAAGTGCTCCTACTTGTAAATTGTCTGCGTAAATTTTGCCTGCTACTTGGAGATCGTGTGTTGGTGAAGTTGTTTTTATACCAACTCTACCGTTGTTAACATCTAGATATAATAAGTCAGTTTCAAAAGCCAAATCCACACCATTACGTATGAGATTTGCCTTAAGCAACGGACCCGAAATACGACCGACGGCCATTGTCTATTCTCCTTTAGCGGGCATCCTGTGCCTCCAACTACCTTACATAGCGAGTTGACCACTGTTTGTCCTTGCAACTGAAAGGTCGTTTTAATTGCAATTAATGTTATTTATGCCAAAGTGAAAAAAGGTTTAAGATAGACTATCTATCGAAGTTATGAATAACTGTTACGTCTTTACCGAAAGGAACAGCAGAATCAAATCTAATTAGTTTACCACTACCGCCCTGTATAAGTGTGTAGTTAACACCTGCAATTTGTACAACGTTTTCAACAAGTACAAGTACATTTTCTGCGGCTTTTGGTGTTGGGTTTAATGGACCAAAGTCAGTGATATTAGCATCGCCTGTACCAAGGTTTTGTACAATAATGTTACCTGCTCTGTCAGTTCTTAATGTTTCCCAGTTGTTGTTTGTGTATACTTCTAGGTCGTTAATATCTGTGTTATATCTAATTGTACCATTTAACGGAGTAGAAGGTCTATCATCAGTTGTACCAACAGACACTTGAATACCACCTCGGCCGCCGCCGAATGATACGTTACCGTTGATATCAACAAAAACTGTTTTATCAACTACAAACTTATTCTTTAAAAATGCCTGTTTAACAAATCGCATAATCTTACACCTGGATTGTAGATACCATATAGTTTACTGTCGCTGGTGAAGTAGTTTGTGCTTGAACTCTGTCTCCGTTTTCTAGCACGATTCTTTCAGAATCCATAATAAATGTTTCACCTGCTGGTATCTTTACCTGGTGCAAAATTTTGTTTTCATCTGAAAAGGCATCACCGTTTTTAACAATGTGTAAATCTAAAAAAGTGTCAGCGTCTGTTAACACAGAACCACCACCTGAAATATTATCTGTATCTGCATAGTTACAGAAAATCATAGATGTTACAGCATTATCACCACTGCTGGTGTATAAAGTTGTTATAGTTGCGTCAATAAATCCGTTCGATATTGCCATATTCTTTCCTAAAACAGCATACCCATAAGTAATGCTTTTTTCTTACTAACAAGTTCATCTCTTGTACTAGATGTATTTACAAAAAATAGACCAGAACCGCCCACATCTTCGGATTGGGCATACAACTTAATTCTGCCACTATCAGCCGCTGGAGCAGTAGGACTTACAGTTCCTTCAATGGATAATACGTCTCTTACCACCACTTCTGCACTGCCATTTGACTCTAAAAACAGCGAATCACCTGATGTAACAGGTCTTATAATAGTACCGTCTAATTCTAAATCACCTAGTATAATTTTTTGATTGTTTATTTCAACCCTTAAAATGCCATCAACTTCAGCAATAACTCTACTGTAAGGGTCGCCTGATTGTAAATCCTGTACTTCAACTTTGGTATTATCACTTCTAATAATTGGAATTTGAACACCACCTTGGATAGCATCATCAACATATTTTTTATTAACTAGATCATCGTCTGTTAGACCTAATTCATAATCTGTTGTTCCTCTAACACTAATCTTTGCAGTAGGAGCCTTGGTTCCTAATAAAATTAAATCATCACCGTTAGTTGAAATATGATGTGTTTGTATTGCTGTTAGATTGTTACCTGTTTTAAAAGTAAAAATACCCTGACCAGCGCCACCATTGGGTAGTGTGTATGATGCATTTTCTTCCCAAAGTACTGTTGCGTCATCAATAGTACCTCTATCAATTCTAACACCAGCAGTGCCTAGTGTAACACCAGCACCTGTTTCGCCATCGTTAATAGTGATTTCATTATCTTGAATTACCAACTGTTCTGTGCTTACGTTTGTATTAGTACCTTCAACAATTAAGTTACCTGTAACTCTTGTTGTACCTGTACGTGTACCCGTAGATAGCGTTATTTCACCGCCAGAAGCAGTTACAATTGAATAATCTCCAGAAAGTTTTAATACGTCTTTAGCCATTTGTACAAAGGATCCCTTATAACATACTTATTTAGTCAAGAGAAAAGGGCAAAGCGAATTTGCCCTCTTCCCGAGTTTTGATAAAACTACGATTATGCGTTAGCGAAATCGTCGTCATCAACTCCAGCCAAGTCGTCGTCACCAGCCTCTTCAACTTGTGCCGCGCCATCGCTCAAGTTAGCAGTAAAGTTCCAAGCAACTGACTTACCGTCATATGCGTTAGATCCTGTGCCATCTGGAGCCTCTAGAGTTGCTTTACGTCCTGAAATTTTAGAAACTTGATAAGTTTCTGAATCGTCCATTAACATAGTGATACCCATTTCACCAGCCACTAGTGCTGACATTAGTTTACCAGTTGTTAATGTGCAAGTGTATTCAGTGTCTGAAGCACCAATTTCTGCTACTACAAACTTCTTGCTACCTTTTTGCTTTACGATGTGACCTTCAACAACTGCTGTGCCGTTGTGGAAATCAACTTTAATTTCATTTCCGCCCGCAGTCGGTTCGCCGAAGTATCTTTTATTAAGTGGTCTACCCATTTGTTTTCTCCTTTATAAGAAGTCCGATCCGGGTTCTATCCGGTACGCAGTGGGTTAATACTGCATAAGTCCATCACTTATTGATGGAACATATCTGACAACGTATTTAGTCTACTCTTGTGAATAAGTGTAATAAGTGTGTTTGCGAGAACAATTTTATTGCTTCGTTTATTTTGTTGGCTTGATCTTGATGCTTTATTGCTAAATGATCGCTAGGACGTCTTCTAATATCTATTTCAATGTCTGAAAGTTTTCTTACTTCGCTTTGTATTGATGAACAAAATTTTATAATATTAAATTTAAACTCAGGAGCGGTCTTACCTAATTCTCTAAGTTCCTGTTCAATGCCTTGCCAATCCAGTGATGTCACTAGTTGTTTCATAACTGTATTTAAGTCAAAAAAATAGGGCGACCTAAGCCGCCCTATTCTAATTACGTTATCTTCGTATGGATTACGAGAAAGATACGTTAGCAGAAGTGATTGACACTTTGCCTAAGTAATCTGCCGCGTTACCTAATGAAGAAGCAGTATTTGAAAGTTCAATGTAACCGTAACGTGTCATAAAGCCAACAACTGGTTCAAAAGTTGCTGGATCTAATACAACGCCTGAAGACATTAGAGGAATGTATGGGCAATAGAACGCCGCCGCATCAGCCTCTGATGAACCTTTGTAACCAACTAATACTTGGTTGTCGTCTTGACCTGAATCAGCCAAGTAAGCGTCAACGAATACTTTCATTGCGCCGTTTAACGTACCAACCATTTTAGTGTTAGTAGGTGCTTCGAACGTACCTTCAGTTGTTCTTGCAAACGCTGAAGTAGTCGCAGATTGTAGGATAGTTAATGCTTGGTTTGAAACCACTGCAAAATTACCTGCACCACGTCTTGTTCTAGCCGCGATCTTGTTAGCAACTCTGTTAATTTGAATTGCCAATGCCGCGTGTTCATCACCAACGAAAGTTGCAGTACCAGATACTGCCGCTTGGTTGTATGTTTCTTCTACAGAAGCAAGTGATCTCAATGAAGCAAGGATCTCTTGGTCGATCTCAGTAGTAATTTCCTGAGCAAGAGCGGCCATAATTTCCGCTTCAACATCGATACCTTGTTGTGCTTGAGCATCTTGTGCCGCTTCAAAAGTCCAACGAGCAGATAGTTTACGAGTTTTCGCCTCTACTGCTTGTTTTAAGATTTGAATCGACATTTTCTTACCAGGTGTACCTTCTAACGCCGCAGTGTTATCTGCTTTGTTTGAAGTTTCGTTACCTGAGTAACCTTCTGCGATTTTGAATGGTGAAAGTGCTTCTTCACCTGCTACCGCTGTGTCATATGACTCAGCATAGCGTACTCTTAGTGTGTGGATTTGACCCACAGGGCCTGTCATAGGTTGTACACCAACGATTTCGTTGGCGATAACTGTAGGCATAACCCTTCTGATTACTGGTAGAATGACTCTGTTTAGAGTTGCTACATTGCCAGCCGAAGTTGCGCCGCTTGAAGCCGCCTCAGCGAGATACTTGCGAGTGTTCTCGAGAGTGACATCCATTACGCTCTTCTTGTGACCATTTAGACCTTCTAATAGAGCAGTTTTCGTTTCTGACCAGTTGTTATTGATAACATCTGACATTTTCTGTCTCTCCTTTTTAGTTCAATCCCGCTAATTTGCGGAGTTCAATTAAGTTTGACTTTTCTTCTATTTGTGTTTCTTTGTTGCCTGTAACTTCTGTGCCTTCGTTTAATGCCTTTCTTTCTGCTCTTGCAGGACTTTCATCCTTCATTACAGCAGGAAGATATTTGTCAAACGCTTTGCCCAACTTTTCAGTTTGGACTGATTCCAAAAGTTCAGACATAATTTCTTTTTTGTCTTTACCTAATGGAGCCAACAACTCATTCATCACTCTTGTACGCTCTGCTTTGTCAGCCGCCGCTTTAATTTCAGCGTCTTTTGACTCCACAATAGTTTCCTTCTCTGTGATTGTTTTCTTAGCCTCTGCCAATGCTTCATCTTTCTCAGCAACGATCTTCATTAACTTCGCAGTTTCTGATTTTTCGTTTAAGTAAGATGTACCATATTCATTAGCAAACGCTTCGAATATTTTTCTGCCAAAATGGTTTTCACGTGCAGACTTAATGTCTTCTTTCAATTGTGAAAGTTCAACAGCAAGTTTTTTGTTAACTGCATTTTCTACCACTTTAGCGGACTTTTCGATGAAACGTTGTTTTATTTCAGCGAACTTGTCCTTGGCCTCTTTAACAAGTTTAACCTTGGTTTCAGCCAGATCCTTTTTGTCTTCTGCAAACTCGTTGATTTCCTTTGCAAGTTGCTTAACAATAAATGATTCAAGTTTAGCATAGTTTTCCGATACTTTTTTACGGTCTTCGTTCAACTCACCAACTTCTTGAGCCAATTGTTTCACGACAAATTGTTTTAATAAATCTGAATGTTCACTTACTTGCTTTTTATAAGCAACTCTTGCCTCAGCAAGTGCTGACTTATCCTCGGCAAATTCAGCAATTTCAGACTCCAACCTCTCGGAAACCATTTTGTCAATCGCTTCGATCATAACACCTTTGTCGTGTTCGTAGCGTTTTGCAAACTCTTCACGAAGTTCAGCAGTAACAGTGTTTTTGTTCTCTTTAACTTTTTCGTCCCAAGCACTAGTGATTTGTCCGTGGACTTCTTCACTAATTAAGCCTGTTTCAAATAGTTGTTTAAAAACATCACTCATTGGCTTTCTCCTTATGTTACTGCAAGCCTTTTATGACTCGTAGTATCTGTTCTTGTAGATACTTCTGTGCCTTAGCATCTTTCGATACTTCGTGCGCCATCCTAATCGCACTAAGACCACCTTTTGTATTCATTAGGTGTTCATAGATGGGAGTTGGATAGGCCCCCGGCGCACTTGGTTGTGCCACCACATCAACTGTGATGATTTCGAAATCGCTAACTTCACCACTGGATTCGTTAACATTTCCACTACCCCTAGATGAGACACCTAGTTTAACGCCGCTTTCCAGCATTGTTTTAACTAGGTTACCCATTGGAGTTGGCAAAATTTTCATCTTGCCAAACCCGTTAGGACCGTCCATCCACATATCTGTGATCATATGCGAAACACGGTCTAAATTTACCTTTAAATCATCTGGGTGATCTACTTCACCAAGAACCGAATAACCACCTGAGATTTGATCCTTTAGGGTCTTTACAGCGTTGCCTATCTCGGAGACAGGGTAAACACGCTGGTTAGCGTTTTTGACACCACCCTGAATACAAATGCCCTTTAAATAAAGAGATTTATTATCCCCTTCACCTTGTGACTCTAAAGTAACCTTTGCTTGGTCGAATGTCAAATTCTCACGTAAGTAAGATGCCATTTAGGCTTCCTCCCTTAATTATTCAGCACTCTTTTTAACAGATGCTGGTTTAAAAGTCGAACCTGCTTTTGAACCTGGTTCATTCTCGTAAGATTTCCCCATATCCTTGGCAGATGCCGTCTTACCGCCCTTTTCTTCTTTGCCTTGGGCAATATTCTTGCCGTCAGCACCAGAGTCGGTACCACCTTTCGATGCTACTGGACTGGCTTTGTTATCAGCGCCTTCTTTATTAGATGGAGCAGAAACTTTTTCGACATATTCTCTCATAGTTTCGCCAGCGGATTTTTCTGTTTGCTCATCTTCTACAGCCACTTCTGGTGTAGCAAGTTCGGCTTCTACTGATTCTTCTTCCTTCTCTTCTTCACCTGCTTCGTCTTCAGCACCTTCTTCGCCTTCGTCGTCGGCTTTATCACCAACCATAGCGTCAAATTCTGCTTTAAGTTCGTCAAGTGCGTCTTCTAAGTCAACAACACGGTCTTCTAAATCTTCGTGATCTTCTTCGTGATCATCCATTTTGCCGTCGTCGTTAAAATCGTTGTCACCTTCAGCATCAGCATCAACTGCCGCGATCATATCGTCTGCTGGGTCACCACCGATTTCTTCGATTGACTCATCTTCGGAAACTTCTTCATCGTCAGTAGATTCTTCAACTTCATCGTCTTTCGCTTCTTCTACAGCGTCTTCGTCGCTTTCAGTTGCTTCTTCTACTTCGTCTTCTTTTTCTTCAGTTGCTTCTTCAACTGCTTCTTCTTCTTTTTCTGCAGTCTCATCAACTTCCTCGTCTGCTTTTTCTTCAGACTCGATTAATCCTTGATAGATTTCTTTTGACTTCTCAACAACGATATCGTGAAAAAGTTCTTCTGCTTTTTCTTTTTCTTCGTTGACAAGAAGGTCTAATAACTGTTCAAATTTTTGTTTATCTGACATCGTTTTTCTCCTTCATTTGTTTGTTATAGGCAAGGCTGTCAATACATATTTACAAAAAAACCAGTTTTACCGGTAGAAATAGGACAAAAAAGCAGTTTTTTAGAGGGTTTGATGTTAAAACACCTCTTTTTCGAACTGCTCATATGTAATATTCCTAAAATTTGCATTTGTATTTAATACACTAGGGCAAAAGTCACCCTCTGTAATTACCCTTTTATACTGGATATCCGAGTGGGTTTTGACTATTGTTTCGGTTTGTCTAAGCCAATTACCGTAGTAAGTTGCAGGTTCGTGGCTTTTTTTGTAGTTGGGTGTATCCGCAAAAACGTTATTAAAACGTTTTCCTCCCATTAGTCCTTCAAAATCAAAACCTAAAATGAATATCTCATTATAGTAATGATCAGATGCTAAACTTAAAGCAGTAGGTCCGCTACTCCAACCTTTATTAGGACTAAAATAGTGAAGTCCTACGTACTTGTCATATGCTTTGTTGTAATTTGTCCAGACTTGCCCATCTAAATGATAGTTACTGCCAACAATCTCGTGAACCATTTTAGGATCAACAGCAACAAGGTAGTCAGGAGCGAAAGTTCTATACACTGCATTACAGGCGTATATTTTTCCCTTACCTACCAAGCGGTTAATTTCTAAACGTGAACGTGACTGTCCGTTCCCCAAGACAAATGCTCTGCTCATAGTAATAATAATTATGTAGGATTATTAAACTGCTGTGCCGTCTTGAATAGGCTGGGCGTACATCATTCTCACAAACTCTAATTCTTTTGTTTGTTCAAGTTCGCGAGCCTCTGCAGTTCTTCTTAAGGTATTAATCTGTTTAAGAGTTAATCTAGTTTTTCTAGTATCATCGGAATCGATCACAGAAATATCGTTTTCAGGACTGTATCTTTTGTCGTCCTCAAATTTTGATCCATCTTGGCTAAAATAAAAAAATTCTTTTAACAGCATTATAATATTTATACTCCTAAGGTAGGTTCTCCACCACCTTCACCTTCGTCTTCTGCTGGTGGTTCAGGTGCATCAGCGCCGGGTTCTGTTGAACCTAAGTTGTCTAAATCACTTTGAATACCGCCTGGTGTTACTCCAACACCTCTCATTTCAGTACCAGAGCCGATGTTGTTAAAGTCACCTGCGGAGTTTTCTTCTCTCCACATAGACTCGTTTTCTGCCATTTCTTCTGCACTTAATCCTAAGAAACGTTTAAGTGCAAAACGTTTTGACATATATGGTATTTCTTGTAAACTAGCAAACGTATTAACACGAGCATTATCCATTTCACTTTGTCTATATGCCGCAAAGTTCTGTGGAGTGTTCATTTTTAAATCAAATAAATCGTTATCAATGTTTAAACCTTTAGAATTAATGTAAAGTTTAAACTCTCTATCAAAGATGTGTTCAATTAAACTTTGTAAACGTTCACAGTATTTGTTAAATCTTAATTCTTGAATGTATGCTGTGCCAACCCTGCCATCGTTGTATTGTGCGGCACTGTCATCAGCACCTGTTGGTAGATAAGAACTTGGAATACGTAAACCTCTTAACAGTTTGTTTGTAAAGTATTTTAAATCGTCAATTTCACCTAGGTTAGTACCACCTGGTAATGTTTCTACCTTAGAACCTCTACCTTCAGCCGTTTGTGGGAAGAAGTAATCTTCGTTAATAGATAAAGGATTAAAACTAGCATCAATTACATTAGTTCCACCACCTGTTGCACTTGGAATACGTCTTTGATGAATTTCGTTTTTTACTCTTTCAACAAATCCCATAGCAAGGTGGGTTGGCATATTACCTACGTCGATGTAGAACACACGTCTTTCAGGTGCTCTTTGTACACGATAGATAATAATTGCGTCTTCTAATAATTCTTTTTGTTTGTAAACTTTAAAAATAGATTCTAATAGTGAATTACCAAATGGATAGTTTCTATCTAATCCTTCACTTAAACTTAAATGTACAACGTGTTCTGCTTCAATGGCTACTTGATTCATTGTTTTTTCAAAACGTGAACCATAGTTTTGTGGTCCTGCACCAACAAACCCTCTTCCAAATGCACCGCCTGATGCATTATAATCAATCTGTCCGTTTGATGCGTTAGCATTAAGTTGTGTAACTGCTAACTGTTGAAAGTTAGGATTAATGTCTCTAATAACATACTGCTCAGGTTTTTTACCTTCGCTTTCGTTTACAATTACCTTATCAACTTTGGTTGGGTCAACGTGCATCCATTTAAATGTTTCTGGATCACGTACAAAGAAAGCATCACCGTACTTGAATATGTTACGAACAATTTTAAAAATACGTCTTTGAAACTGATTCATATCAGTCCATTGTTGTAATGTGCTTTTTAAAACTTTAACTTCTGATGATGTACCACTTGCTTTGTAATGTAAATGAAAAGGTGTTTTATTTTCGTTGTTTTGTTGTGTACAAAATTCTGATAGAATATCCAGTGCCGCGTTTACTTCACTGTCTAAATCCATTGTATCGTACTGACCATAACGCTCAATACGATTAGGATGTCCTGTGTAAACATCTGGTAAGAATGATGAATAGTTAGATCTTGCAGGACCGACAGCATCACTTCCTGGAATTGCTCCAAATTTTCCTGATGTGTCTTGTGGTTTATATTCCTGAAAGTATTTTTTCCAACTCATTATAATTCCTTACATAGATCTTAGTTCTTCTAACTGATCTTTACTAATTCTAATTAACTCGTCCATTTTACCGGCAAGTCCGCCTGATACAACGTTATTTACCGGAGTTCCAGAACTTCCTTTATTATTTGATTGTACACTCTCAGCCTGCATCTTGTCAAGTTGTTCGTCGCTCAAACCGGTCATTGATTTAACCATTCCGCGACCTTGTTCGTTTATTGCGGTCTCATTTTCCTTGGCATAGGTTTCATATTTCTTGCCCATTTCCTGTGCAGACGATATCATTCCGCCTAGATCCATTTTTCCTGACTTCATACCAGACATCATATTACCCATATCGCCCTGCATCATATTAAGCATACCGCCGATTGGTGAATCCTTAGGAATAACCGCTTCGTTACCGTGCAACATAGCCAATTTGCCCTTGCCAAAGTTTTCAAATAAATTTCCGCCTTTGCCGGTACCAAAGAAATAACTCGGAAGTTCTTGAATTTTGTCATTTATAAATCCGTCCAAGAATTGGATCATAACTTCTTTGTCAGCACCTTGGTAATTGCTCTCAATATATTTTTTTAATCCATCTTTAATTTTCTGTTTCGCATCGCCGGATTTAACGCCTTCTTTTTGTAATTCTTCGTATACGGTATCTAGATAACTGCTAATACCCATACCATCAAATATACCCGTTAGGCCTCCTCGACCTTCACCTGCTACTCCGGCCTGTCTTCTAAACAGATCCTTATCAATGCCAGCGCCGGTGCCTAAAATCTTATCCCACCAACTGTTGTTAATGGAGCCACCACTTGCAATATTACTTTCAGTTGCCGAACCGCCACCTAAAATTGCATCATTTAATGTTTTACCAATTTTAGAGATTAATTCCATTAGACCTTCCATAATTTTAGCACGACCTTCTTCGGTAAATGGATTTAAATCTGTTGTAAGTCTTTCTAAAAATGCTTTGATTGCCGGTGCCGCTTCTTTGATTTTTTCAGCAAATGTTTCCATTGCCTGTTGAAATTCTGGACTTCCTAAAATCTCTGTAAACAGATCAGCAAATGCTTTTCTAACCTCTGCAATT
>Ga0066377_10000004_pt1 | contig 71000 bp, 73 predicted proteins | sample Knorr_S23_td_Sur_FD_70946 | JGI IMG/M metagenome (GOLD analysis project Ga0066377, IMG submission 70946) | Marine microbial communities from Southern Atlantic Ocean transect - Knorr_S23_td_SurfaceB_ad_5m_LV_B | ecosystem: Environmental > Aquatic > Marine > Oceanic | place: Southern Atlantic...
GGTTCGGATATTGATAGAATAGCACTATGGAAGAATCACAGAGCGACATCAGGTAATATGGCGTTTAACACATACAACAAAGACGTAAACACTCGTCCTACAAGTGGATTGATGTATCCTCGAGTTAAAACACGTAGGCGTGGTTAAGATAAATACTAAAAAGGAAGTATTATGGAACACTTTGTAAGAATTATTTTTGATGAAGACCAAGGCGATGAGTTTTTAAGAACTTTTGCTGGTGCAATGGAAAGCACAATCAGTGAATCATTATTAGAATCAGAAAACAGTGTTAGTTTTGATAGATATGAAACTAGCGAAGGACACTATGTTTATGAAGTTGCCCTTCACAAAGAACTAGATAACAATACAGCAGATGCAATGGTAGAAAGAATTTCTCGTGCTATATCTGGTGATTACACAATCGAAGTAAGTGGCAACGGCACTACTTTACACTAAACTTAATATAATTTACCGTAGTTTCAGGCAAGTTATTTAAAAACTTGTTTTCACCGTGACGTTTTACCTTTGCGGTAAAGTTATATGTTTCACCAATCTTTAATGGACAATCCTTCCATTCAGATAATCCTTTTTCGTTAAACATACAAATTAGATTTCCTTCAAATACTAGAGTATAAACAAAGAATCCTCGTGACTCGATGTAATGTACCTTGTGCAATTTAATCTCTCCTTTGATACGATCTCCGGGCGTTCCAATACACATACTGTCGCTGACAGTTTCCATAAACTTTTGATCAGCAATTTTATCAAAATATAGTTTTGGTAAAGGAGCCAACCAGGATATCCTACTCATAGGTATATCTTCTGCGTTTACAAGACTGTAAACCGTAGACACATAATCATTTGCATTACCTGACATAATGTTTAACAGGTCCGCTCTGCGATCGTTAATAATATCCAAAACAATTTGTTCGTGTTCTTCTTTTAAAGAACAGTTCGCTTCTATCTTTTGTTGAATGATAAATTTATTGGTTTGTTGAGCAATCGAACCATCTTCGAATACTGGATTTTTGATGTACTTTGAGCCGTTTTCATAATAGGCCTGGACAGCATAATGCAACACAGTTTTACTTGATATGGTTTTGTTTTTCATTAAATGCTCCTAATTTCTAACTATGTATATAGTATATGATCTTTTTGGTTATGTGTCAACCTCTTTTTGGTAAAATAACTTGCAAAAAAACTTGACTTTAACCGTGCCTTATAGTATTATTATATATGTTAACTCACTTGTTAACGAGTGTTAAATTAAATGTTATGGAGAAACTAATGACAAATAACTCAACTACAATTCAAAACAGAGTTCTTTCTGCACTACAAAATGGTTCAGAATTAACATCTGCCCAAATTAAATCAAAATTTGGTGCTGGTAACCCAGGTGCTGTAATTCAGGCGCTAAGATTCAACGGTTTCCCAGTCTACTTAAACAATGTTAAAACATCAAAAGGCATTGTTAGAAAGTACAGACTAGGAACTGCTTCTAGAGCCGTAATTGCCGCTGGTTACAAAGCAATGGCAAAATCAAAAGTAGCGTAAGGTTACTTTAATATTATATAGGGGCTTCGGCCCCTATATTTTTTTTAACGCAGAAGGAAAACAAATGCAAAACGAAATTATCCCAGAAAAGATTATGGTAACGTGTACCGACAATGGTATGAAAAAAGAAGCATATCTGGATAGATATGTTCCACAAAAGCATATGGATATTATCCTTAATACAGTGCGTTTAAAGTTAGTTTATACTGGAAAAGTATACGCAGGCAATATGGCAGGGTTGGAATTCACAGCAACAGACCCTGAAATCACCCACATCAAGACCGGCAGAAGATAACCGTTTTATAATAAATACTCGTAAGGAGTATACTATTATGGATTTTAGAAAACTAATCGATGCTGTCGATTCAATGCAAAAAGAGGCTAAAAAAGAGCCTGAACGTAAGGTTTACAAAACTGTTTCAGACGTTGTAGCCGATCTTAAAAATGTTGTGTTTGCGGAACCTAGCAAATCTGACACAAAATACAGCAGTGCAAACATTCAAAAATGGACAGACCCAAGAGCCGAAGCGGCATACAAAATAAGCGAATTATCATCACGTATTAAAAACAACGATGATCTTTCTTTGTTTTTATCTAATCTATCTGGACACTTACACGACGATAATAAAAAAGTTACTCCTCCTATCGCGAAGTTAGTTAAAATAGTATTAGACAAGCACAAAGAAATGAAGGTAGAAAAAGATCCAGATTCAGAAATTCCTTACGATGACGGCGGCGACAATGAGTTTGAAGGTAATGCATACGCAAATGCAGTTCGTAAAGCCAAAATGGATGGTAAGAAAAAAGGCGATAAAATCCAAGGTCCAGACGGTGAAGAAATTACACTAGAAAAAGAAGAAAGCAAAGAGTTTTCTGATAAAGAAATTAAAATGGCATTTGGTGTATTAAATGATCCAAGATATCATCAGGGTAACTATTCAGGTGCTGTTGATACTATCGAAAAAATTGCAAAGGGTTTATCAAAACACCCTAGCGTAGCAAATGCCCTTAAGAGAGCAAATGAAAGTCACGATCCACAATCTGAGCCAACTATTAGACAAATGTCAGATGAGGATCTAGCAGACTTTTTAGGTGTTGATGTTAACGAAGTTAAAAGAGACAGAGAAGCCGCTGAAGAGGCCGCTGAAGAGAAGAATCAAGATTATGCTATGGACAATATGGAATCCGTAGAAGAAAATTGGTTCAATGGTTTAACAGACGTTACATTAAACGGTGATGAGTTTTATGAAAACTTTGGTTGGATCGGTTACGATGACGATTCAATTGAAGAAGCGGAATATCAAGGACGTAAAGTTAAACTTGGTAAACCAATGCGTGGTGACGTTAAGAAGTTCAAGGTATATGTAAAAAATCCTAAAGGTAATGTAGTTAAGGTTAACTTCGGTGACCCAGATATGAAAATTAAACGCTCTAATCCAAAAAGAAGAAAATCTTTTAGAGCAAGACATAACTGTGATAATCCGGGACCAAGAACTAAAGCACGTTATTGGTCTTGCAGAAAATGGTAAGAGACAATGTTATTAAACGAATTACTACAACCTACGAAAGTAGAACCAAATAAAGATTTATCGGATGATATAATTTTCTTCATCAATCACGATGACGATATTCATAAGGAATATTTTCTTCCTGCTGTCGACGAATTAAAAAGACTTAAAATTATTGACAAAGACGAAGTTAAAGAAGTTTCACCATATTTCAAAAATATGGTTGACGTTGGTTGTAAAAAGTATTATAAAGAGTTTAAAATCGAAGGCAAAGAGGAAGAAGTTTTTAATGACGATTTTAAAAAATACGTATGCGATAAATTTGCTGAAAAGCAAGTCCAACATATCAAAAGCGGACATTACGATCCTAAGGAGTCGTAATGCTACTTAAAGAACTATTCGAAGCACCTCAAAAAACTGCGGTAATTTCTTGGGGGAGAATGAATCCTCCTACCATTGGACATCAAAAAGTAATAGACACTGTTAAAGCAACATCACAAAAAGTTATGGGTGACCCGATTGTGTTCCTAACTAAAACACAAGATGCAAAAAAGAATCCTTTATCATTTGCTGAAAAATATCACTTTGCAAGTGAAATGTTTAATATTCCAATTGACAGGAACACCAGCGTAAAAACTATTATTCAAGCACTACAACAACTTCAAGGTAAAGGTTATACAAATGTTGTTATTGTTGCTGGTAGCGATCGTGTAAACGAATATCAAAGTTTGGTTGACAAATATAATAACAAACCTGATAAGTCAGGTGAAATACCTTTTAAATTTAACAATGTAAAAGTAGTAAGCAGTGGGGAACGTGATCCTGATGCTGACGGTGTTGAAGGTATGAGTGCAAGTAAACTTAGACAACTTGCAGTCGAAGGTGATTTTGAAACTTTTAAAAAAGGTGTTCCAGGCAACGATACACTTGCAAAACAAATGTATGCAAGAGTTAGATCGGCTATGGGTGTAGACACAAATGAAATGTTTGGTTTTGCTACAAGACGTCCTAAAAGTTATACAGTTAAAAAACGTCCACCAGAAAAAGATGAAAAAAATCTAAATCAAAAAGTAAAAGATAGATTACAACAAATTAGAAAAGATCAAGGTAGTGTTAAACAAACTGTTAATCAAGAAGCCGCAGGTGTTGGTATTATTACAAAACAAAACACAACCAAAGATGTTAACAAAGGTACCCTTAAAAAGATGATGAAGGGTTATAAACTAATATGACACTAGACGAATTAAAAGCGTTAGCAGGTATAAATGTTGTAACCGATACTCCATCAATTGAGAATATGAGTCATACCGCACAGGGTATAAAAGATAAAGAAAAAGAAATGGGTGTAAAACCTGGAGACCCTGAATGGTTTAAACTTTGGTTTAGCAGACCGTTTATGGGAACAGGATACAAAGGATTTAGAGGTCGTAAGAAGTAATGGATAAAAGCAAGACAAAAATTTATTTGGATATGGACGGTGTACTTGCTGATTTCTTTTCTGAATACGCAAAATTAGCCGGTGTTACAACAGGCACTTATAGAGATATACCTCCTGCTAAGGTAGATCCTACGCTAGATAAAATGATAGGTACAGATTTCTTTTCACGTTTACCTATGTTTAAGACAGCACCAAGTTTAATTAAACTAGTATTAAGTTACACAGATCATTATAATATCTGTTCAAGTCCATTACGTGGCGATCACGGTAATTCAGAAAAACATAAACGAATTTGGATTAAACAGCACCTAGTTCCACAACCTGTAGACATTATTATCACAGGAAGAAAAGAATCATATGCTGTACAATCCGATGGTACGCCAAACGTATTAATCGATGACAGAGGTAAAAACATTGAAGGTTGGATCAATCGAGGTGGTATTGGTATTAAGTATCAAGCAGACGAAGACAGTTTAAATGTTGTTAAAAGCAAACTAGACGATTACTATAAAGAAGATGAACAAGAACCAACTGAATGTGCCAACTGGCACACTTTAGAATTAAACAAATTAGAAGAAAGTTTGAATGCAATAGTAAAAGAAAACTTTGCAGACGGTAAAAAAAAGGGTAAAAGCAGACCAGGTAGAGTTAAAAAAGCAGGTGCTAGTTGCAAGGGTTCAGTAACAGATTTACGTAAAAAAGCCGCTAAATACGGTGGAGAGAAAGGTAAAATGTACCATTGGTGTGCTAATATGAAGGGTGGAAAAAAATGAGAGCAAAAGAATTTATAAGCGAAGTTGCAACAGCAGGAGCCACAAGTGCTGGTAGTATAGCAACAGTGGTATCACCGCATATTGCTATTGGCAATAAAAAAGCACGTGATGACTATGGTAAAAAAGGTATGCCATCTAAACCACCAAAAGCAAAAATGCAAAAACCAAGCGATAATGCACTTGATATGAAGGGTACGAGTTTATTTGGAGGACCTCTTAAGAGGTAAATACTAATATGGACAGAGAAGATATTTTAAACAAAGTGTTTGAATCAGACGACGAAGGTACACACGATCACGAAGCAGATATGGCTCGTTCGCAGTTGTTACGAATGGCTGAAAAATCAATTAAACTTTTAAAAATGATTAAGCCAGGCGATAATCTAGAAGGTTGGACAGCCGCTAAAATCACAAAAGCAAGTGACTATATCGATTCTGTGTTTAACTATATGGACTATGAAATGGCAAAAGCAAGATCACAAGAAAGCATTCGCCAAGCAATAGACACTCCAGAAGATGATTATCTTGAATCACTTGCTGTAAAATACAAAGATGCTTTATCACCACAAGAAAAATTACAAAGAATGCTAGACAGACAGGCCAAAGCAAAAGCATTACAGGACATACAAAAAGATCCTGTGCAAATGAAAATCGTTGGCCGCGATAGATGGCTACAAAGAAAACATAAATTAGACACCACAGGGAAATAACCTATGGCAGACTTACACAAAATTTTAGAATCATTTAATAAAATGGGTATCAAAAATAAAGGTTTGACACCCGATGCTAATCCAGGTGCTATGAATAAAGTAGCACAACCATCAGTAGAACAATCACACGCACAACTAGTAGAAAGTCAAGTAGGCAATATTCAACTACCAGGACTATCAGGCGACCTTGCGGCGTTGGCAGGTATTAAAAAACCTGTTCAAGAAGCAGACCCGGACACACTGGGTAATATGAACAGCAAAATGAAAGACGTGTTATCAAAGGTACACGGTGATGATCAAGCAAAAGCACAGGCAGAAAAAGACAAGGCAGAAGCAGAACGACAAGCAAAGGTAAAAGAACTGGGTCCTAATGCTATGGAAAGATACGTAGAACTTTTAAAAAGACACGATTGGACTTATCAATATAGTGATGATCATAGCGTATGGAAAAGAGGACAAGCAGAAGCAGATGCAATTCGAAAATTAGGTGATGTAGTTGACCCTGAGCGTAAACTATATAAGAAGCACAGTCCTTTCTACGAAGCAATGAAAGAACAAGCATCAAAAAAAGAAGTAGACAAATTTCACAAAGACCTAGACAAACTGGTTCACAAAACTTTTGGACATTCATCAGATGAGAAAAAGATGAAAAAAGATGTGAAAACAGAAGGATCATTACTAAAATCTCTAAACGATTATATCAACGAGATTGCAGGTAAATGAAAATCAAAGAAATTATACTAGGGTATGACCCTGAACTATTAGCCTATAAAAAGAAAGTAGGCAAAATATACGGTCCTAAAAAAATCAAAAAGTCGTTATTAACCACACAAGAAGCGTGGAGCGAAAAGTACAAGCGATCCATTAACTGTAATAACCCTAAAGGGTTTTCGCAAAAGGCTCATTGTGCTGGCCGTAAAAAGAAATAATACGATAAATAATACACATAGATAAACAAACCCCTAAAAAGGAACAGTATGGCATTTTTAGTTCATAACTTACCGCCTGTTGAAGTCTTCGTTAAAAAAGAATACCTCTACGATCTACAAAAGGGTCACGGTGAACTAGTTCCTGGTATGTGGATTAGTGTAAAAAGTGTAGAAGGCAAAGCGTTTTACTTTGAAACTTTGTTGCTAGAATACGGTGCTTTATATGACAAGTTACCTATTAGTGCATTTGTTTGGAAAGAAGATATAAATTGGCAGGACCAACTACCACTAGACACACTTCAAATATGGGATTGTTTCGATTACGATCTTACAGTAATTAAAAAACCTATGCTAGGCGATTGCAAATTTTTTGGTAAGGATAGAAAAATGCACGTGGGCGAATATATGTTTACAATTGATACTTGCCACAGAGACAGAAACTATCTAAATCAAAATTTTTCAGAACACGATCCAGAACACAAGGCATTTAATATTATTAAACTTAATAACGGGCAATTTGCGGCACAACCAAATAACAGAGTAATATTTACAGACCAAAGTCTTGTACCAACGGATACTAAAACTCCTGATTTCAAAGTTTGCAGTCAAAACTACACAGTTGAAAATACACCAAAATGGAGTGTAGGACATACTGACGATTGGCAATATAAAGCCAAAGATGAAGAAAACAGTTGACAGTAAGAGATAAATCAAGTATAATAGAATACAATTAAAGGAGTCAAACTATGAGTAAAGTTTTTGGTCCGACTGAAAAGGCTAAACTAATTCAAGTCATCAACGAAGGCGCAACAGTAATGCAGGAAGTTACTGATCTTAAAGAAGGTTTAAGAGATACTGTAAAAGCCGTTGCTGAAGAACTTGATGTTAAGCCAGGTCTAATCAACAAAGCAATTTCAATTGCACACAAAGGAAATTGGAGTCAAGTCAATCAGGACTTTGACGATCTTGAAACTATTATCGTTACCGCTGGTAAAGATGTATAATAAAATAAAAGCCTTTTGGGTACAGAGTTACGAATCTGATAAAACAGCATTTCTTTTTGAACTGTTAAGTTTTGTTTTCACTGTGGGTGCAAGTTTAACACTTGCCTACACTGCCGACGATCCGAATATGGCACTAGTGTACCCAGGCTTTTTTATAGGATCTTTAACGGCCGTATATGCATATTACAGAAGAAAAATACCTTGGCCATTAATGCTAACAACTTATTTTGCTATTGTTAATGTCTTTGGTTTTGGAAGGGCAATAGGATGGTGGTAAATCTTTGGGAAAAAGTAAAACAGTTTTGGATTAGAAGTTATACTTCTGATAAGACAGCATTTTATTACGAAACAATCGCAAGTATTTGCGTATTCACATCAATGACTTGGATCAGCGTCACAGCAGATGCTCCGCCAATGCATTTGATTTATCCTGTAAGTTTTACAGGTGCAGTGTTTAGTATTGTTGCGTTTGTAAGACGACAGGTAGGGTGGCCGCTTGTAATGACAAGTTATTTTGCCTGCTTACACATTTTTGGCTTTGGCAGAGCAATGGGATGGTGGTAATGAAGAAATATGTTGTAGACGTTGACGGTACAATTTGCAGTTTGCATATTACACCCGAAGGCGATAATGAATACGAAAAAGCACAACCGTTCAAGGATAGAATTGAACACTTTAATAAATTATATGATGAAGGCAACGAAATACACTATTGGACAGCCAGAGGTGCCAACTCGGGTAGAGATCAAACTGAGTTTACTGTAAAGCAACTCGAAGGCTGGGGTGTAAAATATACAAGTTTTAGAACAGGCAAACCACATTATGATATTTGGATAGATGATAAGGCAAAAAACGCAGAGGCATACTTTGAGCAAATTAAACTTGACAACGTACAAGAATAGTTGTATACTATTAGATAATGAATGGTATTGTCGGCCATAAACGACTTAATTTGGTATTGTCAGCCGAAAGTGACAAACAGGAGAATAAATGAGTTACGTAGACGCTTTGTGGGATAGAGACAAAGATATAATTAAGATCGTCGAACGAAGTAAAAAAGGCGAACGAGAATTTAAAGAATTCCCCGCAAGATATCAATTTTATTACAAAGATCCAAGAGGCAAACACAAAAGTACTTTAGGTGATTCCTGTACTCGTGTTATTTGTAAGTCTTGGAAAGATTTCCTTAAAGAACAAAAAATCAACAAGCATAAAGGTTTGTTTGAAGCAGACGTTAATCCTGTTTATCGTTTGCTTGAAGAAAACTATCTTGGACAAGATGCACCACATCTAAATGTTGCGTTTTTCGATATTGAGGTTGACTTTGACCCGGAACGTGGTTATGCATCACCTGAAGATCCTTTTATGCCAATTACAGCAATTACGGTACAGTTACAATGGCTTGACAGTCTTGTAACACTTGCACTTCCACCTAAAACACTTACAATGGAACAGGCAAAGGAACAGGTAAAAGACTTTCCTAACACGCATCTGTTTGAAACAGAAGCAGAAATGCTTGACACATTTCTTTCAATTATTGATGACGCAGATATTATTAGTGGTTGGAACAGTGAAGGTTATGATATTCCTTATACTGTAAACCGTGTAACTCGTGTGCTTTCAAAAGAAGATACAAGACGTTTTTGCTTGTGGGGACAATATCCTAAGAAAAGAACATATGAAAAATTTGGTCGAGAACAGGAAACTTATGATTTAGTCGGGCGTCAGCATTTAGACAGTTTGGAATTATATAGAAAATACACATATGAAGAAAGACACACTTATAGACTTGATGCTATTGGTGAAATGGAAGTCGGTGAAAAGAAAACTGTGTACGAAGGTACACTTGATCAACTTTATAACAATGACTTCAAAACGTTTATCGAATATAACAGACAAGACGTTGCACTACTTGATAAACTAGACAAAAAATTAAGATTTATTGACCTAGCAAACGAACTTGCTCACGCAAATACAGTTTTACTTCCAACAACAATGGGTGCGGTAGCAGTTACAGAACAAGCAATTATTAATGAAGCACACAGACGTGGCTTCGTTGTTCCTAACAGGGTACACAGAGAGCCAGGATCAGAACCTGCCGCGGGTGCCTATGTTGCATATCCTAAAAAAGGTTTGCACGACTGGATAGGATCAATGGACTTGAATTCACTGTATCCATCTGTTATTAGAGCATTGAATATGGATCCAGCAACAGTAGTTGGACAACTAAGACCTAACTACACACAAGAACACGTTGAAAATGAAATGCGTTTACGTAAGAAATCATTTGCGGCGGCGTGGGAAGGAAGATTTGGTAGTTTAGAATATGATGCTGTAATGGAAAAACGCAAAGACTTAGAAATTACAGTTGATTGGGAAAACGGCGAAAGCGACTCAATGAGTGCTAGTGAAGTTTATAAATTAATTTTTGAAAGCAATCAACCTTGGGTGTTGAGTGCTAATGGTACAATTCTTACAACAGAATACGAAGGTGTTATTCCAGGACTACTAGAACGTTGGTATGCAGAACGTAAAGAAATGCAGGCCAAGAAAAAACAGGCACAAGACGCAGGAAATAAAATTGAAGAAGCATTTTGGGACAAGCGACAACTTGTTAAGAAAATTAATCTTAACTCTCTTTACGGGGCCATTCTTAATCCTGGTTGTAGATTTTTTGACCCGAGGATAGGACAGTCAACCACACTAACAGGTAGACGTATTACTAAACATATGGCCGCAAAGGTAAATGAAATTATCACAGGTGAATACGATCACGTAGGCAAAAGCATTATATATGGTGATACTGACTCTTGTTACTTTAGTGCATATACAAGTTTACGTGCTGAAATTGACAAAGGTGATATTCCTTGGACAAAAGAAACGGTGATTACGTTGTATGATCAAATTTGTGAAGAAGCAAATGAATCATTCCCGGCGTTTATGACAAAAGCGTTTCATTGTCCTAAGTCAAGAAGCACAGACGTTATTGCCGCAGGTAGAGAAGTTGTAGGTTCAAAAGGTCTGTTTATTACAAAGAAACGTTATGCTATTTTAATATACGACTTAGAAGGTTTTAGAACTGATCAAGAAGGTAAGCCAGGCAAAGTAAAAGCAATGGGTCTTGATCTTAAACGCTCTGATACTCCTGTGTTTATGCAGGACTTTTTAAGCGAAGTATTGTTAGCAGTACTAACAGGTGCTGAAGAAGATCAAGTGCTTGATATGATTAGCGAATTTAGAACAGAATTTAGGGGTCGCCCGGGTTGGGAAAAAGGATCTCCTAAACGTGCCAATAATGTTACAGATTATCTTGCTAAAGAAAAGAAGCAAGGTAAAACTAATATGCCTGGACACGTAAGAGCAAGTATTAACTGGAATACACTAAAGCAATTGAATGGCGACAACTATTCTATGCAAATTGTTGATGGTATGAAAGTTATTGTTTGTAAACTTAAACAGAATCCAATGGGGTATACATCGGTTGCGTATCCTGTGGACGAACTAAGACTACCAAGTTGGTTCCAAGAACTTCCATTTGCAGACGAAGAAATGGAAAGTACAATTATTGATAATAAGATTGGAAACCTAATTGGAGTGCTAGATTGGGATATAAAATCAACCGAACAGAAGAATACATTCAATAATTTATTTGACTTTGAATGATTTTCTAAATATAATATAAGGAACGGAGAAAAAAATGAAAGACATTTTACAAGACATTGTTGCACATACACACGCACTTGGCTTTCTTAACATTGTTAAGGTCAACGGTGATGATGCACAAACAGGTATTGATAGTATGGCAGAAGATCGTTCTGTTATTCTACAAGCAAATACAAAGACTGCTCAGATTGAGTTGAAAGGCACATTTGGTATGCCTAACTTAAACAAGTTAGACATTCACTTAAAGTGTCCAGAATACAAAGACGGTGCAACTATTGATGTTGTTACTGCTGATAGGAATGGAGCAACTATTCCTGTAGGTATTCACTTTGAAAATAAAGCAGGTGATTTTAAAAACGATTATCGTTTTATGAATCAAGAAATCATTAATGAAAAACTTAAAACTGTTAAGTTTAAAGGTGCTAACTGGGACGTTGAAGTTGCTCCAACTATTGCAAACGTACAACGTTTTAAATTACAAGCAACTGCAAACGCAGAAGAAACTGTGTTTACTGTACTAACAGATGGTACGGATCTTAAATTTAAGTTTGGTGATGCAAGTACACACGCAGGTGAATTTATTTTTGCATCGAATATTACAGGTTCGCTTAAAAATGAATGGGCGTGGCCAGTAGCACAAACAATGGCAATCTTAAACCTAGATGGTGATAAGGTTATGCGTATTTCAGATCAAGGTGCTATGCAAATTAGTGTAGACAGTGGTTTAGCAACGTATGATTATATTTTGCCTGCACAAAGTAAGTAGGAGATAAAAATTTGAATACTAACCTAACAAAAGAACAAAAGGATTATGCAATATTCCTTCCGGCGTTGAGTGGCTTTTATGCTACATTCATTGGTAAGCAACGCAGAGAAGAATATGTAGAAAAGAGTCGTATTCCTTTTCCTAATCAAGATATGGAAGGACTTAATTGGCTTAATGCACAAAAAGGTATCTTTCAATATCATTGGACACTGTATTCGGCGGGTCACGCAGAACTTGATGTAAACAAGGACGCACCTAAAGAACTTATGGTACGTGAACGTGATCGTGAGAACAGTTGGTTGTTAGGTGATTCAGGTGGTTTCCAGATTGGTAAAGGTGTATGGGAAGGTGACTGGAAGGATCCTAATTGTCCTAAAGCACAAAAGAAACGTGAACAAGTTCTTACTTGGATGGACGCTTATATGGACTACGGTATGATTCTTGATATTCCTGCGTGGGTATCACGTTCACCTGCGGGTGCAAAAGCAACTGGTATTTCAACTTATCAAGAGGCCGTTAATGCAACACGTATTAATAACGATTACTTTATGAAAAATCGTAATGGTAATTGTAAGTTTTTAAATGTATTGCAAGGTGAAAATCACGCTGATGCAGAAGATTGGTATCAGCAAATGAAGGACTATTGTGATCCTAAAAAATACGAAAATCATTTTAATGGTTGGTCAATGGGTGGACAAAATATGTGTGATATCCATTTGGCATTGAAACGTATTGTTGCACTACGCTTTGATGGATTGCTTGAAAAGGGCAAACACGACTTTATGCACTTCTTGGGTACTTCAAAACTAGAGTGGGCGACACTACTAACTGATGTACAAAGAGCAGTTCGCAAGTATCATAATCCAAACTTTACGATTACATTTGACTGTGCAAGTCCGTTCCTAGCAACAGCAAATGGTCAAATATATTGTGAACTTGAAACTCAAGACAGAAGTAAATGGGTATATAGAATGGTACCTAGCATTGATGACAAAGCACTTGCAACTGATACAACACAGTTTGGTCAAGCATTTGTTAGAGAAGGAAAACATCACAGTTTTAAAGATTCGCCTATTACACAAAATCTACAAGCAAAAGATGTATGTATATATGCACCAGGCGACCTAAATAAAATAGGTAAAGAAGGCAAAACAAGTTGGGATAGTTTTAGTTATGCGATCCAAATGGGTCATAATGTATGGAGTCACATTAATGCAGTACAAGAAGCAAACAGACAATACGATGCAGGAACATATCCGGCAATGCTTGTGGAAGAGTCCTTTGACAGGCTATTTTTTAGAGATGTTGTTGAGGCAATATTTGCAACAGACAACCGCGACACGGCAAACGCAGTGATAGAAGAATTTTCGAGATTCTGGATGTCAATAATTGGCACTAGAGGTGCAACAGGTAAAAAAACTGTAAATGCAAGTACACAATTTGCAAACCTATTTGAGGAGGCATAATGGCAAAAATAAAAAACAAAACAGTAAAAAAGTTAACCAAAGAACACGAATACTATTCAAAAAAGGTTGACGAAATAGAAAAAGAACGTACACTGTATAGAGACTTCGGTCACAAGGCATTGTTAATAAAACTTAAAAAAATGAAATTAGCAATTAAGGATCAAATTGATAGGCTAACAAAATGAAAAGAGATTACGACACAGGCGAACTAGACGGTATTACATATTTCACAGGATATGAAGTGGAAAAGACTCCTGCATATGATTTAGATACATTGTTTGTTGTAGGGTGTCGTCCTTTAGAAGAAGTTCTTGAAAAAGCAAAACAAAATCACGTTGATCACATTTATCTAGGTGCTAACCAAAGTTTTGTTCCTAAAGAAGATTGGGAAGGACTAGTGTATGGGTTACTTGACAAAAAATATACAGTAACTTTGGATTATGATGTAAAGTATCACGATTGGGTTTTAGAAATGGGATTCAATGAAAGACATAATTTTATTTCACAGATTAGCATAAAACTTCCTTATGTAAATCAACTAAACTATAACGCTTGTATTAAAATTGACGATTCAGATTTTAATCATTCTAATTCTGGTGTTTGGGTTCATCAAGTTCACGACTTATTGGACAGAAACAAGTTCACAGATTGGACAAAGTATGGAAATGATAATCCGGTTGACAAAGAGTAAGAAAGGTACTATACTATGAGCATAACTGAACAAATGTTGAAAGCACACGCTGAAACAGAAAGATTTGAAAAGATTATGAAAACAGCAAAACGTATGATTTGGGTAACATTCCGTAAGGAAGGTATCCACAAGTATCCTGCGGCACTAGATGATCCTAGTCTTGCAACAGGAGATGAATATGATGTTTCGTTTTTGGGTTACCCACACAGACACATATTCCATTTCAAAGTCGGTATTACTGTAACACACAATGACAGAGATATCGAGTTTATTCAATTCAAAAGATGGTTAGAAAAACTGTATGAGGAGAAAACCCTTGAACTAGACTATAAGAGTTGTGAAATGATGGCTGATGACTTGTATGAAAAAATCAGCGAAAAACACCCGGGCAGAGAAGTACACATCGACGTAAGTGAAGATGGAGAAAACGGTGCCCATATTGAGTACGCAAAATATTAAAGGAGATGATTGTGTCGTATTTTGCAAAGCATCCAGAGATCGTTAAGATCTTTGATGACCTTGAACGTTTCAAGGATTACTGTCGCTTTAATGCTTTTAAGTTTAATGAAGCAGACCTTTATAACGAAAGCAGTAAAGTTTGGAATCACTTTGTTAAAGGACATAGTAATTGGATTACTCGTCCGCCGAGACAAAACTTTAAAAATAGGAACTTTAAAAAGAAGAAAAGGTATAATTAATGAAAATTTGGTTAGTAGATCTTGAAGCAGTAGAAACAAGGTACACTTCAGAATGGAAGGTACACTTTCCACGCATACTTCAAAAGATGAAAAGTATTTTTACTAAAGACATCGATGTTGAAGTAATGGATGGTGCTGATGATATTCCAGATGCTACTACACCAGGTGCTTTCTTAAACTTTGGTGGCACAAACATTTATAAATGCACACAGATAGAAAAACTGTCTAGAGCATTTACGGCTGGTAAAGTTAAAGAAGGTGATCACATTATTTTCGCCGATGCTTGGCATCCTGGCATAGTTAACGTAAAGTATATGTCAGAACTGTTAGGTATTAAAGTCATTACACACGGCTTATGGCACGCCGGCAGTTATGATCCTGCTGACTTCTTAGGTCGACTTATAGGCGATAAACCTTGGGTACGCCACGCAGAAAAAAGTTTCTTTTATTCATTCGATCATAATCACTTTGCTAGTGATTTTCATATCGATATGTTCTTAGAAAACTTGCACGGTAATACACTGGACAAGAAAGAACTAATCGAAAGCAAGAAAATTGTTAGAACAGGTTGGCCAATGGAGTATACAAAAGATGCATTGGTTCCTTTTAAGAATATGAAAAAGAGAAACTTAATTCTGTTCCCTCACAGGGTTGCACCTGAAAAACAACCTGATATTTTTAGAGATCTTAAAGAAACACTTAAAGACGATTACGAATTTGTAGTTTGTATGGAACAAAATTTAAGTAAAGTAGATTATCATAATTTGTTAGGTGAAGCAAAAATGATCTTTAGTGCTAACTTACAAGAAACACTAGGCATTAGTGCTTACGAAGGTGCAGTGGTAGGTACCTTTCCACTTATTCCAGATAGATTAAGTTATACAGAAATGTATGATGACTATTTTAAGTATCCAAGTGAATGGACACAGGATTGGGATAGTTATATTAAACACAAAGATGAACTTGTTGAAAAGATTCATTGGGTAATGAGCAACTATAAAAAACACGAAGTGAATATTGATAGACTATCAAGATTTTTAGAAAGTGAATTTTTTAGTTGTGAAGGTTTAAAGAAAGTTATTTTAGGTTATAATGATAAAAGTAATTGATGATTTTGCACCTGAATGGTTACATTCTAGACTGCTAGGAGAAATGGCTAATGGTCTTTTTCCTTGGTATTGGCCTAGTGGTGCGTACAGTGATCATCCTAACGTAAGTGCGTTTGGTCACGAATTATTTCATAATCAAAAAGGTATTAATGGGTTGCAATATGCACCTAGCCTTACTTTTATATTTGATAATTTTTTCTACAACAACAAAGATTGGTTTACACTAATTGAACTTGAACGTTGTAGAGCAAACTTATATACACCTGGTCAAACAGTTGAAGAACATATCGACACTGATAGATCCGATCGTTATAGTCTTCTTTACTATGTAAATGATGCTGATGGTGGCACAACTATTGACGGACAGGTAGTTGAACACAAACAAAATAGGGCAGTACTGTTTAACAGTAATCTGTTACATCAAGCAATTAAAAATACTACTCCTGCTAGGATTAGTGTTAATTTAATACTTCACGCAAAGGTAAACGAAGATGACCAAAGAAAAGACAACTGAGATTAGTATCGGATCGGCAAATGATGATTTTCCAAGTACTATAACTTGGAGTCCTACAACAGAAGGAGAATACTATACCAGCGGTATTAATCCTACATATTCTGTTTCATCTGATGATTTAGGAATAGGTACTAACGTAGGAACATACACAATTAACACAGATACCATCGATTGGAATTATCCAGGAAATGAGTTTCAACTTGATCCGGATCTAATTAATTCTAATCCTACTTGTAAAGCATTGTGGCAACAATTCAAATATGTATATGATATGGTAAAAGCAGATAAGGACAACGAGGAATAATGTTATCACTGTTTAAAAATAGAGTAAGAACAATATACGATCGAGAAGGCAAAGTACCATACTTGATTAGGTACTATATCTTTTTAAAAGATCGAAAGAACTTTCCCTTTAATATAACTCTTCACAAAATTCTTGTAAGCGACCTAGACGACTTACACGATCATCCTTGGAATTATGCGACTCTAATTCTCAAGGGCGGGTATTATGAACATACCCCTGAAGGCAAGTTCTGGAGAGGACCAGGTCATTTCCGTTACCGCAAGAGCACGGACCTGCATAGGCTAGAACTTGCCAAGGATGAAAACGGGAATGAATTACCTTGCTGGAGTTTATTCTATATGGGCAAAAAAGTAAATGATGGAAAATGGGGATTTGTAAAAAATGGAAAATGGATTGAAAGTGAACAATATCTTAGAGAAAGAGAAAAACTTGGTACCGTTTAACACTATCGAAGAAAAAACTTGGGTAAGGTCCTTATTGGGCCAACAGGTTATGACTGTTGATTTTGTTAAAAAGAATGGCGATCGTAGAGTAATGGCGTGTACTTTATCCGAAGGTCTTATTCCAAAAGATCAATTACCAAAAGGTAAAAAGGAAAAGAAAGAAGATAAAGATAGCACAGAAGATAAACTTTGTGCAGTGTATGACATTAATGCAAAGGGTTGGCGTTCATTTACCTGGGACAAAGTTAATAAAATTCACTACGGTGAAATTGACTGGAACGATTAATACTTGACTTTTACTATTAAAAGGTGTTAAAATATAGTTATGAACATTAAAAAGAAATTTTATAGTTGGAAAGATGTAGAAACAATGTGTGTTAGCATTGTAAATCAAATGTACAAGGACAATTGGCGTCCTGATTACATTGTGGGCATTACACGAGGCGGTAATGTACCTGCTACAATTATTTCCAATATGACAGGCATTCGTTGTGAAGCACTTAAGGTTGCACTACGTGATGATGAAAGTAATTTAGAAACTAATGCTTGGATGAGCGAAGACGCTTACGGGTATAATGATGGTAAAGTTGCTACAGGTGGACCGACTGCAAAAAACATTCTTGTTGTAGACGATATTAACGATACCGGTTCTACATTTAATTGGATTAAAGACGATTGGCAAGCAAGTTGTTTACCAGGTGATCCTAAGTGGGAAAAGGTATGGGGCGGCAACGTTCGTTTCGCAGTATTAACGGAAAATCTAAGCAGTGAGTTTGACGGTGTGTCATACTCTTGTGATGAAGTAAACAAAGCAGAAGAGGATTGCTGGTTAGTATATCCGTGGGAAAATGTAGGACACTATGGCTAAAAAAGAACAACAACAACAAATACAAAACATAGAAGCAAATGGTGTTTACCTTTTAATGGATCAAATAACATCTGCTTCTTGCAAGGACGCAATTAAGTGGGTAATGAATCATAATCTTGCTGACAATCCATTACCACAATTAACAATCGTAATTAATTCACCAGGTGGAGATGTACACTCCGCTTTTGCACTAATTGATGTAATGAAGTCAAGTAGTATACCTATTAAAACAGTAGGACTAGGACTTATTGCAAGTTGTGGATTTTTAATTTTTATTGCAGGACAAAAAGGACAACGTATCCTTACTCCTAATACAAGCATACTATCACATCAGTACAGTTGGGGTAGCAGAGGTAAAGAACACGAATTATATGCTCGTGTAAGAGAATTTGAATTATCAACAGAACGTATGATCAAGCATTATAAAAAATGCATTGGTATGACAGAAGCAAAAATTAAAGAAATTCTTTTACCACCACAGGACGTTTGGTTAAGTGCCGAAGAGGCAAAGAAACTAAAAATCTGTGATAAAATAGAAGACTTATACTAATATATGATAACAGAAACAGAAGCAAGATCGGAATATAGAGAAATGAGAAAAAACGATCCTGCTTTTGCGGAATGTTGGCCAGACACAGACAAACATTTTTATGAATGGTGTTCTGGTTATTTAGACTATAGACATATAAGAGAAAAAGATGCGTGACGATTTAATGGTACAACAACAGGTTGCTAATGTATGGCAACATATGGTTGGTGTCATTTGTCTTAATCAAGTTAATAGACGTCAAACTAAACCTTTGCTTACAGAATTTTTTAAACGCTGGCCAACGGCACACAAACTGTTGCGTTCAGCAACTATTCCTATGTTGGAAGAATTCTTAGCACCGTTAGGTATGCAAAAGGTAAGAGCAAAACGCATTTATAAAATGAGCATTCAAATAGAACATTGGGACGGCGAAGATGCTACACAACTATACGGCATTGGTAAGTACGGTTCTGACAGTTATAGAATTTTTTATAAAAATGAAATACCTACGGACGTACAAGATAAGGAATTAAAAAGATACATTACAGAGGAACTAGCATATGATTGATACTTTAGAAAAAGCACAACAAGAAGGTAGAGCACCTTGGACAGAAGTAGAATACAAAACTAGAGACTTTGTTGTTTACAAAGACATCTATCCTGTAACAGAAGGACATACTCTTGTTGTTCCTACAGAAGCAACACAAGAAGAAATACTTCGTTGTTTTAAGTTTGCTCTTGCTATGGGCGATCAAAATGTACAAGCAGACAACGATGTTACTGGATACAACATTGGAATCAATATGGGCAAGAGTGCAGGACAAACTTGTATGTATCCACACGTTCACTTAATTTTCCGTAGGGACGGAGATATGAAAGATCCTAAAGGCGGTGTTAGAGGAGTAATACCCGATAAGCAGAAATACTATCCAAAAACAGAAGAACAATTAGATATGTTTGAAGAAACGGTTGGGTGTTAATGAAAGTATATTGGTGTAAGGCTCCGGAAACTATTAATAGTCCAGGATACATAAGTGAATTAAGGTATCCGGAACCTGAACGCTTGACTAAACATATCAACGTAAAAGACTTTTTAGGCGATATGGCCCATAGATGTCCACCTGTTACTAATGTTATGCAAAATACTTTTGTAATTAAGTCACCTATTAGTGTTGACCTTACAATTTTACCAAACGGTAACTGGGACGTAAAAGGACAAAACGAAGAATTTGTTAGACATTTTTTTGGTGAGCCACAAGGAAAGAAAGGTTTACATCAATTAGCATACTCTTATTTCTTCTTTAGCGAACAAAATTTGTATGCATTACAAAATTCAGCCGTGTATGATAACAATAATTTTGTACGTAATACAAAAATACTAAACGCATCTTTTGATATTAGCAGATGGTTTCATTTATGGAAACCTACGTTTTTAATTAATAATGGTGTAATGAATCTAAGCATCAAAGAAGGCGATGCACTAATGTATATTTGGTTTAATACCGAAGATAAAGTGCAATTGGTTGAATTTGATGATACCAAAATGCGACAACTTGGAGAAAAACATCCAAGTTATATTTGTAGTACCATTCACAAGCATAGTCAAGGGGTAATTCCAATTCCAAAATTGTATGAATACTTTGTTAGATCTAAAATGAACAAAAAAATACTCAAAATAATAAAGGAAAGCATAATTGATTCTTGACAAAAACCTAAATAAAGTATATAATGTAAACAGTATTAGACATCCTCGTCTTAAACTCGGAGAAAGTAAATGAAAATATATGAAGAAGTAACACGCAGACTTAAAGACGCTAAGAAGCGTTATTGGGCGGGCGATAATATTAGCGAATTCATCTATGAAGGTGAAAAAGAAAAACTAATTGAAGAAGCAACTGAAAAGTTTGAAGGTGTGCTAGATGCACTTATAATTGATAGAGAAAATGATCCTAACAGTGAAGGAACTGCTAGACGTCTTGCTAAAATGTATTACAATGAGTTAATGCAAGGTCGTTATGATCGTATTCCTGTTGCTACTGCATTTCCAAATGAAGGTAAAGACGCATATACAGGTATGCTTGTAGTTCGTTCAGAACTAAAAAGTGTTTGTTCACATCACCATCAACCAGTAACAGGTGTTGCATACATTGGTGTTATTCCTAATGGTAAGGTTATTGGACTTTCTAAATATACACGTATTGCACAATGGTGTGCTAGACGTGGTACACTGCAAGAAGAACTTGCAAATGATATTGCACGTGAAATTGAAAAGGCCACAGATGCAAAACATCTAGGTGTTTACATTCAAGCAACACACGGTTGTTGTGAGAATAGAGGTATTATGGCACATAGTTCATTAACTCAAACAACTGTACTAAAAGGTAGTTTTAAAGATGATCCAGGTACAAAGAAAGAATTTATGGACAATATTAAATTACAACAGGAGTTTGCACCAAGATGAAGTTAAGATATAGTGAAGCATTTTATAGTGTTCAAGGTGAAGGTAGATTTGTAGGAGTGCCTAGTGTATTTTTGCGTACCTTTGGTTGTAATTTTCGTTGTATGAATTTTGGATTAGAGCGTGGAACTGTAAAAGGTAAGTACAATCCTGAAGTAAAAGCACTTTTAGATGATGGTATTTTAGACAAGGTAAATAAGTTCGAGGACTTACCCATTGTCCACACAGGTTGTGATACTTATGCAAGTATCTATCCTGAATTTAAGAAGTATATGAAAGACCACACAATTGACGAAGTGGTTGATTATGTATTAAGTCTAACCCCAGAGGGGAAATGGACTATGGATAATGGACAGGATGTTCATTTTATATTAACAGGTGGCGAACCTTTGCTTGGATGGCAAAGATTATATATTGATCTATTCGAACACCCAAAGATGAGAGACTTAAAAAATGTCACGTTTGAAACAAATACAACACAAAAACTTAGAGATGATTTCCGAGACTATCTCGGATCTCAAAATAGATTTGAAATTACTTGGAGTTGCTCTCCGAAACTTTCCGTTTCGGGCGAAACTTGGAGCGATGCTATCAAGCCTGAAATTGCTAGGACTTATTACGATGTACCTGGTGCTAGTATGTATTTCAAGTTTGTTGTGGCTAATGAATATGATGTGGACGAAGTTACTAAAGCCGTTAGCGAATATCGTAAAGAAGGGATTGATTGCCCTGTATACGTTATGCCTCTCGGTGGTAGGTCGGAAGAATACCAACTCAACACTAGACGAGTCGCAACATTGGCAATGGAGCGAGGCTGGAGGTACACACCTAGACTACACGTCGACATATTCGGCAACGCCTGGGGAACATAAACAACAAGAACTAGATGACAAGGCAAGAAAGGCAGGACTATAATGTTAGATAAACTAAAAAAACTTTTTGATAAAGGTCACGTTCCTGCTACTGTATCTAAAGAGAAAACAACAGATGCAAAAGCAGAAGCAACAAAAAAGAAACAACCGTACGTAACTGTTCTTAATGTAGAAATGAAGGACAATAATCCACGTAATGGTTTTTTTGAACTTGATTGGAACGAATACTTTATTAAAGAACTTAGACTAAATGGTTATCAAGGTGATAGCGAAGAAGCGATTGTTGATGCGTGGTTTAAAGAACTATGCGGAAATGTTGCTAAAGACGAAGGCGTAGCAACACCAGATAATCCAATGGGTGCTGGGTTCATTAATACAAAGAATATCGGCGGCGGCAAATCAGAGGTAAGTTAATGCTTTCTTATTTGCGAAGTGCTCATCCGCAAACAGAGTTTGCTCCTAGTTGGAGCATACCTTTTTGGAATACAACATATTCTAATTCTAATGATATTGATTTTATTAGAAATTGGATTTTAAATTCCGAAGAAAATATTATAAAAAAATATAATGAGCCTCAACATAAAACACACGGCGATGGTGGCACAGGTTTGGGTAGTGATAGTTTGACAAGCAAGTATCCTTATTACAACTTGTTTAAAATGACTGCTAACATACCTGCATTTCAAAATTTACTGTCATTTATCAAAGGACAATATGTAGAGTTCATTAATCAATACTCTGATGGAAAAGTTAGAAATTGTGTATTAGTAAGTTGGGCCAATGTGATAAGACAAGGACAAGAGTTTGATGCACACGATCACGGTAGTAGTGAATATGCTTATCTAAGCGGAAATATGCATTTGGATCATTACAATACGGACACAATTTACTATTGCCCATTTAACGAAAAGAGTGTAAAATTGTTTAATAATGTAAAAGGAGGATTAACAATCTTTCCTAGTTATGTTAAACACAGTGTTGGAAAACACACAGAAAACAAAGAAAGAGTAAGTTTAGCATTTGATTTATATGTTGAAGGTGATAAATTTACTAACGGAAACGAAATGAAATTTATACAGGGTGTATGATGACGTATATATTGGTAGATACTGCAAACACATTTTTTAGAGCAAGGCACGCCGTCAGAGGTGATGCTGAACTTAAAATTGGTATGGCCTTACACGCAACCTTTGGTAGCATTAGAAAAGCGTGGAAAGATTTTAATGGCAGTCACGTTGTATTTTGTTTAGAAGGACGTAGTTGGCGTAAAGATGTTTATGCTCCTTACAAAAGAAATAGACAAGAAAGTCGCGATGCATTAACTGTTAGTCAGCAAGAAGAAGAAACAGTATTCTGGGAAACATTTGACGAATTCACAGGTTTTATTAAAAATAAAACAAACTGTACTGTACTAAGACACGAAAACTTAGAAGCAGATGATCTTATTGCTGGTTGGATTGAAGCACATCCAAATGATAATCACGTTATTATTAGTACAGATGGAGACTTTGCACAATTGATTGCACCTAACGTAAAACAATACAACGGTGTACAAAAAACTACAATTACACACGAAGGTTACTTTGATGAAAAGGGTAATCGTGTTAAGGATAAGAAAACAGGAGAAGAGAAGCCTGCACCTAATCCAGAATGGTTGTTGTTTGAAAAATGTATGCGTGGTGATACCAGTGACAATGTGTTCAGTGCTTATCCAGGTGTTCGTGTAAAAGGTACAAAGAACAAAGTTGGATTACAAGAAGCATTCGAAGACAGATCTAGCAAAGGTTATAATTGGAACAACTTAATGCTACAACGTTGGGTTGATCACGAAGGTGTAGAACACAGAGTATTAGACGATTACAATCGTAACGTTACACTTTGCGATTTAAAAGCACAACCTAAAGATATAAAAGAATTAATAAGTAAAACTATTGCAGACGGTATTGCACAACAAAAAGATGTAAAACAAGTAGGCGTTCGCCTTGTGCAGTTTGCAAGTTCTTACGAACTTAATAGAATCACAGAACAGGCTCAATCATTTGCTGAGCCACTTAATGCAAAATATGGAGGGATATATGCTCGCGAAACAGTTAGTGCCTAATAAGTTTTGGATTGTACAAGACAAAGGTAGAAAAGTAGGAACATTACAAAAAGATACAAATTGTTACTACTTTGTAACCAAATCTGATAAAGTTCGATTTGAAAACGAAGATCATCTTCGCAGTACATTCGGTGATGACTTCTTCGAAGAAGTTTATAATAAAAATACAAAGCAATCAAAAATTAAAGAAGTAACAGGATTTCCAACAAGCACTTTTGCATACAATCCTTTGTATGATGTAAAACAAGGACTACCGTTGTTTAGCAAGAGTAGGAAAAGCAAAAGTTTGTATTGTGCAGGTTATTACTGTATTAAGTTTCAAAAGGGTTGGGTTAAATCATTTTGTCCTAAACTTATTACACTGCAAAGATACAGATTTAAAGGACCATTTACAACAGAAATGGAAATGAAACAGGTACTATCATATGTCTCGAAAGCCACTTAATACTTTACCAATTGAAAACTTTCTGGAGCAGGTTAAAGTAGCAACTAAGACTAACCAGCGTGAACTTAAACTTCCTGATCCGCAGTACAAGGATCTAGGAACAAGCATATCACTTTTAATGGCTAGACTTGTTGAATTACAGGATAATAACACGCCTACAGAAGAGTCAATTAACGTGCAAATGGACGGCGGAAACTTCTAATATTAGATAAATATACGTATATAACTAAAGGAATTTGTATACGTATGAGCAGACCTAAACCAACAATACTGTTAGATTTTACAGATAGGAACACCTATCGTACTGAACAAATTTTACAAGCAGAGGGTATTTGGGCAGTTTTTTATAAAGGAAAACCGTTTAACTTAAAGTCATTGAATAGTGCTAGTCCTACACCAGGACCTAAGTACAAAAAGGTTAGTTTTTCAAATCCCGGACACGCATTTAATCTTGCCAAAAAATTAAACCGTACTTTCAACACCAAAGACTTTGAAGTTTTCAAACTTACACAAGGTGAGAAAGTAAATGGATATTAAAGAAGCATACACTAAGACTTTTATGATTGGTGCAGGTGCAACAGATATAAGCACCGAAGCAATTAAAAAGAACTATATGCTTTGGTGGCAAAACACAAGAGCAAAAGGCGAAAAAGGACTTCGATTAACTAACTATGGATTTGAATATGCTGTTGATACGGTTCAATTAAAATCCTACGAAATACAATTTCCAAACGAAATCAAATTTACACCTCAAGTATTCTTATATCTTGACGAATTTATAGATTGTCCTTATTACGTTACAAAAAAACGTATCTATGTATTCAGCGAAAAAATGGCATTACAACTTATGATGTTTGCTGGGGATATCAAACAGTACGGTCTTGCCCGTGCTATGGCAAAAGAAATATCAGCAGAATAGTTCATTTTGGACAGTTTTTTTCCAAAATAATGGAAAAAACTAGTTGACAAATATCCTAATGAGTGTATTATATACATATAGTTAGAAATTAGGAGGCACAACAAAATGGCACAAACAACAGAAGCACGTACAGTAACACCAAACGAAGCAAAGGCATCATTGCGTCACGCGATGACAAAAGGTCGTCCAGTATTTTTATGGGGACCTCCAGGCATTGGTAAATCAGACATTGTTAGTCAAATCACTAACGCATTTGAAAATTCACTATTGATTGACGTTCGTCTTTCACTATGGGAACCAACAGATGTAAAAGGTATGCCTTATTATAGTGCAAACGATAACACTATGAAATGGGCACCACCAGTAGAACTTCCAGATGAGAAGTTAGCGAAGAAATATAAACACATCGTTCTTTTTATGGACGAAATGAATTCCGCCGCACCGTCAGTACAGGCCGCGGCATATCAATTGGTACTTAACCGTAGGGTTGGTACTTACAAGTTGCCGGACAACGTAATGATTGTCGCCGCTGGTAACCGTGAAACCGATAAAGGTGTAACGTACCGTATGCCGGCTCCATTGGCAAACCGTTTTATCCACTTAGAAATGAGAGTGGACTTTGAAGACTGGTTGCAGTGGGCAACTGAAAACAAAATTCACGCAGATGTAGTTGGTTACTGCTCTTTTGCAAAACAGGATCTATATGACTTTGATCCTAAGAGTAGTTCACGTGCATTTGCTACTCCACGTAGTTGGAGTTTCGTGAGCGAACTTCTCGATGACGACTTACCTGAGTCTACACTTACAGACTTGGTGGCAGGCGCCGTTGGAGAAGGTTTGGCAGTTAAATTTGCGGCACACCGTAAGGTTGCTTCAACTTTGCCAAATCCTACCGACATACTTGACGGTAAAGTAAAGACTATGGAAAGTAAAGACATCTCAGCGATGTATTCACTAACTGTAAGTATGTGCTATGAACTACAAGAGGCTTTTAAGGCAAAGGCTAAAAATTGGAATCAAATGGCTGATAATTTCTTTGGCTTTATGATGGACAATTTTGAAACTGAACTTGTAGTTATGGGAACAAGGGTTGCAATTACAACCTACAAACTTCCTTTTAATCCTAAGGATTTAAAGAACTTTGATCGTTTCCACGACAAGTATGGAAAGTACGTGCAAGCCGCAATGGCTTCCTAAAAACTAACTATAGAGGGGGTCTTCGGATCCCCTCGCTTTATTAGAGAGTTTATGAACAAAAAATTCAAAACACATTATCTTAAACCTACATTTTTTGATCCTAAGGATCATTGGATGGTAGGAATTGAATGGCCTGTAAAAGGATCCAAAGGTAATGAATACAATGTTGCACTTACTGACAAGGGTTTTCAATGTGAGTGTGTAGGATTTTCTTATTACGGTAAATGTAAACATTCAAAAGCCGTGCTAGATAAAGTAGAAAGAGCAATGGCTCTATAACTTTTTTTACCAAACCAGTTGTATCTCCTAGCAAAAGATAGTATAATATATATAGTTGTGCATAGGAGAAATAGTATTGCAAACTATAGAATTAAAGAACTGGTTATCTAACAATGTAGATTGGAACAAGTATGTTACACTTGTTGATCAAATTGGTAACGAACTTAACGAAAGAAAATTACGCTTTGATAAAAGCGATCTTTTTGAAAAAGCGTTAGAGTTATTTTCCGATCAAAATTTACAATACGTTAATCAAGAAGGCGTTGATCATATTGGACCCGAAGGTGTTACTATAGAAATGAAGTATACCGATGGAAGTCTTTTTACCGCTAAAAAGAAACAACCAAAAAAATATGTTGCAGAATTGCAACTTATGAACTCGCGAGGTAGCAGTGAAGGACGAACATTACCCGACTCGTATGCAGAATTTCTTTTAATCTGTGATAGAAATGCGGTAGCAATTATATCCAAAATGGATTTACTTCCTTATGTAACTGACGCAGGTGATGGTCTTAAAACTTCAAAACTTCCAAGTTCAGCAGTAGAATATGTATTCAAACCCGGAGAATATACTCCAAGAAAATTGGAAGAATCCTATTCTTATTTGCAAGCCAAAATGGATATGCAAAACCAATTTTTATCCAAATTCTAGGTTGACAATAATCCAAAAGATGCTATACTATAAGTATAGTTAGAAGATAGGAGTTTATATGTCACAGACCACAACAGCAGTAGAACAGGATATGTTAGATGGAAAAATCTACGAACGTGATCCTAATATCAATTCAAAAGATGTATTACAGAAACTAGTTACAGCAAGAATTGGTCTTTTAATTCGTCAGCCGTTTTTTGGTAATATGGTTACACGTCTTAAATTAATCGATGCAACTGACTGGTGTTCTACCGCGGCAACTGATGGTGTTAACTTCTACTATAATGAAAACTTTGTAAACACACTATCACTTAAACAAACAGAATTTTTATTTGGACACGAAACACTACATTGTGTTTATGATCACTTTACTCGTAGAGATGATCGCGATCCACAACTTTATAATATCGCCGCTGACTATTGCGTTAACGGTGATCTAATTCGTCATAACATCGGCGAAGTTATTACACAGGTTAAACCCTTTCACGATCCAAAATACTATGGTTGGGCATCTGAGGCTGTGTATGACGATATCTATAAAAAATACGACAAAGAAACACTTGAGCAGTTAGGTAAACTAATTGACGAACACATTGATTGGGAAAAAGGCAAAGGCCAAGGCCCTAACGGTAAAACTAAAAAGAAAAAAGGTAAGGACGGACAACCTACTTATACCAAAGAAGAACTTCGTAAAATTAGAGATCAATTAAAAGAGGCTATGGTTTCATCAGCACAGGCGGCTGGTGTTGGTAATGTTCCTAAAGGCGTACAACGTATTATTAAAGAACTTACTGAACCTAAGATGAACTGGCGTGAAATTTTGAATCAACAGATTCAATCTGTAATGAAGAGCAACTATACATTTATGCGTCCTTCACGTAAGGCTTGGCACACTGGTGCAGTACTTCCTGGTATGGATTTTGATCAAACTATTGATATTGCTATTGCACTTGATATGAGTGGCTCAATTGGTAGTAGAGAAGCACAAGACTTCTTAGGTGAAGTTAAAGGCATCTGTGATCAATATGACGATTACAAAATTAAAATTTGGTGCTTTGATACAGAAGTTTACAACGAAAAAGACTACACACCTGATAGCGGTGAATCAATTGAAGATTACCAACTTGCCGGTGGTGGCGGTACTGACTTTGATGCAAATTGGAAGTATATGAAAGAACACGGAATCGAACCCAAGAAATTTATTGTGTTCACTGACGGTTACTCATATAACTGGGGTGATGAAAACTATTGTGATACAGTTTGGGTTATTCATTCCGATGATTCAATTGAAGCACCACACGGCATTACCTGTCATTATGAATTAAAAGAGGCGGCATAATGCGTCTTTTAATTGATGAGCCAAACCCATTAAATGTTTTGGATATACGTGAAATAGATTTTATGCCAGATCATTTTGGTAAAATTAAATTTGCCGTTGTTGGGTTTAATTCGTGGAATACTGTTGACCTTTGTCGTCAATGGATTTATAATAATTTAAGTGGAAGATTCTGTTTAATCAAATCTTTAGAAATAGTTGACAATAAAATGGAAACTGTTTACCAAATTGGATTTGAAGAACAGTCAGAAGCCACTATGTTTACTTTGGGTTGTCCAGTAATGATGACCTCAGGTATTCAACTTATATAATTAAGTATACAAATAAGGAGTTATATCGATATGACTGAAGAAACAAAAGCAACAAATCAACCCGCAGGTGCTCCTCAAGGTGCTCCGGCGATGGGTCCTGATTTAACTGTTAGTGATCTTAATGCGTTAAAAACAATTATTGACGTAGCAAGTTCACGTGGTGCGTTTAAGGCCGCTGAGATGGCAGTTGTAGGAAACACTTACAACAGACTAACTCAATTCTTAGATGCAGTTAAGCCTGCTGAAGGCGAAGCACCAAAACAAGGTCAAGCACCAGCACCTGCTGATGCAGAGGCACCTAAAGCAGAAGACAAAACTGCCGATGATGCACTTGCTAAAGCAGTTACAGGTGTTTAATTTAAGGAGAACAATATGGCACAGCCAGTAAAACACGTTGGTGAGTACAAAGGCAAAAAGGTAGTAATTGCTTATCGTACTGTACCAAACGACGAAACAAATGCATTGATAATCCCAACTGAAAGACTTACTCCGTCCTACCACGATGAGTTGTTCAGTGTAGTTGATTCACAACAGGCTCAAAATGCATATGAAATTGCCACAGTTCTAGCAGTGAGAAAATTCTCAGATGGTAACAATATGTTATCAACTATGCATACAGGCGGAAACCTAGTTAAGGTTCCGACAGCAGAAGTTACTGTTACACCTACACCTAACAAGAGTACTTGGTTAAGTTTAAGTGATTTGAATCAACAGATTGCAGATCAAAGAGGTGTTACTATTAGCGAACTATCTATTAAAGCAGAAAACAACACAGACCCTGCGTTAACAGATAAAGATATTGCTCGTAACTACAGAGCACAGGCTGATAGACTGTACAAAGAAGTATTAGACTTACGTCGTAGAGCGGATGAGATCGATGCGCCTAAGAAGTCTACTTCCAAAGAAACTGTTAAAGCATAAACGAGAGTTTATGAAATGGCAGAAATTGAGAAAACTATTAATCTAGATAATGCTGACTGGGAGAATGTACTTAATGAAATTAACATTAATTCTCTCCCAGTCCAATTTCTCAATTATCTCAAACTAAATTTAGTTAACGGTCAAGTTAACATTATTGATTGCAAATCAATCCTTAGAAATTCCCCTAGTATAGAAGAAGCAACAAAAGTACTTAATCAACATATTAGAAATAGAAAAAATACTATTGCTAGTATTGATTTTTCAATCGACGTTGTAGCACTACAAAAAAACGTGGAAAAACTAAGAAACAAATTTACAAAAAAAGTAAATTTCAAAATTAAAAGAGAAGGGAAAAAAGGAAGAAAAAATGACAAGAGTTAAATTAGTATCGTACACAAAACCTGCAGAAGACTTTGAAGCAGAAGGATTAGAAAATGTACAGGACTTAATTGCCTTTTGTGCAAGGGTATCAAATCCAGCAAATCAATACAATAAAGAAACAGCAGAAAAACTAATCGGCTATCTAATTAAATGGGGTCATTGGTCACCACTTGAAATGGTTAATGCTTGTTTAGAAATTAATACCACACGTGATATTGCACACCAAATTGTGCGTCATCGTTCATTTAGTTTCCAGGAGTTTAGCCAACGCTATGCTGAACCAAAAGAGATGGGAGATATGTTCGAATTATGCGAAGCACGATTGCAGGATCATAAGAACAGACAAAATTCAATTGAAGCAGATGATGTATTGCTTCAAACACACTGGGAACAGCAACAAAAAAGAATTATCGACCTTTCCAAAGAAATATATGATTGGGCAATCGAAAGAGGAATTGCCAAAGAACAAGCACGTAAAATTCTTCCAGAAGGACTTACCAAAACAAGACTGTATATGAACGGAACTTTGCGTAGTTGGGTACACTATATTGAATTGCGTGGAGGCAATGGTACCCAAAAAGAACATATGGAAATTGCTCACGCCTGTGCGTCTGTTATAGCGAAGATTTTTCCTATGGCATCAACTATACTAAATCGCGAATAACCACCGCTGTATGACGCTTAAAATACGTTTAAGACGCCTTTTTAAAGCAGTACTACACTAATATTTCTACTAGTTTTACGCCTGTATCTGGATTAGATTCTAGGGATTTTCCAAGTATGCAGATTGAATTTGGAATTGAACTATCTGCTGTTAAGGCAGTTGCAACACCTCTTTTTGGAGATGAAACAATAATATCACCTTTGTTTACAGCACCTTCTACTTTACAAGGAACTCTACCACGAAGTGCAACCGCTACACCTTCTGCTTCACTGTTCATTAAGTAAGCAGGCTTTGTTGAAACAACACCTGCAATTTTTGGATCACAGAATGCAGTAGTGGCAGTAACTTCTTTGTCGCCACCTAAACTTACTACCGTGCCTGGTTCGTATTGTTCATCACTTGCATACATCTCTGCCAAGTCAGCAAACTGAGCCGCTGTTGCAGTACCTTGGAATTTACGTGCAATAATATCACCATTAATATCACGTTTAGCAATAGTGTTTGGTGTTTGTGTTAAATCTGCTGGAGCGCCATCTAGTTGATTACTATTTGTTGCTGTACCGTTGAATAGGTTAGCAGTAATGTCACCATTTGAATCTCTACCAGCAATAGTATTTGCTGTTGCAGTTGTAACAGCCGCTACACCCGAACCACCATCTAACTCAACTAACTCAGCAGTTGTTGACGTACCAACTAATGAACCTGTAATAGATCCGTTAACTGTTACATTGTTAAATGTGCTTGTTCCTGTGTTTGATGTTACGTTACCTGTTACGTTACCTGTTACGTTACCAACAACATCTCCTGTATGCAATCCTGCTGTATTACCGTTTAGGTCACCGTTTTGATCTAGTGTAATATTGTTAGCAAAAATGCTTCCCCATTTATTTGCTAATGTACCAATCGAACCTGTACCGTTTGATGCAGGAACAAAATCACTGTTTTCAAAAGTAGCAACGTGTGTATTAATATTGTTTACTTGTAAATTAATTTTTAAATCATTACCAACTTGGTTTGTAATGTTACCAGTGTCACCATCTGTAATATGTAATTTTAAATCTTGTCCAGCACCAAGTGTAATACCTTCATCACTGTTAAATTTAACAATATCAGAGAATGTTTGTAATCCACTGTTAAGAATATATTGTGCCGCAGGAATACCGCCTAGTTTATCTGAGTCATCAGCAATACCCCAATACTTAATGTTAGGAATAACACCTGTACTTGCTAGATTAAATCCTTTTTTAACATCACTAAATCCTGTAATAGGATTTTTACTTGAATCAATTGTAAACTCATCTTTTGAAATAACACCAACCGGAACGTCTTGAATAGTTACTTTAAGAATAGTTCTATCATTTGCAAGTGTATCTTTAATTGTTACCGCTTGTAACTGTGATACACCTTCACCGCCTGTTGCAACAGGACCAACCAAAATAAATTCTTCACCATTGTAAACATATAATTGTTCACCGTCTGTTTCCCACCAAAGGTCACCTCTTGCTAAACCTGTAGGAGCAGTTGATCCAATTTCAGCACCGCCGGCAATTCTAAATTTATTACCGTCATAAAATTTTAAAACTTTATTTGCTGAATCATACCAAATTTGTCCTGCTACCGCATTAGGTGGTTGAGCGGAACCTGAAAAGTTTTCTAAAAGGTAAACTAGGTTTTCGTTTAGGATTTCACCAAACCCTGCATAGTTCTTACCTATAAGTTTTAGGTCTGTGGTTTGATCAATAGTACCGTCATTTACTACCGCAATTTGTTGACCGTTATATGTGTTTACAATGTATGGCATATTAGTATTTACCCTTTAATTTTTCCCTAGTCTTTTGTTAATCATTAACTTGATATCTTCTTTAGAAATATATGTGTATGGTGTATCGCTTTGTTGATACACTTCTTTACGTGCTTTATTTCTTTCTCGTTCGTTGTTAATGTATTCCAACATAGCAGTAAATTCTGGTGTGTTTGGTACCTCTGATTGATTAAGCATATCTGCTATAATGTTTAATTGTTTAAATATCGGATACTGTTCACCAATGTTGTCTGCTACATTAATGTCTAATAGATCTTCTTCAATTACTTGATTTTTGTCTACAACGGCATCTGCAATGGCTTGTAAGCCACCGTTCCAGCCACCTGCCCAAAAATGTGTTTTAGGATCAAAGTTAACAACCTTTGTCATTACCTGTGTTCCATCTAAGCCTTTTACGTGAGCACCACTTGGTAATTCTCCAATTAGTTCACCGTTATTTTTATTAAACAAAAATGTCTTAGTTTCTACTGCCATAGTTTTATTCCCATATCAAGCAAAGACTATATTTAGGATCTTCGCCTTCCTCTATTTTTGTTACTTCGTGCCAAGTTCTAATTGGCATATTAAACATAGCACCTCGTTTTTCTTGTACTAAATGCCCTTCATCTTCATCGTCCCAGTATTTAAAATGTGGACGACCTTCTGTTAGAAAAACAAGATGAAACTTCCAATAACCACCTTGGCTATCCTGATGTCTAACAAGATAATCACCTTCTTGATATTTGTTTACAACAACCTGTGAACACCATTTTCTAAAAGTTTCGTTTTCAGGAATGGTCTTCCAAATAGTGTCTACCAAACTTGGTTCCATATCTTTTTGAAACAGAGAACTAAAATGACTTTCACCATAAGCGGTATTATGCTGTTCAGAACCGCCTTTGCCTCTGAAAGTAAATCTGCCTTTTAATTCGTGTTCTTTTACCTGTTCCATAATCTCATCTACGTTGGTAATATATCCTTCTACCAAATTCCACATTAGAACGATCCTTTGTAAACCCAGATAGCATTATCCTGTACAGAAGTATAGTCAAAATTGTAACCTTCAACAATGTTACCAACGTTACCTAATGTTACTGCACCGTCAAACTGTTCTGCGCCGGTTCTTCTAAAGTTTTGTTGTCCATCATACAATAACTGCTGACCTGCTGTACTAGAATAATCTAACACAACTCCATCTTTGATTGCAAGTACGTATGCATTTTCAATAGCAGGATTACCAATAGCATTGGCTTCTGCCGCTGTTAATTTATTATTAAATTCTAACCAACCACTAAATGTTCTTGAATTAATCAGTGTCGCCAAGTTACCTAAGTTGGCATTTAAAGTAACCGACTGTGTGCTTACTACCGCTTGGCTTCCTGCTTGTCTTTGATACAAGTATCCTGTAATAGCACTCTTGGCTGTTAGTACGTCTGTTCTTGTTGTATTGTCTGATGTTGTTCTACCACCAATGTAACCAATACCTGTTAATCTTCGACCACTACCATAAAATACAACATATTTTTTGTTGCCATAATAGTCTCTAGGAACATCATTAAAATAATAAGAACCTAAAATTCTTGCATAAGTTCCTTCAGGATAGTTAATTGCCGGAGCGATTCTGTTTAACTGTGATAAAACATCTGCCTGTGTCATATCTTTTGTGTCCATATGGAACACAACATCATTTGTAACACCTTCGACTTTTGTATCAACATACTGTTTAATTGCTAACGCTGTAACAACGGTGTTGTTGTTTGCATTATTAAATGTACCGTCATCACTAATTCTTGAAAATGACTTACCAACAGTATCAGTGTACAATGTTGAAATGATGTTAACGGCAGGTGCCGCTCCGCCGATTGTTGCACCTTCGATTGCAGTACCGTCAATAGTTCCGCCTTCGAATCTACTGTTTTGTTTGATAGTTGATTCTTTAATAGTAACCCTATCAATTGTTAAGTCGGTAACACCTGTGTTTAAATCTGTTAAGCCATTAAATTTAGCACCTCTACCAATTACACCTTTTGCAATATATGAGTTAGTAGTTTGAATTCTGTCTGCATTAATTGTACCATTAGCAGTTGTTGTACCGTTAAGTGTTAAACTACCTGCCGCGGTAACTTCAATATTTCCTGTAAAATCGTGATTAGCAGTAACAACCTGATCTTCGTTAAGCACCATACCGTTAATTGTGTATGCCGCCGCACCTAAGAACTTACCATTTACTACACCAGCACTTGCAACAATGTCTGGATATTGTACAGTTGCATCTGCATCAATAATAGGTGTACCGCCTGTGTTGCTAACGGTTGGTGTTGTAACAGCACCAGTATGTGTACCAAAAGTATTACCAGTGTGTGTACCTGCTGATTGACCAGTTATGTCACCAACGATATTTGCATAAATGGCATCACCATAAATGTTTCTAAACTTAAGACTTGGACTACCTAAATCCATTGTGTTATCAATGTAAGGTAAAATTTGTTTATTAGAAATTACAATAACTCTTTTGTCTGTTGAACTACCTGGATAGTTTACACCTAGTCCTAATGTTGTTCCTGTTTCGTTAATAATAACAGGTTCATTACCATTGTAAACTTTAAGTGACATTTCTGCACTATCACCAACTGTAAGACCTAGGTCAGTTGCAAAAGAATATTTTCCTGTAATAACTTCATCGTCTAATCTATTTGCATAGGTATCGCCATCTCTACCTTTTAGTCTAGTAGCATCTGTGGCTGTACCTGTGTATCTTGAATTTCCAGTTGTAACACCATCGTTGTTGGTGTTTACCAAATTCATTCCTGTTTTAATTGTATCAAACCCTACCAAAGGTGTTACGTTTTGATCATTTGTAAATGCTGTATCGGCCATTAACACAAATGGATCGCCATCAACATATCCTACAACAACAGGATGATCTACCGCTGAAGTATCTGTTAACTTCATTGTTACCCATCTGGTAACATCAAATCCTGTTAAACTTTCAGGTCCAATTAAAACGTGTTGGTCACCGTCTGCTGTCCAACCATATAATTGATTGTTTGTGCTATCCCACCAAAGGTCACCTTCTTTTCTATTGTTAGGTTCTACTGATGTAACCTGAACAACACCTAGTGTTCTCCATTGTGTTCCATCAAATACCGCAGGTCTAAATTTATCTTGATTCTTATCGAACCATAATTGACCAACCAATGGTTTGCTCGGTGGAGTATCTGCTCTAGCAAAATTCTCTAGTAACTTGATAAAGTTTTCATTCTGAATTTCACCATAGCCAGCAACATTACGACCGACTAATTGTAAATCAGTTGTATTATCAACAACACCGTCTGCCAGTGTTACTAAAGTTGTTCCGTCGAATCTATCTAATGTATATGGCATCGCTCACTTCCTATAAGTTTTGTACAAACGTCCAAGTACCACCAACAATCCTAAATAGTTTTGCCTGGCGATTTACACCAATCGAACTACCTGATAGTGTAATACCGTTAGGGAAACTAAAGTCTTGTACAACACTTTGACTATTTAATGTTCCGTTTTTATCTACAGCAACGTCAACAACCACAACTTCGTTTGACGAACCAGTACCTGTTCTTGTAACAGATACCGCAGTTGAACCGCCGCCTAATGTTAATGTTTCACAAATTATTCTTGCTTCTGTTCCATCTTCGTAACTACTTACCGGTGCAATAACACCTAACCAATTTGGAATTTCAACGTTATCTTGATCAGCAAATCCTGTTACGTTTAATGTAAGTGCAAGTGTTTTACTATTAACTGTTGCATCAACATATCTTTTGTTAGCACCGTCAGTAACGTCTGTTGGATCAGCAACTTCTTTAATTTGTGCGTTGCTCATCTTAACATTACCTGTTCCATTTGGATCTAAAGTAATGTCAACGTTAGAAACGTTAGTTGAAATAACACCGTCATTAATATAAATGTCATCAACTTGTAATTCTCTAAGTGTTCCTACACTTTCTAAACTTGAATTAACAACTGTTGTACCTAAGTTAGTTTCACTTAATACACTTGCATTGTTAATTCTAAAATGTTTGCCTGATGTTAAACCCCAATGATCGTTTACTGTCCAATCTTTTGAAGCGTTTGTCCAAGTAATTGTGTGATCAGTATCACCTTTTAAAGTAAATCCACCTTGATCTGCTAGAACGTCTGTTTCGCTTGAACCATCAATGTAGTTCATTTCGATATTTTTGTCTTTTGCTCTAAAGTTTGTTGTTTCAACATATGATGTTGTACCGCTAACAGTTAGATCACCGTCAACAATTACATTACCACCAAACTGTGCTGTACTTGATAACTGCCCTGGATAAATGTCTGCCTTAAGAGCGGAACTATCAAATGCTAAACCATCAATAATACCTGTGCTAATATTGTTAACACGAATTTTTAAATCTCTACCTTGTAGGTTATTTGTAATAAGTGTGTTATCACCACTAATTGAAATTGTTAAATCGGAATCAGTACCAACAGTTAAACCACCGTCTGCTTGAATACTCAATGCCGCATTGGCACTTGATGGAATATCAGCACGTAGGAAGTTACCTGGATCAATACCTGCAATAGTATCTGCTGATGTTGCCGAACCGTGTAGTTTTAATCCGCTTACGTTTGTTGAAAAATTTAATCCAACTTTAATAGTACTAAAACCTGTAACTGCTGATAAAGGTGTAAATTCAACCTTACTTAAAATTGCTACCAATAATCCGTTAACATACAATTTAGAAACAACACGACCGTTGTTACCATTGTCAATAATTGTATCTACTACCCAACCGTTTGTATCTTCTTGCTTAGAATATATAGGTCCTGCAAGTGTTAAATCAATGCCATCATAAAAATACAATTGATTTCTTAATGAGTCCATCCATAAGTCGCCTGATACAAGTCCTTTTGGTTGTGTATCACTTACTAATGGACCACCTGTTGGTTTAAACTCTGTTCCCGTGTAAACTTTTAAACGACCTTCTAATGTGTCATACCAAATCTGTCCTGATAACGGATTGGTAGGTGAACTGTTACTTGCAAAACTTTCAAGAATTTTTACAAAGTTTTCGTTTAGGATTTCACCGTAACCACTAAACTTTCTACCTACTAGTGTAATATCAGTAGAAGTAGTATCAACAGTACCATCACCAACTACTGTTAAAACTGATCCATCTGTTTTATTAACTGTATAACTCATTACGGTAACGCCCTTATAATGTAATTTAATGTTAGGTATGGATTTAAAATATTTTGTGTTTGATATGCTCCACTACCTTGTGTATCTGTAAACTGTGTACCAGAACCTGTTGTGTTACTATCTAATGCAATAGTTTCGTGTCCACCTGAACCACCTAATGACAGTGCCTGTGTATCAGTAATACGTCCTGCTGTACCACCACCTGCATCAACTGGTAAGTTTTGTGTGTTCTGAACAGTTCTATTGTTGTCCATATTATCCTTACCTAGTGGGAATCTACCACGTAGGTCCGGAACTTTAAATGTTGCAGGGTTAATACCTGTACCATATGTTGTACCAATAACACCATATAAATCATTGAAACTTGCAATCGGTATTTCTGACCCATCACATAACAAATATCCTGCTGGTGCAGTAGTACCCGCATAAGGTAAAATACCACCAAGTGGAACAACTGCCGCGCCTGCAAAGAAATCACCATAAGTAATTTTCTTTAAACCTTCATTGGCTCTTGAAATTAAAACAGTGTCGTCATCTGTTCTTGTTTCTGTTGTTGCTGTTTGGTCTTCGATAGCATCTTGTGTTAGTGTTACGTTAAATGTTTTTGTTGTTCCGCCTGTTTGACCATCGAAACTAAATCCTGTTGTATCTGAAACGTGTCCACCAACTTTAAATGTTGTACTAGCAACTAATCTATCTGCTGTACCATTTACGTTACCAATAACATCACCAATAACAGTACCAACTAATCTACCTGTAAATGTTTCTGAATAAATGTTTTGGAAACTTCTAATTCCATTACCATCTCCAGGATCGCCACCGATAGTTAAATTTCTATTTGTAGTTGGAAGAATAGCAATACCACCGCCTCCACCAACTTCACCTAGTACCAAGTGTCCTTCAAATGTTGCGTTTCCGCCAATGTATAAATTACCGCCAACGCCAGCACCGCCAACTACTCTTAATGCACCTGTTGTACCCGCTGTTACGGTTGTATCTGCGTTTGTTGTTGCACTTACAATTAATGAATCTGAAAAGTGTCCTGCACCTTTAACATCTAAATCAACAGTTGGAGATAAGTTATTAATACCAACACGTTTGTTTGATCCGCTTACACGCATTACAGTTTGCACAACTTTATCTGCATTTGGATAAACTTTAAAATCAATGTTACCGTCTAATGAGTTATTTTTAATAACAGCATTATTACTTGCAATTTCTAAGTTGAAAATTTGATTTGAACCAACAGTAATACCACCATTGTTACGAACATATAATTGTCCGTTCATTGTATCTGTAATATCACTTCTTAAAAAGTTATTTGCATTTACAACTTCAATTGCAGGCTGTGTTACGTTAAGTGCATCAGCCTTTGTTGCTGTTGCGTGAAGTTTATTAAGAACAATACCATTACCATCAAAGTCTGTATTTGAAATATTAATACCCGGATAAAGTTCTGTAAATCCTTCAATAACCTGTCTTGGAATAAATTGATCTTTTGAAATAATTGTAACAACTTTGTCGTCAACAAAGTTTTTAATAATTGTATGAGTGTTACCTGCGGTATCAGTTATGTTCTCTGCTTGAGCACCTGATTTTAATCCGCCGCTAAAGTTAGGACCTACAAGTTGGAACTGTGATCCTGTATGAATATATAATTGTGTGTTTGTTGTATCAACCCAAACATCACCTTTGATAGGATTAGTTGGTTCAATCGCTTCAACGTGAACACCACCTGCTGGTCTCCAGTTACTTGCACCGGCAGTTGAATCATTTATTTTTAATCTATTTGTACCGCTATCAAACCAAAGTTGTCCTTCGATAGGATTGTTTGGTGGTGTAGCGTTTGCAAAATTTTCTAATATGTGTACAAAATTTTCTGCAAGTGCTTGACCATAACTTGGTTCGTTACGACCAATAAGCGTTAATGATGTGTCAGAAGTGTTCCTACTGTTATCATCGACAGTGATCGGTGCTTTTTGTACATAGTCTGAAAAGTTAACAGTATATGCCATTCTTAAATCTCGCTTATGTTAGTCAAACTTTGTATTCTCACAGTATAGTCAATCTGTATTAGTCTGTTCAAGGACTTTTGTACAGGGTGGAAAATAACGTGAGTCAATAATCTTCCTTGGTTTGCTCCACTTGGTGAGTATGCTTTAAGACCTAATTCGTCAAAAACATAAACTCCGTCCATATCAGTTGCATTATCAAATGCCTGCTGGCCAGTTGGTTCACCGTAGTCTAACAAACAACTTACTAAAATATCTGTATATGTTGTTCCTAATGTATGTCTAGTTTCAATAAAGTTACGTGCAGGGTCAGTATTGTTAGTATTATTATCATCTACTGTTTTGTAGAATGTTTGATTATATAAGGAAGCGTTAACACCTGAATTGTTTGGCGTCAAATATGTAATAATACCAGTTGGATCAACGGTAGTACCACCGTTACCAAATGCCATCTCAACTATGTTACCTTTGCCTTCGTTACCCAAAGACTCAGCAAGTGAGATACTCATATTTTCGTAATGGATTGCATTACGTTTGTTTACAAGGATTTCGCCCGATTCTGGGTCAAAAATCTTGATGTGCCCTTCCATTAAAACTCCTGAGTTTTCGTTAGGCTTTTTTACTTCTTTTTGCACGTTCTCTTCCTTATTTTGTTCAGTGTCTGACATACTATACTTCCTTAATATTTATTACAGGTAAACCAGAGGTTCTCTCTAGCAAGAATTTAGCCTGTGTTGTTTCCGCCCTTTGCAGTGTGACCCCGTTTGACGCGGTTGTGACGCCTTGTTCGTACCAAACTCTGCCTTGTTTTTGTACAACTTTTAGTTCCAAACCATCTTGAGGCACATCTCTTAATACTAATTTATAATATCCTTTAACAGTACTGTCGCTGACTGGTTCTACAGTAAACTCTGGTACTTGCTCTACATCACTTGCTGTACCAACACTGTTAGTTTCATAACTATCAAAAGCAATTTCAATGTTATGATCTTTGATAGGATTAGCAGTTGGTGTTGGTTTTTGTAGTTTTCTGCCGCCCAAATACACTTCAACCTGATCGTGAGCATCAACACCGCTTACAATATTAAGCGTTTCTAAAACGTGTGTTTGACGACCGTGTGGTAAACCATCTCTAATAACACTTTCATACACATTTACCGTATCTGAGTATGGAACTGTCTGATTAACCGAAGCATCTTCAACTAAAGTACCAATTGGATAGTTATCTTTCAAACCTGTACCTAGTGTACCTCTAGTAATTTGTTTTAATATGTTACCAGATTTTTCATAATATTCAATTCTTTCTCTATCAACAAATATTACGCCTGGAACACGTCTGTCTTTGCTCGGTTCAGGTAAGAAACTTGCATCTTCCACTTCAATTTGTGTGCTTGTTTTTACTAGTGCAGATGTTAATTTAGTTCTATCCTGAGCACTAATACGTTTGAAGTGTGTTCTGTTTAACATATCTTTGAAAATATGATATCCAACAGCATCATATGAAATTTCTTCGCTAAATGAAGTAATAACTACTCTTGATGTTGTTGCTTGAGTAATTCTATCATCGATATAAACAGATCTTCTGTCATCTAAAACTTTATAATCAATATCACCACGCAACGGTTGTCCGTCTAGTTCAACCCAAACATAGTTTGTATCAACTGCTACTCTTGATAATGTATAATTTCCACCAACGTTACCTGCAAAAACTTCTTTACGCATTAAGTTTGCATCGTGATTTGTAAATGTTGTAACATTAACTTTATCCTGATCACTATGGCTTGTTAATAATCTTACATAAGCCGCTCTTGAACTATCTGCTTGATCGTGTACATTAATTTCATAGTCGTGATTTCTTAAAATAGTAATTGCAATTACGTCACCTGCTGTTAGATTACCGTCATAGAATGTTAACAAGTTTGTCGCAGTGTCAAATTGATAGTCTGAAATTGCCTTTAACTTAACTCCATTCAAGTAAACTTCTAATTCACCAAGTGCTAGTGTAAATGTTGGATAGTTTGGATCTTGACTTACAAGGTAATCAAGTGTTACACCATTAGAAACATAGTAAACAGTGTCCGGTGCTTTTAATCTTACACCATTAACTTCAACAATAGCCATTGCGTGAAGTGGTGCAATATCGCCTGGAACTTCTGAAAGTGCATATTCTGATGTTGAACCATCGTGAATGATTTCGTCTGTTTTAATTTCACTAAATGTTTTTGCTGTTGTTGATAGTGCAACTATCTGAATAATATGATCCGTTGGTGTTGTGTAAGAAACATCAACAATAATTGATCCATTATTTGCTTTTCTAAGTACATAATCTTTCTTAATACCATTAACTGTTACAAACGCACTCTTAACATCTTCATATTTTGCTGTTAATTCAAATTCAGTTGTTGACCCATCACCGGTAAACGTTGCTCTTTCTAAAATTTTAGTTCCTGCAACATTTAAAGTTTGAATTGTTACAACTTCACTTAACGCAGGTGTTGTAGAAAGTGTTACAGTTTTGTTTTTCCAGTTAATTGTGTAGTCGCTGTCAGTTAGATACTGAGCATTTTGCGTTACATATATACTTGCTTCTGTTCCAGGTAATCTATCAAATCCAAATGTTGTTTCTACACCGTCACCAAAATGTCTTTTTGTAACAATAATCGGTGAGCCGTCTGCTGGTGCATTGTAAATCTTCATTGAAACTGTGTCAAATACCTGACCTGGTACTACTTCTTCTGGTGCGTGTGACGTATAAGGTGTTACGAATCCATCGCCGTCTAGTGAAATATCTTCCGGTTTACTACCTGTTGCTGTATCATAAGCAAACGTGCCGCCTGAAATAATAGAATCAAGATTGTTTACGTCTGTTGGAACAAGACTTCCGTCTGAATCTTCTTGACGGAATACCACTAATACTCCTGATGACGGTGTAACGTTTAATGTTACGGTTGCATTTGTTCCGTCACCAATAATAGTTGGTGTGTTTGTAGGATCCTGTCTTACACCATCAAAGTAAACATTAACTTTTGACTGGTCTTCTGGAACATAAGGAAGTGTAAATGTATTTGTATTTCCGTCGGCTCTAAAAGCATAGTCAGTGTTTGATCCTGAGAATGTATCCCAACCGTGACTGAACCAAGGTAAACCGTCCCAACCTACGCTGACACCAAAGTCTAAACCTTGTACTTGAACTCCAGGATATTCAACTCCTGTCATTAATTGTGCAGGTTCTTTACCTGGCATACCAGCAGTTGGTGAATAATAGTATTCAATTCTATCAGTTGCACTCATCAGGTCGATGTTTTTCTTGTATTTGATGCTTACATTTGCACCTTGACCTGGAGGTGTTTTAAAGATAATATAACCTTCTTCTGCTTTATATGTGTAATCTGTTTTAGACTTAATGGTAATGTCATAAGATTCAATATAAGCAGTTTCATTATCAATATTAATTTCAAATTGACGTTTATCTAGTGTAGGAACATAGGTAAGTTTAAATGTAACTTGACCTTCTGTTGCTGTATAAGTGTCTGTTGTGGTTTCACTTAAAATAACGTTGCTAGTATTAAGTCTATCAAACTTCATATTAATAGTATTGATTCTTACTTTCTCGTTTTTAAGAACCGGTACTGCTTTAGCAACCTTGGTCACTGCTTCACCACCGCCGCCAATTACAGTAAGAATTGGAGCACTTGTATAACCACTGCCTTCTGTTTTTAGTCGAATCTCTCTCAGTTTTCCTCGTGCAACGAAGGCTTCCGCGGTAGCGTCAGCGGTAGGACCGCTTGGTAGTTCAAAATTACCATTAGGTAATACTGGTTGACCTCCATACTGAGGTCCTATAATATATGGATAAACAGGTATATCTGTATCATTAGGATCAACCGTAACAAAGTATGCGTAAGTTCCTTGAGGATATTCAGGAGTAACACAAACTCTACCGTTGTGTTGATCAAGATCGCCTAACCCTGCAACAAACTCAAAGTCTTCAATGTATCTTCCATTCGGAATAGAGCCGTCTGCTCTTGGTTGTGTTTTTAATCTGTAACTAGATGTTATTACCTTAGGATCACTTGGACCGTTTGGATTGCTGTAACCGTAAGGACCGTAAACAGGATATCCATCAAAAGCATAACCTAATAATGGTGAATGAACTGTTTTATCTTTCGTGTAAAGTTTTACAGGATCGCTATGATAATGATATGTACCATCTGGATCTATATGACCTCCATCACGTAAACCCAAATGCACTGCATCATCATCTGGTGCATTTATTGTATAAACAGTTCCGTTTCTTAGTTCTGTTTCCGCAGACTTTGGATTAAAGAACACAACACCATTTGTTGCTACACCGATTGGTCCCATAGGCGTTGAAACTGCTGTCAGTGCCTTCTGTGGGAACCTTGGAATTTTAAATACAAAATCCTGTGCAACTGGTCGATTTACCTGAGTAGGGAAACTGTGATTTGGTAAACTTGTTGTTTTAATATAAAAATGTGTTCCGTCGTAGTCTTTGTCAACTAATGTAATATATGGTTTAGTTTGTACGATAGGTGTTTTACTTTCTCTACCACCTGTAATAACAATCAACGGATTTTGCGTATAACCCTCACCTGGATCACTGATAACAAACGATCCTACACTATAGGTATAATTGTCAAACCAATTATTGTATGGAGATTGTGTTATCTGTTCCGAGTCAATGTTTAATACTTCAAATTTACCTGTACTTTCATTGTAATAACTTGGTAAATCGAAGTCAGTTGTTCCAATATTATTCGTTTCAGTGCTGTTATAACGTGTAACAAATTCTCTTACGCTTGTTCTATAAGGTTTAACTTCTTTGATGTAGTCCTCAATGAACGCAGGATTTGTAATATTGTAATTAAGTTTTTTGCTAAACCCGCCTTGGTTATTAACAACGTTAAGGAAACTTGTTTTGAATACCCAATCACTAAACACATTTTCACTTAATGCATACTTAACAGCAACAAAGAATAGTTTGTTCCAATGTTCACGTAAATCGTCAACAAAGATATAATTTCTAATTACATCAAGAATAATTCTTGTTTCTGTCGCTGGCTGTTCATCAAACAGGTTAATATCAAAGTTTTCTGTTCCAGCAAAACCAAAGTTTAATAATGTGTAGTCATACAAGTTGTCATTAAACTGTATTGTACCACGCTGTTTAAATTTAAGATCATAATTGCTATTATAAGTACCATTGGATTCTACTTTTTGTAAAATCATTTTATTACCATCACCCGCATTATCAACTTCAATATAATCGCCAACTTCGTCAGTAATAGTATCTAATTGATACGGTGCTGAAATTTTCCAGTCAATTGTTGTATCAATATCAAATCCTTGTGAAATATAATCTTTATAACTCCAGAATCTGCTAAGATCATAAGTTTGTGTATTTGTTCTTATCCATAAACTTGTTGTTTCGTTCCATTCATACATAGTCCAATAATTTTTAGCAGTTTCATCAATATCAACTAATACTTTAAATGGTCTAACAACAAGTTCGCACTTATTATAATTTTGACCTTTCTTAACAATTTCTGTTCCGGTAACTTTACCATTTGAATCAATTGTTGTTTTAACAACAGCACCGGATCCGTCACCAAGTACGGTAACTTCAGGAGCATATTTGTAACCAAAGCCTGGTTTAACTATTGAAACTTTTTCAATCCTACCGTTTTTAAGTTCAACACCTAGTGTTGCTGTTATTAAATCTTGTGTTCCAAGATTTGCTATATCACTAAAGTTGTCAACCTTAACGTCATACTTTCCTGAACGTGTATTAGGTTGTGGATCATTTCTGCTTAATCCACTAATATCTCTAGTGTCTGAAATTCTATTTTTTGCAAGTACATCGTTGACATAAGTTAATACGACTTTTAATGCATTCAATCTGTCCTGGAACATACTTTGTCTTGGACGTATTTGAATACCATATTTTCTTTGCTTAGGTAAATCTGGATCAGGAACAGCATTACCTTGATCATCAAAACCAACTAAACTATCATATAACTTTTTAATTAAAAGTTTGTGATCAATTTTTTGTGTTTGATTTTCTTGTAATATTAACCATTCATTGTGTTCTGGTAAATCTGTTGCAACCGTTGAATAGTAAACAGCAAGTGAAATATCTGTATCACTTAATGTTGTTTTAACATTAGATAAACTAATTCTATTCTTGCCTAATAATTGTAAACTCTTAATACCATATGCAACCGGATTAGCAATAATGCTTGCCACTTCAACAGCAGGCAATGTTCTAAAATCTTTTTCAGGAACAATTACTGTATTTCTTACCCAATAGTAATAACGTGTTTGGAATGTATTTGTTGTTGCATTGTAAACACGTTTTACAGCATAGGTATTATTGTCATATTTAGGTGTTCCACTAAATCCCGAAGCAATACCTTCGTTTGTATCTGCAACATCTAACCATTCAGTTGGTGTTAGATCAGTTGCTATCCATTCGTAAACATCAATGCTCGAACCTGGGAAGAATGATCCCCAGTTATTTGTTCTGTATTCTGTGTCGCCTTGTTCATACCAAAGATACTTAATTGTGCTTAAATCCCACCATAACTCTCCTTCGTGTTCGTCTGTCCAAGGTTTGTTAGCATTTACATTAACTGAAAGATCACTTGCACTATAAATTGCTGGATCGTGATCTGTTTTGTATGCAAGTTCTTTTTCTGCTAGGTAAGGAATTTTACCTTTAACAGGATCTATGACTTCTAAATAATCTTTAACTTGACTTGTTTCGGTGTTATATGTAAAAACATTTTTAACCCTATAAGGATCAGTTAATTCAGGTTCATACCTAGTTTTATCCCAACCAGCAGTTGCTTGTTTCTGATAGACATACAATGAACCTGTTTGAATATTTTCATCTGTTGTAATGGCTCCTGGTGCACCAACCAATACGCTGTTTACAGCAAAATTTAATCCTGTACCAAAGCCGTCTTTTTCTCTTACATCCGAACTTGTTAATTTTTGACCAAACACAAATTTAGTTCCAAGTTTTGTATATGTGTAAACTGTACCAGAACCTTGTTGGTAATCCTGTATCTTGGTTGTGTTAGCATCAAACGTAGTTGGAAATTCTAGTACTCCGCTATCGTCAAATGTTGTTTCTAAATAATTGCTTCCGCCTTCGGCAGTTACCGCAAAACTTGTACCTGCGTTATTAAGGCTTACCTGTGAGCCAAATCTTTCGCCAACTTCTGTTGTTGGACTTAAAATAGTTTGAACAAATTCATAAACGTCTGTTGTGCTTTCATCTGTTGTTTTACGGAAATAATACAAAGCACCGTTGTTTGTGTTGTTCTGATCGCTGTAAGGTGCACCTATAATTAATGTTTCACCTTTATCACTCATTGTGATACTTGCACCAAATCTATCACCAGTAGCAATATCAGTATTTGAAAGATCAATTTTTTGTACTAAATCATATATGCCACTTTCATCTGCATATCTATAAACATATACAGCACCCTCGTTCTTGGTACTGTCTCCGTCTGCATTTGAAACTTCCGCATTTGGAACTCCAACTGCAATTAATTCCATATCTTTGGTTGCGGCAATGGTTTCACCAAATCTATCACCGTCTTGTGCATCAACGCCTAAATGCAATTCAGGCATCGCAGAAGATAATTGCCAATCAACTGTGCTACCATCTTGTTGAACTGATTTAGTGTAAATGTAAACCTTACCTTGGCTGTTTGTTACGCCTGGAGCACCAACAACTAATCTATTGTCACTAACAGCCAGTGAATAACCAAAGTTAGCATCGTTGTTTACATCAGGACAAGCAAGAATATATTTTGTTACGAATAGGTTTGACGCAGTGTCATACTCTAACAATTTAACAACACCTTCTCTTACACTTGGTCTTACCACCGAGTTTAACAAACTAACCTTAAAGAATTTGTTGTTAGGATCGTCATTTATAGCAATTTTAGGATTGTTGGCTCTAGGTGCTCCAACTGCCATTGTATTATCAGTTCCTGATAGTGCCAATGATGAACCAAACTCTGGTGTACCAGTTACTAAATCGTCTAATGGGTTGTCGCTGAGTGCAAAACCTTGTACAGGAGATAGTGAAGTAATGTTTGTGTTAAACTTACGTCTTAGCACAGAAACAGTACCTTCATCACCCGACGCTATGCTTGAAGCAATAATAAGTCTTCCTTGGTCACCACTAACAATTTTTGTAGCAAACTTTTGTCCTACTACTGTGTTAGGTGCACCGTATTTGTTTCTAGTGTATGCTTCTGTCTTTTTGTATACTGCCCAGTTTCCTGTTGAATCGTCATCAGCGAAAACCGAACTGCCGACATTGTAAGATGAAATGTCTTTAAGATTATTAATATCGTCAACACTTGTTAATCTTACACTTTGTAATTCAAGTAATGATCCTGTTGCACTATCTTCAGTGATATCTAAATCTTCTAAAGTTGTAGCAATAGTAAATTGTGTAGGACTTGTAATACTATTAACTTCGTAAACACCGTCAACATCGATATCAAAATCTTTGATGCTTATTAGTTCACCTTTGGTCAATAAGTGTGGAACATCTGTGTTTAATGTAATAATACCCGAAGCAAGAGATGTTTGTAAATCATCTGTTTCAATAACCCTTGCTCTATTACCAACAAGTCTATAGACATCCCAATCCTTATTTTTGCTTCTTGCTACCCAGACCGATGATCCTTCACCTAATGAATTTACAACTGTGTTTCCAATGAGTTCATCATAATTAAACACCGTCATTGTCACATCATCTAATCTAGGATAACCAGCAACAGGTAATCTGTGTATTTTATCTACTGTGTTACCAGGTAATGTCATATCAAAAGTTGGCCAAGGATTATTATTATAATCGTTTGGTTTAACAGCAATATCTTTAGATAATAATTCGATAACGTTACTGCTTTTCTTACCTGATGTTACAGCACTTACAAAATCAAAGCCTTGAGGATTATCAACGTTTAATGCTTCATCTAATGCAAATTCAATTTCTTTTGTTGTTGATTTACTTCCTAGACTTCCAACTTTAAATGCCCATTCCTCATTTGATTCAATGCTAGTATCGACCTGATCAAGTTGTAGTCTTTGAATTTTACTAATAGAGTTTGTTGTGCCTTTTTCTTTAATAAATCCTTGATAGAATTTAAATTGTGACACTTCATCCTTAATAAGATTATCTAAATATGATCTCTTTTGATATCCAACCAAATGTTGTGCAAATTGTGTTTGTTGAACGTCAAAGTTTTCACTTTCTAAACTATAAAAGTCTTCAAACGAACTTGCTTTATAATCTAAGTTAGGTAATAAATCAGCAACAGGTTTAGTACCTAAATAAACCCAATCGTTAAAATCAAAAGTTACTGTACCAGGAATAAATTTCTTAGCACTATAATATAAATTTTTGTTTCTTACAACATCACCTAGATAATAATCTTGGTTTTGTATCCAATCAGTAACCTGTGCTTCATCATAAACAAATCCTGGACTATATGTGTCGCCGTCCCACTCGCTTGTTTTAAATCCTAATAATTTTAAACGTTGTATTCTATATCCTGCTTCTTGGTCATAAATGATATCACCAAATACACTTCTATCATCAAAAATTAATAGATGTTCTTTTTGCACTAGATTTAATTGTGCATAATATAAACCATTATTTGTATCAATAGGTCTTAGAGTAAACACACCACTTTCTCTAGTGGTTGTAAAATTATCTTTTGATAATGGTGTACCACTTGCTGTTAATAATGTGTATTCATAAAAACTGTTTAGTACATTATCAACCTGTGCATAGTTGAAACTAAATTTCAAACCATCAGCGAATGGAGCCAATGTAATAACACTTCCTTCTACCCAACCTTGGGTACTCCAAAATAAAAATTCCTTGCCAGAAAATGCCCAGTCTTGAATTTCTTTAATAACTTCTTGGTACTTGTCAAATACAAACCCTTCGCTTTTTAGATATTCGCCATATCCCATAATAAGATCATAAACATCTTGTACTTTTGTGTACGTTGTTCCGTATGGAATAATTGTATTTGTTGACTCATATCTTTTTGCTTTTTGTACTTCTGCGCCGCCGGTTGTTGGCAATCCAGGTAATCTAATAAATTTGCTATCGTCAAACTCTGTTGTGCTTGTATGTTGTACTGTACATCTCCAGAACCCGCCGTTTGTTAATTCAACAATTTGTCCTGCTGTATAAAATTTGTTTGCATTCCAGTTTACAAAACTTGCACTTTGTCCGCCTACATTAATAACAGGATCTTGTTTTGTATGGATAGGTTTTCTAATAATAAAGTTAGGATCATATCTGTCATAACCTCTAATCTTAAATCCGTCTGTTGCTTTTTCAACAATGATACCACTAATCTTTTTAGAAGTAACAGGATTACTTGTTCTTAAAAGAATTTCATAGTTTTCATTTGGTAAGAACACGCTTTGTGAATTAGAATTATTATTTGTTTCTAATAAAACTCTTAGTCTAGTTTTACTTGTATAGCCGCCGACCTTGTAAACCAAGTTCATTGATGTGCGTTTAATTTTGTCCTGATAAACGCTTATACTATCTTTGCTTTGACTTTTTAAATATTCAACAATAAATGTATGATAACCATAACCAAAGTGTTTAACATTATTAACAACCGATTCGTGGATTCTAACATCAGTTAGATCTAAAACTTTACCTGTAATTTTGTATAAAAAGTTTCCACTAGGTGCAATTTCGTTTTGACCAGTGTCAAATAACTTACCAAAATACTCTGCAGGTTTCATTAACATTAATGCAACTTGAATTGCGTATGGATACCAACTAGAATTTCTCCAAGAAAATTCACTAGGTGCGTTGTCACCAAAGTCATATTCTTGTTTAAAGTTACTTTGATTTAATTCTCCTACTATACCTGCTCTAATAGGATCTAATAATTCTCCGTAATCATTTACAGGAATCATTTTACTTAAACCCGGTCTTGCATAAACAGAATTAATCTCTAGTCCTGTTGTATCTCTAATAATACCTTTTTCTAAATCATTCCAAAGTTTTTTGTTACCACTTGTATAAGGTGCCGCACCATATTCATTATCAAACCAACTAGGTTTTTCTGTAAACCCTATCATTTCCCAAGGTGCTAAATGAGGTTTAATTGTTCCATAATAGTGCATATAAATTCCTTTCCAGTATCCTGGTAGGAATTCATTTTTTAAATTATCTCTATTACTTTTATAGTTGTAAGTAAATTCATTTGTTTCATCTAAGAAGTTGTTTGTTACATAATCAATAGTGAACATATTAGTCCACATACCAAAATCTTGTCTTAGAATATTTAAAAATTCATCACGTGTGTACTCTGTTTTTCTAAAAGCATTTGGTACATACTCATCAATATTAAAAACTTTTTTATTGTATTCTACTTTAAGGTTGTTATAAATTCTTTTTTCAAACTCTAATAAAATATCATCTCTAAAGTCGTTGAATGCTAACATAATGCTACCATCGTGACCTTTAATTACAGTTTGTGTTTCAATATAAGTTTCGTCATCATACTTCATTGGTTCGTATTTTGGATACAAACCTAATTTTGTAGGAGTTTGAGGAACAACGCCGCCGACAGTATCATAGTCATTGATTACAATCTTATCGCCTTGTTTTAGTGTACGCTTAATAGTAACACTATCATCAACAGTATCAAACTCATAATCTTTACCTAAGAATAGTAATTCATTGTTAAGATAAACATACACTGCTCTATTTTGAATCTTCTTAGGATCAAATAAAGTTGTAATACCAAATATATTTTGTGTAATTGTTTTTACTTCATACTCTAAAGTTGTAACACGTTTACCGTACCCAAGCATATCTGAATAGTAGTAAGGCTTACCAGGATCTCGGTTTTGACTCATTGCGTACAAAACAAGATCTAAATCTCGTTTAATATCACCTGTTAATTCTATTTCTGTTGCTTTTTGTAATAGTTGTTCTTTAAAAAAGTTATAATCGTTTGCAACTTTTCTTGTGGCTTTGATAATATTGCTATCATAATCAACCAATGCAAACATCGAGTTTAATAAACTACCTTGATGTTTTACATAACGTAAACCGTCTAGGTGAATATCATTAACATCTCTTGCATTATTGGAACCATATGCAACGCCAGTAATATTAATGTTATTTTCAAAAATAGTTTTAAAGTGATCACTAATACTACCTAATGTAAATGTTGTTAGGTCATTGTTTTCTGCATTGTTTGTTAAGTTTATAGGTGCTTCATAAAACCCGTTATTATTTGGTTTTTCTGTTGTATAAATTTTTGTACGTGTTCTTGTCCCTACAGGAATAGTGTTTTTAAATTGTAAAACAATAAACGGACTACCTTCAACTTCTAGAAAATCAAAATCAGAAACAGGCTTATGTGTTTTACCATCAAACTCAACAGTGACTTCAAAGTTTCTATATTTTAAAGCAGAATCGTCAATACAAGAAAGTTGAATAATAGTTGACTCTTCTGTAAAATCATTAATCTGTATAATTGCTTGTCTAGTCTTTTTAGTAGATTTTTGCCATCCACTTTGATATTGATAGTTTGATGCATCGGAAAATACTTTTGCATATCCACTGGCAGTATCAATTGTTTTAACAAACCCATCTGTTCCAGTATAATCAAATGTGTTATCGTCCCAATCAAATTCAAATGTAATGTCACCAACGTTATCAACATTCTGATAAGAAATTGGAAATCCTAATTCAACGTCATTCGATCCTGTACCAATTTTATAACTTACAAGTTCATTACCCATAAATGTTGAACCTGGATACGTGCTACTAGAATAACTATTACCGTCCTTATCAAATAAATCAAATTTAGGTTGTTGGTTTAATGAAGTTTTCTGTTGACCTTTTTGCCAACTACTACCGTCAAAATACCAACTAGTTCCTTGATTGTTAACTCCAGCAGTTGCAACAACACTATCACCTTCACTAGGTACTGTGTCTTCAACTAAATGTATTCTTGATTTACCTTCGTGCTTAACAAAGTTAACCTTATAAATCTTTCCTTTTACAGTTATATCTGTGTCAGCATTAAAGATAACACGCATATCTTGTTGTAAAATTTCCTGGTCGGCATAATAACCAATGCTACCTTCAACGTTACTCATTGCATCAGTTGTTTGTGTATCAACTAAATCTACATTTGCAACTCCTTTAACACCAAAGTTATGTAACTTAACATTAGGTTTAAATTCAATAATAGGTCTTTTAGCACGTTGATCTTCATCAAGAATAATACTTGTATTGTTGTAACGTGCCGCGGCCTCGATTACTTCCTTGTGAAACCAACGATTATATCTTGACCAAGGATTTTTATCTTGTGAAGAAATATCAATTGTAATGTATTCTGGCTTTGTTGGATAACTTTCAACATCGTCAAAAGGTGTGTCATCAAAATCTTCAATATCAAATTCATAATCAAAATTTGAACTGTATAATTCAGGTGTATCTAATTCATCTTCTGCAATTAATTTAATTGATTTACCAACACCTGTTACATAAAAATTTCTATCTAAGTATGATGTGGGTGTAACGCTACCTTCAAAGTTAATTTTTAACCCGTTGGTAAATTTAACACCGTTAGCAGATGTGTAATCTTTCTTACCTGTAATTTCACTTTCAACATTAATAGCAAGTTCTTCATCCGCATTTAAAATTTCAATAATACCGTTCATCTTAGAATGAACACCACATTGATAATATAAAAAGTCCGGAGCACTGTCAGGAACTGTCCAAATAAGCATTCCTTGTTCACTACCGTTGCCTGTAACACCGGTGTTATATTGATCACCCGTACCTACTGTTTTTGCAGTTTTAATGTAAAACGGATGTCCTTGAGAATCAATGCTAAATGTATAAGTTGTTCCTCTGTAAACTCTTAGTATAGGATTTTCTGCATAACCATCAGGTGTAAAAATATATGCATCTTGATTTTTATTTTTAACTTCGAAAGTACTTTGTGAACCTTTTGCAAAACCTGTAATAGTTACAGGTGAAGGACCATTAGGTAACCAATAATATTGTCTATAGTTTACAAACTTATCGTAATTAATAAGTGGATTCCAAACATAATAATCACTTGATGTAAGTCTATCTTGTCTTTCTGTATTACCATTAAAGAAGTTAAGTTGATTTAAAAGGTCGTCGTAGGTTGACACCCATTCCGTTTTGTCATTAAATTCATCTCTAACAACTGCACTTGGAAGTAAATTATATCTTCTACGATTGCTTGTAGGCTCTGTTACGTAAACGTCGGTTGCTTTAGCGTTTGTTGTAAAACGTGAACCAACATAACCGTTTAAACGATCTAAATTACCTTTTGATATTAAACCGTCAATTGTTGCACCAAGAAACTTTTTGTTAGCCTCTGTTCTAAAGTATAGAGGTAACAAATCAGCACTATTTCTGTGCTTGTCTTTGTTCTCAATGTTTACTGGTGTATCTTTATCGCTGTATGCCATCTTAAACCCATATTAGTAACTAGACCCTGAACTGCTTGTTGAACTTCCTGATGCAACTGATACATTGCCTGTTACCTGGTCGATGGATGTTACAACATTACCGTCTGCTTTTAGATTTGCGGCTGTAACACTATCAATAATCTCAACGTTATCAACTGTCGCAGTGCTGATGAATATTTCATCTGATCTACTTGTAATTTCAAATAATGAACCAAATACCTGTGTGCTATTTCTTGGTACAATAACAAAGTTTGCAATATTAGGCGTAATGTTTAATTGTACGAATGTTGCTAATTCTGTAAAATGGAAACTATCACCAAACTCCCAATTACCAATAGCAAAGAAATCATTCACTGCGTCAATTACCAAAGTTTTAATTTCGTTATCAGATAAAGTTGAACCTTGTGCTTTAACAACTTTAAATGTTGCCTGTAGGGCACCTTCTGAATCATCACCAAACAATGGTCTGTACTTAACACTGTGGAAAATTAATTCATCACTTATTGCTTTAACTTTATTCAAATCTGTTTCAAATTGTGAACGTAACTGTTCACTTGTAGGAGGTGTTGGTTTAGCACCCACTCCTGCAATATAACTTCTATATGCATTATCATATGCACTTGTTAAAACATATAAATCAATTAAGTTTGTTTTAGATGGATCAAGACGTCTATCATTTTCAGCATTATGAACATACTGAAACTTAACACTGTCACGTCCTGATTTAGCAAAATAATCTGCACGTAATTCTAATGCACCTATTGTTGCATTATACTGTTTAATAACATCTTCTGCTGGATCATAAAAATAAAATAATTGTCCATCTTCAAAATCACTTAACGCAGAAATACTTTCTTCTTTATCAAAGATTGCAAAATTACTTTTATCAATTTTTTCTGTAATAGGATTTTGTCCTACGCTTGTTGTGTTAAAGAAAACAAACTTATCTTTGTATCCTCGTTGATCAAGAGATTCCGGAGCAACAATTTTATCAAAACTATCTGGATCATCAATCATTCCGTCATCGTCTGAATCATAAAAGTTTACTGCAATTTTATTTGTTTCTTCATAACCGTCATTGTTTACAATACTACTAATAATTTCCCATTGAAAATCTTTAGGTAAAATAGTGTCTAATAAAGGATCTTCATTTACTTTGAGAACTTTAACTTGATCTTTAATAACAACACCTGTTTCACTGTTATATTTTTTAGCACCAATATCAACATAGAATTGAATTAAGTTTTCGCTTTCAAATCTATAATCTAATCCTCGGTATGTTACCGTATATGTTTCACCGTCATTGGTAAACAATACAAACCAACTTCTATCTGCTTTGGTTCCAGTTAGGTCACCTTGACGTTCTAAACTAAAACTATCTTTTGTGTTTAGGTTAGCATTTGTAATAACTTTCCATTCTAAATTGTTTTGGTCGTATCTTAAACCAAACGTTTTGTAATTGAAAACTAAATCAATAATTTCTGTTTCAATTGCACTTGGAAGGTCTGTAATAATATTAGGAATAATTTCACTCGGTACTGCAAGTGAAGGAATTTTTTCACTTAATACAACAGGTCCTGTGTTATCTTCTAACAATCCAGCACCGCTGTTTGAACCATCACCTATAACATTTAATACCTTAACCCAAATATAGTCTGAAGTTTCTTTTGATTTAGTATTTGTAAGTGTACCGTTAGGTAAAAAGTATTTGCCTGTTGGTGGTACAAACTTAATCATTGAATCTGCTTGTACATATCTAAAGTTATTTGATGTAAATGAACCCGTTGTAATAGGTGCATTGTTTAAATTGTTTCTAAAATAACCTGTGCTGGTTGAACTAGAACTTGTTGCTAACGTCCAATCAATATTAATACCACTAGTATCAATTCTTGGAAATTTTTCGTAGTAAAATGCTTTTGTAGGCAAACTTGTGATAATAGGTTCTAAAGTATTTCTTATGGTTCCTAAAATATCATTTCGTGTTTGAAATGTAAATGTAAAGTCTGTTTCAAAATCATTTTTATATAGAATACCGTCATCAGCAATTAAATTTGTTGAACTATATTTTCCAGTTGGATCAGCAATATCATACTGTCTTGAAATACCTGAACTTGCTCTGTTAACTGCTTTTGCTTTAATAATTGATTGATTACTTGTTAATGGATATGTGTTATAATCTTCACCTGTAATCATTCTGTTTTGATTGTAAAAAGCCAACGGAGCATTTTGTCTAATATTATCTGTTGCTTCTGCAGGAGCAGAATTTGTTACTGTTGTTTGTAATCCTAATTGAATTGTTAGTGTATGTGAAACTCCGGCCTTATTTGTATAAGGCATCTCAACAACAACACCTTGCATTTGACTTGGTGAAATTGTATAACTTAAACCATTTGATGTTCTGTAATAAAGTCTATAATCTCCTTTTGGTAAATCACCAAAATTACCATCAGCAAAGTTAATGCTGATTTGATCATTTGCTCTTGTTACAACACTGTAGATAGATCTTACGTCTTGTGATATTGAATTGTAAATTACATTACTACCATAAACACTATCTAGTTTTGTCCATAATCTATTGTAATTTCCAAATCTATCTAATTCCCATAACCATAAATCAGAATTATTAATGTTAGGAATGTCAATATTAATAATTTCATTTGGACTTGGACTTAAAACTGTAAACGGCGAACTTTGTAACTGTCCTTGTTTGAAGTGCATAAAGAAACCTGAGTTAGGTGAACTATTTCCTCTTTTATCATTTCTATAAAAGAATCCCATAGTGTTTGCTAACGAAGGTGTTTCTTCAACTAAATCACCTTTACTAATTTCTGCACTAACAATTTCAAATTGTAATGATCTGCCTTGTAAACTTTTTGAAAATGTAAACAAAGGAACATCTGTGTTAGCACTGTTAAATTTATACTGCTCTGTTTGAATTCCGTTGATTACTTCGCTTTGTCTTGGCTTACCAAATACCATTGTACCTGGCATAGTTGCATTCATTACAACTTGAAACTGTTCTGACCAGTTGTTATTAGTGTCATCATTCCAAGTAATTAATCTATTAGCAAGGTTGGCTCCTAAACTGTCCGTTACCGCTTCGGTTGTTTGCACACCGATAATTTTTAATAGACCACTAGCACCTTGATTTCTTTTTGGATTATACCCAACCAATCTTGCAAGTCTTAACACAGACTCTTTACGTTCTGCTAGTTCAATAAAGTTTTCTCTTGCATTTAAGTCAATTCTGTATGAAATACTTTGCCCTAAAAATGCAATAAGATCAATTAGTGCAAGATATTCCGAACTTTCAATATAGTCATTAAAATCTTCAGGGTAGTTGTCCCTTAGATAGTTAATCATAGTCCTACGCAAAGTAGGAAAATCATACGAAGTAAAGTCCGCAGAAGTAAATGCTTTGTAGATTCTGCTCCAATCTTCGTTTGCTAAAAGTGAATTTTGTCTGTCAATACTTGCCATATTAATATTTACCTAAAAAATAAAGTGCGTGGTTAATTTGCTGAAAATCCATTGTCACGATCAAAATTAAGTCTTAGCGTTTCGCTAATGTTATAATTCTTATACGTTACACTGGCTACAATTTGTAAACCATACTCCTGTTCTATTAACTGCACTCCGTCTAATGTAACCCTAGGATCGTTGTTCAAAATATCCGTTACGTCCTTGGCTACTGCTTCTTTGACGTTATCTGTAAGTGGATCATATAAAATGTTCCAAATTATAGTGCCAAAATCAGCATTGTTAATTTTTTCACCCTTCCTAATATGAAAATGATTAATGATATCCTGCTTGATTAAGTTAATATCATATGTGCTGTAATTTCTGTTATCAGGATTGACCGTGCTAATGCCACGATATACCTGTGAAGTACGCTCTGCATTACCTTTATTATTAGGATTTGGTCTAATTGTAATATCGTTATATCTTGGCATAGTACTATTTACTTCTCTCTATCCGTTGCTTGTTTTTCCGAATCAGGAGTATTAATGTTTTCGTGATTAACCCAAGGTTCGTGTGTTGGAACACGTTTCATAATATCATAAGTTAGAGGTGCTTCATACCAAGTGTATGCTGACCACTCGTTTGTAGCATCTGTATTAGGATTACCAAAAACAGGTAAATCTTGTGTTGCTAAACCTGTTCTTGCTGTTGCAACTTTGCTTACAATAGAAGTAGTTGCATCGCTGGCTCCTGGTCCAGGTAAATTTAAATGAACTTTTTCTTCACCATCAATATAAATTATAGACGGTGTTGTAAAGTGCATATCTGATTCTGTCTTAACATTAATATCTGCTAGTGTTTGAACAAAAATCTGTCCGTTAGTTTTAGCGTGAATTTGTCCTATTTGTGGACCGTCACTTGATAGTCTAACATCATATCTCTTAAACTCTTCCTGCTCCTCTACATAAGAAGTTGCACTAGGAACAATTACCCAATAGTTTTCATCAGGTGGAGCAATAACTTCTTTACCAGGATTTTTAATGTTACGCTGTTTACACAAAAACGTTTTAATAATATTATCGTCGTTTGGATCCGGTGCTAATACCATCATACCTGGATAATAAACTCTGCCATCTTTGTAGTTTGCAACAAATCCACTAGGTGAGTTTGCTTTGATATCTATTTGTTCTGTTGCTGTAATTCTTGTACCAACTGTGGATTGCAAATCTAAGTTTGCTGTTTTCATTTTGTAATCCATTCTATTGGTAATAATTGTGTTGTGCGAATTAACATTTAAATTTGTTAAATCAAATGTTGTATCTAAAGCACGTACATCTAATCCACCTCTAACTTCAATTGTGCCATTCTTTCTTGCAAGAACTCTTTGGAAGTTTGCTTCGCTGTGTGTTCTATTACCAGACTTGAAATTAATATTACGCTTTGCTTCAATGTTAACATCTCTGTCTGCTAAAAAGTTAAAATCATTTTTTGTATGAATGCTAACACTATCATCTGCAAATATATCAATTTTTCCATCTGATGTTAATTCAATCCAAGCAGTACCTCTTGAATTTCCGATGTAAATTAAATCTTCTGTGTCGTGTAAAAGTATTTGATGACCTTTGCTAGAACGCAATCTTACTAAATTATTATCGCCAACATTATCTCCGTCATCCATATAAAAAACGTGGCCGCCGATAAATGTAACTTTTTGTTTTTGTTTGTTAGGTCCAACTAACTTTACATCTTCTGGTGCTTGGCTAACTGCACCAGGAGTATTAATACCAAATATTCTATTAATAGGATCACGTTGCATACTTGTTGTGCTTGTACCTCTAACAGTATCAACAATCAATCCTTGATTTCTTAAAATTCCTGCAAATGGGTGAATAGGTCTTCTTTCGTTACCATCTGTAACTTGCCCTACGTTTTGTTTTTTAAGATATTCACCAACAGGCAATGCACCTGTTGTACTAAAACTATTTAAAGTTTGTGAATCTGTTGCTATTGATGTACTTGCCGCATATTCTGGAATAGCGTGATTCATTTCAGGCTCGTGTAAAAATCCTATCCAGTAACCTTGACTCATATTGTCATTAACTGTAATAACCAAACCTTTTGTTCCTATTTGTGGTGCAGGAAACACCATACCATAGGCTTGTTGTGTATCACCAAAACGTTGAGGGTTGTCACCTGAATTTCTATAATCCTTAACACTATAAAAAGGATATAACATTCTAACAGAACATTGTGCTAACGGTTTATCTCTATCACTGTCGCCATTACCATAAAGTGTTACACGAACACTGCCTAATTTCATAAAGTCAGTGTTGTTTTCTACAACACCAATATACGGACCTTTAACTCCTTCCGCGGCAATTTTTTCCTGTCTAGTATTACTGATAGGTACGTTGGCTTTGGCTCTTTTATCGTATAAGTATGGCATATCTAAGTACTAAATGTATTCCCTGTTTTCTTAACTGTTTTTTCAACCGACTGTGCTGATGCCAAAGCATCTGTGGCACCGGAAGCCTTTCCTGTTAAACTAGTTACCTTGTTTGCTTGACCTGATACCGCTCCCGTGACTCCGCCTACAATATCACCAATTGTTGTGCCAACAAAGTTTACGGCACCTCCGACTGCAGAAGCAACTTCTCCCACTGCACCTGTAACTCCGTCAACCGCTCCTGATATAAAATTGCCCGTTGCTTTAACTGGACCAATCTCTGATACCTTGTCTAGTTCTGCACTGCTTAATTTAGAAGCATCCTTAGGCAATTCTGGTTGTGGCTTTTCTTTCATCTTATCTTGCTGTGCAGGATCACCCGATGACAGCATTGGATTTTTCTCTGATTTTAATTCTGGTCCTTTTGATCCAACAGGTTGTGCGTAATCTGATTTTTGATTAGGTCTTCTTACCAGTTGAAGTGACTGTTGAAAAACTCCTTCATTAAAAAGGTTTTCTACCAATGTTACTTTATATAAACCACTGTATCTTGAATTCTGTGGATTAGCAACATACTTTGATCCACCATTTAGTTCATCGCTTGTTGGATAATCGCCCGGAAATCTAAAGTTAAAAATAACATCACATTCTCTAGAAAATATATTTGCTTCACCATTTACAGTTTCTTTTTCATCACGAAGTTGTGCTCTATCGTCAATACCACTGCTTATTAAATAAACCGGATCACCAATAATTTCCATTTTGGCATTAATCAAAGCACGTTCACCCGGAGTGTTGTACAATGCATCGTGTAACTGTTTTCCAATTAGCGTTAGATTAGACGTATCACCACCAGCGCCGCCTGTTGACCCCGAGGCCTGTGTTAACGCACCCGCCTGGGTCGTTCCAACCTTGTTTAGTTTATCAAATAATGATTTTAAACCTGCTGTGTTTTTATTAACTTCTTTCTTTTCCTCTGAGGTTTTCGCAACTTCACCTTTTGATATAGCACTCTTGGTTTTTGCACCAACCTGCATAAAAGTATTGTTGAAGTCTAGATTAAAGTTCATTACATCAACGTTTTTACCTGTAAAGATGTAATTGTATTCACGTACAGCATTTTTATATGCTTTATCATAATCATATTCACCTTGCATACCGTACTGTGCGGCTAGTTTGCTGTAATGTATTTCAAACGGAGAAACAATGTAATGAAACTCATAAACAGGTGCGTGGAAGAAAGTATCATAGCCAATTTGCTTGATAAATTTTTCAATCCTGTACCAAGGGATATATTTTGTTAATTGTATCTTATCAAACACCTGTCCTTCAGCAAGTTCCGTGGAATATTTGCTGTCTAAAATAATTTGATGTAGATTGGATTCTAGTGTTGATCCTTTTTTGTAATACCAAGGTGTTCTGTCTTTACCGTAACGTTTGTATTCTTTCATTCTGTTACTGTCATAACTGCCCTTGGCACTTTCTAATTGTTTTTTCTTGAGATCTAATGCCGCTTGTTCTCTACCAAGTTCCTGTGATAATTTGTTTAAATCTTTAACGTATCCGTCAAGTTTTGTTTTAATATCGCTTGGTACTGGATCGACATCTTCAACAGCGTCTTCCTCAATTTGTTTCTTTTTTTGTAATAACTCTTCTAGGTTTTTCTGTTGGTCTCTTAATACTCCAGTCCAACTTTCAATGTCTTGTTTTAATTCTTCAACGCTGACCCTTTGACGTTCAATGGCTTCGAAACTTTCATCATCATCTGTTGCATCATCTTTAGATTCCTCGTTGTTAAGAATTATTGTTTGAATTGATAGTTCTGATTTAAGTGCTAGAATTTTTTTCTTTGTTGTTTCAATCGCGTTTTTGAGATCATCAATGTCTTCCAAGAACATCGCATTTTGAAATTCTTGCTGATCTTCAAAAGCCGCAGGATCAAACCCGTGTGAATAATATTCATATTTGTAAATCGCTTGATCTCCCGGACGATCACCACCCGAGAATGTTTGTGTTTGAAATAGGCCGCCGCTTTCATAGGTTGATTTTGTATCAGTTTCTTTAGCGTAGTCTTCTGCTTCCTTCTTTTTCTTCGCAATTTTTTCTTTGGTATCGGCAATTTTCTTTTGACTAGTTTGTATATCTTTTACAAGTTTCTCAATTTCTTCTTTGTTACCTTGTACTGCTGTTTCGATTTCAGGAACCTTAAAGTGACCTGTATAACCAAAGCCTTCTTCTCTTAGTTTAGATTGAGAAAAAGCATTTTGAAATCTGTTTACCGATCCTAGTGTGTTTACATCTGCATCTCTAAGATATGATTCTTCTTGTGTTTTTTGAAAATCTGATTTTTTCTGAGACCATACATCATAACTTAATTCTTGAAGTTTAAAAGCATCTGTTTGCGATCTAACAAAAATTTTACTACCCGAAGTGCCCATTAAACTTTGATTTGTGGTAACGTCACTCTGAGGCATTGTAGGATCACCGCCCACCTTAGAGTATGCAGGTGGAAACCAAATACACCATCTGTGAGGTTGAAAAGCCGCAACGGTCATACCAGCATTTTTTGCCGAGGCTTGATCAGCATCACGCTTTGCTTTTGTGGCGGCGTCAACTTCTTTTGGTTTATCAAAACTTGTTGCGGCGGTGTTCTCCTGATTTTTCATATGATTTTCAAATGCTAGATTGTGTTTTAAAAATAAATCATATGCCGCGATGCCCACATTTAAAATATTTGCATCAGCACCTTCTAAATTATCAACCAACTGTGTGTATATGGATTTGTTTGATTCCATATGAGATCTAGCAACAAAGTTTACACTATATCTCGCACCTTTTTCATCAACCTTCATTGTGCTGTTTTGAATTATGATTGGAAAATATCGTGTTGCTTTAGGAACAGTTTCGACTATATTTTCTCCTGTTTTATTATCAACTTTTCTTCCAATAAAACTAATCGTCATTAAAAACGGTGCTGACAAATAACTGTCGTGTCCTTTGTAGTTTGCGGCATTATAAAGTTCTTCATAAAATCCGCCTACACCGTGCGGCTCCGTAATTTCAAAACTACCCTTGGTCATATTACCGCCATAGGCTCCGCCAACACCCGCCATTACAGTTTGGAACTGTAAATTATCAATAAACAAATCCTTATCCTTGTTCATTGAATCTTCTTTATTAGTCGGTCCTCCGTCATTAAACCCGCCTGTTGGATTTAATTCTATTCTACCATAACCACCACTGCGAGCAACAATATAAGTTCCAGGATATTCAATCGAACCACCAATGCCAGAATCAAAAATTACTTTGTCGATGTAACTCTTAGGATCATTTGCTTCTTTGGCACTTAATGATGATAATGTGATGTTGTAATTGTAAGAATTATAATTGTGTAGGATACTACTGTCTTTGCCTAACACCTTAAAACTTAAATCATTTAATTGTGTTGCAAAGTCGGCACCAAAGTCACTATAATCAACACCAGGAATACTAATAACATCAATGTTCTCCGGTATGCTGGTCATACTTCCAGCGGCCGCGATACTGCCGCCACCGGCGGCTACGCCTTTAGCACCCGCGGCTAAATTTTTATTAGCGGTGCTAACCGCGGATGCGTTAGCATTTGCTTTTGTAGATCTTTGAGCAAGGTCTCTAGCGGATGGCATTATACTCCTCCAAGAACACGCTGAATTGTATTAATAGTTGGAATCTTAATTGTTATTCCTGGTACAAAATCAAAAATAGGATCATCAATTACGCTAGGATTTCTTGACTTGAAAACCCAGAACAATTCAGGATCATTGTACAAGTCACTTGCTAACAAATCAGGACGATATGTGTACTGTGCCAACACCGTGTATTCAACATCACTGTCAACTTTTGGAATTGGTGTATAATTTAAAATTCCTAAACTGCTACTGCCCTGAGGAGTTCTGTTATACAAACTGTATTTTGAATATTGTGCCATATTATATCATACCTTTTGATCTTAACTGACCAGATGCAAACGCATCGATTGAAAATGTTGCCGCATCTCTTCTTGAAAATGCTGGTAAACACTCAATTGTAAATTCTGAACGTGTTGGAACCAATGTACTTGCTCCGTCAATATCAACGGCAATGTAATCAACATCTTCGTTCATAGTGTAGAAGAAACTTGATATAACAATTGGCATATTATTAAACACGTATTCACCGTAACCGTGCAATCTACAAACAGGCGGTGGAGCACCTTGGAAACTGGATCCACCGAAGTGCATCTTTGTAACCGTTCTCATTGCGTGAATGCACCCCATTACATATTTTGCTTGTCCTTCATTTTGTGCTGAAAACGTTCCCACGATTGAAATTGCATCCAGTTGTGAGTTCTGGTAAGCGTAGAAGGGATAATTACTGTGTGTAGGTTGTAAACTATTGTAATTTGCTCTAGTCTGTAAAACTATCTGTGGTGTATATGGAAATACAACTCCAAAATCGCCCACTTTTTGCAGTTCAGTTGCAGGCCCTTGCAAATACATTGTTGGAATTTTGATTTTGACTCTAAAATCTTCTTTAAATGATACAGTTGGAGTGCGTTTCTCTTCTTCGACTCCGCCGGGTTTAAGAACACCCAATCGTTCCAGGGCCGGTGCTAATCCGGTTGCATCAAGGGCCGCTCCGGCAATACCTTGCCCTAGCGTTTTAAGACCATCAACACCATTGCTTACAAAAGTACCACCGTTTTGTGACGAAGCACGTTCTGTGGCAATCTTTTGGTTATGGTTTGTTGGAAATGTATCAGCCATATTAAAATTCCTTTTGGTAAAATTACTTACAAATATTTATTGCAATTTTAAACTGCGTATATTATAATAGTACTTATACTTGGAGAAAACTATGAAAAGAGTAAAATATTTGAACAACAGAGACCTGCTTAAAGAAATAGCACGGTCAAAAAACAGTTTCTGCTCGTATGCTGATGATGATTATGCACAATACGACATAATTGTTCCAAGTGTTGACAAGATTAACAGATTAACGGTTGCACAGGCCAAAAGAAACCGTGCAGATCGCATTGGTAAAGCGGCATATGAACAAGCACGTGAAAACGGCGATAAAAAGACAAAACTAGCGGAAGTAACACCGGATTGGAGAAAGGTTGCTCCGGGAGATTTAATCTTTAGGGTTATGACATTTGATCATATTCCGGAAGAACCAGGACGCAAACGCAAAACCAAGACAGAAGCAGACAAGCATACCAAGGTTAACTTTCCACCTTATCAGCATTGGAAGTACGATGAAGCAAACAATTTAATTTGCGTTGGTAAAAGTCACTGGAAAGGTGGTGTGCATAACGGACATTTTAGCAAAAATCACGGACGCATCACAGAAAACCTAGGAATGATGTTTCTTAAACTTGCGGATAGATATGGCACACGTTCTAACTGGCGTGGATACACCTACAATGATGAAATGAGGGCACAGGCTGTGCTACAACTTTCACAGATTGGTTTACAATTTGATGAAAGCAAGAGTGAAAATCCTTTCGCTTATTACACGGCGGCGGTGACAAATTCATTTACAAGGGTGTTAAACATTGAAAAGAAAAATCAAAGCATACGTGATGACATTTTGCAAGAAAACGGATTAAATCCTTCCTTTACCAGACAGAATGAAAATGTGTTTAAAGAGGATAAAGAAAAGTTAGCAGAGTTTTACAAAGGACTAAGACGTCCAAAAGCAGACTATTAAGGTTGACTTTTATATTCTTTCGAGTGTACAATTACTAATTGTAGGATTATGAATGGCAGAACAGTTATTTAAAAAAGCGGCGGTATTTACAGACATACACTTTGGTTTAAAATCAAACAGTAAAATTCACAACGACGATTGTGAACGTTTTATTGATTGGTATATTGAACAAGCAAAAGCGGAAGGGTGTGAAGTAGGTATTTTTACAGGCGATTGGCATCACAACAGAAGTGCGTTGAATCTAACCACAATGGATGCTAGTTTAAGATCGCTTGAAAAACTCGGTGCGGCCTTTGAAAAGTTTTATTTCTTTCCAGGCAACCACGACTTATATTACAAAGACAAACGTGAAATTCATTCTGTTGTGTTTGGTAAACACGTTCCAGGTATTACTGTTGTAAACGAACCTATGATTGTGGATGATGTTGCACTTGTTCCTTGGTTGGTTGGCGAAGAATGGAAAAAGGTTGTTAAGATGAAGTGCAAATATATGTTTGGACACTTTGAATTACCACACTTTAAAATGAACGCTATGGTAGAAATGCCTGATACCGGTGAAGTAAGAGCCAGTGATTTTCAAAATCAAGAATTGGTGTTTACAGGACACTTCCATAAAAGACAAAACAGCAAGAATATTTGGTATATTGGCAATGCATTTCCACACAACTACGCAGATGCGTGGGATGATGAACGTGGTATGATGGTTTTAGAATGGGGTGGGCAACCTAGATTTATAGATTGGCCAGACTGTCCTAAATATCGAACACTTAAATTAAGCACACTGCTTAATGATACTGAAAAGATTCTAAGCGTTCCAAATTTATATCTTAGAGTTGTACTAGATATTGATGTTTCCTATGAAGAAGCAACATTTATGAAAGAAACATTTACAACACAGTACAATTTACGTGAAATTAGTTTACTACCTGATACCGAAGTATCTGATGAATTATCAAAAGATCAAGGTGAAGTGGAATTTGAAAGTGTTGATCAAATTGTAACTGATCAAATTACAAAAATAGAAAGTGAAAACTTTGAAAATAATCTACTGCTTGACATATATAGGAACTTATAATGTTTAAAATTAAAACTATTACAGTCAAAAACTTTATGAGCGTTGGTAATTCAACACAGGCAGTGGACTTTGACAGAGATCACCTAACGTTGGTATTAGGTGAAAATATGGATTTAGGTGGTGATGATGCAGGATCACGTAATGGTACGGGTAAAACAACCATTATTAATGCATTGTCATATGCACTATACGGTGAAGCACTAACAAGAATTAGACGTGAAAATCTAATTAATAAAACCAACGGCAAGGATATGTTGGTTACCGTTGAGTTTGAAAAAGACGGAAAAACATACAGAATCGAAAGAGGACGTAAAAAGAATATTTTAAAATTCTACATTGAAGATGTGGATGCAACTGCGGATGATATTGACGAATCGCAGGGCGATAGTCGTAAGACACAAGAGGAAATAAACAGTTTGCTTGGAATGAGTCATACTATGTTCAAGCATCTGGTGGCACTCAATACCTACACAGAGCCTTTCTTATCGTTGAACAATAACTCTCAAAGAGAAATTATTGAACAACTATTGGGTATCACCATCCTCTCTGAAAAAGCAGAAGTTCTTAAAGAACAAACTAAAATTGTTCGAGACGAAATTACGGCAGAAGATGCCAGAATTAAGTCGGTTCAAACTGCTAATCAGAAAGTCCAGGAGTCAATCGACAACTTGGAAATCAAGAGTAAGGCGTGGGACAATCAACAAATTGAGGAAATCAATAAATTGACCCACGCCATTACTTCTCTTGAACAGGTAGACATTGATAAAGAAATAGCAGACCATAAACTTCTTGAAGACTGGAACAAACACAATACAGAATTAACAAACTTACAAAAAGAAAAAGCAAGTATTGAATCAACACTAATACGTGCCGAAAGACAATTAAAGCGTTATGAAAAAGATCTTGAAGAAGTACAAGAGAAAAAATGTTATGCTTGTGGACAAGAATTGCACGACAAAGCACATCAAGATCTACTTGCACTAAAACAAAACGACTTTAATGAAAGCAAACAATACTATGACGGTGTTGTTGCACATCTAGATGATGTAAACAAAAAAATTGATGATATCGGAGATATCAACGGTAAGCCTAACACATATTATGACAGTGCTGAAGAGGCCTACAATCACAGAAACAATCTTGCAAGTTTAAAAGATAGAAAGCAAGAACGTGATAGTGAAAGCAATCCATACACAGAACAAATGGACGAACTTAAATCTCAGGCATTACAAGAAATTACTTGGGATAAAATGAATGAACTAACACGTATGAAAGAACATATGGACTTCTTGTACAAGTTATTAACAAACAAGGATTCATTTATACGTAAACGCATTATTGATAACAACCTTTCATTCCTAAACAAACGCTTAAAATACTATTTGGAAACCGTGGGATTACCACATCAGGTTATCTTTAAGAACGATTTAACGGTAGAAATTACAGAACTAGGACGCGACTTAGACTTTGATAACCTCAGTAGAGGTGAACGAAATAGACTCATCTTAAGTTTAAGTTGGACATTCCGTGATGTTTGGGAAAGTTTATATCAACCTATTAACCTGTTGTTCATTGACGAACTTATTGACAGTGGTATGGATGCCGCAGGTGTTGAAAGTTCAATCGCGGTGCTTAAAAAGATGGCACGTGAACGCCATAAAAACATATATCTCATTTCACACAAAGATGAACTATCTTCCAGGGTGAATAACATATTAAAGGTAATTAAAGAAAACGGCTTTACTTCTTACTCCAACGATACGGAGGTGGTAAATGTCAAATAAGACTACACACGAACTGCTAGTTCAAGCAGTTATGGATTATTATAACGCAAACGAACGCTGGGAAGCCAAAGGTTTTGATGAAACCGGGCGTAAGGTACGATCTATCCTAAGTGATATTAGGCGTTTATGCACCACAAGACGTGTGGAAGTACAGGATAGGCGCAAAAATCTAAAGGCAATAAAGAAGCAAAGTCAGAATCAAGACCCCCAAGAATAACACCCGGTTAAGTATCAGTATGGAGTGGACTTATCAGGGCAAAACAATTACGGAACTTCCAGAGGACTGTGAAGGTTTTGTTTATTTGATAACAAACACTACAAACAACCGCAAGTATGTAGGCAAAAAACTAGCAAAATTTAAGAAAACCCGCCCACCATTAAAAGGCAAAAAAAACAAAAGACGTTCAAAAGTGGAGTCAGATTGGAAAGACTATTGGGGTTCCAACGATCATTTGAACGATGATGTACAAAAACTAGGCCCAGAAAATTTCACAAGAGAAATACTTTACATTTGCAACAGCAGAGGCTTAATGAGTTATCTCGAGGCAAAAGAGCAATTTGATAGACGTGTGTTAGAAACCGACGAATATTACAACGGTATTATTAATGTGCGTGTAGGCAGTTCAAAAATTCTTAAAGAAGCATTACAAAACTTAGGCTAATACATAGCAACACTGTTTGATCGGGGTTCCTCGATCCACCTTGAGGATGCTTAACACAATGTTAATGTGCATTCAGATACTGGTGAGTTGCAAGGACAATGCTAACTTAGGCATAAAAGATGTGTGCTCTGTGAAAAAGGTACAACACACGGGTAAGTGATTTCGACTGTTTGGGATCAACTGCCTTCCGCGGATATTTGCGAATGCTGAAGTAGGGGGTTGACGGTCTGCCGCCTCCGATGTATTATATAGAATACATTAACACGTTTAATGCACTCTATATGTTACAAATCTTCTTAAACAGATGTGGTGACGCTAACTCAGATGATGGCTAACACTAATTCGTCCGGCAACGGGCGAATTGTGGCTCTACTATCTAGATGATGCTAAAATTACTTCGTAATTAAATTAAGTAATATGTGTTTGAGCGATAGCGAAAATACAGATGAACGCAGTTCATCTACTAAGAGTGGTAAATAACAATATGAAAGCAAAAGACGTCTTAAAACCAAGAGATCCTAATTATAAAGCGATGCAAGACATTCGTAAGAGTGGTGCATCTGGTTCACATCAGGACAAAACAAAAGTAATTCCGAGAAAACAAAAATACAAAGATCGTGATATGAGTGAAGCACCTTCCTATGGTGCCGGTCCTAGTTCCGGTATTGGCAAAGCGATTGCAGGTATTGGTGCTGTTGCTAAGGACGTGGGCAAATCTGCGGCCGCTGGCGCGGCTAAAGCCGTAAAGGGAATGAAGC
>Ga0066377_10000005_pt1 | contig 67340 bp, 62 predicted proteins | sample Knorr_S23_td_Sur_FD_70946 | JGI IMG/M metagenome (GOLD analysis project Ga0066377, IMG submission 70946) | Marine microbial communities from Southern Atlantic Ocean transect - Knorr_S23_td_SurfaceB_ad_5m_LV_B | ecosystem: Environmental > Aquatic > Marine > Oceanic | place: Southern Atlantic...
TGGAAACCGACCCTCTGCGGGACCGGATCGTCGAATTGATTGATCAGCAAAACATTGTCGGCCGTTTCCATGGACGAATGGAATTCGGTCCACGCGCGCTGGGCCATCGTTCCATTCTCGGTGATCCGCGTTCCCCGGAGATGCAGTCGATCCTCAATTTGAAAGTGAAATTCCGGGAATCCTTCCGCCCGTTTGCACCGGCCGTGCTGGCCGACCGCGCCTCCGAATTCTTCGAACTGGAAGCCGACTCCCCTTACATGCTCATCGTGGCACCGGTCCATCCGGACCAGCGCATGGAGGTCGATTCACAGGCATCCGGGCTGGACCGCCTCAAGCAGGTGCGCTCAAAACTGCCCGCCATTACGCACGTCGATTACTCGGCCCGGGTACAGACGATCGCCGAGGAGCAAAACCCGGACTTCCATGCCATCCTGAAACGCTTTGAGGCGAGAACCGGCTGCCCCGTGCTCATGAACACGTCCTTCAATGTCCGTGGCGAGCCGGTTGTCTGCACCCCCGACGACGCCTACCGGTGTTTCGTCAACACGGAGATGGATTACCTGGCCATCGGCAACTTCCTGCTCAAGCGAACCGACCAATCCCACAAGCTGGTCAAGCAAACCTTTCACCCCGTACCCGATTAATCCCATGTTGCGACTCAAGGAACAACCCATCGAATGGATCAAGTTTACCGCCGTCATCGGGATCGCCGTCAACGCCATCCTCTGGATGGTCTGGTGGCAGGGATTGCTCCATGATGCCATTCCGGTCACGACGACCGCTCTGGCCATACTTGCGGCCGCCCTCGCCTCGCTGCGCCCATACTGGTTCCGCGGGTTCTATCGGGGCGGCATGACCGCCAGCTTCCAGTTCGGCCAGGTCATCGGCAAAGTCCTCCTCACCCTCTTCTTTTTCCTCCTCGTCACCCCCATGGGACTCCTCCTTCGCCTATTCGGGAAGGATCTCCTCAATCTCAAGGCTCCCCCGGAGGAATCCTCCTGCTGGCATCCCAGCAAATCCTCCCGCGAATTCGACCGGATGTTCTAACTCGAAAGCTCCCAGCCTTCAAGGAGTCGGGCCTTCAGGCCCGGTTACAGCACAACACAACCGGCCCTGAAGGGCCGACTCTTGGTACGATCTCCCGCTTCGGATAATAAAAAAACCCGCACTCCGAAGAGTGCGGGTCCGATATCAGGAATCTAAATTCCCAAATTTGAGTTAAGCGTCAGACTATTTGCGACGGCGACGGTACATGACCACACCAAGGGCAGCTAATCCACCGAGCAGGGCAAAAGTTGAGGGCTCGGGTACTGCCGTTATGCTGTCAAAATAAACTGGGCTAGGACTAACTCCCTGATTCACATTGAGAGCTAAAAGGAGAACCTCAGCAGTGCCAGCCGGTGCTACACCTTCAGCTTCAGCGAAGATCCATGAATCCGTGGCTGAACTACTGTTTACGAAGGGCAATGATTCTATTCCCGGGAATGCAGTGTTGATTTGACCCGCGGTAAACACTGTAGGTGTCAGGTCGACCCCTCCAGAATCCCTGAAAACGATCTTGAACAGACCGAAGGATCCATCCGTGATAGGATCGGTATCCGGATGCAGGTAGTAACCGGACATACCCCAAGTCTGCCCTTCAGAAGCGGCAAATGTTTGGAGTACCTGAGGTGAGCTCCAAGCGCCAGCGCCGTTGGAGTCAACGATAAGGGAATGACTTCCAGCTTGTATGTAGTCAGTGGATGCGGCAACGGTACCACCATTGTCGATAACGGTCCAACCGGAGGTGTCTCCGGCGTCAAAGCCACCGTTCACCAGAATCTGTGCTTGTGAAGCTGTGCAAACAGCTACAACTGCCAGTAGTAAGAGTAGTTTTCTCATAGTTCTATATAGATTAGTAATTAACGTTAGTCAAAACACGGGCAGTCTACCCGAGTCGGCCTTAGATGCAATGTAGTGCAATAAATACAGTCAAGCCAAAGATGCGATTTGGTGCGATTTTTTGACCGTTAAATCTCGATTCTAGGAGAATTAGCGCATTATCACCTCTTAAGTAAGGCATAAATTCTTCTTGCGCGCGGATTTTTACAAAACTCGCAATCTTTGCATAAATGCATATATTTATGCATATTTCGAATGCGATTATTCCTTCTCCGAGGAAGGGAACCTACATACCGAGCGCATCCAAGGCAGCCTTGGCCTGTATGAAGTCACCCCGAACATCCAGCGCCCGCTGAAATGCCTCGGCGGCCTTTTGCTTGTTCCCCTCACGGACCCACAACTCTCCAAGATAGTAATACGGCCATTCCAGATCTGGCAGCAACCGACAGAGCTTTTCAAATTGTTGAATGGCGTCTTTTCTGGATCCCATCGCCTCCAGGTACTGGGCAAACCGCTCTATCATGATATTGTCATCCGGCTGGCTGGCGAGGGCAGTCTCATAGAGCCGTCGATCCTCCCGGGGCGTATTTCGCGTGATGCGGGAGATGACTTCCTTTTTGCGCTCCTCGCAGTAGCGGGAATTGTCCTGGTGGTTCAGTTGATTGGTGTGGGGCGGAACGGAGATTCTCAGCAGCACGTTGTTCCACAAGCGGTGTTGGTCCCACAAGGTGGCGGCGAGCTTGCGCCGGCACATTTGTTCCGACAGCCATTGCCCACTTCCCTCCGAGGCAACTTCCTCGGGTAGCAATTCAACGATCCCATCCAACAAAATCCGGGCCAGCTGATAATTGCCGGCCAAGGTGTAATGGACATGCTCGAAGAACTGCTCGCGTCCGGATATCCCATTTGGTGAGCGCTCCGACAACAACTGCTCGGCATCAATCAGGATGCCGCTTTCAGCGGCCAATTGGCGGGCCAGGTCACGTACAATGTCATTAATCCGCGTGTCCGCGCGCACGGCGAGCCCGTCGTGGTCACGTGCCATCCGGAACGCTTTTCTTGCTTCCTCAAAGTTCCTGGTCTCCCAGTAGCAGCGACCCATCCGGTATGACAATTCAGCGTACCCTGCATCGATGGTGGCCGCCTCCGAATACGCGTCCAGGGCTTCCACGTATTCCCCTGCTGCCTCATGCGAAAGGCCCTTGAAAAAGTACTCTTTCCAGCGTCCGATCTGGTCCGCAGTCAGGCTTTCCGAACGAACCGATGAAAACGGGGCACAGTCCTTGATGTTGCTGGCGACGGTGCTCAAAAGGACCGGGACATCGGCGCTATCGGCAACCTTAAGAATATCTTCCAGATTCCCCCGGAAGTTGTCATAGGCGGTCAGCCTACCGGGATCATCATGCCGCAGGTTCTTGCTGAACATGTTGATACCCTCCCAGTTTTCCGGAGGCTCAGCATCCTTTCTCGTGTTATCCAGCATCGCCGTGAGCAACTGCCCGGAGCGCGTTGCTTTCAAAGCAAGCAGGAAGCGCACCACCAGCAGGGAGGGCGCTCGGGAACTGAAGACCGTGCCTGCTCCGTAGGCGCCCACCATCTCATTGTTGCCCATGTAGATGATCCACAGGTCACCATCCAGTTTCGCACACTCGCGGGCAATCGGCAGAATGGCATGGGAATTGATGGCGGTCATGGCCGTGCATATCACCTCGAATTCGGTACCGGGGAAGCGCTCCCCCAAGAGCACCTCCAGGTGCCGCCCAACCCCGTAAGCCGGATCCGGATCGCCGTATGCCGCCGATTCCCCAAAGAGAAAGATACGGTAGGTACCGGCCGGCTTTTGGGCCGCAACACGTGTCGCCAAGGGCGCACGGGAAAGCTCCTTCGGGAAAAACCGATACGTGAAGCTATGGTTGGGAATCAGGTAATCTTCACCGTCCACACGGCTTTCCACAAAGTAATCCGTGTCATAGCCATATCCAGCGATGCGCAATGTCAGTTCAAACCCGCCAAGGATCAAGAGCGGTACGACCGTGATGGCCACCAACCGCATGGCCCACAATTTTCGCCCACTTAGACCAACCTTTTGATAACGCGTTTCCATTCTAATTCAAAATAACATCCCGCATAAATCCGAAGCCTGACAGGGAATTCGTAAAATTCAATCGCCCATAAAATCCAAGACAACCCCCCTTCTGCCCGGACAGAAAAAAGGCCCCGACCTTTTTGGGTCGGGGCCTTAACAAACCCTTAACTTCCTACCTTTAAACAAAAAGTTCTATTTGCGGCGACGGTAGGCAACAACGGCAAGAGCGAGCAATCCAAGGATAGCGGCATAGGTGCCGGGCTCGGGAACCACGGTGGCAGAGACGTCATCATAGAAAATTGCACTCGGTGCACTGCCCTGATTAACATTCAGCACAAAAAATATGACGGACTGCGTGCCTGCCGGTGCCGTTGCTTGCGCTTCAGAAAAGAACCATTGCTCGGTTGCAGAACCCGAATTCACAAAGACATCAGACTCAGCACCGGGGAATGCTTCATTGAGCACCCCAATGTCAACATTGGCCGGAACGAGGTCATTTCCTGTGCCACCAGCACCATCTCTGAAGACAATTTTGAAGACGCCAAAGGAGCCATCTCCGATCGTGACAGGTGTAAGTATTGACCCACTAAAATTAAACACATCGCCGGGGGCTGCCGCGAAGGTCTGAGTAACCTGCGGGCTACTCCATGCGCCAGCACCAGTTGAATCAATTGAAAGAGATTGCAGACCACTGTTCGCGTAATCGGTTGAAGGGGCTATGGTCCCGCCGTTATCAACGACTGTCCATGTGACAAGATCGCCATCCTCAAACCCGGGATTGCTGAGCAGGTTTTGACCGAAGGTTGTTCCAGCGGCCAGAGCGGTGGCGGTAAGGATAATAAAGAATTTCTTCATAGTGAGTGTTTACTGAGTTGGGTTAAAGATTAGGGGACCAGTTTTACCCAGTCTGCACAGCTAAGAAAAGCCACTCCATATCCTCTGTCAACAAGAATGATGCAATCCAGTGCGATTTAATGACCAAATAAAAGGCCGCCTGCAAGCGCAGGCGGCCTTCTTGTAAAAACCAAGGGATAATCAGATCTCGTATCCCTGCTCGTCGTGCAGGTTGAGGTCGAGTCCGGCGACCTCGACATCCTCGGAAACCCGCAAACCGATTGTCTTGTCGAGAACCTTGAGAACGACAAAGGAGACGGCCCCGCTCCAGGCGATGGTAACAATCACCGATAGGGTTTGGGCCCAGACCTGTTCGCCAACGCTGACGTCTCCGAGTCCGGCACCGCCCATGAATGTGGCGGCGGTGACCCCGGTCAGGACGGCTCCGACAATCCCGCCTATTCCGTGGACCCCAAAAACGTCGAGGCTATCGTCGTAACCGAGTTTTTGCTTCACCTTGGTGGCGAAGTAGAAACAAACGGCGCTGGATACGAAGCCCAGCAGGACGGCACCCAGCGGTCCGGCCGTACCGGAGGCGGGGGTGATGGCAACAAGGCCGGCGACCGCACCAGTGATGATGCCGAGCACACTCGGCTTGCCATGCTTGATCCATTCAATGCCCATCCAAGTCACAGCGGCGGTCGCGGTGGCCAAATGGGTGACGAGAACGGCCATGCCGGCCACGCCGTCGGCGGCCAACTGGCTTCCACCATTGAATCCAAACCAGCCAACCCAGAGCATACAACCGCCTACGACTGTCAGAGGCAGATTGTGCGGTTTAATCGGTTCGTTGGGGTAGCCGGTGCGCTTGCCCAGCATGATACAGGAGACGAGACCCGCGATCCCGGCATTGATGTGGACAACCGTTCCGCCGGCGAAATCGAGGACACCCCAGTGGTGGAACAGGCCCCCACCCCATGCCATGTGGCAGATCGGCAGATACGAGAGAATGGTCCAGATCAACAGGAACCACAGCATGGCGCTGAATTTCATCCGCTCAGCAAAGGCCCCGACGATCAGGGCCGGCGTGATAATGATAAACGTCATTTGAAACATGACGAAGACGGCCTCAGGGATCGTTCCGCTGACCGTGTCCACTGTCATGTGCTTGAAGAGCGCAAAGTCGAATCCGCCGATAAAGGTGTTCAACGATCCGCCGTCCGAAAAGGCCAGGCTGTAACCGAACAGCATCCATACCAGCGACATCAGGCCGGCCATCGCCATACAGTGCATCAAAACGCTTAAAACGTTCTTGGCACGGACCAGGCCGCCATAGAAAAGGGCCAGACCGGGCAGAGTCATGAAGAGGACCAGTGCGCAAGCCACGATCATCCAGGCCGTGTCACCGGTGTTGATTGCAGGTACGTCGGCGACGTCCTGCGCGTTCACAATTGTCGGTACCGCAACAGCGGCGGCAGCCGCACTCATCATTTTGAGGATGGTTTTCATTGGTGTCATGTTGAAAATTATACGCCCTGGGTGGTAGCAGGATTTATTCCACATGACTAAAATCAGCCCAAAAAGAGGCCCAGCCCCTGGATTTTCCCAAAAGCTGGGCAAAACTGATCAGGTCCCTCGCGGGGCGAGAGCAAAAACGACCTTAAATCCGCTCAGACATCGGCGAGCGTCTGGTCATAGAACCCGGTATAGTCATCCGGCGTATCCCCCGATCGCCACGACATGGCGCTACGCGGGTGGCGATTCATCTGTCCGGAAATGTTGTAGGGGATGGAGGGGCCCCAGTCGTACTCCTCGCGCATGGGGAGGATGGTGTTCTGGATACAGTCGAGTACCGGCCGCAACTTGAACTTGGGATTACGCAGGAAACCGAGCAGCAGTTCCATTGGGCAATTGCCGGCCCCGCGGCCGAGTCCCATCATGGTGGCATCAACGCGGTTGCTGCCGAGGATGATGGCCTCAATGGTGTTGGCGAAGGCCAACTGGAGGTTGTTATGGGCGTGCATGCCGATTTCCTTGCCGGTGCCCGCCACCGCATTCATGTACTTTTTGACCAGGTAATCGATCTGTTCCCGGTAAAGGTTCCCGAAGCTGTCCACGACAACGACCACTTCGGCCGGTGTCTTGGAACCGATCTCAAGGGCTTCATTGATTTCCGCCTCGGAGGCGACGGAGATGGCCATAATGTTGAGACAGGTCTCGTACCCAAGCTCATGGCAATGGTGAATCATCTCCCTGGCATCCTCAATCTGGTGCACGTAGCAGGCCACCCGGATCATATCGAGCACGCTGTCCTTGCGCGGGATAATCTGGTTTTTCCAGTCGCTCTTTCCGCCTGCATCGGCCATGGCACACAACTTCAGGCCGGTTTTCTTGAACGAGTGGTCCCCCACGACCCGGCGCATGTCCTCCTCATGGCAATGGCGCCATGGTCCGTATTTCGAAGTCGGGAATACCTCGGGTGAGTTCTTGTATCCGATCTCCATGTAGTCGATTCCGGCAGCCACGCATGCCCGGTAAACGGCTTTAACCTGCTCATCGCTGAACTGGGAGTCGTTGATGAGACCGCCGTCGCGGATAGTGCAGTCGAGGACCCGCAATTCGGGCCGGTAGGTGATCCATGGGGCTTGGTCAGTCATGGTGTGAATATATGAGTTGTGTGCAGAAACCCGCCAATCGGGCGATCCGACAAGGATTGCCCCGTAAAATTAGTGGGCAAGCCCAATTTCGGAAATTCCTTTCGCTTGCGGACCGATCACGACTCAGCCAATCTAGTTCCCATGGAAAATCCGATATTCAGTTGGGAATCCGAGGTCCGTGACTATGAATGCGATTTGCAGGGGATCGTGAATAATGCGGTTTATCAAAATTATCTGGAGCACGCCCGGCACCTGTTCATCAAGGGCCGCGGGGTGGATTTCGCGGAAGTGACCGCACGGGGCATTTTCCTGATCGTGGTCAGGATTGAATTGGACTACAAATATCCTCTGCGGAGCGGAGACCGGTTCCGGATCGACATCAACCTTGAACGCGTGACCCGGGTACGGTTTGCCTTCATGCAGGAGATAACCTGCCTGAATGCGGACAGGCTGGCGGTCAAGGCGAAGGTCGTGACCGCGGCCATGGACAAGTCCGGACGCCCCATGTACCCGAAGGACCTCGAATCCCTCCTGCCCGAAGTGTACGGATAAGCCCCCGGCCAAATTCTCTGGTCGAATGACGCCAATCCATGTAAGCTTCCGCCATGCTGCAAATTTCCCGTTATTTTTTACCCGGATTACTGGCCGCCGGGCTCTGCATATGTGGATTCTTCTGGCTTCGCGAGGAAGTGACCACCCGCATCTACCAGCAAAAGCTGGAAGCGCTGGCTGGCGAATACGCCGATTTAGCCGACCAGTACAACCACGCCGTCCGCCAATCCGCCATCACCGAGCTTTGGGTAACCGAAGACAGTGTCACCGTATTGGTGCGGACCATTGACGGCTCCGTACGTCAAATTGACACCCCCTTTGACCCGAAGCAGGAGATTTTCGTCGACTACCTTGTCTCGAATGGCCGCATCTGGATACGGCGATTGTTCGACCAGTCCACTCCACCGGAAGATGGATTGCTGATTGAGCCGAATTGGGACGTGATCGACTGGAAAAGTCCGGATATGCAATACGGGAAGGCCATTTATCGTTCACTACAACCCGGAACATGGTCTATCCAGGTCAGCGGGAATGGGGCGCTCAGTCTGGAGCCTGCCCCGGAGTCTCATCCGGAGTTATTGGCATCCGCACCGAAGATACGCACCTACGAAGAGATCCGCATCGAATTGAATCAGGAAGTGGAGTCGATCTCTTGTCAGGACTTGTGGAATTTCTGCATCAGCCCCCTCCGGGAGTAGGCATCTTGTGCCAGGTCCCCGTTTCATAATCGTAATAGGAACCTGTCCGCGCATTGACGAAGACCCATTTACGTCCCTTTGGAATCAACGCCAGGAATCCGTCCAATGAGCCACTGTCCTCGATTGCCCACATCCATTCACCGCCATCACCCATGCCGTAAACATAGACCCATGGCCAGTGGGAGTCGTTGACCCAGCCCATTCCAAGGAAGGCCGAACCATCCGGGCCACGAGCCATCGAGTGCCCCCACCATGATCCAATCGGAATGACGTCCATCGCCCTTTCAGCAATGATGGCATGCACGACCGCGGTTGGATGAAAACCATCCCATGACAGGAAAACATCCGGATCACCCAGCATGGTTCCTGTAGACACATCCAACGCCGGCAGAAAAACCTCTTCCAAGGCGTATTCATCGGGAAAAGCAATGGCATCCATCATGATTCCATAAGTATCCAGGCGAAGAATGGTCACTTTGTCATGGGCGTTCTCGATCCTGACCAAGGCATCTTCCAGCGCATCGTTGAATCCATCGGTCATAGCAGCCAGAACAGCTTGTAGCGCCTGGTCCTGACTCAGCCCCCACGGAGTCATATGCAGGGGCGGCATGTTGGGAACCATGAACATGCGGCCGTTCAAGCCATGGATGCCGACAATGCCCGTGGCCAGGTTCTGCACGGCGGTGGCGATGGTTTCCTCTATCCCCTCCCGTGTCGGGAGTTCACCGGCCATGGCCGTTTCTACGAGATACCTCAACATGTCATTGGGACCAAACCAGATGACGAAAAGCTGCCATAGCATCGGGGGATCAATTTCCTCATTGGTAACGGCGTTCTGCCACATCCTGACCTGGGAAAGGAAGTTTGGGGAGTCCTGGTCACTTAGACCGGTTCCGGTTTCCGCTCCCGCAAAAGCAAAATTGGTTCCTCCGGCAAGGTATGGGGACACATCGTACCCATAGGCCCCAGCCGCAACTTCTATCCAAACCGGGCCATTGGATCCCCGGCCCATGTAATAGGGCGGACTCGGATAAAGCAGGTCCGGGCTGACCGGATTGTCGAGGCTCCAGATGGGAACGTTACCGGCATCACACAAGCTGTCTCCAAAGACAACGATGCTCTTGATCCCGGGTTTTGCCTGCGCAACAAGGGCGAAACAAGCGATCAACATTGCAAACAAACATTTTCTAGGCATAATACCCTCCTTTGCCGGAGGATTGTACCCAATTATACTCGTCCGTCAATCCTAAGGATCAAGGGATGCGAGGGATACACGGCCCTAGAAACGGACTATCATCCTGGCCTTCATGACCGTTGGACGCCCGTTCCGGGTGGGCGGGAGGAACCGCATCTGTTCAACGGTCAGGTGGGCGGCATTTCTCAAAACGGGATTCAAGTCCATGTCGCTCCGGATCAGCCTTGGAACACCTTCCCAATCGACATAAAAGCGGACCTCAACCTCCCCTGAAATTTTGTTTTGGTTTTCGTCCACCGGGACGACTGGCTTTCCTTTCTGGGCGATGGTCAACGGCCGGTCCAAATCGCTTGTTTTGCAGACCTTCATCTCGTCCGGAGCATGCGATATGGAAGCAATGCGGGACTCCAAATAGGAGGCCGGGGTCAGAGTCAAAATCCCGTAGGTGCCAATTTGCCCGACGGGAATCGTGATATTCAAGTCCACGACCACAGGCTCGCCGTTTTCCGTTGCGGGTTCAAAAGTCAGCCCTGCAAGGGCTTCGCCGAGGCCCGGCAGCAGCTTGTAATGGGGAGTGTACAAGCAGACCCAATCAATCACCTGACCGGTCTCATCAATCCGCACAATCGCCCCCGCCGAGTCGTCAGAACTCAACAGATGGGTAATCTCCATGGGAATGATCATCCACAGTTGGTCCAGCTGCACGGGTGGGCGGTAGGATAAATCATCATCAGCCCACAAGACGGTTCCCATGGGGATACCCGCCGCAAGAACCAGAAACAAGGTCCGCAACGAAGCTATGCAACCTGATCTCATCCCAAATCCTCCACCATCAATTGTGCAAATCCGGGGCAAAATGGCAATTACAATCGGGAACGCGCCAACCGTGTAAAGGCCTCGTCATAGAAGCGGATCAACCGGCTCCAGTCATAGTCCGCAACCCGGTCGCTATGATATGGATTACGCCAGTCACCCGACTCAATCAACTGGCAGCATTTATCCACTAGATCATCAAACCCGCTGTAAAGGCTGTCCATGCTATCCACGTGTTCCGGATAAGCCAACCGGTGGGGGAGAAGTGGATGACACTCGCAATAAATGGCTTCCACAACGCTTCCGCCAAAGAAGTCCTGGATTGCGGTGACCGGAAGGATGTCCCCTTTCCACAACCATCGACCATAATCCGAAAAGCTCTCAACCGGCCCGTCCTGGACAACGGCGCGGCCAAGCAGCCTCCTGACATCGTTCAACTGCGGAATACTGTCTGTCCCACGCTCACCGAGGAGGGCAACATCAAATTCCAGTTCGCGACGATGCAACTCGAGGATCAAGTCGAGAAAAACCCCCGGGCACTTGTCGTATTCCCATCGATGGTTCCACAACAAAAGGGGTCGCTCCCCTGGAACGCCTTCTTCCGGCTTGAGACGGTCCAGGCTGGCCAGGTCCATCCCCAGCGGCAACACCTCCGAACGGGACACGATTTGTTCGACCGTATGCGGATTAGTGTAGTCAGGAAATCGCGACAGAAATCCAGGCAACTCCTTTGTGAAGCAGTTCCGGTGATACTCCGAATTGAAAAGCAGTGTATCTGATGCCAGCGCCGTTGTGTAGTTTATAAAACCGTAATGCCTGTCCCGCTTTTCCACGCGATCCGTGTCCTTGGGGGAAACCGGATAGGTCAGCTGATTTTCATGAAAGTAGGTGGCGATCGGAATCCGATGGCCCTGGGTCTTCACAAGCGCGCTGAAAGTGGCCACATCCATCATGTCGTCGGCAAGGACCATGTCGTACTGGATGCCCGAAGAAAGGAATTGCTCAGCCAAGGTGACTGCCGCTCCATGCATACGCCATTTCCAATGCTGGGCCGGCATGCCCAGTATATCAATCCGGTGGCGGGAATGACGACAAAGCTCATCCGCCCAACGACGATGCGACCCTCCGTACCAAGGCGACAGAAGACATATTCTCAACTTGTTTCCCGCCGGTTCCATTCCTTGATATTTATTTCCTGTTTCAACGGGGTTTCATGGAAACCACTTGATGCCCGATGGCAAGCACGCTCAAGCCCCCTGGGGTTACGGTGGTATTGCCTCTTCCCTAAGCCTGCAGGTTTTTCGAGTTATGCTTTTTACAAGGTCCCGGAAAATCCGGGGCTTTTTTATGAATCTGGTAAAACAACTGTAAAGATTCAGGAGCGTCCTCAATTCGTCTTACGTACAGAAGCGGAGCCAACTAGCATCTCGACCCTGTTCATTCGCTATACAACCCAACAAAGACGTTTGATATGAAAGCTCCAAAAAATATCCTCATTTTAATTTCAACACTAGCCGTAGCGGCAAGTAGCCTGACCGCTGAATCGCTCATGCTTGAGTTTACTGACGCCACCAATGACGAGCCGCAGAATGCCTTTTATGGAGATGTTAGTAGTGGGTTGGTAGTTATGGATACGAGCTCGGGAGCCTACTCCGTTACGTGGAATGGAGCGAACGGAGCAGGCTTCCTTGGGCCTATGCGATTTGAATTGAACCTGATCAACATCCACGCTGGCAACGTTGTATCGCTTGCGGGCGTCTACGCGGAGGAGTTGATCAACGTTCCCTCCTTTACCTATTCCGGGATTGAAGCAGGCCTGATTGGCTGGGCCAACAACCAGACCGTCCTGACCGGCGGCTCACACGGTGAATCCAATTATCTCTCCGGAATCTACTCCATTGAATCCAATACCGAGACCCTGCGCGATTCCGTTGAAACGACTGGTCAACTTGTCCCGAACCCGGACAGCCCGTCTGACGATACGGATTCTGATGGCGATGGTATCCCGGATAGTCAGGATGTTTATGCCGAATCCGATACGCGGCCGACAGTTTTCTTTCTTGGGGAAGACACCCACATCCCCAATCAGATCGATGGAGCGCTTGCCAATGAGGAAGGTTATACCCTTGCCGACATGATCTCCATGCATGAAAAGTCAGCAGCAGCCGAGTCCAAGAACAACGGACAATACATCCAGAAGGCACTGCACAGCTATCGTCAGCTGGTCAAGGATGGCATCCTTACGCAGATGCAATTCATGGGGCTGGTCCGAACCGTCGTGAAATTCAAGAAGTAGGTTCCTGAAGCCCGCTTACTGGATGGCGTTTTTTTCGTCCACGTAGACGAGAAGCGGCTTGTGGACCTGGGCCTCATCCTCTTCGTATTCGGCGTAGCTGGCAATGATGACAATGTCACCCGGCTGGACCTTGCGGGCCGCAGCGCCGTTCAGGCAAACCTCTCCCGGTTGACCAAGAATCACATAAGTGTGGAAGCGTTCCCCGTTGTTGCAGTTGTAAATATCAACTTGCTCAAATTCCAGGAGGTCGGCGGCCTTGAGGAACTCCGGTCCCAGTGAAATGGATCCGGTATAATTCAAATCGGCGTCCGTCACCGTGGCTCGGTGGATTTTCGATTTCAATAGTGTGCGTTTCATGGGAAAATTTATTGGTTCAATTCAACTGCCCGGCACAGCCCTCGCAGGACCAGATCCGGGATGTATTTTGTTATGAGTGATTCGTGTTTAAAATAACGCGCGTGTCCGCCGGTCGCGATCACAACCGGCTCCCGCCCTTCAAAAGCTTCTTTTGTCAATCGTCCGACAACTTCCCTCAAGAGCCCGAGGTGCCCGAAGTACAACCCGCTTTGTATGCTTTCAACCGTGGTTTTTCCGATGCACTGTTCCTTGGAAACAAGATCCACATAGGGAAGTTTGGCGGTATTCCTGGCAAGCGCATGCATGGACAGGGACATGCCAGCCGCAATCACCCCTCCAAGGTATTCGTTCGTGCGGTCAATGGCGCAAAAGGTTGTCGCTGTGCCCATGTCAACGACTACTCGATCCTGCTCGGGAAACAATTCGACAGCGGCGATGGCATTGGCGATGCGGTCGGCACCCACCTCTGCCGGGTTCTTCGTCCGGATTTTCAGACCGGTCCGCACACCCGCTTGGAGCAACAGCGGCTTGATCCCCAAATATGTTTCACATGCCTCCGCTACGATGCGGTTGCAATCCGGAACAACCGAGGCGATAGCAACTGCTTCCAGGGATTCAACGGGAACGCCTTTTGAGCGCAGTATTTGCAAAACAAATACACCAAACTCATCCGAACTTGGCGGCTCATGGGAAGACTTGCGAAACTCCAGCACCAGGTCGCGCCCTTGGCAAACCCCGCCGTAGATGTCCGTATTCCCTATGTCAAAACACAGTATCATTTCCAGTTCCTAGCTCTGGTTCCCTATTCCGATATTGTCGATCAAGCGAACGCCATCGAGTTGCACGGCACCCAGCCGGCGACCATCACGTTCGTCAACGTATTCCACTTCAAACCCGAGCGCTTCCAGTTCAGCCCGTGCCATGGCACAGTCAACAGCCGAACAAAGGACTCGATAAAACTCAGGAGCCAGCATCCGCGCTTCCTTTGACAAGCGGGTGTTGCGACTGCTCATGGCCAAACCGTCGGGCTCGCGAATGGTCGGCACGGGGATAATTTCGGTTGAAACAAAGAACGCTTTCGCCAGACCGGCGACCAACTTGTATTGCTGCCAATCCTTTTCACCAAAATAGGCGCGGCCAGCCTGTACCAGTATCAACAATTTCAATACAACCGTCAGTACACCATCAAAGTGCCCCGGGCGCATTTCCCCTTCAAGAACCGAACTTATCTCGAGCTCGCTGACCCGGTAAGTGAAATCATCCGGATACATCATGCCATATTGCGGCAGAAATACCGCGGAAACCCCCTCCTCCCGGCAGGCGGCCAAATCGGCTTCGAGAGATGTGGGATATCCAGAACAATCCTTTGGATCATTGAACTGGGTGGGATTGACGAAGATACTCACCACCGTGTGGTCATTTTCCCGCACGGACTGCCGTATCAGCGTCAGGTGCCCCTCGTGAAGTGCTCCCATTGTCGGGACGAATCCGACCTTGGAATTTCCGGCGCTTTCCCGCCACTGGGTCAATGCATCAATGGTTCCTAAGTTTTCCATCTGTAAAGCTTTCTTCAATTGAGGGGTACTTTCCCCCCTTAACGTCCATGTCATAATGGGTTAGCGCCCTCTGGAACGTGTCGGCCCCCTCCGCATAGGTGCGGAGGAACTTGGGTCGAAAACCCTTGTTCAGTCCCAGCAGGTCCTGCAATACGAGGATTTGACCACTGCAGTCCGGGCCGGATCCAATCCCGATTGTGGGGATTTCAAGGGAGCGGGTAATTTTGGCGGCGAGATCTGCCGGAATGCATTCAAAAACGATGGAGAATGCCCCTGCGTCCTGCAAAGCCAATGCATCCTCCTCCAATTTACGTGCCGCTGCCTCGTCCTTGCCCTGCACGCGATAGCCACCCAACTGATGCACGGATTGCGGGGTCAGCCCCAAATGGCCCATCACGGGGACACCGCTTTCGACAATATGGGAAATGACCTCCAGATGCCCGCTGGCACCCTCAATCTTGACGGCGTTGGCACCTGCTTTCATGACCTGGTCGACCGCCTCCATGGCGGCTTGGATTCCCTTCCGGTGCTCAGGAAACGGAATGTCCGTGACAACAAACTTGTCCCCGATACCGCGGCGTACGGCGGCCGTGTGACTGGCCATCATCTCGGTGGTGGCGTGGACGGTGTCCGGAAAACCATGCATGACCATGGCCACGCTGTCGCCAACAAGAACCGCATCGATCGGGGAATCGGCAATTACCCTGGCACTCCATGCATCATAACAAGTGACCATGGAAATCGGATTCGATTCCGCACGGAATCGGGCAAAGTCGGTCACGCGCTTCATGAGCGCCCTCCAGTGCTGTCAGTGGAGCAAAAAGCTCCTGTTTCGGGTACCTGTCGCATCGATCAAGTCCTTTCTAAAGCTCAATTTGGGAATTAATTTAACTGCCGTCACATCCGGAGATTCCGGTATGTGCGGGAATTAATGGAGTCACTTTCCCAGTGAAAATCAAGCCCGAATGCGAAATCCCCGGGCCAGTCCTAGAAAACAAACAGCCCCTGATAGAATCCCAAGAGGATGATTGCAGCAACCAGGATGCCCATGGCAACCCGGGCACCGAGCGCCGGGGCGGCAATTTCACGAGCGGATTCTTCTTCAATAAAGGGATTTTGCATGACAGCGGCACGCATCCATCCGAAATAATAGTAAATTGAAATGACTACCCCAATGAGGGCGATACCCACCATCCAGTAGAGTCCCGCCTTGAATGCGGCGATGAAAACCAGAAGCTTAGCCACGAAACCCGCCAAGGGAGGAATTCCGGCCAATGATCCAAGGCTGACTAGAAGCACGCCGCCCAAGTAGGGCTGCTTTTTCAACAAATCATCGTAGTGATCCAGATCCTGGTCCGCATCAGATTGATCCGCCACCTGAGCCATCACCTCAAACACCCCGAAGGATGCCAGGGCGTAAGTGACCAGGTAAAAGAGGACTGCCCCGATCGCCCAATCCACTTTCAATGACGCCAGAAGCCCCATCAGGAGAATACCGGCGTGAGCCACTCCGGACATACCCATCACGCGCTTGACATTGCGTTGCCCGAGGGCGGCTAGGTTTCCGAACAGGAGGGTTGCCATGGCCACGACAGCCAACACCGGCACCGTCAAGTGCTCCAATGGAGCAAAGGGTCCGGTCAGCAAGAGATAAAGCAGATAGAATCCGGCTGCCTTGGAGGCAACGGCCAGGAATGCAGTCACGGGGGTCGGCGCACCCTGGTAAACATCCGGTACCCAAATTTGGAAGGGAACAACGCCAATCTTGAAGCAAATCCCGGCCAGCACCAAGGCTGCACCGAAAAGAACAAGCAGGTTCTGGCTGTTGTTGTAGTACTCGCTGGTCGTTCCAATAAAGGTTCCCAATTCAACAAAATTCAGTGGACTGGTCGCCACTCCGGGCAATTCCGGATTGCTGGAAGCTCCATAGAGGAGGGTGATCCCAAACAGCAACATGCCTGAACTGAAAGCCGCCATGATCAAGTACTTCAACCCGGCCTCAAGGGAGGGTCGGCCATCACGTTTGTAAGCGACCAGCACGTAAAATCCAATGGTCAGCGCCTCAAGGGCGACAAACAGAAGCAGGAAGTGGTTGCTCTGGACGAGAACCATGAAGGTGGCGGTGACAATCAGTACCAAGTGGTAAAACTCCACCTTGGCCAGGTTTTGCTTGCGCAGGAAGACGGCCCCGATGTGTGTCACGAATACACCCGATCCTACGAAAAACAGACGCATCCAGTCACCAGTGGCACTCTGGGCAAGCAATCCACCAAAGAGAGATTCACCCGCTTCGCGGCCTCCATTGGCCTGCATTCCGAGTACCAGCAGGATGCCGGCAATGACCTGCACCCCGATCGAAAGACGCGAAAGATGTGGCCTCACGCGGGGGAGCAACAAATCCACAAACAGGATCAGGACGGCGAAACAGCCGAGGATGATTTCCGGAAGGAGCGCGCTCCACCGGTTGCTGGCAGCAATGAGTTGAAGGGATTCGGTTTCCATCTTATTCCGAGAGAGTGGGTTCGTCCGTGGAAGCTGTCACGGTTGGCACAGCATCCTTGAATGACCGGTTGACACTTTCGTTGACCGGGTCCGAGACCACCTTTGGCCACAGCCCGATGACAAACAAACTGATTAGTAAAAGCAGTGCGGGAGCCTTTTCGGCGGGCGTGATATCCCCACCTTTGAATTCACCCTTGGCTTCCCCGAAGAATACTGAGGCAACCGCGCGAAGTCCGTAAACCGCCGAGATGATGATCCCGATCAAGGAAAGGTAAAGCACCCATGGGGTATCGGAAGCAAAGAGGGCAACGAAGATTCCCAGCTCTCCCCAGAAGTTGGCAAATCCGGGCAGACCAATGCTGGCCAGCATCGCCGCCGTGAACAGCCCCATCAGCACGGGTGCCCGCAATCCCATTCCGCCAAGCTCCTTGAAATCGGAAGTTCCACCCCGTTTTTCCACCACGTCAGCCAAAAGGAACAACAGGGCGACGGATAAACCGTGGGCGAACAACATCATGATGGCGGCCCCGATCCCAACAGTGGAATAGGCATACAATCCAAGAAAGGCATACCCCATGTGCATCACGGAAGCATTTCCGAGCATCAACTTGAGATCACGCTGGGACATGGTCACGAATCCGATGATCAACAAGTTTCCAAGGGCCAGCCATAAGAGCAACGGAGCCCAGTCAGCCGCTCCCTGGGGAAGCAGCGGATAAGCCAGCTGGATCAAGCCGTACAGGCCAAACTTCTTCAGCACGCCGGCATGCAGCATGGCGGCCGGGGCCGGGGCGGTGGCGTAGGCGCGCGGGGCCCAAGTGTGGAACGGAAAAAGGGAAACCAGTACGCCGAATCCGATTAGAAGCAGTCCGAAAAGGGTGCCTTGGTATGGCGCCTCGACTATCGCCTCCCGCATGGCAATCATGTTGAATTGCTCAGCCCCGCTGAACAAGTACAGCGCAATCAGCCCCGCGAGGGTGATCATGGCCCCGAAGGTCAGGTAAATGGTCACCTCGATTGCCACAGCCTTGCGACCCTTGCGCCCCCACAGGGCGATCATGATGAAGGTCGGGATAAGGGCAAACTCGTGGAAAAAGTAGAAAAAGAGGACATCAATGGATGAGAAAACGCCCATCAAGCCGCCTTGCATGACCAGCAGGAGAATCAGGTACAGCCGCAAGCGCTCAACCCCGCTTTGGATGGCATAGAATCCAGCGGCCATGCCAACCAGGCCGGCCATGATGTAAAACGGCAGGGCCAGCCCATTCAGCCCGAGATGCAACTGAATGCCAAACCGCTCCAGCAATCCGAGGTCGGCGGACATCTCGAACGCATATCCACCGAACGGGAACGCCGAAATGTAAACCGCGGCCAGCCAGAGGCTGATCAACCCGGGGACAAGAAAGCCAAGGGCGCCACATACCTTGACGGCGCGCTCGCTCAGCGCTCCTGATATGGCAAGGGCCAAGGCAACCACCAGTGGAACCACAATGGCCAGCATCAGCAGCAGGGCATTCAAGACCGGCTGGTTGTGGCCGGCGGATGTCAGGAATTCACCGATTCCTCCTAGTAATGCGATTGGTAATTGCGTTGTCATTGAATTATCCCGTCAAAAAATCCGCCGGCATATGCACCGAAAAGAACCAGTCCGGCAAAGAACCACCAGACGTAGGTTGACACGCTGCCCGTGTGAAGGCGCCTCGCCGTCACGCCGAGCAGGCCAGCCACCGCAGCGCTTCCCCGGACCAGCACACCGGAAATGAAAAGCGTGTCGAGGAAGGCAACAACATCCGCCAGGCGATCCTGCACCTTCTTCACATAGTATCCGTAAATTTCATCGAAGTAGAATCGCGACCGGGAAATGGCGAAAACCGGTGGCAGGGTCTTTTCCACTTTGTCGGTAGCCGCCCCTGCTCCGTAAATGATCCGTGCCAGCACAAGCCCGATAATGGAGGCCACTGCGGAAATGATGATCATCGTGGTGTGATCCTTCCCATGTGGGTGAGGGACCCAGTGACCCATTACCTCCTGCAAGGTGACTGGGTACATGATCATGTAACCGCCCCCAATTGAGAACACGGCCAGCACCAACAGGGGCAGGACGATCGTCCATGGGGATTCGTGGGCGTGCTCGGCCGATGCACTGTTCGGTTTTCCAAGAAAGGCGATGAAGAAGAGCCGGCCCATGTAGAGGGCGGTCAAGAGGGCTGTTCCCGTGAGCAGGTAAAAGGCCGGCTGGCTGGATTTCATGGCCACATAGAGGATGGCGTCCTTGCTGAAGAAGCCCGCCGCGATAAAGGGAACCCCGGCGATGGCGATCACACCCGCGGCAAAGGTCAGCGTGGTGAGAGGCATCTTTTTCCACAATCCACCCATTTTGAAAATATCCTGTTCATGGTGGCAGGCATGGATAACCGAGCCCGATCCAAGGAACAGCAAGGCCTTGAAAAAGGCGTGCGTGGTCAGGTGAAACATGGAGGCTCCAATTCCGTAATAGAGGGCGTTGTGAGCGTCCCCATGATGAAGACCATAAAGGGACCCGAGACCGAATCCGGCGACCATGTACCCCAACTGGGATAAAGTGGAATAAGCGAGGATCTTCTTGATGTCCCGTTGGGCAAAGGCCCAAAGCGCAGCGCTGACAGCCGTCACGACGCCCACCCAGGCAACAATGTGGAGGGCTTCCTCAGTAAAAAGGAAAAAGCTCCGTCCGAGGAAGTAGACACCGGCTGCGACCATGGTCGCAGCGTGGATCAACGCGGAGATGGGGGTTGGGCCAGCCATGGCATCGGGCAACCAGACGTGCAGGGGCATCTGTGCCGACTTGCCAAGAACACCGCAAAACAGAAGCAAGCCCATCAGCGTGGTCACGAGTTGGGGTTGCGTCCCGACAACCTCGCGAAGCTCATTGAAATTAACGGTCCCGAAGGTCCAGTAAGTGATGATGATGCCAATCAGGAATCCGAAGTCCCCTACCCGGTTGACGATAAACGCCTTTTTCGAGGCCTGGGCAGCCTCGTCCGTGTCAAGGTAGTGCCCGATCAGCATGTAGGAACTGAATCCGACGAGCTCCCAGAAAATGAACATCATGAACAGGTTGTTCGCCAGCACGATCCCGAGCATGGAAAACATGAAAATGGACAGCCCGCCAAAGAAACGGCCCCGGGCCTTGTCGTCGTTCATGTATCCGACACTGAACAGGTGAATCCAGAATCCCACGAAGGCCACGATGAACAGCATGAGCGCGCTCAAGTCGTTCAACAGGAATCCAACATCCAGGGTCAAGCTGCCCAAGGTCAGCCATTCCGTGGAGATCTCGAAGGCAGAGCCATCCCATCCTGCAAAAAAGAGCCACAAGCTCAGGCAGAGAATGGTCGCGGCTGCGCCAAGGGACAGCGTCATGGCCAAGGCGGCTCGCTGGCGCGCCAAGATCCAAATTAGTCCGGCTGCCACCAGGGGTGCCAACAGGATCACACTTAATACGGTTCCCAGATCCATTAGTGCTTCAGTTCGTTGATTTCACTCAGTTCAACCGTTTGGTTACGGCGCCACAGGGCCACGATAATGGAGAGGCCGACTGCCACTTCACAGGCCGCAATGGCGATAATGAACAAGACAAAAATGTTACCTTCCATCAAACCCTGTCCGGGAGTGGTGTGGTAACGGGAGAAAGCGATGAGGGCCAAAATCGACGCACTCAACATGAGTTCCAGGCACATGAATACCACAAGAGTGTTTTTGCGCAACAGGACCCCGAAAAATCCAATCGCGAACAGCAGTACCGAAACGAAAAAATAATGTTCCAATCCAATGATCATTGTTCATCCCCCGTTGATTCGGGTTGTTCTTTGCGGCTGACCACGATCACCCCGACCATCGCGATAAGGAGCATGAATCCGGTCAACTGGAACGGAAGCAGGTAAGTGGTGAAGAGCTCCACCCCGAATGTGCGGGACAAGCTGGCCGGGGCCTCCGCGGAAATTTCCGGATAGGGTCCGGCTCCGCATCCAAAGACGAGGAAGTACCCACCACAGACCATCAGGGCGAAGGCCGCCAGACTGGCCAGGAAGCGGATCAGGTTTGGAGCCGGTGACTTGTCCGCGTCCAGGAGCATGATGATGAACAGGAACAGGACAACGATCGCCCCGGCGTACACCATCACCTGCAAGACCGCCAGAAAGTAGGTCTCAAGCAGGACAAACAATCCCGCCAGTCCGACAAACGAGACGAGCATGTTCATCGCCGCGTTCACCGGCTTCCGGCTCATCACCACGAAAAGCGCGGGGACGATCGTCAGGGCGGCAAAAGAGTGAAAGAGGATTTCCTTCATGTTAATTGGGGTGCAATAGTTTAGTGAGCGTTTCCGGCTTCCTCCGCCTTCTTTTTCTTGTCCCACTTGAAATGATCATCAGGCAGGGTTCCGCCCAGTTCATAGAGCTTCTTTTTCTTGAACACCAGTTCCTCTCGGGAGAGCCCATTCAGGGAGAAGATATTCTGGAGCCAGATCGCCTCTTCCGGACACACTTCCTGGCAGTAGCCACAATAGATGCACCGGAGCATGTTGATCTCAAACTCCTCCGGGGCCTTCTCCACGTGCGCCTCGTCACTGGACTCCTCGATTCCACCCGGTGTGATGCGGATCGCCTTCGGCGGACAGACAAATTCACACAACTGGCAACTGACACACTTTTCCCGGCCCTTTGGATCCTTCACCAAGGTCGGCACTCCGCGGTATCCTTCCGGAATGTCCGGGCGCTCGTCCGGATACTCCAACGTCACCGCTGGCTTGAGCATGTTTTTCATGGTGATGCCCAATCCGCCTATGATCTGCGGAAGGTAGGTCCGTTCCGCCAGACTGAGGGGCTTTCGCTCAACTACTTTGATGGCCATGGCTTTTAGAATTGTTCAATGAGTGCGATGACGATCGCGTAAAATACCAGGTTGGCGATGGCCAGCGGCAACAGGCGCTGCCAGCCAAGCTTCATGACCTGGTCGTACCGGAACCGCGGAAGCGTCCAGCGGATCCACATGAAGAAGAAGACAAGGGCAAGGACCTTCACGAAGAAGATGAGGACGGAAACGACCGCCCAGAAAGCGCCTCCCGGCAAGGTGATGCCCGGCAGTGTCCATCCACCAAGAAAAAGCAGGGTGAACACGCCCGACCCGATAATGATGTGGGCATACTCCCCGACGAAGAACAAACCGAACTTGAATGCGCCGTACTCCGTGTTGAATCCCGCCACAAGGTCGGTTTCCGACTCAGGCATATCGAATGGCAGCCGGTTTGTTTCCGCAAAAAGGGCAACCAGGAAGATCAAGGCCGACAGGGGTTGGTAAAAGATCGTCCATCCCAGCAGGAGATCGGCTTGGCCCTGCACAATGTCGAAAAGATTGAGGGAACCCCCAAACCACATGAAAACCGGCAACAGGGACATGCCCATAGCCAGTTCGTAGGAAATCATTTGGGCGGAGGCACGAATCCCCCCGAGGAACGGGAACTTTGAATTGGAGGCCCAACCACCAAGAACGATGCCGTACACGCCAAGCGAGGAGACCGCCAGAATGAAAAGGATACCAATATCAAGGTTGGCCAGGACCAGGGGAGCCACCTCGCCCGCCTCGTTGACGTAGGACCCGAAGGGCATCACCGTCATCGTGGTCATGGCAGGGATGAACGCCACCAACGGGGCCAGTACATAATAAAATTGGTTAACGTGTTTCGGAAGGGGATCTTCCTTGAACAGGAACTTCAAGCCGTCCGCTGCCGGTTGGAATATCCCCAGCCGGGTCAGGATGGGACCGATAACCGGTAAGCCGCCGAATATGGGGATTTGCGTACGGTTTGGTCCGGGACGCCATTGGATGGCGGCCGCCACCTTGCGCTCCATGAGGACCGCATAGGCCGAACAGCCCATCACGACCGAAATCATGAGAACGGCTTTGGTTACCAGCCAGATGAATTGTATCAGATCCATTTTAATCAGGCCTCCGCTAGAGCTGCTTTGGGTTCAAAGTGAAGCCCTTGTGTTTCGACAAAAGGCAAATTCGCAAATCGCTCGTCCCCGACAACCGTACCGGTTGAAGGGATCGCTTCGAATTTCATACCGGCAAATTCCGGTACCAAGTTTTGCATCTCATCCCAAATGATCGCCGGCGATGGCTCCATCACCGCGTCGGGATTCAATGCCTGAAGTATCCGGGTAAAGGTACTCAACCCGTGCAAGGTCCCGGCTGGTCCCGGTACTGCCTGGGCAAATTTCTGTACCCGGAACTGCTGGTTCACCAGGGTACCGGATTTCTCAAAGACCGTCAGCAGGGGAATCTCAACTTCAGCAAGCTGCGCACACTGGGTGTGATGGGATCCGATCAGGACAACCTTTACCTTTCGGACCGATTCCTCGGACAATCCGGCTTCAAGCAAATCTTCACCAACAGCAAGCACCGTCTTGATGGAGCCTTCCTTGATCAGCCCCTCCAGTTCGCTCAAGGATTCTTCCGGCAACGCGTCAATCAATCCAGTAAGCAGGGCTCCACGAACATTTGGATTGCGATCGGCCGAGAGAAGCTTTCCGTCTCCCTCACCGTGGCGGGCAACCAGATAGGTGGGCACTGGGCCACTCAATTCATCCCGGATTTTCTTTAAAAGGAATTGCTCTTCCACACTCAGGCGGCCGCTGGCAACGATCGCCACGCCCCCTTCTCCGAGCAGACGCCCTGCCACCACCGAGATCGCCTCTCCCGGACTTACCGGGCGGCCCTCGACCGCGTAGGCGGTCAAGCGGTCATCGCTGTCCACCTGCTTGTACAAGACCCGGCCACTGTCGGGCATCCATGTGTCATTCACCTCGTCATTGCGACGGGGAGTGATCCGGTAAATGGTTCCCTCGCGGCTGCCAACCACCGTGTTGCAACCCACACTGGACTCCGTGTCGATGGACTGCGTCTCCTTGAGGAACCAAACCCGCATGCGGAACCGGAAATCGGTTGAGGTCAACGCCCCCACCGGGCAAATATCCACGGTGTTCAGCGAGTAGTTGTTTTCCAGTTGGGTGCCCGGGAACGTGGTCAATGTCGAATAAGACCCCCGATCAATGAATCCGAGGACTGGATCGTCAGCAATTTCCTCACTGAAACGGATACATCGGGAACACAAGATACAACGCTCATCATCGAGCATCACCCGCGGGCCAATCCGTGTCCGCTTGGGTTTGACGTTTTTCTCTTCAATGAACCGGCTGTATCCACGTCCATAATCGGTGGCGAATTCCTGCAACCGGCACTCCCCTGCCTGATCGCAAATCGGACAATCCAGGGGGTGGTTGACCAACAGGAATTCCATCACGCCCTCACGGCAGGTTTTCACCTGCTCAGATTCCGTCCGCACGTGCATCCCGGGGGATACATTCGTCGCACAGCCGATCACCGGCTTGGGAACCCACATGATCTTCGGGCTGCCGTCATCATTCAGGATGGGCTCGCCTGTTGCCCGGTCACGACCCGGGGTGCCCATTTCGACGAGGCACATCCGGCAGTTTCCGGAAACCGAAAGTTTTGGATGATAACAGTAATGGGGGACCTCCTTGCCAACGCTCTCCAGGGCATCGACCAGATTCGAACCGGAGGGGACTTCCGCCGCCTTGCCATCGATGTAAATGGTTACCGTTTCCTTTTTGATTTCTTCGCTCATGGTCAGTATTCCGCCTCAGGCTGGTTATACCATGCGGAAAGGCCGTTTTTTGGCCTCTTCCGGGTCTTGCTTTGCTTTCTCGATAAATTTGTCGCGGAATTTCGCTACAAAACTTTGTGTCGGCCATGCGCAGGCTTCACCATGCGCGCAAACGGTCCGTCCAGCGATCTGGTCCCCGATGGAGGCAAGCAGGTCGGCGTCTTCCTCGCGGGCGCCACCGTTGGCCATCCGGGTGGTGATTTTCTTCATCCAGAGGGAGCCTTCCCGGCAGGGCGTGCACTGGCCACAGCTTTCGTGCGCATAGAAGGCGTTGATGTTCGCCAGCACCTCCACGATGTCCACGCTGTCGTCGATAACCACGACGGCCCCTGAACCCGACATGGATCCGGCCGCCATGGGACCGTCAAAATCAAGCGGGATGTCCTCAATTCCCCAATTGAATTCCTCCCCGCTGCGCAGTTTCCCGGTAAAGCGCTCACCGGCCCGCAACACCTTGGAAGAGGAGCCTCCCGGAATCAGGGCTTGCAGGGAGCGACCGTCCCGCAGGCCACCACCGAACTTGTAGATCAGGTCACCGTAGGTGAACATCCCGTTTTCGAGTTCAAAGTACCCCGGGTTGCGGACGTGTCCGCTGAGACACCAGATACGGGTCCCGGTATTACCCGGCTTGCCGATCTTGGCGTACTCCTTGCCGCCCATTTCCACGATGTGGACGACATTGCAAAGGGTTTCCACGTTATTCACGATGGTGGGACACATGTAGAGTCCAAGAGCGGCTGGAAAGTAAGGGGGTTTGATCCTCGGATAGGCGCGCTTGCCTTCGAGGGACTCAATCAACCCTGTTTCCTCCCCGCAAATGTAGGCCGCTGCTCCACGATGCACAATCAGGTCACAGGAATAGCCGCTGCCCAGGATGTTGTCCCCAACTAGGTTTTTCGCCCGGGCCTCCTCGATGGCCTCCTCAAGGATTTTCGCCCCCAGGGGCATTTCCTCCCGGATATAGATGAAGGCCTGCGCGGTTCCGGTGGCAAAGGCGGTGATCATCATCCCTTCAATCAGCTGGTGCGGATCCTTGTGGATGATCTGGCGATCCTTGAAGGTGCCGGGTTCTGATTCGTCAGCATTGCAGATCAGGTAAATCGGTTTGCCGCTTTTCCGGTCCAGGAATTTCCATTTCATCCCGGCCGGGAATCCGGCTCCGCCACGGCCACGGACTTCCGAGTCCATGACTTCCTGACAGAGTTCCTCAGGCTTGCGGGAGGCGAATGCCTGTTTCATGACCTCGTAACCGCCGTTCTTTATATAGCAGTCGATCGATACATCGTAATCGGGCAAATCCGCTTTTTTCAGGATGATGCGGCGTTCGTCCGGGTGGATCTCAGTATTCTTTTTAACAGAATCCATATGGCTAGTCCTTTACAATGAGCGCTGCTCAAGAATCCGCATTGGCGGGATCGGCCGCGGGAGTCTCCTTCTTGATTTGCTCACAGATGGCTTCCACCTGCTCGTCATTAAGATTTTCGTACAGTTCATCATCCACCATGGCAACCGGTGCGGTCCCGCAGCTGGCCAGGCACTCGGCGAACTCGACCGTCACCCGCCCATCCGGGGAGATTTCATCCAGTTCCGTATCAAACTCCTTTTTGAACTTGTCACAGATCTTGTAGCTCCCGTTGAGAGCGCAGGAAAGCGTCCGGCAGACCCGGATATGGCGCTTGCCAATGGGATGCTCCCGATAGAACGGGTAGAAGGTCACGACTTCCCGGACCTGGATGGGTTGTAATTCAAGCTTCTCGGCGACCCATTTTTGCGCGTCCAGCGAAAGGTAGCCCTTTTCCTTCTGGATGGCATGCAGGATCATCATGATCGCGCTCCGCTTCTCCGGATAGCGCGGGATGACCTTGTCAATGTAGCTCAGCGTTTCAGGGGAAAGATCGAATGCCATGACTGTCTGGTATAAAGTGGGTTATCGGTCGCACTCCCCAAGAACAAAATCCAGGCTGCCTAGCAGGACCGGAATGTCGGGAACGATGTGTCCAGGGACCATTTTGGGAAGTATCGACAAATTACAGAAACTGGGGGAACGGATCTTCATGCGGTAGGGAACGCCTCCACCCTTGGAAACGATGTAGAAACCGAGGATGCCTTTCGGGTTTTCCGCCTCAAAGTAGACTTCGCCCGCCGGCATTTGGGGGCCCTCCGTGACAATCATGAAATTCTGGATCAGTTCCTCCATGCTGGTCAGGACCTTGTCCTTGCTCGGAGGGAAGATTTTCTTCGCATCCTCCGCATACCATGGCCCATCCGGCATCTTTTCAACAACCTGCCGGATAATGCGAATGCTCTGGCGCATCTCCTCCATGCGGACGAGCCAACGGTCATAGCAGTCGCCGGCGCTCCCGATCGGTACATCAAAATCGTAGTTCTCGTACCCGAGGTACGGCTTGTCCTTGCGCAGGTCCACCGCCACTCCGGATGCCCGCAGGTTCGGTCCCGTCAATCCGGCGTTGATCGCTTCCTCCTTGCTCACGACCCCCAACCCAACGGTCCGGTCCCAGAAAATCTTGTTCCGGGTCAGCAGCTTGTCGGTTTCCTCGATGACCGGTTCCAGATCGTTCATGACCTTGAGAACATTTCCCAGCCATCCTTCCGGGATATCGCGGGCCAAACCCCCGATGCGGGTGTAGCTGGTGGTGAAGCGGGCCCCTGTCAGTTGCTCCATCAGGTTGTACAGCTTGTCCCGGATGGTGAACGTGTACATGAATACCGTCAGGGCTCCGCAATCCATTCCATATACGCCAACTCCAACAAGGTGGCTTTGCAGACGGGCAATCTCGCAGCAGAGAAGCCGGATCGCCTGACATCGCTCGGGCATCTCAAGACCGGCGAGTTTCTCGACCGCGAGGGCAAACGTCACGTTGTTGTGCACCGGGCCAATATAATCCAGCCGATCCGTGTAGGGAATGAACTGGTTATAGGTCATGTTCTCGGCGATCTTCTCACTCCCGCGGTGCAGGTATCCGACAACGGGATCACATTTGGTAACGGTTTCGCCATCCAGCTCCACCTTCATCCGCAACACCCCGTGTGTGGCCGGGTGCGACGGGCCAATGTTGATCATCATTTTGTCGCCGTGGAATTCCTGATCGGCTTCCGCTGACCGGGCCCCGATATCGCCTATGCTGACTTCCTTGATTGACATGGGAAAATTCCTCTTAGTTGCGGTCCCTCAATTCACGGGGAATCGCATTCTCCGCATCCGGGGTTTCCGTCTTCTCATTAAGCTCGTTCCAGGATTCGTCGTCCGCACGCGGTTCCCGGTTGACCATGCTACCGCATTGCGAGGCATGAAACGGTCCACCCGCCATGGGTGCAGGCTTCACGGAAGTGCCCGTTCGCTCGGTCAGTTCCTCTGAGGGAAACTCAACTTCCTTGCCGGCCAGCGGGAACTCCTTCCGCAAGGGATGAAAAGGATAGCCGTCCCACATCAAAATGCGTCGCAAATCCGGATGCCCCTCAAACTGAATCCCAAACAGGTCATATGCCTCACGCTCATGCCAGTCTGCCGCCGCCCACAGGGATACCGCGCTCTGGCAAATGGGATCCGCCTCACCCCGACAAGGTGTGACCACGCGGATGTATTCATGTTGATGGGTGGAAAAGAGATTATAAACGACCTCGAATCTTGGATTCTGATCAAAGTGATCAATGGCGGTCAGGTCACACAGGAAATCAAACCCCTTGCTGGATTTCAGATGATCCAGAAATTCAAGGATCTTATCCTGGGGGCAGTTGAACGCCGGATGGTCAGCGCTGTCGCGCTCACTCAGATAAGGATACTCCTCGAGAATGGATGGGAGACGGGTGCTCATGATCCTGATTCTTGTTTTTGAAAGCTCAAATCGCGGACCGGACGGTTACGAAGCAGGTCACGGGTGGAACCCTCGGTGTTAATCTTATCCTGCAGCCGCATCATCCCATCCAGCAGGGCCTCCGGGCGCGGCGGGCAACCGGAAATGTAAACATCCACAGGCACGATCCGGTCAACCCCTTGAAGCGTTGAGTAGGATCGATACATTCCGCCGGAGGAGGCGCAGGCGCCCATGGCCACCACCCACTTGGGTTCAGCCATCTGATCATAAATCCGGCGCACCACTTGAGCCATTTTATAGGTCACGGTGCCGGCTACGATCATGCAGTCGCTCTGACGGGGAGAAAATCGCATCACTTCCATCCCGAATCGGGAGATATCGAAGCGGGATCCACCTGCCGCCATCAACTCGATGGCGCAGCAAGCCAAACCCATCGGCATTGGCCAGACGGAATGGCGGCGAACCCAGTTAATAACGGCGTCTGCGCGGGAGACGATGACCTCGCCTTCGACCTTGCTATTGTAGCCGTACTCATTCGTTGCACTCATGATAATTGTTCCTGAATTCAGTAGGGATTTTGAGCAACGTGCATGTGCTAGCGGATAATGGCAAGCCCGTATGGAATTTGAGGCAATTTCTCATGCAGGGAATCACGCAATAACTTGCGCAGTCGCCCCCCTTGGATAAACTTCCCTAATCAACACCATAAGGAGTATTTCTCACCGCTTGCCATTCATGCGCTTTTCACAAGCTCCGACGGCAGGAATTTGCTCTACAGCGGATCCTTGGGAAACGGATATTTGGGGACACGAATCATGATAAGGAACATCACATCCTGGACAGTCCGCATCATGGCGGCAGTCATTCTCTTGCAGACCCTGTTTTTCAAGTTCACCGGGGCCGCGGAATCAGTTGAAATCTTCACCCAGCTTGGATTGGAGCCGCAAGGGCGAATGCTGATTGGCGTTCTTGAGCTAATCGTGGCCATTCTTCTCCTGATTCCGCAAAGTGCAGCCTGTGGGGGCCTGCTGGGGGTTGGTATCATGAGCGGTGCCATTCTGAGCCACATCACCAAGCTGGGCTGGCAGGGGGAAATGCTATCCCTCGGATTGCTTGCCGTACTCGTCTGGGTACTCTGCCTGATAACCGTTGCGCTGCATCGCAAGCAGATCACGATTGTCAGCCGGATGCTTGATTCCCGGGATAATTAGCCGTCGAGGGATGAGGCCTGATCCTTGAGGAACTTCTCCATCCGCAGGTGAGGAATACCCACTTCAATAAAGGTATCTCCCACTCCATTGTACCCGAGTTTTTCGTAAAACCCGATAGCCGTGCCGCGGGCATTGAGAAAGATCCGCCCAATTTGGCCTTCATCCCGGAGGAGTGCCTCCACTCCGGTCATGATGAAGCGTCCGAAACCATTCCCCTGCAATTCATCAAGGACTGCCATTTGGCGAACCTGAGCCACCTCCGGCCCATGGGGAACCAACATCAGGCAAGCCACCAGCCGGTTTTCCAAAAGAATCCCGAAATGCCGATATGTTTTTTCTGCCACGAGGTCCGCTTCCGAGTCCTTCAGCCCGATCGGCTTGCGCAGCATTTCATCGCGCAGGCACAGCGCTTCCTCATACAATTCTGATCCGTATTCGATCTCGACTATCTTCATCATAAATAAAACGGCCCCGTTCCCAATGGAAACGAGGCCGTGTAAAAAGGCTAGCAAATCCGATCAGTCTTCATCGCCGGTAGCGGCGTCGAGGATGTCGCCCAAGCTGGTCAGCTCGTTGCTGCCGAGGCTGTCGAAAGCGGCTGTTTCTGCAGCCAGTTCCTTTTCGTCGTACTCGGCGGCCTTGATACTTAGACCAATGCGGCGCTCATCGCGGTCGATCTTGATGACACGGGCCTTGATATCGTCGCCGGCATTGAGGACGTCCTTGACCTTCTCAATGCGCTCTTCGCTGATCTGGCTAATGTGTACCAATCCGTCGATACCTTCCTTCAATTCAACAAAGGCACCATAGCTGGTCACCTTGCTGACGGAACCGGTAACCAGGTCACCGATCTTGAAGTGAGTGTCGATTTCATCCCACGGATCGTTGGTCAGCTGCTTCATGCCAAGGCTGATACGCTGCTGCTCAGGATCCACATCCAGGACGATGGCGTCGATCTCGTCAGCCTTCTTCACCATTTCGGAAGGATGGTTGATCTTGCGTGTCCAGGACATGTCGGAAACGTGGACCATGCCGTCGATGCCTTCTTCCAGTTCGACGAATGCGCCGTAGCTGGTGAGGTTGCGGACCTTGCCGTTGACACGTGCGCCAACCGGGTAGTTGTGGCGGACCATGTCCCACGGATTTGGCTCGAGCTGGCGAACAGACAGGCTGATCTTCTGGTCGTCCTTCTGGATACCCAGAACAACGGCTTCGATCTCATCACCGACCTTAAGGACTTCACCCGGCTTGTTGATGCGCTTGACCCAGGACAGCTCGGTCACGTGAACGAGACCTTCAACGCCTTCCTCGAGTTCAACAAACGCACCGTATGGTACCAGGTTGACCACCTTGCCACGGACGCGGGCATTGACCGGATAACGGTTCTCGATGCCTTCCCACGGGTTATTGGTGGTCTGCTTCAGGCCAAGGGATACGCGCTCGCGGTCGCGATCCACTTCGATGATCATGACGTCGATCTCTTCACCCACCTTGAGCATTTCGCTCGGGTGGCTGATGCGACCCCAGCTCATGTCGGTGATGTGGAGCAGGCCGTCGAGGCCGTCCAAATCAACGAACGCCCCGTAATCGGTGATATTCTTGACCGTACCACGGTTGATATCACCCGGCTTGATGTTCTCAAGCAGCGAACGGCGCTTTTCGAGGCGTTGCTCCTCGATCAGCTCACGGCGGGAGATAACGATGTTCTTCCGCTCGGTGTTGATCTTCAGGACTTTAAAGTCGTAAGTCTGGCCAACATACTGGTCCAGGTTCTTCGGCGGCTGGATGTCGATCTGGGATGCCGGCAGGAATGCGTCCACGCCAACATTGACCACAAGACCACCCTTGACCTTGGAACGGACACGACCACTGAGAACGGAGCCTTCTTCGCAGTTGGCCACGATGTTTTCCCAGTTTTTCTTCTGTTGTGCCTTGTCGTAGGACACCACCGGATTGCCGTCACGGTCTTCCAGGCGCTCGAGGAATACCTCGATTTCCTCACCGACTTGCAATTCGCCGATGTCGAGGAATTCATACGCGGGAACGACCCCTTCTGCTTTAGCCCCGATATCCAGAATGACTTCGTTGTCGCGGATTTCGGTGATGATGCCGTTAATAATCGAGCCCTCGATGAGGCTCTCGAACTGGCTCTGCGCCAGTAGTTCTTCCATTACGGATGACATATTATACTGTAACTCCTATGTATCAGTCCGCCCGGTTGGAGATTCCGTCGGACAGGTTGAGGTTTCTGTTGTTTCATCCACACACCGTCGGTGGCATGCGGAAAAGCCGGCGAAATTCACAAACCGGATGCCCCATGGCAAGCGTTTTCTTGCTAAACAAGCGGCCTGGACAGGATTTTCGGATAATTCTTTGAAAAATCAGTCAAATTCGGCCGACATGGAGTGTGATCAAAACAATTAAGTTGAGAGAAATGTGCGACTCATTTATGAATCACCGTCTCTTAACTCATAAACGTTAATACTAAATTATATGAACAACAAAACTATTATTAAAATGGCCGCCCTCGGTCTCTCTACCCTGATTGCATCTGCCGCTGTCGCCGCCCCAGATTATGATAAGGCATTCTCACGTCTGGACAAGGACGGCGATGGTTCTGTTACGGTTGAGGAAATGGCTCACAATCTGGCTGCACAGGCCCAGAAAAAGGGCAATGATCAGGCTGTCGCCAATGCTTCAAAGCGTGCCAAGGCACGGGTCAAGAAGGGGGACACCGATGGTGATGGCGCCCTCTCCAAGGAAGAATTCATCGCCTCCGCCGGCAAGGGCAAGGGTAAAGAAAAGAAGAATAAATAGTTACGCTAGCGGAATTTGACCAATTTCAACCGGGGTACGCGCAAGCGGCCCCGGTTTTTTATTCCAGATCAATCCGCAAGCGGACGAAAACCTCTTCCCCGGGAGGGATGTCCGTCAGTTTCAATTGAACTTGCTCCGCTGTCGTCCCAACGGATGAAATGACCTCTTCCGTGTAATCGACGCCCTCCACGGCTGGGTTCCAAGTGGTCATGTCAGTGGAAATTTCGTATCCGATGGCAAGATCCGTGAAAGTGGTGGCCCTGATGAAGGTGAAGTCGAGTCCAGCGCCCGCCCGCTGCAATCTGGGCAGGGTATCCACAGAGGGTGTTTCCGGATCACCACCAAAAAAGTACTCCTCTATATTCAGGACACCATCGCTGTCTGGATCATCTCCCACCGCCAGCAAGGTGGCCCCCGGGCTAAAGGCTTCCAATACCCACAAATCATAAGTCAGGTGCGGATAAGGTATGTCGATGACCACCCAGCCGATGTCTTTCAACAGGGTCAAGGAGAGGTCGAGGTCCTCCCGGAAGACCGGATTGATGAATGGCTCCATCAAAAGATCCGGAGAAGCGTCCGTCGTCCAGTGGGAAACAGATGAACCTTCCTCGATGGGATCCGGAGCATAAATCCGGACAAATCCGGCGTTCGAACCGGCAAGCGTTGTCGAGGGAACCCCAAGGTCAACAACCACACCCGATTCAGAAGTCAGCAGGGCGCCGTCCTCCAAAGAGATGGCCACCGCGGGAATTGTCAGCGTCACCCCCTCCACGACATCGTTCCCGCCCATCAGCATGGGCCCACCCGTGACATTGTTGGCAATGATGACGGCGATGGCACCGGCCTGCTGGGCTGCCAGGACCTTGGCGTCGAAGTTGCAGGTACCGCGGTCGATGTAGGCAATATTCCCATCAATGGCCGCCGCATTCGTGATATTACCACAAGCGTCCGTGAACGGATCATCGTCATCCAACATGACGACCAAGCTGCCCCCCACGATGTCACCCGCTATAACCGGCGGGCCGAACCCGGCCGCCTCGTAGGTGTAGGTCCCGGCAATTGATGCCGGAGCGGTGACGCTTAAATCCAGTTTATTATCAAGGATGTAAGGGGCGGCAATCGTCGAATAGGTTCCGGACCATGTCAGGTCGGGATCATTTTTAGCTGAGAGCTGGAGATTGCGTTTACTGAGGTCGCCCCAACCCGCTCCGAATTCGACGTCATACAGATTGAGTGAATAGATATCGGGCGTGCGCTGAAGAAAACTGCCCGCCTGAATGTCGGCAAAGGAGGCAAATCCCAGGCCGTGTCCGATTTCATGCAGCAGGACATCCAGCAAATTGGTGCGGTTAGAGGGGGTGTTTCCATCCAGTCCGTAATACCAACTGGGGAGAGCCGGGTCCGTGTCCGGCGCAATGTTGACGGTGACCCGGATGTCGTTGCTTGTGGAAAGATCCGACCCGGCGAGGCTGTTGCCAAGTGCCACGGGGTACCAGACGTTTGCCTGCGGCGCATTCGTGAAATTGCGCACCACCGTAATGGCACTGGCCCCGGCGAGGGCGTAGCCATCCGGCGATCCTCCGAGGTCATCAAACTTTGCTTCCACCTTGATGGGAACCGTACTGTGCAGGTAATCCGCCCAAATTTCCCCGGCTCTCTGGAGGACGTTGATCCGCTGCTGACCCAGCGTGATCCCATCATTTCCGCCTACCGGCGACACAGGTGTCGTGTCATTGAACCCGACGCCTGCAAGATCGGTGCTCAACACTTCAATGGTGGCAGCCGGCAGGCTTTGCATCAGGCCGAAAAGAAAGCCCGTTGCCAAAAGTCTAGAAATTGACGGGTTCATTGGATCCTTTGTTGGATTCGCTTGACTGACGACGGCCGGAAATGGCGTCCACGAGGGGAGCGTATCCGGAGAAACACTGTATCTTCATTTCACCACTGTCCGTTCGTACCGCAGCTGAAAAATGAGTAAACCGTCCTTGCAAACCGAGCGATTCCGAACCATCCGGTAGCCGTTCCACTTGCAGGCCGTCCCCATCCTGGCGCATGCGCTCCCGCAAAACCGCTATTTTTGCCGTTTCAATTTCCCGGGAAGGGCTGGCCGGGCCAGGAGCTTTCAACTCGACAGGCTGGCTGGTCTGCAAAACTCCAGACTGGGTGTCCAAGGGCGAGTCAGTGTCATTCACCGCCGACCCACTGCTCCTTGTCACGTCCCACTCCAATAAAAGCCCACCTGAAATCAGGAGAGCACAGACGGATACGACGATTGTAAGCAGTTTTCGCGTCATGAAGTGAGGATATATCCTCATAAAAGAGCTTCAAATAGGCTCTAAGTCAAACTGTCCGGGCTATTCCCAAAGATTTAGCAACAAATTCAAACTCACATCCTGCAAATTCCTGACAATCCGATGAGGCCAAGTTGCGTCAAAGTGGCTGACCCGGTGAGTGGTCGTCAGGGCAACAGCCTTCATCCCGCCGGCCAAGGCGGCTTGGACACCGTATACGGCATCTTCAAAAACAACGCAATTCTCGTACTTGGCACCAAGAGCGTCCGCCGCTTTCAAGAACACCTCCGGATCCGGTTTCCCCTTTGTCACATCCTCCGCGGTGATGATCGCTTCGAAAAAGCCGTCTGCGCCAATCATACGGGTCACCGCCTCAATATTTTCCCTGGGAGTTGAGGTCCCAACCCCCATGGGAATGCCAGCCTGTTTAAGATTGTTAAAGAGATCCATGGCGCCCGGGAGCGGATCCAATCCCGTTAGGTGCAGAATTTCCCGATAAAGATGCTCCTTTCGGGTGCCGAGTTCCTCAATCTCATCCGGATCGGAACTCCATTTGTAGATATCGGGGATAATCGTCTGGTTCTTTCGTCCAAATCCCAGGGCAAAGTGATTTTCAGGAAGCGGGAGCCCGCGCTCCTCCGCCAGACGTTCCCAGGCTTCCTTGTGGGCATGGGAGGAATCGACCACGACTCCGTCCCAATCAAATATGACAGCTTCCAGCATCCTTGATTTATCAACCCACAAATCGCTTTAAGGCAAGGTTGTGAGGGATTCAGGAACCAATTCCTTCTTTTCCGGGCCGGGCTTTCGACACCCATGGAATCTTCTCGTCATCAAAGGCATCCCACTCGGGAGGGAAGGCTTCCGGATGATCCAGGGTGCCGGTTGTGATGTCGATCTCATCCGAACGCTTTGGACTTTCATATGACACCGATGTTCCGCAAGCCGGGCAAAACCCTCTCCAAGCGCCTGTCGGGGTCTGGTATCGAGTCAGCTCTCCGGTTACCACGCGAAACTTGTCTTTCTTGAGCAAGACCCAGGCCACCGCCTGCGCCCCCACCGCCTTGCGACAGTTTTCGCAATGACACAATCCGGCACTCTCGATCTCCTCCTCAATCACATACCGGAATTGCCCGCAATAACATCCACCCGTGTGTTCCTTTCCCATACCGTCTGTCCTTCCGCGCTAAATATATTCACTCAGCTCATAAAGTTCCGGATCACGAACCGGCCCACGCAGTTTCCTCAACAGGGCCTTTGCCCGCCCAGAATGCCCACTGGCTTCCTCCTGGGTCCCCCCGCTGCCCAGATCATCCAGTTCGGGCATGTCCCCATACTCCTCCTCCAGTTTTTCGGGATCCTCTCCCGCTTCAAGCCGCCCCACCATCTCTTCCATCACATCGGGCATCTGCTCCCCGGTGATCTCGGACATCCGCCGCATCAGCTGGCCCATTTGCCTCGGATCAGGATTCTCTTCATCCATTCCAGACATTTCCCGTTCCAGTTCGGCCATGGCGGCTTCCATTCTCGGGTCATCCGGATCGCCGGCACCCATCTCGCTTGGTTCACGAGCCTTTCCGATGACCGCAAATCCGGAGACACGTTTCTGGAGCGTGTATTGCGCCCCATCAGGACACTTCGGGATAACCCCGGGTTCAATGACTCCACGGGCAAAGAATGTATAGATGGTATTTCTCTCAGGACTGTAGAATTCGTAAAACGGCATGCTCGTTAAGATGAATCAGATCGTTACAAATCGGTTTTGCTCACGGTCCTTCCGGACCTTGTCGGGCTCATGAATTCGTCCATTCATGGCGATATAGACCCCATCCGGCATCGTTTGGACCGCAGCCAACGCAAATCCGATGTTGAAAATGGCATCATTGTCCCGGAATCGTGCGGGCAACAGTGCTCCAGTCAGAACAATCGTCTTGCCGGGAATGCCTGTCAGGGCCTTGCCTGTCTCGGTCATGGTGTCAGTGCCATGGGTGACGAGGATTTTGCTCTCTTTCGCTCCCTCAATCGCCCGCCTGATCACCAACCTGTCCGAGTCATCCAAATCCAGACTGTCTTTGCGCATGATCGATTTTATCGTGTAGGGAATCGCCACGTGTCCGTGCATGAGCAATTCCTCAACTTCCGATTCGCCGACCGCATAACTGCTCTTCGCGTCAAAGTAGACTTTATCTATGGTCCCGCCAGTTGTCAGGATCAAGCATGCTTCATTCATGCAGGCCAGTATGGAAAACCTGCTCAATCAGGCAAGCCGTTCCAGCATGTCAATCATCGGCAAAATGTAGGCCAGCACCAGCCCACCAATGGCGAGGGCCAACCCGAAAATTGTCACCGGTTCAAGAAGCCGGATGAGGTGTTGAAAAGTCCATGCACACTGACGGTCAAGCGCATCCGCTAATTTCCGTGAAAAGGTGTCAAGCCGGCCGGCTTCGTTGCCGGTGGCCAGGAGGGCTTCACTTGAAAAGCTGATCAGTGCGAAGGCCGAAAGACATTTGCTGAACCCATCCCCCATCAAAAGTCGTTTCCGAAAGTCCGTCAGTTGATGTTTTTCCCACATGTCCGGGCTCGTCTCCTTTATCATGGAAAGGGCATCCGGCATGGTGACACCACCTTGCAGCAGGGTTCCCAACTGCCTCAGGATTCTCGACTCCCTCCTCATGAAATGCAGCCGTCCAACAAGAGGCACTCTCATCCTGACCCGCTCCTGCAAGTGTGCCCACGCGACCGACTTCCTTCCGGCCTGCCGGCAGATCACCCATCCTGTCGAAAGGATAGCGGTTGCCAATATCAGGCCCCCAAAGAGGACTCCGTAGACCCGGCCAATATACTCGGTAATCCATGGAAGCCGCGCACCTTCCCCCATCGATTCACAGATTTCGCGCATCTGCGGAACCACCCAGAACAGGATGATTCCCATGACCAGGATTCCCGCCAGAAGAACCACTGCCGGATACCAAAGCTGGCCGACCAATTCACGCTTTCTGGCCGCCGCCGCCTGCAAGAACTCACCCACCTCAATCATGGATTCGCCTATCCGGCCCGTTTTTTCACCCGCCTCGAGAAGGCACCATGCCTCAACGGGCAGATGCATGCCAGAATGCCGCATGGACAGGGTGAACCCTTGGCCTTCCTCCACCTGTTTCCGTACTCGCCCGATTCCCTTGCAAACGGGTGAATCCAATCCGGCTCCGGCCGTTTCCAGAATCCTGGCCGTTCCCATTCCCAGTAACAAGCGCTCGCCCGTTCGAATCCACCATGACCACTCCGGCCGATACTTCGGAGACCTGCTCATAAAACAGGTATTCATCCCCCATTCGAAACCGTCAATGGGCGGAAACAGTCAAATTCAGGCTTTTTTTGTTTTCCTCGGAAGTTTTCGCCCGGGGTTCATTTTCGGACACAGGGAACAAGCTTTCTCAGATCCATCGCATTTCGTCCGGGCCGTGCACTGTGCCCGACCGTAGTAGATGATCTGCAAATGAAGGGCATTCCACTCGTCCTTTGGGAAGAGCCTTTTGAGGTCCTTTTCCGTTTGGGCAACCGACTTCCCGTTGCTCAATCCCCATCGCTGGGCAAGCCGGTGGATATGCGTGTCCACCGGGAATGACGGTTCGCCAAATGCCTGCGCCATGACCACTTGGGCGGTCTTGTGTCCAACGCCCGGGAGCGCTTCCAACTCCTCCAGGGAGCAAGGAACATCCCCGCCGTGCTTTTCCAGCAGGATTTCGGACAAGCGGAAAATGGCTTTGGCTTTTTGCGGTCCCAATCCGCATGGACGAACCACCTCCAGGATCTCATCAACCGAAAGCTTGGCCATGTCGCGAGGGTTATCCGCCTGAGAGAACAGGATCGGCGTCACCTGGTTCACTCGCTCATCCGTGCACTGGGCACTCAGCAAAACGGCAATCAACAGGGTATAAGCGTCCCTGTGATCCAAGGGGATGGGCGGATCCGGGAATAGTCTTTTCAGCTCTCGTCCAATGCACTCCACCCGTTCCTTCTTGCTCAATTTCGGGGAGTCGGGAGCAGGAATATTCACTGTCGCATTTGCTTTCTTCAATTTTCGAGATGAGTTGGACATAATTGCTTTGATTTCGCCGAATCAATATCCACAACGTTTTGAGCATTATGGCAAAAGGTCAACCGAACCCACTTCCCTACAACCCGGAATCGCTTCCACGGGAAACACTTCGCCACTATATTTCCGCTACGGATTCAGATATTCAATCCATGCTGGAGTCCGTCGGGGCAAAATCACTGGACGACCTCTATTCCCATATTCCGGAAAATTGCCGGTTCAACGATGTGCCGGATCTCCCGGAAGAGGTAGCCTATGAGGATTTGCCCGAACGCCTTCAAGCGCTGGCCTCAGAGAATGTCGTCCGGGAGTCCTACATCGGAGACGGGCTGCCTGACTACTCGGTGATGCCTGTGGTCGGCCCGGTCTGCGCTATCCGCAACTTGACCACGGCTTACACGCCCTACCAACCGGAACGCTCCCAGGGCACCCTCATGACCCACTGGATCTACCAGTGCCTGATGAGCCAGTTGACCGGATTTGAAGCGATCAACAGTTCCCTGTATGAACGCTCAACCGCCATTTTTGAGGCTATTTGCGCCTGCATCCGCCTCAACCGCAAAGGGGAAACGGTACTGGTTTCCTCTGTAATCTATCCGGGCGATCGTGAAGTCATTGAAACATTGCTCCCCGGCACCGGGATCGAAGTCGAATGGATTCCGATGGATCCTGAGACCGGACAAACGGATGTGAAGGCTGCCAAGGATGCGCTGGAACGGATGGGCGCGACCGCCGCCGGATTGATTTTCCCACACATCAACTGCCTTGGCATACTGGAGGATGTCGACGCCCTCGCTGACCTGACCACGAATACAAAGGCCAACAGCGTGGCCATCATTGATCCCATGCTGCTTGGTACAGGGGGATTGAAACCACCCACCGAATTCGGGGAAAACGGGGTGGACATGATCGTGGGCGATGCCCATCACATGGCCCTCGGACCAAACTTCGGGGGCCCCGGGCTGGGGCTTTTCGGCGTACGATACAATGAGAACAGCAAGGCGACCATTCGCCAGACCCCCGGACGCTATGTGGGCAAGGGCAAGGACATCCATGGACGGGAATGTCTGGTCATGGTTCTCAGCACGCGTGAGCAACATATCCGCAAGGACAAGGCGACTTCGAATATTTGCTCCAATCAAGCATACATCGCCACCATAGCGGGAGCCGCCATCCTCGCCCGTGGGGAATCCGGCATGAAAGCGGCCTTCAAGCTGGGACGTGACCAAGCCACGGAAGCATGCCGGCGGCTCTGCTCGATTGAAGGCATAAAACTAGCCTTTCCCGAAGCGGCTTTTGCCAACGAGATTTTGTTGGAGGTCAATGAATCTGTGCCCGAATTGATTCAGAAGGCGCGCACCGCTGATTTGCACCTCGGAGTGGATGCCTCCGACCGCGTGGAAGGTAATCGCTCCCTTCTAAAGCTGTCTTTCAGTGACAGGGAGATGAATCTCGATAAGCTCGTCTCATTCTTCGAGGAGGCAATGGGGAGTCAAGAGGGGGAAACAACTGCCCTCCCCGCACTGCCGAGCACCAGCCTCAGGGCAGAAGAACTAGGCCTGCCTGAGTATTCCCCGGAAGAAATCATCGCTTACTATCAGAAACTGGGTGATCTGAATGTGAGTCCGGATGACGCCTGCTATCCGCTGGGTTCCTGCACGATGAAATATAATCCATTCATCAATGACTGGGCCGCCAGCTTGCCGGGATTCACAAATATTCATCCGCAAGCACCCATAGAGGATGCCCAGGGCAGTCTGCACCTGCTTTTCGAAATCCAGGAATGGTTCAAGAAAATCACCGGACTGGCCGGAATCACCACCCAGCCGGTTGCGGGCGCGCAAGGCGAATTGGTCGGAATCAAGCTTTTCCAGGCCTACCATGAGGACCGGGGGGAACGCGACCGGGATGTCATTCTCATCCCCGCATCGGCCCACGGAACGAATTTTGCCACCGCCATCATGGCCGGTTATTACAGTAAAAAGGTGGATGGGCTACAAAGCGGGATTGTCCTGCTGGATGGCGACAGTGATGGCTCCATTGATATGGACGATCTCAGGGAAAAGGTCGCTCTCTACGGGAACCGGATTGCCGGGATCATGGTCACCAATCCTAATACCAGTGGGGTCTTTGAAGCCAACTGGAAGGAAATGGCGGATCTCATACACAGCGTCGGGGGCCTTGTTTACATGGATGGGGCCAATATGAACGCCATTGCCGGATGGTGTGACCTCGGTGCCATGGGAGTCGATGCCGTGCACAATAATTTACACAAGACTTGGACTATTCCACACGGTGGAGGGGGTCCCGGGGATGCAATCGTGGGGGTCAGCGAGCGTTTGCTTCCCTACCTTCCGGGTCATCAGATCGAAAAGCAGGATGGACTGTTCATTCCCGTCAAAGCGCAAAAGAGCATTGGCAGCTTCCACCGCCATTGGGGGAACTTCGCCCACAAGATCCGGGCCTACACCTATTTGCTCCGGCTGGGCAAGGCAGGCGTCCCGCGCATGACGGGCATGGCGGTCCTGAGTGCCCGCTATTGCTTTGAAAAACTGGGGAAAACATATCCGACTCTTCCTGCCGGCGCAGCCGATACCCCCAGAATGCACGAGTTTATCCTGACCTTGAAGGAGGAGGATTTCCAGCGAATCGAGGAATCCGGGACACCCCGTGCCTTGGCCATCACCCGTGTGGGCAAGCTGTTCCTGGACTTTGGATTCCATGCTCCAACGGTGGCATGGCCGGAAACTTTCGGACTCATGATTGAGCCCACCGAAAGCTATTCAAAGGCGGAGCTTGACCGGTTCTGCGAGGCCGTTCTGGCGATTTATCAGATGATTAACGAACATCCGGACGTCCTGGCCAAAGTGCCTCTGTTCACGCCAGTCGATCGCGTTGACGAAGTGGATGCCAACCGGCACCTGAATCTGAGTGAGCGCATAACGGCCTTACCGGAAATTCTCGAGAACAGGCTCAGCCCGGCAGATATTGCCAGGTTGCCGATCAATGAGGTCTACGAGAAAATCGTCGCGGCTTGCCAGTAGAGCGGCTTACGCCCAGTTGCATCACGGCCTTCAATCCCGGCAAAAAGAAACCCCGACCACAACGGGTCGGGGTTGAAAAAGTTAGCTTGATTGAGCTCCGTGAATTAGCCTTGGCCGTGATCACTGGCAGTCTCAGCCTGCTCGGGCAGATCGATGAATTCCGGAGGTCCGGGAGGAGGTCCTTCAGCATCGTCGCCAGCATCCTCGTCGATGGCGTTCATTTCCTTGGCCCGGTCACTCATGCGATTGATGGCAGAATCCGGCAGACCAGCGATAACAGCACCACCAGCGGTCAGGCTGAATACGTTGTTGTTGTCATCAAAAGTACCACGGATGGTGATCTCTTCCCCTGCACCAACGCTGGTGGTCTCTCCTGGATTGACAATGGAGGCGGTCACATTGCTGGTGTCCAAGCTCGGAGAACCCGTGAAGGAAACATTTCCGTCGAGGTTGCGAACCTGAAGAGTCCATCCCTGGCCGGTCTGGTTCATGATCACGCCGTAAACACCATTGGAGATGTCAGCCGTACCCGCCTTGTTGGCGATGGAAACGGAACAACCGCTGATGGTGTCACCGAGCAACTCACCCTTGATGAGGTTCAGAACGGCTACATCAGAACCGAGGCTGGAAACCGCAACTTCAGAGTTGGGATAAATGGTAACGAGAGCCCCATCGCAAATGCTGACAACCAGTGTGGCACCATTGCTCTTGACGACATCGCCCTGCTTGAGGGAGTCCCCTGAGCTGATTCCACTGGTGGAGCCACCCCTTACAACGAGGCCTCCATCCGGATCTTCAGCGACAACTTGCGCATTGGAAGCGGCCGAAAGGGCCGGAACCAACAGGGCGGTAATTAATGACAAAACGACAGATAATTTGAGTGATTTCATGACTGGGAAGAGATTTTTAACTTTCTTGTCCACTTTTGGAATTACAGAAGTTAAGTAGCGTTACCAATCTTGACAAGCATTAACCTGCGGAAGATGCCTCTTATATGACAGCGGGAAAACCAGTACGCGTACAAAAGGCCATTGCAGACAGGGGTTTGGCATCCCGTCGGGAGGCTGAAAAATGGATTGAGGAGGGCCGTGTAGCCGTAAATGGCTCCATTGTCGAACTCGGTGCGAAGTGCCTGCCCGGGCAGGATACAATAGAGGTGGACGGCCGGGTCATCACCCGCCGCGAGCCCCCGAAAGTGGTGATCGCCATGAATAAACCGAAAGGATTTGTCTGCACAAATGAAGATCCGCACGCGAAAAAGACGGTTTTTGACCTGCTTCCCCCGGAATTGGCCAGGATGCGGCTTTTCTGCGTTGGCCGGCTGGACAAGGACAGCGAAGGGCTCCTCTTGCTGACGAATGACGGTAGCCTGCAGCAACAACTGGCCCATCCTTCCTATAATGTGCTGAAAAAGTATCAGGTGGATACCAACAAGGCCGTTCGGGAGGAAGATGTCCCAAAGCTGCTGAAAGGGATCAAATGGGAAGGCGAGCGCTTGTCGGTGGAGAAAGTCACCCCGCGGGGGGCGCGTGCGGGGGAAAGCTGGAAGCAGCTGGAAGTGACCCTGCACCACGGGAAAAAGCGTGAAATACGGAGATTATTTTACGCTTTTGGCTACGATGTTAAGAAACTGCGCCGTACCCAGATCGGTCAATTACGATTGAAGGGCATTCCACGTGGCCACATCCGCACACTTGGGAAACGGGACATTCGCCTCCTCTTCGAAGCGGCTGACGCCTAAATCGCCTTAAATATGGCCTTCCGGACAATTATTCGGTTGAGCCAACAACGGCGGCTTGCCATCGTGGTTCAACCTGAACATGAAAATAGATATGAAACGCTTGCCGCAGATCCTCTTCATTCTCATGCCGTTATGTGTATCCTGGGGACAGGGTGTCACACTGGATCTCCACATCAGCCCGGATATCCATTCCAAAAAGGTTGAAACGGTGCAGGCCAATGATCCACGCGTTAGCCAGCCGGCCCCCGTAATGGACGAGGCAAAAGCCATCCTTGGATGGCAGTACGCCGATTTCACGGGAAGCCTGGAAGGCTATGTACCGGATGCCAAAATTGGAAAGGACCTCCTTCCAGTTGACGATACCCTGATCCGGGCGGAACCATCCAGCGACGGATCGGTGCTCGGCGTTTACAAGTTCGGGGACCCGATTGAAGTCATGGACACTGGTTTGTGGTGGAAAGTCCGCGTGGAAACGACTTTTCCCGTCTATTTCGTCGTAGAGACTCCAGCCGCCGTGGCGCCGTTGGCAAGTGAGCCTGAGCTGGCCCTGTTCGATGAATCCATGGCTCAAATCGAGGAAACAGCGGTAGTGGAGATCTCTTCAGAGTCAAGTGGCCCAAATAGGCCGACGCTGTCCCGATCAAGCAGCCCGCCCCGGGCAGGTGTGGTCGGCCAAAGCTATGCGGGTGTATTCCGGCAGGCCAAGAAGCGATTTGGCTTATTGAAACCCAGGGGGGATTATTATCTGGAAGGATCGGACGGGAAGCGCATGGCGTGGATTGAATTGGATTCGGCCGTCATTTCCGGCTCGGTCAGGCAGTTCATCGATCAGCCGGTGGTCATCCACGGGGAGCGGGTTCTTTCTGAAAATTCCAGCCACTGGATCATCCAGGCCCACAACATCCGGCCAAATTAAATTTCAAGTCATGAAACTACTAGATGGAAAAAAGCTCTCCCAAGAGATATTGGGAGAAATTAAGGCAAAACTGGAAAGCGCTGATGGGCCCAAACCCTGCGTTACGTTTATCCGGGTCGGTGAAGATCCGGCATCGGTGTACTATGTGAATTCCAAGCAGAAGAAGGCTGCCATGGTCGGGATTGAAAGCCGGCTGAAGACTTTTCCGGAATCTATCACGCAAAAGGAGTTGCTGGAGGAGATCGAGGCCTTGAACAAAGACGACTCAGTCCATGGCATCCTGGTTCAGGCCCCGCTGCCGGATCATATGGATGAGCGGACCGTCTTCAACACGGTCGCCGCGGAAAAAGACGTTGACGGGTTTTCCACCGTCAACCTCGGCCGGCTCGTACAGGAAGATCCCGATGCGTTTGTCGCCTGCACACCGGCCGGTATCGGGGAAATGGTCAAGCGGTACAACATCGACACGGTCGGCAAGCACATCGTGGTTCTAGGCCGGTCGCTGATTGTCGGGAAACCGGCGGCCCTGCTGTTCATGCGCAAGGCCCCGTTCGCCAACGCCACCGTCACTGTTTGCCACTCCCGCACCAGCAATCTTGCTGAAATCACCCGCCAGGCGGACATTCTGATCGCCGCTATTGGTCGGGCGGAGTTTGTCACGGAAGACATGGTCAAGCCGGGAGCAATCGTCATTGATGTGGGGATTAACCGGGTTGAAGATCCGGAAAGCAAGAAGGGTTACCGGATTACCGGGGATGTTGATTTCAAGGCAGTATCCGAAAAATGTGAAGCTATCTCGCCCGTTCCGGGTGGGGTTGGCCTGATGACGGTCGCCCTGCTGATGCACAACACCGTGAAAGCTTGGGAATTAAACCAAAAGAGAAAGTAGCAGAAATAGATGCCCCATCCAAAAATTCTCGTTGTTGACGATCAGCTACTGAGCACTCGGCTACTTGAGCGCCGCTTGGTCCGGAGCGAAATGAGGGTTCTGAGCGCTACCAATGGCACGGAGGGACTCCGGTTGGCACGGGAAGAGCATCCTGACGTTATCCTGCTGGACATCGTCATGCCGGGAATGGACGGTATCGAGGTCTGCCGGGAGCTTAAACAGGATGAGAGCACCCGGGATATTCCAGTCATTTTCATCACGGCCAGGACCGGAACAGAGGACAAGCTGGAGGGCTTCGGGGTCGGGGCCGCGGACTTCCTCGTCAAGCCGCTGAATCTGGAAGAAGCGCATGCGCGGGTACAGACCCAGTTGAGGATCATCCACGAGCACCGGGAAAACCTTCGCCTGACACGCGAGCTGGAGCAATCCCGCCGGCAATCCTCCATTATGCACCTGACCGAGGGCATCGCGCACAACTTGAACAACCTGTTGGGCGTGATGGTCGGGTATCTGGCCTTGCTCAAACGCAATGCGGAGAATCCCGACAAGGTCCTTGGCAACATCGATCGCATGGATTCGGCCATCAAGCGGATGACCCGGATTGTCCAACAATTGACCGTCATTGGCCAGTTCAAGTCGTTGAAGAAGGATACGATCTTGTTGAAGCGAATCATCATGGGCGCGACCGCCCGCTTTCACCGGACCACTGGAACGGATTGCCCGGTGGAACAGGAAATTCAAGTCGCGGAAGATTTTGCATTCGCGACAAATCGCGAACTGCTGGAGGTATGCTTGGAACGCCTCTTGGCCAATGCCTACGAAAGCTACGATCAAGAAGGATCGGAAGAAACCAAAAGGGCGGTTAAGCTTTCAATCCGGCTTCATGACGAATCGACCTTGGAGTTGTCCGTTCTCGACCGTGGAAAGGGAATAGACGCCGACATCAAGGACAGCATATTTGAGCCTTTTGTTACCTCCTCTTCCGTCATTGGACGCGGGATGGGGCTGACCATTGCCCGGCACAGTGTCAAATGCCTGGGTGGATCCATTGACGTGAACGACCGGGAGGGCGGCGGCACCACCGCCACAATTCTGCTCCCCATTTCAGGCGAACATCAACCAGAATCAGAATGAGCAACCGTTTGGCTTTTATCGGAGCGGGACGCATGGCCGGCGCCATGGTCCGCGGAATTTTGAAAAAGGGTGTTTGTGAATCACGACATGTGATTTGCACGAGCGCACCTGATGGCACGGCGGAGAAGCTTTCCCAGGAAACAGGTATCCGTGTCACCTATGAATGGACGGAACTTCTTGAGGATGCCACCTGGATCATCCTGGCCTGCAAGCCACAGCAGTTGAAAGAGCTTCCGAGCGAACTGGCGGAGCTGTCCTCAGGAAAACGGATTCTTTCCATTCTTGCCGGGACAACCCTCCAGCGCTTGGCCAATGTGTTCCCACAAGCGGACAACATCGTCCGTTGCATGCCCAATACCCCGGGGATGATAGGACAAGGCATAACGGCATTCTGCTCCCTGAATGCCATGCACGATGAGGACGAGGCAAACGTGCGTGGCATGCTGGGAGCCTTGGGAGAGGTTGTCAGCCTGCCCGAAGAAGCTCTGGACGCCGTCACAGGAGTGAGCGGCAGCGGTCCGGCGTACGTTTTTGAATTCGTGGCGGCCTTGCGTGATGGCGGCGTGGCGGCCGGACTGGATGAAGAGACGGCCTACAAACTTGCCCTGAAAACCGTCAAGGGCTCAGCTGCATTGTTGGAAGCCGTGCCTGAAACTCCCGAAACTCACCGCGACTGGGTATCCTCACCGGGAGGAACAACCCTGGCCGGACTTGGGGTCATGGAAGAAAAGGCCTTCAGGGCTATCATCAAGGCTACCGTCAAGGCGGCAACGGATCGATCAAGGGAATTATCCGGATCCTGAGTCGCCCTCAACCGGCTTCCCCCATCCTCCACCGCCGGGCGTTTCAATTCTGATCGCCTCTCCTGCCTGCAATTCCACTTGGGCAATTCCCTTCAAGGGCTCAAGCGTCCGGTCGCGTCGCAGCAGCCATTGGCACCCCGGCTTTCCATCCAGTCCGCCGGAGGCCCCACGCGCCCCTTTTCCGCGGTTTTGAGTCAACAAGGAGACAGTCACCGGCTCGAGGAATTCCACTTCCCTGACAAGGCCATCCCCGCCAACTTGCGACCCCGCTCCACCGGAATTTTTTCGTAGTGAAAATTCACGACACTTAACAGGGAAACGCTGCTCAAGGATTTCGGGATCCGTTATCGCCGTATTCGTCATATGGACGTGTACACCGGAGGCACCATTAAAGAATTTCCCCGCACCGGACCCACCGCCAATTGTTTCGTAGTAACCAAACCGCTCGTTTCCGAAGAGAAAGTTGTTCATGGTCCCCTGGCCGGCCGCCATGAGTCCGAAGGCGCGTATCAGGGCGTCCACTACGCGTTGACTGGTCTCCACATTGCCGCCAACCACGGCCGGGCACAGGTACGGATCATCGGAAAATCTGGGATTGAGAAAACAATCCGGGAGCCGGATCTGCACATTTTCGAGAAGGCCTTCATTCAACGGCATGGGCTTGTCGACCAGTAACCGAAGAACATACAAGACAGCGCTTTGCACGATGGCAGGCGTGGCATTCAAGTTTCTTTCATGGACGGGGGATGTTCCGGTAAAATCAACGATCAGCCCCCCATTGCTTCCGGAAACAGTCACCTTGATAGCATGTCCGTCATCCAGATTCTCCTGTGCATGCCCTCCGGGTATTCGGTGAGAATTCAAGACCATCGACAGCGAGTCCGCTGCCTCCTGATAGAAATCATGAAAATAATTCCGGACAGTTTTGCTCCCGTATTCATCCATCAGCCCGTTGAATAAATGCACGCCTCGCTGAAGGGAGGCCAACTGGGCTTCCAGGTCAATGCGGTTTTCATGGACCGTCCGGGTTGGGAATGGGGCTGTGGTCAAGGCAAGCTCAATTTCCTGAAAACAATCCGTACCATTCCGGATTATATGCCTTGGTTCAAAAACGACCCCTTCCTCGGCCAGAGAAGCCGCATCAGCGGGCATGGAACCGGGAGTCTTGCCGCCCCACTCCGCATGGTGAGCCCGGTTGGCCAGATAGCCGGCCAACTGTCCACTCTTGTCAAACAAACCCCGAATCAACGTGACATCAGGCAAATGGGAACCCCCGTATCGGGGATGATTGGTCATGATGACATCATCCGGCCCGATCGGCAAGCGCTTGGCACACTCGCGGACACACAACCCCATGGCACCCAGATGGACAGGAATATGAGGAGCATTGACCAAAAGGTGTCCGCTTGAATCGAGAAGCGCACAGGAGAAATCCAAGCGTTCCCGGATGTTGGTCGAAAGGGCCGTACGCTGGAGTTGATCTCCCATTTCCTCCACCAATCCCTCAAGCCGGTTCATGACCAGAGTCTTCTGGACCTTTCCGAGAATGTTTCCGGAATCAGTCCCCACATTTCCGGAACGGACGACCTCAATGCCCCCGCTGCTACCGCGGATGGCCGCCCAACCCTTTTCAACGAAGAACGTGCCAAAGGGATCCCTGATAACATGCGGACCGGGCACGGGATCATCATTGAAGGATTCAAGCGCCACCGCTTCAGCCTCTTCCCTCAGGTGAACCCGCAACTTAACGATCTCGAGTGTCGGGGATCCGGGAAAGTATCCAAAAGTCGCTACAAATTTCTCCTTAAACCCGTTCAGCAGGCTTTTTCCATGGCCCCACTCCACGGGCATTCCGGATTCCTGCCCGGCCATCCGCACGTAGACCGAACAAAGGGGTTCACCTATTCGGGAAGGGTCAACCCCGTCAGCTGAAAGATCCTCGCGGGCCAATTCGGCAAGCTCCCCGAAGACTTCCTCCAGTTTGCCTGAGTCCTCAATATCCCGGCTGAAGTACTGCACCTCCCTGACTGATTCCCTTGGAGCATAATGGATTCCCTTGGCACTCAAAATCCCGGCATCCGACGGGAAAACAATCCGTTTGATTCCCAATTGACTGGCGACCCGGCAAGCATGCAACCCGCCCGCCCCGCCAAAGGCGACAAGCCCGTAGCCGGACGGATCCTCCCCATCCCTGAGGGTTACTTGCCGAATGGCATGGGTCATGCGTTCAGTGGCGATTGTAAGAAATCCTTCCGCAAGGGCGCGCCAGTCGCTTTCCCCGGATTGCTTCATAACTTCATCAAGGCGGTTCCGGGCATCCTGCAACCGGATTGGGATGGAAAAGCCCTCGGGGTCGATGCGGCCAAGCAGAAGATGGACATCCGTCAAACACAGGGGTCCACCCGCGCCGTAGGATGCTGGGCCGGGATTGGCTCCGGCACTTTCGGGTCCGACGAAGAGGCGTCCCTCACGGTATCCACATACGGAACCACCGCCCGCGGCAACTGTTTCAATGGGCATCGCAGGCGTCAGGATTTTGGCATTTCCCACTTGCAATTGCTGACGCAACTCAAGCCGGTCTTTCCATCGGGATACATCGGTGGAGGTGCCTCCCATATCCAATCCGATGATTTTATTCATGCCGGCCCGGCGCCCGGCCTCAACAGCCCCCAGCAGGCCGCCCGCGGGGCCACTGACAAGGCTGTCCACGGCATGAAACCGTTCACGGGAAACCAATCCACCTGCACTGGTCATAATCCAAAGCGGATTTCCGTGAATACCGGATTGCACTTGGTCCAGATAAGCATCCATGACCGGACTGAGGGTGGCGTTGACCAAGGTGGTATCCGCCCTGTCCAAATACTTGATCAGGGGACGAATTTGTGATGAGGCGCTAATGACAGAAAACCCGACCGACTGGAGAATCCCGACTGCCCGTTTCTCATGGCGGCTGCTGGCCCAGCTGTTGAGAAAGCAAACGGCGGCCACCGCACATCCCTGTTTGATTGCCTGCCGACCGCATTCGGCCAACTGATCCTCATCCAAGGGTTGCGTCTCCTGCCCACCGGCATCGATTCTTCCGCTGATCCCAAACACATTTTTATAAAGCGGGGCATCCCGACGGATCTCCCGGGCAAACAAGTCAGGGCGCTTTTGATCACGTATGACCAGCAGATCTTCAAATCCCTTTGTCAGGAACATGGCAACCGGCGCACCCTTGTGCTCCAGCAAGGCATTGGTTCCCTTGGTTGTGCCCAACCGGAAGTCCAGAGGCTGCCCTGAGTCAGCCAATTCCGGAACGAGCATGCGCATGGCCAGCACCGGGGCCTCCAAACCGCTTTCAATTTCGATAATGTCTCCCCTGTCACAGTTCACCACTGGGCGATCCAAATGCAAGCAGTCGGGCAACGCTTCCTTGATGAGGCCCACCACCTGTCCGTTAACCCGGACGTTGTTGCCCGCCAGCCATCCAACCTGCAAGGATGGCAACGGCGTCATGACGATAGTGGAACCCTTGATCTTCCGTATGGAGCATCTAAGGCAACCCGAGGAAAGCACCTTTCCCCGACGAACGACTCCTTTGGGACCCTCCGCCAGACAATCCGTGAAGGTTCCTCCAGTATCCGCACTGAGGCGCCATCCACTCATGATCGGCCGAGTGAGAAGACCCGGGTTGCGTCGTCGTGGAGTTGCTTGGAATGCGCCTCTGCCCGCGGATCCAAGGACGACAAGAATTCATGAAAGTCACCTGAGTGGTCAAAGTGCCGGATATGTGCCAACTCATGGAGCAGAACGTGATCCTGCAATTTCGGAGCAATCAGGATCAATCGCCAGTTCAAGGATATCCCCCCTGTTTCGCTACACGATCCCCACCGGCTTTTCTGGTCCCGGATGGTCACTCCATGTGATTTGATACCAGTCTTTTCCGACCAGAAGCGAACCCGCAAGGGAAGCCGCTCCCGGGCAATACGCTTCAGAATGTCGATCAACTGGTCCTCGGGAGGCAAGGCCGCATTCAAGGCAAGGTTAACCTTGTATTCATCATCGTCCACCACGTACCCGTAGGCTCCCTGCTGAAAGCACATGTCGAGTTTGTACCACCTGCCGGACAGCGCCACGCGGGGATGCTTGATCAGGTACTGCTGGAGATGCTCTGCGCGCGGCTGCCGGTCCAGTGCCTGGCAGATCCAGTCACCGTGCTCCTGGATAAATCGCAACCCGCTCCCTTCCGAGGAACGAATGGGAAGTTTAAGGGTCACGTATTGCGGGCTGTCAAACTGCAGATACATTCGCTTGACCCGGCGCGACCTCTCCAACTTGTAGGGCACCATTCGGGGACCATCCACCGACTGGACGCAAGCGAGCTTGTATCCGTTATCCGTCTGCTTCGATTTCACTGACCAATGTGGAAGCGTATTTTCTTAATGCGGATTCGCCATCGATCCCTGCTTTATCACAGGCGGTGGCAATTTGATAAAGGATCTGACCAACCTCCTGCTCGGTCAGTCCCTCAGCAATGGCTTCGATTTCTTCGGTATCCGGCAGACTATCATGAGCATATCCATTTTTGCGGATTTGCTTGGCCACATCGGCCGCATACATGATTGCAGGAAGGGACGGGGGTAAATGCTTGAACTTCCCGTTGGATTGCGGACCGTTCTTTTTCTCCGCCGCCTTGATCGCCTCCCATTGTTTCAGGACGGCATCGGAATCCTGCAGATCCACATCCCCGAACACATGGGGATGTCGCCGGACCAGCTTGTCGTTGATGCCTTTCGCCACGTCATCAAAGGTGAAGTCGCCCCGCTCATCCGCCAGCTGGGCATGAAAAACCACCTGCAGCAGGACGTCGCCCAACTCCTCGCACATGTGTTCCATGTCGTTGCGGTCGATCGTGTCGAGGAGTTCGCAGGTCTCGTCGATCAGCGGTTCACACAGGGTTTGGTGGGTTTGCTCCCTGTCCCACGGGCATCCATCGGGGGCCCGCAACCGGGCCATGGTTTCTCTTAAATCGTCAATCGCGCTCACAATGCCACGATCTCAGCAGTTTCGCGTCAGGGATCAACGCGAATTTTCAGCACAGGCCATGACTATTCCACCCATGGTTTGCTTTCCCCGACCAGCGAGCTCTTTTCATCCCAGCCGATCGACCGGTCGAAAATGGTTCCGAAGCGCTCATAGTCATTGTAGGGAACCGCCTCCGCTTTCCAGTTTGCCAAGTGGCCATCGTAAGCTTTGCGCATTTGCTCCATCGCCTGCTGGTACTCCGGATTAAGGGCCTGGTTGGTCAACTCGAGGGAATCCTTTTCCAGATGGTAAAGTTCCTCGGTGACTTCAAATCCCTCATCCGCAAACCCCCAGTGAATGTACTTCAAGTCTTTCGTGACCACCGACAATGCGTGTGTGGGTGCGTGGCCCCAGACATTGATCAGGGCAAGGGATTCATGGATGGCGGCCTCGGGATCATCGTACAGTTCCATCAGGTTTTTTCCATCCATGTTTTCCGGAACGGCCAGTCCGGCCAGGCTGAGCATGGTTGGAGCAAAGTCGATATTTCCAGTCAGCGCTTCCGAGCGAAGCTGTTTTCCCGAATTGGCATTCCGTGGATCGAAAATGATCATGGGGACGCGGGATGATTCCTCGTACGGGAGCACCTTGGACCCGTATCCATGGGATCCACAGAAGAACCCGTTATCCGATGTGTAGATGATCACCGTATTGTCAGCCACGCCCGCCTCTTCAAGGGCGTCCCGGATCATGCCCACAGCAACATCAATGGCGTAAATCTGTTGATGGTAAACCGCCATCACCTTGTCGTACTTGTCCGCATAATTCCAACCGTAAAAGCGGTCGTACTGCCTGTCCTGCTTGCTCTGTTTGGAAAAGTGATCGCCGTTGGCGCGCCCGAAATTCGCTGGCTTCTTGAACTTCTTACCTGCGTAGACATGATCAAACTGCGGATCGGGCGTGGTGGGCCGGTGCGGTGCCTTGAAACTGATGGACAAGCAAAACGGTTTTCCTGCCTGTGCGGATTCACGAATGAAATCACCTGCAAAAGCGCCATAGGACAAGGTGGAATGCGGATACTTGTCTGCGTAGGCCGCCATGGATTTGTTTCGTGCGGTCTTGTAGTTGGTTTGACCGGGGCTGCCACCCCACCTGTCAAAATCCTCTTCCGGCATGCCGACCCGCTTTCCATCGGGCGTTTCCTTCAAATCAAATCCAAACTTTCCGGCAAAGGCCGTCAGGTAGCCAGCCTCGCGCAATAGAACCGGATAGGATTTCTGCCATGTGGAGCGCAGCATGTCACCATGCATGAAGTTGGTCCCGGTCTTGTATTCATACATGCCCGTCATCACGTTCGCCCGGGAGGCCATGCAGATGGCGGTCGTGTCGTAATGATTGTCGAACGTCATTCCGTCCGCGGAAAGGCGGTCCAAGTTCGGGGTCTGGACATCCTCATTCCCATAGCACCCCATCGTGTAGGTGCTCTGGTCGTCCGACATCAGAAAAATGATGTTTGGACGATCATCCGCATGAAGCGCTGTTGAAAAAGCCAATAGAAGGGCGAGAGAGATTAATTTCATAACGGGGAGTAATTTCAATTTTCAAGGAATTCAGGAAATTGCGCGGTGGGATTGGATTACTGAAGATGCTCACGGATGACCTCTGCGACCTGCTTGCCCAAGGCCGTGCTGCCATCCTGAGTATAGTGGACATTGGCGGGCTTCGTCCACCCCTCGTTTGGATGGTGCTTGATGAAAAAGTGCAGGTCATTGATGACCACGTCCGGGAATGCCTGCAGGACGCCAGACGCCACCGCATTGTAATTGGCCGCGTCACCGGCATGACGTCCGGGTTCGCCCTCGGGAACGGGTGTTGTCGTGGCAAAGACCAACTTGGCCTCCGGTGCCAGATACTGAAGATACCTGATCAGGTTCTCCAGGTTTTCGGCATACTCGGCCTTCGAAGAAACCTGCTTTCCGTTTACCTTGTCCAGTTTTCCCTGGTGAATGTATTTTAAATCATGCAAGCCCACGTTGAAGTGAATCACGTCCCATGCAAAGGTCCACGGATCCTCCAATTCGGGGGAGCGCATCGCCTTGTGAAGATCTTCCAACTTCCGAATCGCGGAACCTGAATCGCCGCCATTCAAATGGATGCGATAAACATTGGCTCTCCCTGCCAACTTGTCGCGAACAACCTGGGTATACCCAATGGAAATCGAATCCCCGTAAATCAGCACATTCGGCAAGGATGGATCGTTCTCAACAAAGGAAAAAGCGGGGCGGCCACGGAAATTTTCACGCAACAATTCGTTCCATGCATCCTCGGCTGTACCAGCAGCGTTGAGGAGGGGGGAGATGGCAACACACACAAGGGCACTGACTAGATTCTTCATTTCAATTCTAGGACTGGGTAATTGCATTAAATATTCAATTCAAATCCCGTATGCTGTTCGTTTGATTCTCAAACAATAACAAGGCGTTCGCAATACGTCCGGCAGTGCAGGGCAAACATATCCATTGATTGGTTCGATTGGGCAATTCATAGGCATTCCCAATTTGATAAAATAACGGTACTTGCCACCCGATCCTGAGCGTTTTAGGGGTGGTCCTGCCCGATCAACTATTCCATTACCCATGAGACAATTACTTGCATGCCTGCTCGCAGCAGCCCCGTTGCTGTCCCTCGGTAGCGAAATCTACCCTGCCCTCATCCCAACAGAAAAGCCGGACTATCCTGTCAGTGCATCCGTGGCCCGCTTGTATGATGAGTGGAACCCACACGAGGACCGGGGCAATGAACTGTATTCCAACTTCAAGTACTCCCCGATTGAAGGCCTACCAGCAAGCGTCACTTTCTCACGACGGGACCCGACCAAAATCCTCAAGATCGATGGCCTTTATCACATCTGGTATACTTGCCGCCGAACGGAAAAGCCGCCTGCAGGCCCAAACGGGGCAACCGACACCATCCCATCCGCCGACTGGGACCTGGCAGAGATCTGGCACGCCACCAGCAAGGACGGTTTTACATGGGAAGAACACGGTGCCGCCATCAAACGACCGGCCAAACCGGGATACGGCTGGCGGTCCATTTCCACACCGGACATCCTCGTTTGGAAAGGCAAGTACTACATGTATTATCAGGGATTCAACGAGATCCCCCTCAAGGTAAGTGACCGGGCGGCCGTGACCGCTGCTGTCGCTGATTCCCCTTACGGTCCATGGGAACCAGTCGGCGAGGTGGTGGTGGATTTTGGCGGGCCGGATGACTGGGATGCCAACGCTATTCACGATCCGTATCCGGTTGTTTTTAATGGAAAGATCTACCTCTATTACAAGGGATCACCCGGAAAAGGCGGACGCGATGGCACCATTATCCGTGCTCAAGGTGTGGCCATTGCAGAACATCCGCTTGGACCTTTCAAGAAATCCGAGTTGAATCCGGTCATCAACTCCGGTCACGAGACCTGCGCTTTCCCATGGAAGGACGGCATCGCGGCGATCGTCAGCCTGGATGGCCCCGAGAAGAACACGGTCCAGTTCTCCAAGGACGGAATCAACTGGGAGGTTAAGTCCGTCATTCAAGTGCCACCAATCGCCCCTGGGCCCTACATACCCGATGCATATGCCGACAATGGCGACGGCCGAGGACTGACATGGGGACTGTGCCATGTCATGACCCGCGACCCCGAGTCCAATCAAGTCTACTCGACCCTTATCCGTTTTGATTGCGACCTTTCGCTGGACGTTGATCGCCCATACTTCAAGAGGAACAACTTGCGATTCAACGCCGATACGCACTTTCAACCGGGCATAAAAATGTACAACCGCCTGAAGCAGGTCATAGAAAAGGACAAGCACATCACTGAACGCGAAACCATTTCCGGAGGGCTAAACTAATGAAAACAGCTTTACCACTCGTCATCACACTCATTCCGGCCCTGCTTGCGACGGTCGGGGCCATGGCCGAGGCAAAACCTTTTCCCGGGGTCATTCCTCACGAGAAACCGGACCAGCCTCTCAGTGCCGCCATGCACCGTGTATACGACCAGTGGAATCCCCATGAGGATCGCGGCAACGAACTGTATTCAAATTTCAAATACACGCCTTTAAAGGGGTTCTCCAACGAGCCGAACATCTCCAGGCGGGACCCGACCAAGGTGATCAAGGTGGATGGCGTCTACCATGTGTGGTACACGAGCCGCCGGACGGAGCATGCCCCTGTTGGGCTAAAGAAGGCGACCGACACCATTCCCGCCACTGACTGGGATCTTGCTGACATCTGGCACGCCACCAGCACCGATGGCATCACATGGGAAGAACAGGGATTAGCTGTTCCACGCCCGCCCAAGCCGGAACAGGGATTCCGTTCCATTTGCACACCAGGCGTCCTGGTCTGGAAAAACAAGTACTACCTGTATTTCCAGGCCTACAGCCCGATGGTCGGGGGGCAGGCTTACTGCCCGGTTCGGGTCGCCTATGCGGATTCCCCGTACGGGCCATGGACGCACCACCCGGAGCCGGTTCTCCTTCCCGGACCTGAAGGCTCGTGGAACAACATCAAGATCAACGATCCCTGTCCTGTCGTGCTCGGGGACAAGATCCTCATTTATTACAAAGGTGCTCCAATCGAGCGCGGGCACGAGATGGTCCTGCGTATGCAGGGCGTCTCGATGGCGACCGACCCGTTGGGGCCATTTGAGCCATCCCCACTGAATCCGGTGATCAATTCCGGCCACGAGACCTGCATGTTCCCATGGGAGGACGGGATCGCAGCCTTAGTGGCAATCGATGGTCCGGAAAAGAACACCATTCAATGGTCGCCGGATGGAGAGAATTTCGAGATTAAATCCATCATACAGGTTCCACCCATTGCTCCCGGACCGTTTTGCCCGGATGCCTTCGCCGGCAATGGTGACGGTCGTGGCATCACATGGGGGCTGTGCCACATCAACCCGGACCATGGGAGCAAGAAACCGAGTATTCTGGCCCGCTTCGACTGTGATTTATCCCAAGATGTCGACTGGCAGCTTCTGAAAAAGAACAATCTGCGCTTCAATCTGGAAACCTACTTCCAGAAAGGCGTGGGCCTCAGCCCCAACATGAAGCGATTGATTCTCCGCGAGCAGGAGAAGGTCGACAAGGAAACAATCCTGAATTGAGCAGCTGATTATGAGGGCGACTGGCCTCTCTACTGTCTTGCCAGCCCTACCATATCCATCAAATTGGACGATATGGATAAACTACAGGAAATCATGGCCTGGAAGCGTAAGGAGGTCGCCAGCCGGGTGCGCCCCGTCCGGGACAGCGAACTGTCTCGATACTGTACGGGCGAACACCCACACAGGTTCGAGAAGGCGCTGCGCCGAAAGGAGGGCCTGGCCATTATCTCTGAAATCAAGCGCCGTTCACCCTCTGCAGGAGCGATCGCTGAGGAACGCGATTCCACTGAGCAGGCCCGCCTGTATTACAATGCCGGGACGGACGCCATTTCCGTCCTGACCGATGAAAAGTATTTCGGTGGAACCATCCAGGACCTGTGGAATGTCAATGACCTGCTCGGAAACCGAAACGACGCTCCCCCCACCCTCCGAAAAGATTTCTTTGTCGACCGCCTTCAAGTTCTGGAAGCGGCAGAGGCAGGAGCCAGCTGCATCCTGATCATTGTCCGGGCTCTTTCCGACGAGGAAATGGACACCCTGTTTGAAGCCGCCAACCTGGCCGGACTGGATGCCATCTTCGAAGTGCACGAGGAAATGGAGGTCGATCGAGCCCTAAACTGCGGAGCGCGAATCGTCGGGGTGAACAACCGGGACCTGACGCGTTTTGTCACGGATCTGGCCATTTCGGAAAAAATCATTCCACGATTACCGGAAAGCTGTATTGCCATTTCCGAGAGCGGAATCCACTCCATCAAGGATGCCGAGCGAGCCTTCAGTTGTGGTGCCAACGCAGTTCTCGTTGGGGAAGCCCTGATGAAAATGAAGAATCCCGAACCGTTCATCAAGGAACTTCATCAATTCTAACAGGACAAGGGATTTCTCCCATGCCATTATCCCCTTCCCAGACCCGCGAACTTCTTGAGTCCCTTGGACATCGCCCAAGAAAGCCTCTCGGACAAAATTTCCTGATTGATGGAAACATTGTTCGAAAGTCTCTCCAGTTAGCGGGCCTGGCTGAAGGTGACCACGTTGTGGAGGTCGGCCCGGGGCTGGGCACGCTGTCCCAAGCGATGCTCGACATGGGCTGCGTCGTGCATGCAGTCGAACTGGATCCGCGATTGGCACAGCATTTGCGGGAAACGCATGTATCCAGTCATCCTCAGGCATTTCATCTAGTCGAAGGGGATGCCGTAAAACATCCACGTGCAGATATTCCTGCTACAGCTTTGGACTTCAAGGTGGTGGCCAACTTGCCCTATGCCATCACCACGCCCTGGATGGAGGCCCTGCTCAAGGATCCCCTTCCTTCAGACATGGTCTTGATGATGCAAAAGGAGGCAGCAGACAGAATCACTGCGCAGCCTGGAAGCAAGGCATACGGGGCCATCTCCATATTCATCGGGGCGGCTTACGAAAGGGCTGGGGTTCACCATGTATCAAGATCCTGCTTTTATCCGGTCCCGGGTGTGGATTCCATGTTGCTGCATCTGCGCCTGAAGGAAAATCCCGTCCTTTTGAGAGAGGAAACACGCGATTTGATCCGTAAAATCTTCACCCAGCGCAGGAAGCAGATTGGCAGCCTTCTTCAGAAAGTTCCCGACACGCATGCATGGCTCGATCAGCTCCCGGATTTCGGATGCTCCCGCACCACCCGCCCGGAGGCAATCCCGCTGGAGGCATGGCTGGCCTTGGATGAATTGCTCCGGCTCTAGTCAGCCAGTTGTGGAAAATGTCCACAAAGGCTGCCCCCCCAGTTGAGAATAGGGCCAACAAAAATCTCGACCTGCGATTTGTCATAATACAGTCTGGAGTCAATAATCCAGTCATCTGGATATAACTCTCTTTCTGTTTCCCTTATATAACCTTTCAATAAAGAGCGATGCGAGTAGCATTCAGCATTCTTCTTTCCATTGGCTTGTCCATTACCCATGCGCAGGCGGATGCGGAAGTTACCTCAGTTTCTGGCGGAAAAGTTCATGTCGAATTGCCGGCGTCGACTAGTTCTGATCAACTGCAGCAGCTTGAATGGTCGACCAACCTTGTCGCATGGGAACCGGTCGCCCGGGATTATCGGCAGGAATGGGAAAATACCTATCCGCATCAAGTCGATATCTCAGGAGACTCCCAAACCCAGGTTTTCAGCCGGACAATCGATGGTCAAACCCGTTATTTCCGGGTCGTCAAACACCCGGAGACAACCCTGACCAATCGCCAGGCAGTCTCCCGTTTCCTGCAGCAGGCAACATTCGGTCCAACGACTGGATTGATAGAATCCTTTCCGGGTATCGATGTTGCCGAGGGATTCAACAAAGCACCGTACACGTATTTCGAACAGTGGATTGATCAGCAGGCAGAGGTTCCGCTCTTTTCCCTGAGGAAATTCTTCCGTGAGCGGAGCAATCCCGCATTTGTGGACAATCCAACTTCACGAGTGCCCTATGAAGTGGGGCATAATCCGGAACTCGGCCACCAGTTGGTGTATAATGTCGGATCCATTAAATACGCACCGGACCCAGCCGATGCGCTGGCCGCCGGCCGGCCTGAAAACGATGTCGACTTCGGCTACCAACGGGGAAAGCAAATTGTCTGGTATCAGGCTGCAGTAACAGGTGAGGACGTTCTCAGGCAGCGTGTGGCATGGGCCCTGAGCCAGATCTTCGTTCTTGGTGAAGAGGGATCCAACCAACCCACTGTCACTGAGCGTTTCGTCAGTTACTATGATATTTTTGTCCGCAACGCCTTCGGAAACTACCGTGATATTCTCGAGGAGGTAACCTACAACCCGTCGATGGGCTACTACCTCACCTACGTGGACAACAAGGCTTTCCACGTGCAGGGCACCTACCCGGACGAAAATTATGCCCGGGAAATCATGCAGCTTTTCACAATCGGCCTGTGGATGCTCAATCCGGACGGCTCATTGATTCTGGATGATAACGGAGAGCCCATACCGACGTATGACAACGATGACATCGTTGAATTCGCCAAGATCTTCACCGGTATGCGCAAACGGGCAAAAAGAACCAATCTGGATTACGCCGCGTCATCCAACTACATCGACCCGATGTACATCCAGGCCTCATGGCATGATTTCAGTGAAAAAGTCTTACTGGATGGAGACGTCATTCCGGAGCCCCAGGAAAAAAACCAGAGCAACGCCAAAGCTGAAGTGGACAAATTCCTGGATCACCTTGTTGACCATCCCAACACGGCCCCCTTTGTAGCAAGAATCCTGATACAGCGGTTAACGGTATCAAACCCCTCTCCCGTCTATATCCAAGCTGTCAGCGAAGCCTTTTCCACGGGATTGTACAACGGGAAAGGAACCGGCGCCCGTGGTGACATGACCGCTACCATCAAGGCCGTTCTCCTCCATCCTGAGGCACGGACGCCTGCCCTCGCCTACGATGACAGCCACGGCAAGCTTCGGGAACCGATCATCCGCCTGCTCCATTACGCACGGGCCATGAACATCACCTCTCCCCACACATACGGATTCTTCCCGTTTGACCAACTGGATGAAGTGTTCGCCCAATCCCCTTTCGAGTCCCCGACGGTTTTCAATTTTTATCAGACTGAATATCAGCCCCTAGGAGAAATCCTTGACCGTGGAATTTATGCCCCGGAGTTTCAAATCAACACGGACGTCACCTCCCTTGGTCTTTTAAACGGAATCTGGACGCTCATTTATCAGGGTATTGCCAACTCAATTGGTCGCCGCGGATACAGCCAGGGCGACCTCAATATCGACTATGAAATCTCCATCGCTGCAGACGCAGAAGCGCTTATTGACCACCTGGACCTGATGCTGACGGCCGGAAGGCTTTCGCCGGAGAATCGGGCTACGTTGATATCCGTCATCGGTGACATGCCAAGTGACACGTGGTGGTGGAGGAAGCAGCGGGTACAGCGAGCACTTTACCTGTTCGCACTAGCCCCGGAGTTCCATGTTATTTATTAAAGGAGAGTCTATCGAATGAGTAATCCCCGCAAAATAAGTCGACGCCAATTTATCCGGGAAGCCAACTGTGCCGCAGTGGGCACCGCCTCGTTGTTCTCTTCTCTCTTTAGTCTGCGACTGACAGCGGGTGTTGTATCGGGATCACAACTACCGGGATACAAGGCGATGGTCTGCCTCTTCCTAAGCGGCGGAAACGACTCCTTCAACATGCTTGTTCCAAGGAATCCGGATGCCTATTCAGATTACCTGGGTGTCCGGGGATTTCGTGACAGTTCCGACAACTATGTCGGGCTCGCCTTGCAAGACACGCTTTTGAATCCAGGCGTGGCAGATGCTGATGAGCTTCTGCCTATTTCGAGTGAAGGCCAGCCATTCGCTGATTTCGGAATCCATCACAAGCTCCCGATCCTTCAGCAATTGTACAATCAGGGGAATGCGGCTTTCGTCAGCAATGTCGGCACGCTGGTGGAACCGACGACCCTTGCACAGTACAAGAACGAAAGCACGCAGCTTCCGAAAGGTCTGTTCTCCCACCGGGACGAGCAAGTCCACTGGCAGACTCTGGTTCCCCAAGTTCGTGGCGCAGGTCCAAAGGGCTGGGCCGGGCGCATTGCCGACTGCATGGCCCAGGTCAACCAGACTGGAGCAATTTCCATGAACGTCTCCCTGTCAGGGACCAACGTCTTGCAAGCCGGCCAAAGTACGGTCCCATATATCACGGCTCCGAATGGTGCCGTCCAGCTCAAGGATTACGGGACAGATCCGACCACACAATTCGCCGCTGACAGTTTCCTTGGTCAACACTACCGGAATCTTTACGAGAGGTCCCTGGCCCAGGGAAACCGGAAATCCATCGATACCGCCATCGCTTTCGCTGATGCTACCAACACGGTTACGCTCAATAACTCATTTCCAAACACAAATTCCGGAAAACGCCTGAAGGCGATTGCCAAAATCATCGCCGCACGGGGCAACCTCTCCATGGAGCGGCAAATCTTCTTCCTTCGTCGCGGTGGCTGGGATCACCACAAGGAGGTTATCACCGCCCAGGACGCATTGTTTACTGAGCTAAATGACTCCATCACCGCTTTCTGGAACGAGATGGTTTCCCGGGGAATGGAGAACGATGTTGTTCTTTTCACCGCTTCCGATTTTGGACGCACCCTGACCACCAACGGGCGCGGATCCGACCACGCTTGGGGCGGAAACCATTTCGTCATTGGCGGGGGAATCAATGGCGGTCGCATCTATGGACAATATCCACTTCTCGCACAGGGCGGTCCTCAGGATGTCGGGCGCGGGCGCCTCCTCCCGACGACTTCCGTCGATGCCTACGGGGCCGAACTGGCCTCATGGTTTGGTGCTCCTTCAGAGGAACTGACCACCATCTTCCCCAACGCCGGCAACTTCTTTGACCCAATCACTACGCCCTTTCCGTTGGGCATGCTGGGGTAGATTGACATTAAACATCCAGCGGGTCATCATCCGAACATGAGGCCCGGTACTGGAACTCCACTTGTCCCGCTTCTTGCCAGCTTGGTTTGCCTGCTCTTGGGCAGCCCTGCCGTGGCTGGCCTCTGGGATAATCCTGACCAGCAACAGGGTGATTGGAAGCACTTCGACCAGTGGGGATGGATCATCGACACAGGTGGCGAATGGATTTATCACGCCGAGCACGGATGGGAATATACCGTGGGGGACCAACAGGGAAGCATCTGGTTTTATGACATGGAGTTGGGCTGGATTTGGTCAGGCAGTTCGGTTTACCCCTACTTTTTCTCACCCGCACTGGAAGACTGGCTGTACTTTCAAGAAGGCCGCCCTGATGCACGTCTTTTCCATGCTTTAAACCATAACAGCTGGATCGATCTTCGCCAAAAACCGGCAAACCCTCCTGTATTGTATCCCAGCACCTATGCATGGCGACACACACAATTCACGGAAAGCGAAAAGCATGAGTTATTGAGTTACAAACTGGGATCCAGAAACGTCGTCACGACCAACTTTGTGACGCAGGTCATTGAGAACGAACTACTCCGAATCACACTGCTCCCCGGTTGGGGGGCGCGCATCCTGTCCATTTACTACAAGCCCCGGAACATGGAGCTCCTTAGTTATGCCAAGGGCGACAAATACAGTTCAATCATTCTAGCGGACGGGGCATTCTATTACGATAACTGGCTTTTGCTGCCCGGGGGGATTAATCCCACATTTCCTGAAGGGGAACATGGTAAATACTGGGGTGAAACATGGGAGTTTGAGAGCATTGAGGAAACCCGTGATCATGTAACGGTTCGCATGTCACGGACGGATGACCTTGAGTGGGCAGGCCATCCAGCAAAGTTTAATAACGGATTAACCGGCATGGCTGTGGACATGGATATCACTGTCCCCAGTAATCGAGCTTGTATTGAAATAACCTATACACTGACCAACAACAAGAACGAAACCATTCCATACGAGTTCTGGATGGCGGCCGCCCTGGCCCCATTGCCTCCGGAGGAAACGGCAACGTCTTCGAATCTCGAAATCATTATGAAGCAGGAAAAAATCATCCTGCGGGACTGGTGGAACTGGATGTCATCGGTGGAGACGGATGATGAATCACTTCATGACGATGTATATCAATTTGATAAACTCGCCTGGCTGTACAATTGGCAAGGATCAGGCATTGCCTACGCTTATCCGGTCACGGACAATCCCTGGTGGGGAGTGATTAACCACGATTACGACTGGGGAGTGTTGAGAACAATCGACGATATCAACATGTCCCCGGGAATGAAGATCTGGGGAACCGGGGCGAATTACGGCATGTTTGAACTTTGGTCGGGAAACTCTTCGGAGTTCTTTGTCGACGCCTTTTTATCCCCATTCGAAATGAAGACTTGGAAGGAGTATTTCATCCCGACTGTAGAACTGTCCGCCATTTCCTACGCGAATAGTCACGGAGCCGCTCAAGTAGAGATGATTCCCGGAGACCTGACAGGTCAGATTGACCTGTCCGTCTTTTCAACATGGCAGCCCGCCAACTGGAAACTGGAAATTGTGGTAATTCCCGAAGGTGGTGAAGCGCAGCTCCTGGGACAAGCCATCCTGAATTTCAGCTCAAGCCATCCAACGGAACACCTCACATTCTCCTTCCCCATGGATGACTTCCCAGCAGGGAGCTTTTCCATCGAAGCCATACTAAGCGACGTACTGACCGGAAATGACAGGATGCGGTTTCAAATAGACCTGTAATCCCCGAACAAATCCAGCTGATCGGAGGCTCCACTGGACGTCTTCACTTCTTCCACCAGTTCTGGACCATCAAATTCAGTTTTGTTCACTTTCAGACTGACAGGATGGACTATTAAAGTGTCCTCATCCGCCGGTTGCAAAACCTCCAGCAAGCCAATGGCTTTCACATTATCCGTGTTCAGCCAACGGTCGTAATCATTTTCATTGAGCAGCACCGGCATCCGGTGATGGATGGGCGAAACCGTCTTGTTGGCGGACGTGGTTATCAAGGAAACCGAGAGAATCTCTGATCCACTTGGATGCATCCAGTGCTCCCAGATACCCGCCATGGCCAGAAAATCGCCTTTGGCGGGATAAAAATAATAGGGCTGACGGGGTGACTTGCGCCGATCCCATTCATAAAACCCACTCGCTGGGACAATACATCGACGATATCGGTAAGCATCCCGGTAACTCGGCTTGTCACCGATTGTTTCAGCACGGGCGTTTGTCAGCTTATAGCCTATGTTCGGGTCCTTTGCCCATGACGGGACCAATCCCCAATGGAATACATCGGCTTTGCGCCCCCCCTTGTCGCGGTCTTCCAAGACGGCTACGATGCCTGTGCCCGGGGATATATTGTAGCGAGGTTTCCATGACGCTTTCAGATCCTCCGCAAACTCCGCCAGGAATGCCCGGGCCAGCTTCTCGTGCCCGATACTCAATGTGTAACGCCCGCACATCTAGCCCGACACCAATGGTATTTGAAAGATTTCCTTAACTCCCGAAATGATCATCTGTGTCGCTATAACCGTCAGCAACATGCCCATTAACTTCTCTATCGCAGCCAATGCCCGGTGCCCGACAATCTTATGCAAGGCCGGGGCAAAGGAAAAACTGACGAAACTTATACCCATGACGACAAGGATCGCCCCAATCCAGATCCCAAGCTTGTCGGGGTGTTGAGCGGAAAACAGGGTCACTGTGGCAACAGCCGAAGGCCCTGCCACCAAGGGAACAGCCAGTGGAAACAGCCAAGGCTCCTCCCCCTCTTTCACCCCCATCCAACTGGTGTCCGTCGGGAAGATCAACTTGATGGCGATGAGAAAGAGGATGATTCCGCCTGCCAACCGAAGCGCCTCTTGCGAAAGTTCAAGCACTTGCAGCAACCAGGGACCGAAAACCAGGGACAATATCAGAACCAACGTCGCCAGCGCCACCTCGCGTCCAACAAAGAAATAAGGCCGCTTCGTGCCTTCAAGGCATGACACGACAACAGGCAAGTTGCCCAGCGGATCCGTGACAATTAACAACAAAACGACTGCTGATACAAAATCCATTGGACCCATGCTGCATCCCCATTCCCCCAAACGCAAAATGATTCAATCCGGTGGATACAAAAAAGCCCCGACTCGCCTTTCGGCTCGTCGGGGCATAAAACTGGCGATAACCTACTCTCACACCGCATCGAGGCGGCACTACCATCGGCGACTACGTGCTTAACGCTGGTGTTCGGGATGGGAACCGGTGTTTCCACGCGTCTATTGTCACCAGAGAGTGTAACTCTGACCAAACAGTTGTATAAGGTTATCGCCCTGTTTGGATTCGTAAAATCTAGTTCAATTAGTTCCTTGTGGGTAAAATAAACGTCTGAAGGGCGACAGTTATCATAATGATAAGAATCAAGACGATTGGGTAATTAGTACCAGTTAGCTTAATGCGTCACCGCACTTACACACCTGGCCTATCGACGTGGTAGTCTTCCACGACCCTTAAGGGAAATCTTATCTTGGGAATAGCTTGGCGCTTAGATGCTTTCAGCGCTTATCTGTTCCGAGCTTAGCTACCCGGCGCTGCCGTTGATACGACAACCGGAACACCAGAGGCTCGTCATTCACGGTCCTCTCGTACTGATGAATGAACCCCTCAAATTTCCTACGCCCGCAGCGGATAGAGGACCGAACTGTCTCACGACGTTCTGAACCCAGCTCGCGTACCACTTTAATCGGCGAACAGCCGAACCCTTGGGACCTTCTCCAGCCCCAGGATGTGATGAGCCGACAT
>Ga0066377_10000006_pt1 | contig 57108 bp, 48 predicted proteins | sample Knorr_S23_td_Sur_FD_70946 | JGI IMG/M metagenome (GOLD analysis project Ga0066377, IMG submission 70946) | Marine microbial communities from Southern Atlantic Ocean transect - Knorr_S23_td_SurfaceB_ad_5m_LV_B | ecosystem: Environmental > Aquatic > Marine > Oceanic | place: Southern Atlantic...
CGGTTTTTGCTCATTGCGGGCCCTTGTGCGCTCGAGTCAATAGACGTGTGCGAAACGGTTGCGAAGGAACTGGGGCGTCTGGGCAAAGCATTGCCGGACCTGCAGATCATCTTCAAGGGATCCTTTGACAAGGCCAACCGGACATCCTTGTCCTCCCCGCGCGGCCCTGGCCTGGAGAAGGGGCTCGAAATGCTTTCCCGGATCAAGGAACGCTACGGTTTCCCGGTCCTGACGGACATCCACGCAGAGATGCAGGCCACCGCGGCAGCCCGTGTTGTGGACGTGCTCCAGATACCGGCCTTCCTGTGCCGCCAGACCGACATTCTGGTGGCCGCGGCTAAAACCGGGAAGGTGGTCAACGTGAAGAAAGGCCAGTTCCTGAGCCCGGCGGAAATGAAGTACGTTGTCGACAAGCTGGAGGGATCGGACGCCCGCGAAATCTGGCTGACCGAACGCGGGACGACCTTCGGATATCAGAACCTGGTGGTCGACATGCGCAATTTCCCGCAAATGAAGGCCTTGGGTCACCCGGCCATATTTGACGCCACTCACAGTGTCCAGATGCCGGGCGCCGGAGATGGAACGACCTCCGGTAAGCGTGAATTTGTCCCGCTCCTGGCCCGGGCGGCCATTGCGGCCGGTGCCGACGGCCTGTTCATCGAGACCCACCCGGACCCGGATAACGCCATATCGGACGGCCCAAACCAGGTTCCGCTGGACCAACTGGAGAATGTGCTTTCCCCGGTCCTGGCCGTCTGGAAGGCCCTGCGCTAGGAGCGCTTAATCAGTCGGATATTTGGGATCCTTGGTCATGAGGGGTGCCCCGAGTCCCGCCACGTAGTCCGAGAATTCCTGGGAATCCGGGGTCGTGCGCAGCGCATACTGGACCATTCCCATTTTTGCATCGAGGTTGTCCACCATGGACACAAATACCGCTTCCGGTGTGGCGGCTTTGGTTGCGGCTCCCCATTCCAGTTCGCCCTGATGGGACAGGATGATGTGCTCCAACCGGTCGAGAAGTTCCTCATTGAGGCCGGCTTTGAGGGCCGCCCGTCGCACTTGCCGGTAACCCAGAACCACGTGCCCGTGGAAGTGGCCCAGCTTGCTCTTGCTGGTGGCGAGCGACCCGGTGTATTCAAGGGCCTTGCCAAGGTCGTGCAGGATGACCCCGGCCATGGAAAGATCCGGATCCACCTCCGGGTAGAGTGGCAGCAAGGCTTCGCAGGCGCGGCACATGCGCACCGTGTGTTCCATCAACCCGCACCGGTATGCGTGGTGCATGGAAATCGCCCCCGGGGTGGTTTTGAAGGGGTCCTTCAATTCAGAAAGGGCAATACTGACGGTTTCCTTCAACTGTGCGTATTTGATTTTCGCGACAAACTGCTGAAGTTCATTCCACAGGTCATCCATGGGGATCGGGGCCGTCTCGACCAAATGCTCAAGATAGCGGTTGAGCTCCGCCTCGGGCACTTTTTCCGCCTCCAGGATGGAAGGGGAAAACCGGTTTTGATAATAATCCGTAGCGCCCCGGATCCTGAAGATGGTTCCCTCGGGAGAATTCAGGAACACTTGGAAGAGCTTGGAATTCCCGAAGCAGACATGGTGGAAGATGCCGGACTTGTCACCCAGCTCCACGGAAAGAAACTCGGAATCATTGCGCGCCTTGCGAATGTTCGCTTTTCGCATGACGACGACAGTCTCGTATGGGACCTGCTGGTCGCGTGGCAGTTCTTTCAATTCGGCAACGGTATTCATATTAGCCGAGAGGTATCAGGCTGTTATACAAGGGCAACGGTTTTCGTTACCTGAATCAAGTTATCCCGAGGTCCGGATCAACGTGTCTGAGGCAAAGTCCCAGAGCCACACACCGGATCCCCGGTATCCAGTATCGAGATAATAATAGAGCCAATTGCCGGTCTCCGGGAGGTACAGGAACGGGAACAGCTCGGGGGACGTGTAGTAGTATCCGATCTCTTCCAATTCGGAATATCCATAAAGCCCGCTTCCGGCATTTCCCAAGACATGCATCCATCCAAGTTGCTCGTGCAGAATCCACGGCCACTGCTCGCTATAGTAGAAACCAAACCACTCAGCGGCGTGCCAACCGGAGGCATTGGCAAGGTATCCTCCGTAAACCGGGTAGGGGTCCGTGGCATCCGGAATCCAGTTCACGGCACTCAGGTAGCCCGCATCATCATGTTCGTCCGTGTAGGGATCCTTCTCGTATCGCCACTCCAGCACGTGTGCGCCTTGCGGAATCGTCACCTGCCTTGCTTCCGGACCGACAATTCCCGAGAGGAAGACGGGTTGTTCGTTGTTCTGGATCATGACTTCCCCATCCAGATAGAGATAAAGGGCATCAAAGATGATGCCAGCATCCTCGTGGTCCTCGCTATAGAATGGATTGACCTCAGAGGAAACACTCCATTCGAAGTCCAGCGTTCCCGGACCAATAATTTCAAAAATGAGAGAAGAGCTTCCCAATGAACGGACCTTGCCTGAGCGAAGCCGATTTTGATCGTCAATAAACCATGTGCTGTCCCCATCGCTGGTGAATTGCAGCCATGGTTGGCCGAGAGCTTCCCGGGCGACCCCAAGACTATTGCTGGTGGCGACCCGAACTTCAGCGCTCTTTGGTGGAAGGTTGTTACCATCTGCGGTAATCGGTTGGACTCGATAGTGATAAATATGGCCCGGGAGAACGGTGTAATCGATGAAGAATTCACGATCAGCAGGTAACGTTACAATTTCCTCATAGATCCCATTGAAGTGGCGGAATACCTTGTAGCCGACTTCTTCTGATGAGTGATCGGTCCACTCCAGAACCAATTTGCCTTCTTCGTCCAAAGACGCGGTCAGGTTGTCCACGCGGCGCATTGCCCCTTGATTGCGAATAAAATCGGCCTGTTCAACCAGTTCCCATGCCGCTTCGTCAAACCCGCGGACAAACATGCCATTGCTGCCAAGTTTTGAGGACACGATTCCTGACATGACCCAGTTGCCGAGATCGTCCTTCACATAAATGGGACCCCCGCTGCCTCCGGCGTATGTCGAGACGCCTTCAAAGAGGTATATGGCATCCCATCTCCCTTCGGGATCAAGCTCGTCGGAACCCTCGGTACCATGCCACCAGCAAAAATAATCACCGGGTATAGTGGCATGCATGAGCCCTTGTTCCTCATTCGGAATGTCCGGATAGCCAATGATCGTCTTCTCTCGCCTGTCTCGCAGGATGCTGACCTCAAACTCCGAATCCACGTTGACCTCAGCGTGATTGACGATGCTGCTGGCGGTGGCCGTGTTGGAAAAACGCCCGACAACAAAATCCAGATTCTTGGTGTCAGGTAATGTCAAACCGGGGCCACTGGTGTCAGCCAGAACACGCGCACTGTAGGATTCCCATCGGTAGAATGCCGCCGGGGTGAAATTCGGCCCGGTGGGATTGGCTTCTCCAGCGGTGTTGTATGCTGGGAAATAACGGACTTCCGAAGGCAGCATCCAGCGGAATTGCTTCCCATCTTGATAGGTGGTTTCGGAAACGACATGTGCGGCTATGGCAAAGATCCCCTTGCCGACCATGGAAGCACTGCCTGCGGCCACTCCATTGGTGGCAATCAATCCGTTGAAGGAGTAGGGCGCCTGTTCGATTTGTCCCTCGTCGACCGGCGCGGGCAGAATGGTACCCTGGACAAGGGGGACACACCCGGTTATAACGACGACGGCTGACAATGTTTGGCGAAGAAGGCGGGTCATGACACAGACAGGGTCATCGGATTCCGGGAATTGTTCAAGTTCGATTGTCGATTCCTCAATACGGAAAATCTAACATTCTCCCTTGCGAATAAGGGACGCGGGTTCATTTTCACAGCATGAACCAGTCGGTAAAGATTGCCCTGGGGATCTCTGTCATCTTGTCGCTTTACATGCTAACGGGCCTTGTTGGCTGCGGAAAGAAACAGGAGCAGTCTCCCAATGATCAGGAAGTCGTTGATAAAGCGGTTATGTCAGTTCGCGTCAGGGACCTTGTCGCAACGGACATATCCCGCACGGTTGTGATGACCGGCAAGACCGAGCCCTCCCGGGCGGTTGAATTGAAAGCGGAGACGACGGGGAAAGTGTTCCGCGTCGGGAATCGCCGTGGCAAGCTCATCGAAGGGGGCACGCTGATCGCGGAAATTGAGCTGGATGACCGCCTTGAGCGTTTGGAGCAGGCCAAGGCTTCCCTCGAGCAGGCCAAGTTGCAGTATGACGCAGCCATCCGCTTGCAAGGCAAGGAACTGCGCTCCGCATCGGATGTCGCCCAATCCCTTTCAGCCCTGCGGGGGGCCGAGCAGCAAGTGCGGGCAATCGAGCTGGACATTCATAATACGCGACTGGTTGTTCCGTTTGATGGCATTTTGCAGGATCGCTTTGTCGAGGTTGGAGACTACCTGGGAATCGGGGACCCGGTTGCCCGGATTATTGATGTGGACCCGCTCGTGGTGTCGGCCCAGGCAACAGAGTTCCAGATCGCTCAATTGAAAATTGGCGAGCATGGAATCGCCCGGCTGCCCAGCGGGAAGACCGTGGACGGGTTTATCCGCTACGTTGCCGGTGAATCCAATTCCGAATCACGTACCTTTTTAATCGAACTGGAGGTGGAGAACCCGGATATGGAAATCCGGGCCGGCTTGACCGCCCGTCTGGAGGTGGAAACCGAGCAGGTGCCAGCTTACCGGATCAGCCCTGGACAAGTTTCCGTCCTCGATGATGGCCGCTTTGGGGTGAAGATCGTTGATGACAACAATCGCGTGGTTTTCGTCGAAGCGGACATTGTCCAATCCGAACCCGATGCGCTCTGGCTGGGCAGCCTGCCCGAGAAAATCCGCCTGATCACGGTTGGCCAAGGCTACGTGAGGGACGGTGATCTGGTTGAAATTGAGGTGGAGACATCAACCGCCCGGTAGGGGGTAACTTTAGAGGATGCATTTTATGGGCAACCTGATTGAAATTTGCCTGAACCGGAGCCGGACCATCCTGATGATCCTGGCCCTGATTCTGATTAGCGGAACAGTATCCTACGTGACGATCCCAAAGGAGGCATCGCCTGATATCACGATTCCATATGTATATGTGAGCCTGCATCACGAGGGTATTTCCCCGGAGGATGCGGAACGCCTGCTGGTTCGACCGATGGAGCAGGAATTGCGGGGACTGGACGGCTTGAAGGAAATGAGTGCCACCGCTTATGAGAGCGGGGCGAATCTCCTTTTGGAATTTGAAGCCGGTCTGGAAATTGATCCGGTCCTGACGGACGTGCGGGAGAAGGTCGACATAGCCAAGGCGGATTTGCCTGAAGATACGGACGAACCCACCGTTTCGGAAATCAATCTGGCGCTTGAGCCGGTCATTGTGGTGTCCCTGGCTGGAGCCATTCCGGAGCGTAAACTGGTCCGCTTGGCCAAGGATCTGCGGGACGAGCTGGAAAGCATCTCCGAGGTGCTGGAAGTGGAAATCGGCGGTGACCGGGAGGAAGTGGTGGAAATCTTGCTCGATCCGCTCCTGTTGGAAACATACGACATCAATTTGGCTGAAGTCTACAGTGCCGCCTCTCGTAACAATGTCCTGATTGCGGCCGGGAATCTTGATAACGGTGGCGGGCGGATTCCGGTCAAGGTGCCGGGATTGTTCGAGCGCCCGCAGGACATTCTTGATCTGCCCATCAAGACCGTGGGAGACACGGTGATTCGGGCCGGGGACATCGCCTCCATCCGGCCCACTTTCAAGGACCCTAATGGGTATTCCCGCCTAAACGGGCGCCCCGCCATCACGCTTTACGTAAAGAAACGGCTTGGGGAGAACGTCATCGCGACAGTGAATAAAGTCCGCGAACGCGTGGCTTTTGCCCAAGCGTCCTGGCCGGAAGGGGTTTCGGTTCAATTTTCCGGGGACCAGTCCGATGACATCCGGATCATGCTCAAGGATCTGCAAAACAATGTGCTCAGCGCGATTATCCTGGTCATGATTGTTTGTGTGGCCGCACTGGGTATTCGCAGCGGCCTGTTGGTGGGCTTGGCCATTCCGGGATCATTCCTGATGGGCATGCTTGCCCTGAGCGCGATGGGCCTGACCGTCAACATCGTGGTCCTCTTCAGCCTGATACTGGCTGTGGGGATGCTGGTCGATGGTGCCATTGTGGTGGTGGAGCTGGCTGACCGGAAGATGAACGAGGGATTACCCCGCAGCCGGGCCTATTTGATTGCCTCCCAGCGGATGGCGATGCCCATCATTTCCTCGACGGCAACCACCTTGGCCGCCTTCCTGCCATTGATATTCTGGCCGGGCATCATGGGTGAGTTCATGAAGTACTTGCCCATCACATTGATTGCCACTCTGTCAGCGAGTCTCCTGATGGCGCTGATTTTTGTCCCGACGGTGGGAGCCATATTCGGAAAGCCGGGCCCGGCTTCCCATCAGACGATGAAGAGCCTCGCGGCGGCGGAAGGGGGCAACCTGTCTGAAATGACCGGTTTCACGGGTTGGTATGTCCGCATGCTGAGACGCTTCATCAAGGTACCTGGTCTTGTCCTGCTGGGGGTGGTTTTTGCCTTTGTCGGAGTCGTTTTCATTTACAATGTACTGGGCAAGGGAATGGAGTTCTTTCCCGAGGTGGATCCGGAATTCGCCACAGTCAAAGTGCGGATGCGCGGAAACCTCTCCATTCGGGAAATCGATGACCTTGTCCGTCAGGTTGAGGAGCGCATTTACCCAGTGGAAGGCATCGAATCGATTATTGCCCGTTCCGGTATCAGTTTCCAGGGGGACGGCATTACCGAGGACACCCACGGATTGATCCAGTTGGAATTCAAGCATTGGCAGGAACGCCGACCCGGTAAGGAGATTCTGCAGGAAGTGGCGGAAAGAACCGCTGGCATTCCCGGAATCATTGTCGAGCAAAGCCAAATGGAGGCTGGGCCGCCGACCGGTAAGGATATCCAGGTGGAGTTGAGTTCCTACGATCCCAAATTGCTGGAGAGAGTTATTGATGAACTCCGGAGGCATCTGGAATCGGTTGAGGGGCTGATCGACGTGGACGATTCCCGTCCAGTGCCGGGAGTTGAATGGCAATTGCGGGTGGATCGTACCCAAGCCAGCCGATTTGGGGCCGACATCTCCCTCGTAGGGAGTTATGTCCAGTTTGTCACCAATGGTTTGTTGCTGGGAACCTACCGCCCCGATGGTGCGGACGACGAAGTTGATATCCGTACCCGGTTCCCGTCATCGGATAGAAACTTGCAGCGCATCAAGGAATTGCGAATCGGAACCACCCATGGCAACATTCCCATCACCAACTTCATTGATTGGGAACCAGCTGGCCAAGTGGGCAAAATCGAGCGGGTTGACGGACGCCGGTACTACACCGTGACGGCCAATGTGGAAGAGGGATTCCTGACCGATTCCAAGGTGCGTGAAATCCGGGACTGGGTTGGGGACATTGAGATTCCCGAGGGCATCAACGTGCGCTTCCGGGGAGAAGATGAGGAGCAAAAGGAGTCCATGGTCTTCCTGAGCAAGGCCTTCTTCGTCGCCATCTTCATCATGGCGATCATTCTGGTGACGCAGTTCAACAGCTTTTTTCAGGCCTTCCTGGTTCTCACGGCGGTCATTTTCAGCACGATAGGGGTTTTCATAGGACTGCTCATCACGGGCCAGCCTTTCGGGGTGGTCATGAACGGAATTGGAGTCATCGCCTTGGCGGGCATTGTCGTGAACAACAACATCGTCCTCATCGATACCTTCGATTTCCATCGGCAGTCGGGGGTCAGCGTCCGTGAGGCGGTTCTCCGAACCGGGGCCCAGCGTCTCCGTCCGGTCATGCTGACCACCGTGACGACGATCCTGGGGCTGATGCCCATGGTCCTGCGCCTGAATATCGATTTTATATCACGGGAGATCTCCTACAACGCGCCTTCCACCCAATGGTGGGTCCAGTTGTCCACATCGGTGGCCTTCGGACTGCTTTTCGCCACGTTCCTGACCCTGATCCTGACACCATCCCTGCTTGTGCTTGGAAACAATGTCGGGAGCTGGTTCACCCGCCGCGTACGCGGGGAGGGTATTGTGGGCGCTTCTCCGGAAAATCCGGTCAGAGTGGAAACCGTGTCCTTTTACCGGTCCCCATTCCCCGTGCCGTTGATCGAAAGGAAGGGAACCCCCCTCGGCTTGCGCCAACGCAGCGATGAGGAACCGGGATGGGTTTACGGGGTCAGCCCCGGAGGCAAGGAAGGATGGGTTCCCCGTGCCCTGCTGGCCATTGAAGGCATGCGGGGGACCCTGAAAGAGGACTACGACGCGACGGAGCTGAGTTTTGAACCCGGGGATCGTCTGGACGTGACCCGCGTGCTGAATGGCTGGTATTGGTGCCGCAATGATGCCTCCCAGGAGGGATGGGTGCCGGCCCGGCTGGTCAAGTTGATCAAGCCTGCAGGCGAAGCAAGCGAGGATCCGGTCAGGGAGAACTGATTACAGCGCTTCCTTGATTCGCTTTAAAATGGTTTCCCGGTCCAGATTAACGGATTGTCGAAGGTCCGCCCCGCTGGATCCGTGGTCAACAAACTCGTCCGGATAGCCAATCCGGAGGACAGGACAGGCAATGCCGGCATCCGAGACGGATTCCATGACAGCGGATCCGAGACCCCCCACGATGGAATGATCCTCAAAGGTAACGATCAATTGTGCCGAACCGGCCTGCTGATTGAGCAAATCCGCATCCAGAGGCTTGGCGAAGCGCGCATTGACCACGCCCACCGAGTGCCCTTCACCAGCAAGTTCATCTGCAATGGAAAGCGCATCCGCGACCCACGGGCCCAATCCCCAAAACTGGATATCAGATCCTTCCCGCAGCACCTCCGCCTTGCCGATCTCCAGTTGGACCGGCTGCGCCTTTGCTTCCACGCCCATGGCGGATCCGCGCGGGTAGCGAATAAACGTGGGGCTGTTCGTCTGCAGGCACGTCCACAGCATGTCCGCCAGCTCGTCCTCGTCCTTCGGTTGCATGACGATGGTATTTGGGATACACCGGAGGTAGGCGATGTCGAACAAGCCGTGGTGGGTTGCCCCGTCATTTGGGGAGAGCCCGGCCCGGTCCATGCAAAACGTCACGGGCAGGTTTTGCAGGCACACGTCATGAATGATCGAATCGTAGGCCCGCTGAAGGAAAGTCGAGTAGATGGCGACGACCGGGCGCATGCCTTCACAGGCCATTCCGGCGGCGAAAATGACCGCATGTTCCTCGGCAATGCCGACATCATAAAACTGTCCCGGGAGGGAGTCCCTGAGGAAGGAGAGGCCGGTCCCCGGGGGCATGGCCGCTGTGATACCAATAATCCGGGAGTCGTTTTGGGCGAACTCCAGCAAGCGCTGCCCGAACACGTCCTGATAATTGGGCGGAGTTTCCTTTTCTTTAGGCGGGGCGAGTCCGGTTGACTTGTCAAAGGGGCCCAGTCCGTGGAACTTCTCCGGGGCGGCCATGGCGGGCTCAAAGCCTTTCCCCTTTTTGGTCATCATGTGGAGGATGATCGGCTGATGGGAATTCCGGGCGAATTCCAGATGCCGGGTGACCGCCTCCAGATCGTGCCCGTCAATGGGCCCGATGTAGCGCAATCCGTACGCTTCAAACAAGCTTGAGCCAACGAAGAAGTCCTTGGTTTCCCGTTTCCACTTTTTCCCCACCTCCAGCATGGATTCGCCCCCCGGCAGGTTCTTAAGGAAGGAGGCCAGCCTCCGGTCGATCTTGTTATAAACCGGATTGGTGATGATCTCGTTAAAGTACTTTGCCAAGGCACCCACGTTCTTGGCAATGGACCACTCGTTGTCATTGAGAACGATGATCAGGCGAGACGTTGTCTCGGCGATGTTGTTCAGCGCCTCCATCGTGATGCCACAAGTGAAGGCCGCGTCCCCGAGGACAGCAACCACGTGATTGTCTCCACCTTGCTGGTCGCGGGCAGCCGCCATGCCAAGGGCAGCGGAAAGGGCGGTTCCCGCATGACCCGCCCCAAAGGCGTCGTGTTCGCTCTCCTTGCGGCTCAGGAATCCGCTCAATCCACCGGTTTGGCGGATTTTATCGAATTCCCCGGTATTGCGCCCGGTCAGGAGCTTGTGCACGTATCCCTGGTGGGAGACATCAAAGACAAACCGGTCGCGGGGACTATCAAAGACCTTGTGCAGGGCGATGGTCAATTCCACCACCCCGAGGTTTGGCCCAATGTGGCCCCCGTTGCGGGAGGTGACTTCGATCAAGCGGGTACGGATTTCACTGGCCAGTTCCTCCAGTTGCTCACTCGAGAGGGATTTCAGGTCTTCACCGGAGCCGATATTTGAAAGGAGCGACATGAGAAATTATTCTGATTCTGGGGAGAAGGATTCCAGTTCAACGGAATCATCGTTTTCCTGGCGGAGTTTCTCAATGCGGAGTTCCGCCTTTTTCAGGCGTTCCTCGCAGGTTTTCACCAGTTTACTGCCTTCCTCGAACTTTTCAACCAGACCAGCCAATGGAATATCTCCGGATTCCATGGAGGCTACCAACTCCTCCAGATTCTCCAAGGCTTCCTCAAAACTCAGCTCTTTTTTCTTGCCGGACATCTGGACAAAGCTGTCCCTCCCGGGCCGTCCTATCAAGATTTTTCCCTTGCCCATTTTGACTAATCCGGCTGAACACTCTTAGGTATCCTATGAACGGCTTATTACTGATTGTCGCCCTGCTACTTCTATTGAAAACCGCCACCGAGATCTGGTTGGACCTGTTGAATCGAAAGCGCGTCCTGCAGGAAGCGGGAGACGTGCCCGAGGCCTACAGGGAATATATTGATGAGGAAACCTATGATAAATCGGTTTCCTACACGTTGGCCAAGAACCGGTTGGGCATCATGGAAACCCTGTACGATGCCGCAATACTGGCCCTGGTCCTGTTCTCGGGGATCCTCCCGATGGCCTGGGAAGGCGTCGGATCCATTGTTGGCAGTGGTGTCTGGGGTCAGGCTGTTTCCCTTTTTGCCATTTTTACCCTGTTGTCTTTCCCCGGGATGCCTTTCGAATGGTATCACCAGTTCCGCCTGGAAGAGCGCTTTGGATTCAACAAAAGCACCATCAAGCTTTGGTTGACGGACAAGGTTAAGGGCATCGTGATCGGGGCCATTATCGGGATACCGCTGTTGGCATTTCTTGTCTGGCTGGTTGGGACTACCCAATTTTGGTGGCTTTGGGGATTTGCCTGCTTCCTCGTTTTTCAGCTTATGATGGTGGTCATCTACCCGATGTTCATTATGCCATTGTTCAACAAATTCGAGGAACTGCCTGATGGGGACTTGCGCCAGCGCCTGATGTCCCTTGGTGACCGTACCGGATTCCGGGCAAAAACCATCCTGGTCATGGATGGAAGCCGCCGATCCGGGCATTCCAATGCCTTTTTCACCGGTTTTGGACGCTTTCGGAGAATCGTCCTGTATGACACCTTGGTCGAGCAGATGGATGAGCGCCAGCTGGCCTCCGTCCTGGCTCACGAGATCGGGCACTACAAGCTGGGGCATATTCCGAAAATGCTGATTATTTCCTCCATCTTCCTGTTCCTCAGTTTTCTTGCGCTGGGCTGGCTTGAGCAGAGCGCGTGGTTTATCCAGACCTTCGGATTCGAAGGCAGTGCTGCAATTGGCCCGGTTATTCTTCTTTTTGGGCTGCTGGCCGGACTGGTTACCTTCTGGACCACACCGTTGACCAACGCCTTGTCCCGCAAACATGAGTACGAGGCGGATGATTTTGCCCGCAAGTCAATGGATGATGATCCCATGCCCATCGTTCAGGCCCTGCGGATACTGAGCGAGAAAAACCTCAGCAACCTGACTCCGCATCCGACATACAGCGCCTTCCATTATTCCCATCCGACTCTGATTGAGCGGGAATCGGCGCTTTTGTAAGCGAGGCCGTGCAATCCGAGTGATCCGGTTGTCATGCTTTCTGCTCCTTCTTTTATTACCGGGCACCGTGCCGGGTAAGGAAACTTCGCTCAGTTTCGCCACTTGGAATGTGCAGAACTTCCTCGTGCAAAACCGGTTTGAGGAAGGGAAATTCCTGTTTCAGTATCCGATGCCCGAATCGCGCAAGAAACGAATCCGAGAACAGATTCTATTGGAGTCCCCGGACGTCCTGTTCATTCAGGAACTCGGTGGCCCGGGTTACCTGCGTGAACTGCAGCTTGATTTGAAAGCCGGTGGCCTGGATTATCCGTTCAGGCACTATGCCGGTCATCCGGAATCCCGGACCGGATTGTCTGTCTTGTCAAAAACACCTCCCGGGAAGGTCGTTTTTCATGATGCGGTACCGATTGGGATCGATGCGCCTGAAAATCCCCTCATGCGCCGCGGGATTCAGGAGGTTGGATTCAAGATCAATGAAACATGGTACTGGTTTTATCATGTCCACCTGAAAAGCCGTTATTCCGAGGATCCCGATGATCCGGATGCACGGAAAGTCAGGGCAGGCGAGATTCGTGCCCTGGCACGCTTTCTTGAGGCTCACCGGCGGGCCAATCCGCAGGATGTGCTCTTTGTGGCGGGAGACTTCAACACACCGTTTGGAGACCGGCTGCTTGATCCACTGCGAGGCGCATTCCTCCCGGTTGCGGCGACCGATGACGCTGGAAACCCCGACACATATTTTCATCATTCGGGAAGATCCGAAGTTCTGGACGGATTCTGGAACTTGGGTATTTCCCCGGTTGACGTTTCACCAGCAGCGACCATCGTGCCGGTGCCCGTAGCCTGCCCATCCGACCACAGGATGATCATCATGCGAATCCCGGAGAGAGCACAGGGGAACCAGGGTGGTTGCCAGCATTGAACCTTGTCTTGTTTGAACGGAAAGGCATGCTTCTCTGCGATGTCTCAAGAACGAGCGAATCCAAAACCGGTAAATGAGCGCAGCAAGACTGAGGGTGAGTCCTGGGTGGTTCATTTTTTCAAGGCAGCCGGGTACTCATTGGCCGGAATTGGGGCGGCGCTTCGCCACGAAATGGCGTTCCGGATGGAAGTGACTGCCATAATACTCCTCGCCCCCGTGGCGTTGCTTCTACCGGTCAGTCCGGTCTTCAAGGCGCTCATTCTCTTCAGCATGCTTACCGTTATCATTGCCGAGTTGCTGAACTCCGCCCTTGAATGTGTGGTCGATTATATTTCCGAGGAACGCCATCCTCTGGCCAAGCGGGCCAAGGACATGGGCAGCGCAGCGGTCTTTTTCTCCCTTGTTAACGCTGGGGTCATGTGGGGACTGGCACTTTTTGAATGGGTAAAATTATAAGATGAGCAAAGACAATGTTGAGACGGAAGCGGGATACGATTTCCCCAAGGATTATGCGGCCACCATGGTGCACTTTTACCGTGGCGAGCTTGGAAGAATGATGGTTTGGCGACAGCGTTTCGATACCACGACGCACTGGGCCATCATTGGGATGATGGGGATTGTTTCCTTTGCCTGGAATCATGCCGAAAGCAGCAACTTCCTGTTTCTTTTTGCGAATTTCATCATCTACCTGTTGCTGACCATTGAAGCCCGGCGCTACCGTTTTTACGATGCCTACCGGGCTCGCGTGCGCATGCTGGAATCACACTTCATATTCCCCGTCGTCACGCTCTCCGGCAAGCGGCTTGAGGGCAACTGGCGCAGGCAAATGGGAGAGGACCTGATCCTGCCATCCTACAAGATAACATTCATTGAAGCCCTCTCCCGCAGGTTTCGCCGGAACTATGTGTGGATATTCCTGATCCTGACCGGCACATGGGTCATGCACACATTGGTCATCCGGCAGGCCACGAACCTGGAAACCTTCGTCACCGAGTTTTGCGCCAACCAGCCGCTACCCGAATACGTGTTCCTCGGCATTCTTGGAGCATTCTACTTGTATTTGTTTTTCCTCTACATGTTCGGGTATTGGAAACGCACGGCTTTGGGAGAATTCCAGAAGAGGCCTTCCAGTGGCAATTGGAGCCTGTGATCCAAGCCAGCCATGTCCTTCGGCACAATCATAGGGGCTGCGCTTCCGGTATTCCTTATCCTTGGACTGGGATACGGGTTGCGCCAATTCAAGATCCTGACGGTAGAGGCCGACGCCTCCCTCATGAAGCTGGTCATACGGGTCTTATATCCCTGCCTGTACTTTGATTATGTAGTTGGCAATCCCGCGCTTAAAGGAGGCAGTAATCTCATTGCTGCACCGCTGGTTGGATTTTTCACCATTGTTGGCGGGTTCCTTCTTGCCTTTGTGGCGGCCCGGATCATGGGCTTGAAAGTGGGCAAGGGGCTGCGGACCTTTGCCTTCGGGTCCGGAATCTACAATTACGGATTCATCCCAATTCCCCTGATCCTGGCGCTATTTGGCGACCGGGGAACACTGGGGGTCCTGCTGGTCCACAATGTCGGGGTTGAAATTGCCATATGGACGGCCGGGGTGATCCTGCTGTCCGGGGAATTCAAGAAATCGGCTCTGCAAAATATCGCCAATCCCCCGGTCATCGCTCTCCTTGTAGCCCTTTCCATAAACGCCCTTGGATGGGATGCTTCCATTCCCGGATGGACCGCCACAGCCGTTGGGATGCTGGCAGCTTGTTGCGTTCCCATGGGAATACTTCTTGCCGGAGCGCTTATCGCGGATCTGTTGCAGAAGCAAAAGCTTCTGGCCGACCCCAAGGTCATTACCGCGTCGCTTTTGGTCCGCCTGGGCTTGCTGCCGGCCACTTTTTTGCTTGTCGCTGCATTTGTTCCCGGATTGTCGACCGAGCTTCGCCAGGTGATCGTGGTGCAGGCGGCCATGCCAGCCGGCATCATGCCAATTGTATTGGCCCGTCACTACGCAGGGGATTCAGGCGTGGCCATTCGGATTGTCCTTGGGACCACGCTGGCGTCCATCCTGACCATGCCATTGTGGATTCACGCCGGCATCGCCTGGGTACTTTAAAAAGAAAACCCGCCGGGCTGGCGGGTTTTAAAATCAATCGTAGAAAAGTGTGGACCAGCGCCCGCTGTCGACGAGCTTCTTTTTAATGTTCTGCCACTCATCTTCAGATCCGGCGAATTCCTTCATGGTCTTGTCCAGGCGACCCTCCAGTCGTGACAATCCTGATACATAGACGTACGTATTCGGATCCTTGACAAGATCCCATACCTCCGAGGAGTGTTCCTTGAGGGATTCCTCGACCTGCTCAGGCTCGTCAAAATGCGGACGCGGGCTCAATGCTTCGAACGCCTTGAAGGTCTCCTGATCGTAATAGAGGCTCATGTCAGCGTTTTTATCGTTCATGTAGAGCAAGTCCATGCCGGTCTTGGCTCCGTAGAACAGGCGCACCTTGCCCTTCCATTCCTTGCGCTCATCATAGATATGCTTCATGAAGGCCCGGAACGGGGCAATGCCGGTCCCGACACCTATCATCAGCATGTTGCTGTTGTTGTCCTTCGGGGGAAGGAACTGCCGGCCATAGGGACCGGTCAGGAGAACGGTCTCACCGGGTTGCCGGTCACAGAGGAAATTGGAAGCGACTCCGGGGAAGCGCTCGCCACTGACATCGTCGATGTAGAAACAACGTCGGACGCAGATTGAGATCTCGGCCAGGTTCTGGTTTTCCCCCTGACGGGAGCTGGCGATGGAGTACAGCCGCATGTGGTATTCATTCCCGAATTCATGTGGTCCGGGGACAAGCACCCCGATACTTTGGCCTTCCACGAAATGGAAAGTGGCGTCTGAAATGCTAAGAACGATATGACGGACCTCATCGGTCGAATCGTCTGTGATCCGCTCTGATTTAACAACCTTGGCGGTGTAGGGGTGACTGATGTCGTACTCGGTTAACTTCATGTTTACTGTTCCTGGATGATAATGTTAATTTGTTAAATTTGATTTGGCTATTCTGAACTTGCGGAATCTTTTCCGGTTTTTTTCCTGAAGGCCTGCTTGGGGCATTTGTTACCGTCCTTGCACAGGCAGAACAGGCCTCCGCATCCACCCCCTTCTTCACGGGCCGGCCCAAATTCAGGATGGCGGGCGGCAAACATCCTGGACAGATGCTGCACACCGATCCACCCGGCCAGCAGGGCGAGAATGATGAGAATGGTAATGGCGTAAGTGATGAGCATGAGAACTTATCCCCCGAGTCCGGCGAATCCCATGAAGGCGAGTGACAGCATGCCACCCAGCATGAGGCTCATGGCTGCCCCTGTACTGACATCCGGGACGTCAGCAAGTTCCAGTTTTTCACGAAGGCCGGCCATGAGAACGAGAGCCAGTGTAAATCCGGCACCGGCACCCAGACTGAATGAAAGGCACTGGATGAAATCGTAGGAGCGGTTGGTTTGGAAGAGAGCCAATCCGAGGATGGCGCAATTGGTGGTGATCAGGGGGAGAAAAATCCCCAATGTCCGGAACAGGGCCGGACTGACTTTTTTGATGGTCATTTCCACCAACTGGACAGCGGACGCGATGACCGCGATGTAGCTGATCAGGCGAAGGAACTCCAAATCGAAGCGGACCAGAATAGCGTTGATCCCGTATGCGCAAACGGAACTGACGACCATGACGAAGATCACCGCCAAGCCCATGTTCCATGCAGTCTTGATTTTCCCCGAGACACCCATGAACGGACAGATCCCGAGGAACATGGCCAGCACGAAATTATTGATCAGGAAGGCGTTGAGGAAAATGAATGTGAGTGAATCAGGCTGCATTGGCGACCTCCTCCTTGTTGGATTGAGCGCGTTCCTTGCGCTTGCGGAAAACGGAGAAAATGAAGAGCCAGAACGCCAGGACGAAGAAGCCGCCCGGCGGCAGGACAAAGACTACCCATGGTTGGAAGGCCGGCCCAAAGAGGTCGAATCCAAACAGGCTGCCACTGCCCAGAACTTCCCGCACCACCCCGAGACAGAGCAGGGCGAAGGTGAAGCCAAGGCCCATTCCCAACGCATTTACAAAAGCATTCACGACCGGATTCTTGGAGGCGTAGGCTTCAGCTCGTCCAAGAATCACACAATTCACAACGATCAACTGGATGAAAGCACCGAGTGCCTTGTACAGGTCCAGGCTGATCGCCTTGATGGCGTAGTCGGTAATTGTGACAAAGGTGGCGATGATGATAATGTAGGAAGCAATACGGACCTGCTTCGGAATCACCTTCCTGAGCAAGGATACCAGAACACCTGAACACAGGAGGACGAAGGTCGTGGCGAGCCCCATGGCCAGCGAATTCATGGCCGTATTGGTGACCGCCAAAACCGGACACAGTCCCAGCAGCATGACAAACACCGGGTTTTCCTTCCACAAGCCGGTTGAGAAGGTTTCCCAACTCAATTTTTCCGGAAGTCTTGGATCTTGTACCATTTGATCAGTCCTTTCAAAAGTGTTAATCGGTGAGGGTCATCTGCAGCGACGACTTATGCTTGGCCAGAAGTGGCAGCATGCGCACCGTGCTTTCCTCCAGCCCGTTTCCGACCGCAGTTGATGTAACAGTCGCGCCGGAGATGGCATCGATCTGCCATGGATCGGTCTTGGTGCCGTTCTTGACCGTTTGAATCGGGTTGGCGACTGCTGAACCATCAGCATTCAACTTTGCCTCGAGGCAATCGAAGTTTGCCTGGAAATCGCTGTCGGAGGAGATTTTGTCCCCCAGGCCGGGCGTTTCCGTACTCAGCAAGACAGTAAAGCCGGTCACGCACTCTGTCTCCAGGGAATAGCCATAGAGGGTCTTCACGACATCCTGATAACCTCGGGCCGCCGCCACCATCGCCAGACCGGTAATGTTGCCTTCATCGTCGTATCCAGCGTAAACGGCCTGCTTGTCATTGCTGATTTTCTCTCCCTCGGCGAGCAGGCTGAGTCCCTCTGCCGACAGGATATAACTTCTGCTTTGGGTTGCCTCCGGCAGAACCGTGAAAATTGCCCGCTCGAGGGCGGCCTGTTCGTTGGCGGCAATGCGGTCGGCGGTCAACTGGTCCGTCAAGACAACCAGGAAACCCGACATCATGGCGATCATGACGAGAACAATGATCAGGTTGGCGCTGCTCGGCATGGCCGGCTGTGGAACTGTTGAATTCTCACTCATCTTCAAGCGGCTCCTTTCGGTTGCTTGGCTCCGTAAATGCGGGGTTGGGTGGCCAGCGCGATCAGCGGGGAACAGGCGTTGCCCAGGAGGATGGCGTACATGACGCCTTCATTCAGACCCCCAAAGAGGCGGATGATTACCGTCAAGGAACCGATGAGCGCCCCGTATATCCAGACCCCGGCGGGGGTGACAGGGGAGGCGACCATGTCGGTGGCCATGAAGACGGCACCGAGCATCAATCCGCCCGTGCACAGAGTGAACATCGGATCCGGATAGATGGCCGGATTGATCATGTAGAAAATCCCGGAAACGCCACCGGCAGTGAGGAGGATACTGGCGGTGATCCGCCAATCCATCATCCTGCGAAAAACGAGGTAGGCCCCGCAGAGGAGGATCAGCAAGGCGGAGGTCTCACCAGCAGATCCGGCGGTTGATCCGAGCAGCAATTGCATCTGGTCAGTTGGCAGTTGCTCGTACTTCATCAGTGCCAAGGGGGTGGCTCCACTAAATCCATCGGGGGCGACTTGCGCCAGCCAGTCGGTGATCGGGACGGGTTTCAAAAATGGCAGGGTCAGGCTGGAGGGGATGAACTGGGTGAAGCGTCCCTCCACCATGAAGGGCGTCCAGGTGGTAATCGGGACGGTAAAGGACGCCTGGGCGAAGGCCCGTCCGATCAGGGCGGGATTCATGACATTGAATCCAAGCCCACCGAAAAACATTTTGCCGAGTCCGATCCCGGCGAAGGAAGCAACGGTTGCCATCCACAGGGGAAATCCCGGGGGCAGGCAAAGCGCGAGCAGGATGCCCGAAATGACTGCACTCCAGTCACCGATTGTCGAATCCCGGCCGGAAAGCTTGCAGATCCAGTGCTCCGTCAGGACACAGGAGGCGGTGCAGACAATGATCAAGGCGAGTGTACTGATGCCAAACTGGTAAACGGAAAAAGCGCAGACCGGTAGCAACGCGTAAACCACATTGCGCATGATGACATTCACGGGGGGGCTCACCCGCAAGTGGGGGGAGGTTCGCAGCAGGACTTTGGGGCCTTGTTCGCTCATGATGCTTTCGCTTTCTCTCGCATCGCCTTCTCGCGATTGGATGACTTGGCGATTCGGAAATATTGGACCAGCGGGATATTGGAGGGGCAGACGAAGCTGCAGCACCCGCACTCGAAGCAATCCATCAGGTGATAGTCGGACTGCATTTCCTCATAGCGGTGCTTGTAGGCCAATTTACCCAACTGGGAAGGGTTCAGGTGCATGGGGCAGGCGTCCACGCACTTGGCGCAACTGATACACGGGTAAGTGGCCCGGGAAATCTGATCCTTGGTATCCTCTTCCGTCAGGACGAGAACACCTCCGCATCCCTTTGTAATGGGAACATCAAGGGAGGCGACCGTCCCACCCATCATCGGACCACCCATGATCAGGTGCCGGGCACTGCCCGTGAATCCGAGTTCATTGAGAATAAAGCGCAAGGGCGTGCCGATCGGGACAAGGTAGTTGCCCGGATGCTCAACACCCGGTCCGGTCACGGTGACCACTCGTTCGATGACACCGCGACTGAGGGGAAGGAGCTCGCCCAATTGGGCTACTGATGAGACATTGAAAACACCCAGTCCGACCGACGAAGGGAAATTCCCCGAGGGGATCTCGATGTTCATCAAGGCCTTGGCCAGCATCTTCTCCGCCCCTTGCGGGTATTTGGTCTGCACGGCTTTGACCGTGATTGACCCATCTGGAGGAAGTGCTTTACGCATGGCCTCGACGGCATCCAGCTTGTTGTCTTCCGTCCCGATAATGGCTTTGTCCGCCCCGAGGGCCTTCATCAGGATCTGCGTGCCGGCGATCAATTTGTCCGCCTGTTCAATCATGATCCGATGGTCGGTTGTCAGGAACGGTTCACATTCACATCCGTTGATGAGGACGGTATGGACCTTGTGCTCCTTGGGAGGGGACAACTTGACATGTGTCGGGAAGGCTGCCCCTCCCAGTCCGACCAGGCCCGTATCCTGCACCGCCTGGACAATCTCCTGGGGAGTCATCTGGTCCACGTTGCGCTCCTGGTAGTAGCGCACCTCCTGACTGTCTCCCGGATAGACTTCGAGAATGACGGACGGAGTCTTGGGACCCTTTGAAGTCGGCATCAATTCAACACCCTTGATAACGCCAGTGGCTGGCGCATGCTGGGGAACTGAAACGAATCCGCCAGCCTTGGCAATGGGTTCACCCCGGACAACTTCCTGCCCGGGATGGACGATCAATTGCGAGGGCGCTCCAGCATGCTGGGACAACGGAATGATCAGGCGGGGAGGAAACGGCAACCGCTTGATTGGTTTGCTGGCAGTGAAATGCTTGTTCTCCGCGGGATGGATCCCGTGTGAAAACGAGCTTCGCAACCAGTGTGCCGGGTCAAGAAGTTTTGCCAATCCACTCATGGTATCAGTTTGTTTGGGGTCCGCCTTCTGGATTACTGGAATTTCTCCGCCCGCTTGATGAGTTTATCGACTCCCTTTTCGTTGGGATCGACGGGTGTGCCTGGATGGATGCATCGACCGGTGCACTTTTCAGCTGCCCGGACGATATCCTTGAATGGCCCTCCCTTCGGATCATTCACGAAGGCTTTCTTGTTCTCATCGTACTTGAAGATCTTCTGATTGATGTTCACGCACTCGTCACAGGACGTGCACTCCGTCTGGTCGATCCATGCCGGTTCAAAGGCGCCAACCGCCGCGGGGGCAGGGGACTCGGAACCGTTGACTGCCGGGACTGCTGCTGCAGCCGGAGCGACCGACATGTCGAGGATCGCCTGGGCGGCACCGCCTTCACCGGTCAGCATGGACATGAGTCCCTGTGCCAGCTTTTGCGCGGTTTCGCTGCGAACCTGTGTGGCGATCGCCTCCGGATCCACCTTGCGGGACAATCCGGCGATGCCCTTCATGGTGCGCCAGAAATCACGCCGCTCTTCCGTGGATTTGACGATTTCCTCCGCGACGAGGACCCGCATCAGGCGGTTCTTCTTGTCGACGGCCCAGATGTACGGGAAACAGCCTTCGCGGTCATCCTCATCCATATCGAGGAACTCAGCCAACGGGATCATGTTTTCATTCCATGTATCCTGGGGAGCCTTGCGGAAGTGCTTGCGGAAGCGGCCTTCCTGAACGGCGAAGTCAGCGAATGTCATGGGCAGCTCCATGGACTGCTGGTTGCCGTCATCATCAACATACTCAAGATTGTAAACCGGCCAGTCGGTGTCCGGTGAAGGATTGCCTTCCAGACTGAAGCATTCTTCCCATGATTCCCCTGCATCCGGGTCAAATGTAATGACCGGGTAAGCACGGGATTCCAGGGCCATCTTGCTGCGGTAAGCGGTGGCATCATCCGGGACGCCGTGTTCTGGCTGACAGACTGCGTACACGTTGAAGAGGGCCGGGCGACGGGAGTTCAATCCGTCAATGAATCCCTCAATCAGGTGCGTGTAGTTGGCGATATTGCCCTGCATGACGTAAGCAGAACGGTGGGCGGCACCGATGAGTGTCATTTCCTTGCGGATCTCGGTCTTGCCCTTCCATGCCTTGCCATACGGGGCCATATCGGAAACCTGACCAATGAACCCGGAGGTACAGGCCTGGCCTCCCGTGTTGGAGTAGACCTGCGTATCGAGAACGAAGACCTTGATCGGGCGACCTGACATGAGGGCGCGGGACAAGTTCTGGAATCCAATGTCGAACATGGCTCCATCTCCACCGATCGCCACCACTGGCGGACAAAGGAGGTATTCCTCATCGGTGAACTGCGTCCAGTTGAAATAGGTCAGTGACTCGTCAAAGCCCTTGTAATCCTCATTGCCTTCCAGTTCGGCCTCAGCCTGGCGGATGGCCTTGAATCCATCCCCCATGGAGCGCATGTGCCCCTCGAAGAGTCCGAGGGAAACGGAAGGTGCGTCCTGGAACAAGTGATTGGACCAAGGGAACGGATACGGGTTGTAGGGCCATGAGGATCCGTAGACGGAGGAACAGCCGGTGGCGTTCTGGATACCCATGACGGCGCGGCCAGCCTTGTGCGGGCCTTCCACGTAACGCCACTTGAGATCCTTCAGTTTGGCCAGCAGGCTGGTGATCCACTTGAGCCATTCCTGGTCCAACGGGGATCCTTCCTTGCCTTCGTCGAGCGCGGAGGCGAGGTCGGCCAGTTTCAGGTCCTTGTCGGCACTGGCGTCGACCACCTTCTGGACGGCACTGAGATCGCTGATATCGACCGTTTCGGCCAGCTTGTTCTTGAGGCGCTTTTCCAGCCCGGCGATCAATGTATCGATTTTCTCAACCTGTTTCTTGACCCGGCCCTGCATGAGGGCGGTCATGGTGCCGGTGAAGATGTGCAGCAGACCTTTCTCCCCACAACCGGTACAGGCTCCATCTCCACAGGACATGGACTGATAGACGGACTTGTCCATCAGCATGGTCTCGAGGGCACCGATCTTTTCATCGATGTCATCAATCCGGATAAAGTCCTTCGGTGTGGTGGGCAGGTCTTGCCAGAATTCCCACTCGTCCCGCAGGCGGCCGACAGAAGCTTCGGTCTGCGTCTCCACGGTCAGGGCATCGTCATCACAAACATCAATACAAAGCATACAACCCTTACAGGTGTACGGGTTGACGGTGATGGCGTACATGCCGCCGGAACCCGGCTGGCTCTTCTCCCGCTGGTCGTAGTACGGCTTGGTGAAGGCAAACTTGAATTCACCGATGGATTCCTTGAAGAGGGCGAATTCCTTTTTCAGTTCCTCAGCCTCACCATTGGCACCGGCGATGGTGTCGTTGATGGCCAGGTTTAACAGCGGAACACTGTTCAGGCTGGCGGTCTCGGAATTGGTTTCCGCGACAGCCTGGCGGAGATGCTTTTCCATGGTGCGGACTGCCTTTGGAAGCAATTTCACTTCATGACCGGCCTTCTGGACCCGCTTGATGGCGGTGTTGAACACCTCAGCGATGGGCAGTGCCAATCCGGGGATGGCGCTGTCCGGGCAGACCGTGAAACAGTTGCTACAGGCGGTACACTTTTCCGGGTGCCACACGGGGTGGGTGAACCGGATCTGTGTCATGTCCCGGAATACACCGGTGTTGGCGGGGATCAGCCCCAACGCATTGAAGGGATCAGCAAGGTTGTCATTGGGACGACCTCCGAGATAGAAACTGCCGGTCTGTTCCCAGAAACGGTGAATGTCGGATCTTGGATCATCGCTGGCCGGCATGCGCTTGAGGACCGGCGGCATGTTGGTTTCTTTTTTGGCGGCCGCGGCGGTGGTCTCGATGGACTTTTCCGTGATTTCGGTCAGCTCGTCGAAGCCACGTCGGACGACCCGCATGTTGTCCTCGACGACCCGGGCGCCCTTGCTGCCGAACTTTGCCTGTACCTGGTCGTGGATGGCCTTGAACAAGGTCTCCTCGGTCAGGTCGGCTGATTTCATCAGCGTGGAACCGGCGAAGAAAGCCCCCTGGAAGGCGATCCCCTGCATCCGGAACTGCAGTTCCGGATCGGTTGCTTCTTCACGGGCGACCTTGAATGCATCAATATAGAACACACGGATGTCGTTCTCGATAATGTATTGACGGGCCGACAGGGGGAAGCTGTTCCAGACATCGGATGCCGATTCCAGATCACTCTGGATAATGAACGTTCCGCCCTTCTTCAGGCCGAACAGCGGATTCGAGTGACTGAAGACATTCGGATCCGGTGACAGGACGGCATCAACGAAGAAGTACTCGCAATTGATCCGGATCGGCTCCGGTGCGGCCGACAGATAATACGTTGTCGGCTGGCCCTTCTTTTCTGAACCGTACTTCGGATTGGCCTTGATGTCGTATCCAAGCAGATCGTAGAGGGTGATGGCCAGGTTCTTACCCGTGGTGATGGCACCCCAGCCACCTACGGAGTGCATCCGGACGGTGACGGCGCCCTTGGGCAACAGATTCGGATTGGTACTGCCCTTGACGGCCAACTCCTGGACATTCGGATAGGATTCCAGAAGCTTCTGCTGATAAATCTCGTTTTTCGGGGAGGTCGGCTTTTCGTGAACAAAGTCGATCGAAAGATAAAAGAACTTCTTCTTGTCCCCATCGGGCAGCATGTTCTCGACTGCGCCAACAACGCCTTCCGGCTGCAGGTCACGGCTACCCATGCCAAAGCAACCCGAGTACAACGTTGGAGCGTCCTTGGACGTCTTGAAGCTGGCGTATTCGGGGTAGGGCATTTCACCTTTGCCGGCCAAGCCGTTTTCCATACACTTGCTCAGCGTGGCGCGTATTTCCCGGATCAGGGGAAGGTCTTCCGCCAGGGGTTGGTCGGTCCGTTCGAGAACGGCGACGCCCTTGCGTCCCTTTAGTACGTGACTCAGGACTTCACCCGGGAATGGGCGGAACATGGTCATGTTGACCACCCCAACCTTGATTTTTCGCTCTTCGCGCATGTAGTCGGCGACGGCTTCGGCTGTCCCCATCAAGCTGCCTTGTCCGAGGATCAGATAGTCCGCATCCTCGCACTTGAAAGTCGCTACGCGGCTGTACGGGCGCCCAGTCAACCTGGTGTATTCGGCCATGCACTGGTCGGTGATCTTGGCAATGTGATCAAAGAAGTAGGGCCTTTGGGAGGCCACCGACTGCATGTAGGCGTCCTGATTCTGGACGGATCCGGAGAGAATAGGATTATCCACGTCCCAGAGAATGGGCACGCGGCGCCGCGTCTTGCCGTACAGCAACTCCTGGGCGGGGGTCGGGGTATCGATGATGTCATCCGGCCGGCCACAGAACTCTTCAATGAGTTCGCGCTCGGGCACGACCATGGTCTCGATCAAGTGGGTGGTCAGGAAGCCGTCCTGGCCAACTGCACCCGGGGTCAGGGACAGCTCGGCGATCTTGCGCGAAATGATGTTCAAGTCAGCCGCTTCCTGGGCGTTCTTGGCCATCACCTGGAAAAAGCCAGTGTCATCCATCAAGTGGTAATCATCGTGGCCGGCGTGAACGTTCAGGCTGGTTTTCGTGATGGCCCGGCAGCCCACATTCAAAATGTAGGGAAGGCGTTTGCCGACCGCACCGTACAAGGACTCGTGCATGTAAGCGATCCCCTGTCCAGAGGAGAAGTTGGACGCTCTCAGGCCGGTCATGGCCATCCCGGCGGTGACACCGGCGGCAGCGTGCTCACCTTCTGGTTCAACAAAAATCAGGGGCCTGCCCGAGATATTGAGGTGACCCCGGGCCGTTTCCTCAGCCCAGTACTCACCCATTTGGGTGGACGGGGTAATGGGGTAGGCGCCAGCGGCGTCACTTGATTCCCGCTCACACATGATGACAGCGGTATTTCCATCCAGGGCGGCTGGAATGCCCGGATATTTAACAGTCTTTTTTTCGGCAGCCATAATTCTTCTTTTTTGGGATTAGTATTTTCTAGATTAAAGGGGTTAACGAACATCCGGCCTCACCGGCAGGGGTTCTTTTCGAATAATGCGTTTTGCCGCCCCGCCTTTGATGGCGAGTCCTTCCTCACGCCAGACAATGGCGCCAGTCGGGCATCTTTGGATGGGGATGCGGGTGGCCAGGTGGTTCTTGGAATAATCGACCACGGCCAAATTGTTTTTGATACAGATCAAGCCCTCCGGGGCATCAGCGGCACAGCGGGCACATCCGGTGCAGGCCACCTCGCAGTCGGCAAGGGCGTCCTCCCCTTGGGCAAGGCTTTTGCAGGCCACCCAAAGGCGATGGCTCACCGGATGGAGTTCAAAGAGGTCCAGCGGGCAGGCTTCCACGCAATCATTACAGGCGACGCACTTATCCTCGTTGACGACCGGAAGCCCATGCTCGTCCATGTGGATGGCATCAAAATCGCAGGAAACATCGCAGTCGCCCAACCCCAGGCAACCCCAGGCACAGGCCTTTCCACCGCCACCAGCGGCAACAGCCGCCCGGCAGGTGCCCATGCCGCTGTATTCAGCCCGCATTCGGGCAACATGATTGCCGCCAGCGCAAGCCAGGCGGGCCACGATCTTCTCCTTGTCGCCTACTTCCACCCCCAGATATTCAGCAATGAAGGCCACCATATCTCGAGAGCTGACCGTGCAATTTCCCGGATTTTGCGTTCCGGCCACACATTCTTCGGCGAACGCCCGGCATCCCGGGCACCCGCAAGCACCACAATTGGTGGCGGGCAGCATTTCCTCAACTTCGTCGATCCTGGGATCCTCGTGGACATGCAACTTCTTGTTGGCCAATGCCAGAACGCTGGCCAAAACGATCCCCAGTCCGCCCATGAAGATCAGGGCACTGATGACGTAGGTTGTGATTTCGGGGTTCAAGGCTCTTCCTCAGTTCAGCTGATCATCGGAAATCCGGCGGTCCGGGTCTCGGACCCATCCTTGGTCACGAACAGGGCGTCCGCTCCAGGGGTGGCTTCGATGAGTTTCCTGCCGTTTTTCAATCCCAATAAAAAAACGGCCGTTGACAGGGCATCCGCCTGCAGGGCCGTTTTCGCTACCACGGAAACACTGGACAGTTCGACGGGGGAAACCCCGGTCCGCGTGTCCAGTAGATGGTGGTGGGAGTAATCGTCACTGAACCGGGTTTCGTAGTCCCCGGAAGTGGCCAGACAGCGCCCGTTGAGGGCGGCCAAGCCTAAAAAGTCATTTTCCTTGCGAGGATGCTTTATGCCAATTGTCCAGGCATCCTTTTCCGCATGGCTGCCAATCGCACCAATTTCGCCCGTGTCGATGAGGGCGTGCTGAATACCGTATTCCGCCAGTGTGCGGCCGACTGCGTCAGCGGCAAAGCCCTGGGCGATCCCGTTCAAGGTGATGGCGGTGCCGTTTCCGCCTAGTGTGATCCGCTCCGGGGTCACATTGACCCGTTGCCAGTCCACTTTGGCGAGGGCCTGTTCAATTTCCGCCTGAGAGGCCTCAGTTCCGGCTTCAGCATGCTTGTGATGAAGGCTCCAAAGGGGCTGTACGGTCACATCGAAAAACCCGTCCGTGTCTTGCGCCAGTTGTTTGGCAACATTGAGCACTTCAACAAGATAAGGATGCGGGTTATCCAACTGCCCGTCCCGGTTGAGCCGGCAGATTTCACTGTCAGGCCGGTACAGGCTCATGACATCCTCCACCAGGCTCAGTTCGCGGAATGCCGCGCTAATGGCTTGATCGGCTTCGGAGGCGTCATGGTTAAATACGGTCAGGGTCGTGGAAGTGCCCAGCGCCCATCCGGACCGCGTGACTTTCACCAATCTTCTGGCACTTACCAAGCGGCCCATTTGCCATCCGGTCAGACCAATGGCAGCCGTTCCTGCGAGGCTCACAATAAACTGTCGGCGTTTCATGTTTAATATAAGAGTGGGGGGGTCCCCTCCACAATTTCAATCCAGCTGGGGGGCGAGACTGAAGTTCTGGAAATCCGTTTTTGGAATCCAGAAATATGGGGGGGTATGAGGTATTAGTTTCTCTAAAGACATCGGGGGGTTGGTCAAGTAAAACTTATACACTTTAGTAACTTTACTTTGCAGTAAAATGCATAATGCAAGTACTTGTCCACTTGACAAGGAGGCTAAAGAATTGGAGCGTTGCAGGCTTTCTCACCTTAACGGAAGCAATTCTCAAATGTACACAATAAGAAACCCCTTTAAATTGGTGATTGGAACAGGCCTTCTGGCCGCCTTGAATTTCCCCCTTTCGGCAAACCCGCTGGATGATACACTCAGCACCCTCGAAGAATGGGTGAACACCGAACGGTTGATCGCTGAAACCTCTGCCCAATGGGAAGCCGAGAAGGCATCCATGGAAACTCTTTTGACTATTTACAATCAGGAGATTGAAACGCTGACGCAGATCATCACCGATGCGGAAAAAGATACCAGCGCAGCCGAAGTCCTCCGCAACGATTTGATGAAGCAGGACGAGGCCGTCAAGATAGTGGAAGCCAAAGCCGTTGCCGCCCTCATTGAGATGGAAATTCAAATGAAAACCCTGCAGCCGGTTTTACCGCCCCCGCTCCAGGAAGAATTGGAACCCCTCTTCAATGGACTGCCAAAGGATCCCAAGAATTCGAAATTGGCGATTGGGCAACGAATCCAGCCGGTCGTGGCGATCCTGACGCAGGTTCAGAAGTTCAACCAAGTCGTCACCTTGGTGGAAGACTTTCGGGAGTTTGAAGCGGGCCGGACGGTGCAGACCGAGACAGTTTACTTCGGTCTTGGTGCAGCCTACTATGTTGATCAGGCGAATGAGAATGCCGGTATCGGTGTCCCTGGAAAAGACGGCTGGGAGTGGACCGCTGACAAGGAGTTGGTTGATCCGGTCCGGTCTTTCGTTGATATCTACCGTGGCGGCCAGCAGGCCCGGTACGTGAACCTGCCATTGAGTGCCAAGTAACGCCAGTTGGTAAAAAATTAAAACCGTTTACCCGGAAACACCCGTGAAAAATACATTAAAGATCAGTCTCCTATTTCTCCTCCCTCTGGGACTCCATGGTGCCGACCTGAGTAAAGTCCAGGCTGAAGCGAAGGCCGATTTGGACAGCGCGCTTGAGCGATACGCCGCGGTCCAGAACACGATCAAGGATGAGAAAATCCCCCTCGCCGAGGAATTAAGCAATATCAAGGCCGAGTTGCGTGACAAACGCCGCGAGGCGGAGCGCGCCCAGCGGTTCAAGGACAACAGCACAGTTGACCTGAATTCTCTTCAAGACCGGGTCGACAAGCGGAAGGAGCAGCTTGATTACGTGGCCAACCTGGTGGCGGACTTTGGTGAGCGCTTCCAGCGGGACATTGCCTTGCCTGAGCAGCAAATTTACGCCAAGGAGATTGAGACGTTCACAGCCATTGCGAACGAGCCTACCGGTGACGATGACCTGGCCAAGGCAAAGCGCCTTGTCGACCAAGCGTTTATCCTGACGACAGCCATTGATCGCTTCAAGGCCTTGGTCGGTGGACAAACCTTTGATGGCGAAGCGGTTGTTGGCACGGGGGAGGTCGAGCAGGGGACATTCCTCCTGTTTGGCCCGGGCAACTATTTCAGCAGCAAGGCCTCAGATGAAGCCGGGATTGCTCTCAAGGCAGGTCTCAAGCCGAGGATCATCAATATCAATCCGGATACGGATGGTGTTATCCGGGGAACGATTTCAAGCGGATCCGGAAATGTCCCGGTCGATCCGACGCTCGGAAGTGCGTTGGCCATAGCCGCTCAGGAGGAAACCGTTTGGGAACACATCCAGAAGGGTGGTATATGGATCTGGCCAATTCTGTTTTTCGCCTTTTTGGCCACCGTTACGGCCGTCTTCAAGTTGTTCGAAATTTACTCCGTGAAGATGCCTCAACCGGGCTCATTGCACGGTATTTTGAAGGCCTTGAATGAGGGTGACCGCGTCAAGGCCATGGAACTGGCCCAGGCGATTCAGGGTCCTGCCAAGGCCATGCTGGTAGATGCGGTTGAGCACTGTGAAGAAAGCAAGGAGCTGGTTGAAGAGGTCATGTACGAGCGGATGCTTGAAGTGCAGCCCCGCCTGGAGCGGCTTCTGCCGTTTATTGCAGTTACCGCAGCCACAGCTCCCTTGATGGGTCTGCTGGGTACGGTTACGGGCATGATCAACACCTTCAAGCTCATCACCGTATTTGGTACCGGGGATGCCAAACAGCTTTCCAGTGGTATTTCTGAAGCGCTCGTAACAACGGAATTCGGGCTTATCGTGGCCATTCCCTCATTGATCATGCACGCGCTCCTGAACCGCCGTGCCCAAGGCGTGATGGCAAACATGGAGCGTATGGCCGTTGCCTTCGTCAACGCGCTTGGCCGCAAGAGCTAATCTTCTCGGAATTCTCCTTTGAATACGATTTGGGAACAGTTTCAGGCTGAGTTCATGACGATCATCACTGACGGTGGTATCCTCATGGTCCCGCTGACCATCCTTGCCCTGACCATCTACTGGACAGCATTCAAGCTCATCTTTTATTTTACGGAGCATTTCTTTTACAAGGTTAACCGTGACCTGCTTACGGAGCATGTTGAGAATCCAAGCCTCTCCAGCGGGGAGTTGCGCCGGGTGCTTGATTACACGCAGGCTGGTGACGTGCGAACGGTGAAAGAGGTCCGTTCCCGCTTCGCCGAAGTAATCAACTCCTATTTGGCCGATGTCGATACCAAGCGGTCCTACCTGCTGATCCTCGTCACGACCGCTCCCCTGATGGGGCTATTGGGCACCGTCATGGGAATGTTGACCACGTTCTCGGGCCTGGCTGTGAGTGCCGGCGGAAGCACGGTGGACCAGATCGCGGCAGGTATTTCGGAGGCCCTGATCACAACCCAGACGGGGCTGATCATCGCGATTCCCGCATATGTCATGGCGACCCTGATTCAAAAACGACGGAACGAAATGGAAGCCTGCTTGACGACCATGGAAACCCTGACCGTCCAGTTATACGAAAAAAAATCCAATAACGGTTAATCCCAATGAAACGCAGACGTGTATTTTCAGCCAACCAAGGGAGCGAGGACATCAATATCTCGCCCTTGATCGATATGGTTTTCATTCTCCTGATCTTCTTTATCGTCACTACGGTGTTCGTGGAGGAAACAGGGGTTGAGGTGACCAAACCGCAGGCCGCTTCCCAGATCCAGCTGGAGAAAAACAGTATCCTGATCGCCATTACAGCCAACAGTAATGTTGTTTACGGTGGCCGGGACATCGGCATCAATGGCGTGCGGGGCATCGTCAAGCGTCTCATCCAGGACGATCCCAAGATGCCGGTCATCATCCAGGCTGATGAAAACGTGCCTACCCGGATTCTGGTCCGGGTGATTGACGAGGCCAAGCTGGCCGGTGCCAACTCGGTAAACATTTCCACTGAACAAGGCTAATGCCAAACGGTAATAGAAGGTTAGTCGGATACCAGGTCCCGCGATCCAACAAATTTGTTATCCGGATCGTGTTCGCCACTGTCATCATGACATTGGCTATCCTTGCCATCCTTCCCTTCACGCAGGCACTCTCCGGAGATCCGCGGGACAAGACGCTCCGTTCGGTCAATACTGCCAACCTCCCGCCACCGGAACCGCCGCCACCGGAACCGCCGCCTCCACCGGAAGAGGAAGAGGAAGAGGATACGCCTGATTTGGAAGAGCCTCCGCCCATGCTCGATTTGAGCCAGTTGGAATCGGCTTTGAATCCCGGCCTGGGGGGTGCTGCTACCGCAGCCTTTGATCTGGACGCTTTTTCATCCTCAATCAGCGCTTCCGACGAAATGCTGATATTTGACGTGATCGACCTCGACAGGACCCCGCGGATGAAAAAACGGGTCATGCCTCAATATCCGGTCGATTTGCAAACCAAGGGCATCACGGGATCCGTCACCCTGGTTCTCATCATTGATCCAAAAGGGGCCGTTACCATTGAAAAGGTCGTCGATTGGAGGGGTGACAAAGGATTTATACAGCCAACGAGAATTGCTCTTGCCCGGTGCCGCTTTGAATCGCCCACAAAAGATGGGAAGCCGGTATCCGCACGCTATAAGATAACCATCCCATACAACCTATAATTTGTTATGAAGAATCGGATTACACCTCTCCTCGGAATTATCTGCCTTTTGTCCCAGCCCGTATTGGCGCAGGACGTCAACCTTGCTGACGCGTGGAAGGACCCGCAGTTCGCCAAGCAGTTCATCGGCTCGTTCCTACCCCTGTCCGAATTGGAACCAAAAATCTCTGAAAAGGAAGCGGAGCTCTTCCAGGCATTGGGTGAATTGTTGGCCAACGAGCAGATTGCCCCGGCGATTCAGCAACTTAGTGATGCCTTGAAGGGTGGTACAGCAGAAGAGCCTGTCAGTGCCGCCCTCAATTACACCTTGGGAAATATCCAGATCCAGCAGGGCAATTTTTCTGAAGCGATCCGCCAGTACAATCTGGCCATCAAGAAGTTTCCCAATTTTCGGCGTGCCTATAAGAATCTCGGTTTGGCTTACATTCAATTTGGCAAATACGATGACGCTATCAAAAACATCGTGAAGGCCATCGAACTGGGAGACAGTTCAGGGGATTCCTTCGGCCTTTTGGCATTCAGTTATCTGAATACCGACAATGCTCCGGCTGCTCTTGAGGGGTATCGCCAAGCTTCCCTCTTGAATCCGAACAACAAGGAATGGCAGATCGGCAAGGCCGAGGCGCTCATGCGTTCCGAGCGCTACGAGGAGGCCATCGCCCAGTTCCAGTATCTTATTTCAGAAATGCCGGACCGGTCGGCGTTCTTCACCTCGATTTCCAATGCCTACCTTGCCTTGGAAGATAATAAATCGGCCGCCTTGTATCTGGAAATTCTCTTCCGGAAGGGCGCTGCTTCCTCATCCGCGCTAGGATTGTTGGGGGATATTTACACAAATGAAGGCCTTCCTTCACTTGCCCTTGAAGCTTATCTGGCCGCATTGAAGTCATCCGGCTATCCCAATTATCGTGCCATCCGGACCCTTACTGCATTCCTCCAAAGAGGAAATTATGATCAGGCGGAAACGTACATGAGCACCTTTATGGAACTCCGGGAAGCCAAGTTGTCTGAGGATGAATCGCTGGAATTGCTCAATCTGAATGCTCAATTGGCCCTTGCCAGGGGCCAGGAAGCTGAAGCCGCGGTTATTCTCGACAAGGTCCTGGAAAGCGATCCCTCCAATGGCAATGCCCTCATGCTGCTCGGCGGTTTCCATCGGGTACAGGGCGACATTGAACAGGCTGTCTTCTACTACGAGCGGGCTGTCCGTATCAGCGATTACCAACGGGAAGCTCAATTGCAGTTGGCCCGCATTCATGTGCAAAATAAGGAATATTCCAAAGCCATCCGTGAACTGGAGTCGGCTTTGCAGTTGGAGTACTCCTCCAATGTCCAAGACTTCCTGGACGCTGTTAAAGCGGTCCACAGCCGTGCGTTTTAATCCTTGGTTTATAAGGTAATTTAGTCAGGACAACTGGCTAAGGAAAACGTTCAAAATTATTGCATTTTGTTGGGTGAGTTATAATACTCTCCGGCGATAATACTGAGCACAGACTATACAAGTATGTGTTTGGCACGTAACTACAACTAATGAAAAACATGAAAGTGCTAACAAGATTAAATAGTTATAATATAAAGATCTGTAAGCTGGCCACCATGTCTCTTCTCGCTCCTCTCTGCGTTTTTGCGCAGGATTCTGATGAGGATCTCGAAGAACTGCAGGGCTTCACCGTTACAGGTAGCCGCATTAAGTCACTTGATGTACAGCCGCTGAATCCGGTCATTGTCTATGACGCTGACTTCATCAGCAAGACAGGTGCCCGTGACCTGCAGGACATCATCGATGAGCTTCCGCAGAATCAGCTTGGCCTGACTGACCGTGAAGTTTTCGGTTTCACGCCTGGTGCATCCGGTGTTAACTTGAGGGGCGCTGGTGTTCAGTACACCTTGACTCTCATCAATGGTCGTCGTGCCGCTGCCTATGGTGCTGGTGCAGGCGGATCCTACGGTTTCGCCAACACGCAATCCATTCCGTTGGCTGCCATCGACCGGATCGAAATTCTGACTGACGGTGCATCCGCTATTTATGGTGCGGACGCAGTTACCGGTGTTGTGAATTACGTTCTCAAGGACAACTACGAAGGCTTGGAAGTCAGTGGTTCGTTCCAGAACACATTTGACACTGACACGACTGCCAAGTCTCTCAGTGCTGTTGTTGGTACCGTATCCGACAAATCAAGCTCGATGTTCATTGTTGATTACTCAACACGGAACAGCCTGTTTGCCCGTGATCGTGAGTTCTCCAAGTCTTCCGACCAAAGCTCACGCGGTGGTATCGACTGGCCGAACTACTTCGGCACGCCATACGGTTCACCGGCCACCATTCTCGACCTCTCAACCGGTCTGGAATACATGTCCTCCCCGGACCCTTACGACACAGCAGCCTTGCTGACACGTACCGTTCAGGATGAGTCTGGTGAAAACAAGCCCTTCGCACAATTGCGTGAAGAGTTCGGTACCGTTCCGACGCAGCCGACTGACTTCATGGGCTTGGCTCCTGAGTACTCCCGGGTTTCCTTCTATGGCACCTCCAATTACGAAGTGTCTGATGACCTGAAAGTATTTCTCGAAGCTGGATTCACCCGCACTGAAGTATTGAATACCATTCACCCGGTTGCTTTCGGATCCCGCGATGATCTCTTCCTGCCGGATGGCACGATGCTTGCGGTCAGCAAGTACAACCCATACAATCCTCTCGGTGTAAACCGTACGGATGGTGGCGAGCCGACCGACATTCACGTTTTCAATCGTAACTTTGTTATCGGCAACCGTACATCGGACATCTCCAATGATGTTCTTCGCATGGTTGTGGGCGCTGAAGGCACATTTCTGGAAGACTACGAGTACTCTGTTTCCGGATTGTACATGGTTGATTATGGTTTGACCATGAACGGCGGCGGATCACTCCGTTCAGCAACGGTTGCGGCCTTGACCACTCAGGATGAGGAGTTGATGGATCCGCTGACTTCATGGAACATCTTCGGTATGTTCACGGGTGGTCCTTTCGGTGGAGATGACAACAATGACGAAGTCACTTCCGGGCTGTCAGCCAACACCTTCAATGAGTACCAAACCAAATTGTACATGGCCAATGCCGATGTTACAGGTCCCCTGTTGGATACCCCAATGGGCCTGATCCAGTTCGCTGCCGGTCTTGAAGTGCGTGAAGAAGAGTGGTTTGACCGCTCTGATGCCACTTCTGTTGGTGGTGACCTGATTGGTCGTGGTGGTGTTAACCCATCCGATGCATGGCGTCGTGTGAAGTCAGCTTACGCAGAGTTGAGTATCCCCGTTTACGAAGACTTCGAAGCACAGGTTGCAGCACGTTATGAAAGCTTCAGTGGTGACACAGGTGACAACCTGAGCCCGAAGGTTGCTTTCCGCTATCGTCCGCTGGACTGGTTGGTTGTTCGTGGTAGCTGGTCAGAAGGTTTCCGTGCCCCTTCACTTCAGGAATTGTTCCAGGGTGAAACAGTGGCATTCACCTCAGGCAGCCTGGTTGACCCGTACCGGGACAACGAAGGTCTCTCCAGCACCCGTGTTCGTGAAGCTGGTAACTCAAAGCTGGATCCGGAAGAGTCCACCTCCAAGTTCATTGGCCTCGGATTCGAGCCATCCGGTATCCTGGAAGGTCTCTATGTCAACGTTGACTGGTTCGCCATTGACATCAAAAACCGGATTGAAGGTGAGTCACTGCAGGACATCATTGACCTCAATGACGATCGCGTAATCCGCGCTGACCCAACTCCGCTGGACATCTCCAACGGATGGTTAGGCCGCGTTGTTGAGCTGAATGACTTCAGCCGTAACAAGGCCCTGATGACCATGGAAAGCTTGGACTTCACAGTCGGATATCGTTTCTCCCACGACACAATGGGTGATTTCGACTTCCGTCTGGTTGGTGCCTGGCTCTATTCACGCAAGACCCAACTGGATGAAGATTCTTCTCCAGTCGAAAATGCTGGCACCTATCTGGAGCCAGAATGGCGCGTGAATCTTAATGGCGAATGGACAAAGGGTGACTTCACCGTATTCGGTAGTGTCAGCTTCATGGACAAGTACGAGCAGCTGTACTACGGCTTCTGGGGACTGGACCAGTTCTACGTGAAAGAATACATCACGGTTGACCTTGGTGTAACTTACAGCGGCTTCTGGGGCATGGACCTGACGGCACAGATCATCAATGTATTTGATGAGCAGCCTCCGATGGCCACTTCAGACCAGACTGGCTATGACTACTTGCACAGCCCGTACGGTCGCATGTACCGCCTCGGATTCCGACGCGAATTCTAATAGCCTTAAAAGCTAAAAGCATAATTTGCTAATACACAGCCCTTCACTTCGGTGGAGGGCTGTTTTGTATTTTCAAAAGGGGATCACGCCTGTTAAATGATGACATGATGAAAACACTGAGTGTTGCCCTAATTGGATTTTTACTGATCGTTCCGTCGCTATCCTATGGTGAGAAGATCAACGACTTGATGACCGACCAGGAGTTCAAGCAATTTGGTCTGGAAAAACTTTCACCCGAGGAGCTTGAAGCGCTCTCGGATTGGTTGGTTGACCGAATCGATATTGAGAAAAAGAAGATCGTGGCGGAAATCATTCCTGAAGGAGAGGACCGGTTTGGGGCGACCGAGAAGATTCAGCGAAATGTTGAGCGAATCCGCCCGGAGCAGAAACAGATCACGTCCCGTATTCTGGGTGAATTCAGGGGATGGAAAGGTGGCACGCGATTCAAGCTGGAGAACGGGCAGGTCTGGAGACAGGTGGAGCGGGGCAAGTTTGTTGTCAACGTGAAGGATCCAACCGTCATTATTCGCAAGGGATTTCTGGGAGCTTATTTCCTGAACGTGGAGGGCTATGGCACCCGCGTGAAGGTCAAGCGCGTTGAGTAATTCACTCAGCCTGACGATCCCTTCCCTGTGCCGGGCAAAGGGAACCAAAGCTAATTGTACAATTGAAGTGGGGTGAGCAGGACATGGCTCCCTCTCTGGTTTGCCTTTTCTGGTGAATTCCTAGTCGCAGGGATCCAGACAGATGGCCTTGAAATATTCCCCATGCCTGTAATCGCTTTAAGGCGGCCTTATTGTCCTTTGCATGTATCGTGCTGATGACGGCGTGACCGGTCAGTGCCGCCCGAATAGCAGCCTCGGCCGATGCCTTGTCCCGAATTTCGCCGACCATGATGACATCGGGATCCTGTCGGAGGTATGCCCGGATGGCGGCATCGAATGTCCATCCCCTGGATTCGTCGACAGCGCTTTGGACGGCGAAGGGTATGAGCTGTTCAACGGGATCTTCAATGCTGAGGATCTTCAAGTTGTGGCCCGCCAGTTCATGCAGGATTCCATACAGTGTCGTCGTTTTGCCACTACCGGTTGTGCCGGAAATGAGAATAAGCCCTGGATCAAACTGGATGGAGTCAATGATCCGGGTTGCCAATTCCGCCGGCATCCCGAGATCCTTCAGCCCGGTGAACTTCAAGGTGGAAGAGGGTGAGCGCAGGACGACGCTTTGACCATCCACCGTGGGAACAAGGGAGACTCTCAACTCGAGTGAATCCGACCCAAATTGAATTTGGATGTGACCATCGCGGGGGATACGGCCATCCCCTTGGGGTAGGTTTGCCCAAGATTCCAGCAGGCGAACGATAGCGGGTCCCCGGTCGTCTGACCAGGTACCGATTGCTCGCATCGTGTTCCTCCGATGCGTCCTGACCTGCAATTGCGTACCGCATTGTTCGAAATGAAGATCTTCAGCGCCCTCAGACCAGGCGCTGAATATGAGCTCCCGCAACCATGCTTGCTGGCTGTAATTCGCTGCTGAAGCGGATTTGTCATCATGGTCATGATATTGCTCATTTCCTTTGTCTCTTACAGGAGATACCAGAACCCACTCCCATTCATGTGCCCGATCCCCAAAGTAATGGCTGAGATCGGGACCGGGGACAGGACCGCCGGCCACGCGCCTTTTCCCGTTCAATGGTGGTAACTCAAGGAATCCGTGTTTTTCCAGCAGTGCGCTTTCGGGATCCTGATACCTCGATTCAATTGGATTCAAGCCAGCGACGAAGTTCGCTCCGGTGTGGTTTAGAATACAACTGAGTGTGTCCGCCTCGGTGACTGCGCTGCTTTTAACGAGCCACTCCAAAAGGGAATCGGAATGTCCCTCGGAGCGCCACCTCTGCACCGCCGCTTCCCAGCGGGCTTGATTGAGTGGCTGGGGAACAAGAATATGCCTTAGCAAAGAAACGTTAGATTCGTAGGGAAAGGAGTCCCTTGCTCGGTAATGATCCATTAAATGGCATTAAACTTCGGTGAAGGGGATGTTGGCTTCCCGGAACTTCTGTTTCAGTTCTGTCGGGTTCTGGGATTTCTCGAGTGCCACGTCGGCTTCTACGATACCGCGGTTGACCAGGCTGGCCAAGTGCGCATCAAGCGAGATCATGCCGTATTGCGCGCCGGTCTGGATCTCGGAGGCGATTCGATAGGTCTTGTTCTCTCGAATGAGGGAGGCGATGGAGGTCGTCGTGACCATGATTTCGAATGCAGCGACACGGCCACCGCCTTTCTTTTTCAACAGAACCTGTGAAATGACGGCCACGATGGAGGAGGCCAGCTGGGTGCGAATTTGATCCTTGGTCGCTTCCGGAAAGGCATCGACAATCCGGTCCACCGTACGTGCAGAACCGGTTGTGTGGAGCGTACCAAACACCAAGTGACCGGTTTCAGCTGCTGACACAGCAGCTTCAATCGTTTCCAGGTCACGCATTTCCCCGACGAGGATCACATCCGGATCCTGACGCAAGGCACCGCGAAGGGCCTCGGAGAACGAGGGGGTGTCATTGCCGACCTCCCGCTGGGTCACGATACAATGCTTGTGCTCATGGAAGTATTCAATCGGATCCTCAACAGTAATGATGTGACCATCACGATTCTCGTTAATCCAGTTGACCATGGAGGCCAGGGTGGTCGACTTACCGGAACCGGTCGGACCCGTGACCAGAATCAGCCCGCGCGGGCGTTTGAGAAGTTCCTTGATATGGTCAGGAAGGCCAATTTTCCGCAGACTGAACATTTCGTAGGGAATCGTCCGCAGGACCATCCCGTAATTGCCCTTTGCCTTCATGACGCTGACACGGAAACGAGCGCGATCGAGAAAGGCGAAACCGAAATCCGCCCCTCCACGGGTTTTCAGCTGCTCCCGCATGGCATCGGATGTGATGGCTTCCATCAGCACCCTCGTGTCTTCCGGCTTTAGCGGAGGCCCGTCCACTGGAACCATGGCCCCGCTGATCCGCAGGGTGGGTGGCTGGTTGACCTGCAAATGGAGGTCACTGGCTTCCTGATCGACCATCAATTCCAGGAGGTCGTTCATCTCATAGGGACAATCCAAGTGGTTATCTGCTGCTTCCATATTCATGCGACTAAATTGTTAGATTATTGGACGGAATTCGACAACGGAGTGTGCTTTACCCTGTAATTAGCAGAATCCTTACAGTTGGCAAAGCGGAAATCATCCCGAATTGAGGTTGGGAGAAGGGAGAGAATCGAGGGGAGGTCGGTTCTAAGCGATTTGAATGATCTCATGGCTGACTGGGCTAATGCTTCCCGCACATCAAAACACGGATCCAGATTGCTGATGGAAAAAACCCCGGATCGGCCGGAGTAGCCTTTATGGCACGCTTGGCACCCGACGGCCATTGCCATTTTCCGCGAGGGAGAAAGGCGTCCCAAGGTACCATGGTGAAGGCGGCTCGGCATGAGCGTGTGGGTACGGCAGGATCGGCAAAGCAATCGTAGCAAGCGTTGGTGTATAACAATTCTTGTTGCGTGTTGAAGCTGATCCACTTCCTGCCCCAAGTCCTCAAACCGGTGAAGAATCCCTTCATTGTCGGAAGCATGTATTGTGGCCAGAATCCGATGACCCGTCAGGGATGCTTGAATCGCGATGGCGGCGGTCTCCCTGTCGCGGATCTCCCCAATGAGTATGGTGTCCGGGGACTGCCTCATAAAGGCGCGTAGGGCCTTTGAAAAAGTGAGTCCTGCCCGCTCATCAACCTGCACCTGCTGGACGCCTTTTCGGGAATATTCGACCGGATCTTCCACGGACAGGATTTTCTCATTCAAATCGATAAAGTTCTGCAGGATGGCATGCAGGGTCGTGCTTTTCCCCGATCCGGTTGGCCCTGCGACAAGCCAGAGTCCATCGGGATCCATCAAATTCTTTTCAATTTGGCCAATTTGCTGATCTGAGAGCCCCATCTTGTGAAGTGCCATGAAATGCTCGTTTGCCGGATAGAGAAAGCGGACGGAAAGGGCGTACCCAGAGATGGAAGGAATGAGAGAGACTCTTGCCGGAATGGGGTGCTTGCCCCCGATTGTAAACTTTCCATCGAGGGGCGTGCCGGCCGCATGGCCATCCAGTTTGGCGTATTGCATGATGGAATTGATCAACCATTGCCCCTTTTCGAGAGTGAAAGCTGCTGCAGAAGTCAATTCCCCCTCCACGCGCAGACGCGAGCGATAGCCTTGAGGACCCGGTTCCAGATGCCAGTCTGAGGGCTTTGAACGGATCAAATCCCTCATGAAGTGCTCAAAAGCGGTTGTGGAATAGCCATCCTCCACAATGACCCGTTGCTGGGCTGCGTCCTTATCGCTGGTTCGAAAGGCGGCCACCGATCCAACCCATTCGGAAAACAGGGATGGCTTGGCCAGAACCGGTATTTGATCCGGCTCCCCAAGCTTATCGAAGAGAGTCAATGCGGACGGATGCTCCATGACAAACCACGATTCCGTTTCTCCGGCCAGAATGACAAACCGCTCTGGGGATGAGGTTTTCCCCGCTGCAGTTGCCTGGATCTCATGGGTTGTTTTTACCGTATCGGTTATCATGGAGAGCCCGTACGTCTCGCGCACACGGCGAGCCCACGCATTCCAGTCGAGCCGCTCTCCGAGTTGCCTGCGAAGGTGAGTTTCTTCGTCTAGCGGGCACCGGATGGTCGACAATACACGTTCTGCTGGCGCTGCCTCAAGAAGGGGGAGCAGGAATGCCTGATAAGGAGCCATCTCCTCATTACAGAAACCCAAGGTCAGTTCTGACGAGCTCCGGAAACAGTCAAAAACAGGTGGTCAAGGTGATGACCCGGGAGCGCTTACGTCCGCGGAACAAATCCCGCCTTGCGGTAAACCTTGGTCAGAATCTTGTAGGCCCGCTTTTGGGCTGCAGCTGCACCTTCCTTGAACACGCCGTCCAGATACTTTTTGTCGGCGTGGATATCCTCGTACCGCTCCTGTATCGGTTCAAGCACCGCGATGACAGCATCGGCCACGGCGTCCTTGAAGGCCCCATACTGGGATCCTTCAAATTCCTTTTCCAGCTCGGCGATGGGTTTTCCCGTGGAGGCGCTCAAGATGGACAGCAGGTTGGAAATGCCCGGCTTGTCCGGACCCATTCTGACCTCCGCCCCGGAATCCGTCACCGCAGAGCGAATCTTTTTCCGGATAACCTTCGGCGAATCCAGCAGGTAGACGCACCCGGACTGGTTGGCATCCGATTTTGACATCTTCCTCTCCGGATCCTGGAGCGACTTTACACGGGCGCCCGTCTTCGGGATGTAGACTTCCGGGACCTTGAAGGTTTCCGAATAGGTGTTATTGAACTTGATGGCCAGGTCCCGGCATAGCTCCACGTGCTGTTTCTGATCCTCACCAACTGGTACCCGGTCAGCATTGTAGAGCAGAATGTCAGCCGCCATCAGAACCGGATAGTTCAGAAGGCCCGACCCGATGAACCCGGAATCCTGTCGCTGCGTCTTGTCCTTGTACTGGGTCATGCGCTCCAGTTGCCCGATGGGGCACAGACACCCGAGTATCCATGCCAACTCGGTGTGTCCAATTACATGGCTTTGGCAAAACAAGTGGCATTTATCGGGCTCCAGACCTGAGGCAATGTAGAGGGCCAGGTTCCTGTAGGTAGCCTGACGAAGTTCCGCGGGCACATACGGAATGGTTATGGCGTGCTGGTCAACGATGCCGAAGAAGCACTCGAACTCATCAATCATGTTGGCCCAGTTGCGAATAGCTCCGAAATAATTGCCAAGGTGCAGTTGGCCAGTCGGTTGAGCGCAGGTGAGAATGACTTTTTTATCTTCAGACATGTCTATTGGGGAAGCAATTTTTGGGCGGCCTCAAGGTAGCGCGCTTGTGTTTGCTGAATGACTTTTTCCGGCAGTTCAGGACCCGGCGCCGTCTTGTCCCAGTCAAGGGTTTCAAGGTAGTCGCGAACGTATTGCTTGTCATAGGCGGTTTGTGGACCACCTGGCTCGTAGGCGTCTGCCGGCCAATAACGTGAGGAGTCCGGTGTCAGGATCTCATCGATCAGGAACAAGGTGTCTCGATCGTCCGTTCCAAATTCAAATTTGGTATCCGCCAGAATCAGTCCCGCTGACTTGGCTGCTGCTGTGCCAAGCGCAAACAGCTTAACACTGACATCCCGTACCTCTTCAAAACGGTCCAAACCCAGGAGTGCCACCCCTTCCTCATGGGTCATGGGCAAATCGTGGGTGCCGGCTTCGGCCTTCGTCGTGGGGGTGAACAACGGGGCGGGGAGGGCACTGCTTTCACGCAAGCCCTCAGGTATCGGCAATCCAAACAGGGTTCCCGTGGCTAAATAGTCTTTCCAGCCGCTTCCCGCCAGATATTGCCGCACAACGGCTTCCATGGCCAGTGGCTTCAACTTCCTGACCAGCATCGATCGCGGGATCAGGTCGGTGTGATCCTTTAACAATTCAGCCAGCGCCTCCGCATGATTGGGAACAAGGTGATTCTGGATCAGGGGAGCTGTTTCCTGGAACCAGTACAGGCTCATCTGGGTCAGGATAATTCCCTTTCCCGGAATCCCGTCCGGAAGCACGACATCAAACGCGCTCAGGCGATCCGTGGCGATGATCAGAAGGTTATCACCGGTATCGTAAATTTCACGCACTTTGCCGCTTCCAATCTTTTCGAAGGGAAGTGAATCAATCTGTCTCAGGGCCTCTTTCGGAAGGGCCTGTTCGAGTGAAGTGTAATCCATATGTAGCCTCATGATGTACTGGAAAAGGCTAAACCGTGAGGATATTTAGGCTACAGGCAATTTTTTTTAGAAAAAGCTTGCGGCGCAAAACAGGAACCGTAGCTTGCATCTTCTTTCAAGTGTCCCGTTCGTCTAGCCAGGCCTAGGACACCGGGTTTTCATCCCGGCGACAGGAGTTCAAATCTCCTACGGGATGCCATTTTAAAAATGGCAGCTGCCGCCACTCGAACTACCCGCCGACTACTCCAGCGAGATTGAAGATCGGCAGGAACATCGCCATGACAATGGATCCGATGACCACGCCCAGAAAGACAATCAGCATGGGCTCCATCAAGGATGTCAGGGCATCCACCGTCGTCTCGATCTCGGCATCGTAAAAGTCGGCAATCTTGCCCATCATTCCGTCAACGTTGCCGGTTTGCTCACCCGCGCGGGCCATGTGCTTGACCGTTGGAGGGAAATAAGGGATGTCGGCAATGGTTTCGGACAACTGTCCACCTTGGCTGATGTTGCGGCTGATGTCCTTGCATGCCAACTCGATGTAGGTGTTTCCGCTGGCGTTGGAAACAATTTCCAGCGTGCGCAGGATCGGCACACCACTCTTGAGGAGGATGGCGTAGGTGCGGCAGAATCGCGACAAGGCAATCTTCTGGATGAGCGCCCCAAGTACAGGCACGCGGAGCAAGGTCACGTCCTTGACACGCCTTCCCCGAGGCGTCTTGAGGAGGCGTTTCATGACGTACCACAAGGCCACGCAGCCTGCCAGAATGTAAAGGATATACGACTTGAGAAAATTTGATGTGGAAATGAGAATCTGAGTCGGTTTCGGCAGTTCTTTGCCAAAACTGGAGAACATTTCCGCAAACACCGGAATGACGAAAATCAGGAGAACCTGCACAAGGCCGACCGCAAGGGCGATAACGGCTATTGGGTAGGTCATGGCGCTCTTGACCTGTTTGATCAGCTTGACGGTGTCCTCGAAGTAGACAGCCACCTTGCCGAGGATATGGGCCAGTCCCCCGGATGCTTCACCGGCTTCCACCATGGAAATAAACAGGTTGGGGAAAGCATTCGGGTACTTGGCCACCGCTTCTGAGAACGCTGTGCCACCGGAAATATCCATCTTCACATTGCGGATAACAACCTGGAAAACGGGATCCTCGGTCTGATCCTGCAAGGCTTCCAGGGCCGAAACCAAGGGCAAGCCAGCTTCCAGCATTGACGATAGCTGTTGCGTAAAGACCGTCAGTTGATCCAGCTTGATCTTTTTCCGGCGTGCTTGCTTCTCGTATTGTTTTTGTTTTGCCAGTCGCTGGCTCTCCCAGAATGAGACCCTCTTGCGAGGTCCGGAAGAACTGCGGCCTGACGCTGCTGCTGCGGATATGTTGGCCATGCTGTTGCCAGAAGAAGCTAGATACCATCCCCTCGCAATTCAATCCAATTGTGTGGATAGAATTTAAGGATTTTTTTACCGGACACGGGATTCCAGCCCCCGCATATGTAAAAGCGCCTTTACGGGGCACCAGACTCAGTCTTCGAGCAAGGAATCGTCAATTTCCGAATTGTCGAATACGTTCTGGACATCATCCAGATCATCCAGCGCGTTGGTTAGCCGGAGCAGCTTCTGGACGGTATCCTTGTCGGTAATGGAGGTAACCGATCCCGGAATATACGCCAACTCGGCGCTGTCGGGCTGAATGCCGGCATTCTCGAACGCGGATGAGAGGGTATCGAAGTCTGCCAGAGGGCACCGGACCTCGAAATGGTCAGTGTTGTTGATGACATCTTCACCACCATTCTCAATAGCCAGTTCCATCAAGTCATCTTCGTTGGTCTTTTCCGCGGAAATGAGGAATTGGCCCTGACGGTTGAAGAAATGCTGCAAGGCCCCCGGTGTGGCCAGATTGCCCCCGTACTTGGAAAAGGTTGAACGGACTTCACTGGCAGCGCGGTTCTTGTTGTCGGTGGTGACTTCCACGATGATGCCGATACCTCCCGGTCCGTATCCTTCGTAGAGCAATTCAAAATACTCGACTCCCGGAAGCTCGCCAGTGCCCTTCTTGATCGCCCGGTCAATGTTATCAGCGGGCATGTTGGAGGTCTTGGCTTTGGCAACAAGTGTCCTGAGGCGAGGATTGAATTCGGGGTCGCCGCCCCCGTTCCGGGCTGCCAGGGTCAGCTCCTTGGAGATGACACTGAAAATTTTGCCTCGTTTCGCATCAATGGCTGCCTTGTGCCGCTTGGTTGTCGCCCATTTACTATGACCTGACATGATTCTATTTCGATTGGTGGTTCAAGTGAAAGGATATTACCGGTTGTTGTCCTTCTTCTTTTTCTTCTTTTTCGAGATCAGGGGACCCGAGGGCAATTTACCCTTTTTCGGATTTTCCATTTCAGCGACTTCCGCCTCAATGGCAACATCCTCTTCATCGCGGTTGCGATTGGTCATCCACTGCTGGAAGATGGAGAAACAGTTGGTTGTTGTCCAGTAAAGGACCAGTCCGCTGGAGAAGTAGTAGGTGAAGGGGAAGAAAATGAAAGGCATCCACTTGATCATTTTCGTCTGGGCGTTGTCGATGGATGGCTGTGGCATCATTTTCATCTGGAAATACATGGAAACCAACCAGATAAAAGGCAGGATGTTGACAGCCGTTCCGAGGAAAGGAAGCCCGTCACCAGGCAAGGGGATGGTGGCATCCGGCATCGACAGGTCGGTGATCCACAGGAATTCGGCGAAGCGAAGGTCCGATGAATTACGGAGAAGATTAAAGAAGGCGATGAAGATGGGAAACTGGATGAGCACTGGCCAGCACCCGGAGAGCGGGTTGATCTTGTGCTTTTTCCACAGCTTCATCATTTCCTCGTTCAGCTTTTGTGGGTTGTCCTGGTACTTTTCCCGGATGGCCTGAAGGGGTTTTTGCAGTTCCTGCATCCGTTTGGAGGAGCGGGCCGCCTTGGCGGTCAAGGGCCAGAGGCAAAGGCGGATGACGAAAGTTGTCAGGATGATGGCCACACCCCAGTTTCCGAGGAGACCCTCGATGGATCCCATCAGGGTCAGCATCGCTTTTGCCACAAAGCCGACCAGCGAGACGAAGAACCCGAGGAACCAGCCCAGCTGCATCACGTCCTCCTGGTGCATGTCGAGCTTGGACAAGCGCTCAAAGCTCTTGGGTCCGGCATAGTACTGGCCGGCCACGCTTTGCTGGTCCCCCGGTTGCAGGGTGGGGAGACCAAATTCAAGGGAGGCGGTTATCCCGACGGGAACCTTGCCCGTCTTGGGGTCTTGGGGAAAGCGGATGCCCTTCGCCCGGATGCCGTCAGCTGGGGTTTCCGGGGTGAAGATGGTGGCGAAAAACTGGTTCTTCACGGCCCCCCACTGCAGGATGCCCTTTTCCTCAATAACTTCCTTGGGTTGCTTCTTGAAAATGAAGCCCCCTCCGGAGAATTTCTTCACCGGAATGGTCTCATAATCGCCATTGGCATAGAAGGACGCATTCAGGTTGAATCCCATGTAGTCTGCCTCGGTGGGGGCTGCCGTGCCCAGATCTAAATAAACTTTGCTTAGGCTAAGCGGTTGGTTGGTCGGATTGCGGAAGCTCGTCCGGTGTTCCACCAGATAGGGCTTGGGACCGTCCGCATCTTCACCATTGCTGAGTTCGTAGGAACGGCGAATGACCAGCCCGCTGGGAAGGGTTGATTCAAAGGTGGCCGAGCGGGCATCACTTGCCACCAGGGTGTAAAAGCGGGCAACGGTGACCAGGGAGTCTCCATTTGAGCGTTTCAGATCGAGAGCTGGGCTGTCGGAAACACGGTTCAGGACAACCGGACGAAAGGTGTCGTTGGTGTGCGGATTGTCTGCCGGATGCGTTTTTAGGACCAATTTCGTAATGGCGGCTCCGTAACTGCTGAGCTGGATGCGCAGATGCGCATTCTCCAAGGTGACGACTTGTTCGTCCGGCTTCTCGACTTTCGGTTCCGGAATGGCCATGCGCTCTTCAACGGCTGGTGGGACCGGTGTCTCCGCAACAAATTCTGCCCCAGTTGGGTTAACCTGAGCGGGTTCGGACCAGTTTGATTCCGAGAGGGCCTTTTCATTTTCCTGTGCCTGCCGGAGCAACTCGTTCTGGCGGGCTTTCCCCTCCTGTACGCCGTTGTACATCATCAGGAGGAATCCTCCGATGACGAACAACAGGCCAAATGAGATACTTTTCTTATCCATGAAATTTAAAATTAAATGTCTTCAAGACGGCCATCAGTTGCTGAGGATGGCTCGAAAGAGGATGGATGCTGGACATCCGTGCGTTTGGTGCAAGAACAACCGTCAGGAACCGGGTCATACCCGTGACTGCCCCAAGGATGGCATTTGGCAAGTCGCTTGATGGCCAGCCAGAATCCGTCCACTGGGCCATGCTTGCGCACCGCTATCAAGGCGTACTCTGAACAGGTTGGCTGGAAGCGGCATCCACTTCCGGGTGCAAGGGTGTGGATCACTGGGGAAATGACATATCGGTAAACATGAATGAGGCAGATCAGGATCGCTCCCAACAGCTTCTTGATTCCCTTCCAAAGAGCCAGCATGTGCTTTCCCGCATTCATTGTACAAGGGCTTTGATGGCCCCGGAGAGCCGGCGTTCAATCTCCGCCAGCCGGGCCTTCTTGATGGAGGGGCGGGCTATCAAGACAATGTCGCATGACTCCGGCAGGTCGCCTTGCGCATGGCGAAAGGCTTCCCTGAGCAGGCGTTTGGCCCGGTTTCTGTGAACAGCGTTGCCCACGCGCTTGGAAGCGATGAATCCCGCTCGCCGCACGACTGGGGTTCGGTCGGGCAAGTTCAGGAAGTTCACATAAAAAAATCCGCACTCCCGGCGTGTTCCGGAAGCGCGAATTGTTTGAAAGTCAGCTGCTTTACGCAGGTGTTGTTGCCGCGTGTACCGCATGTATGCGGCCCGCTGGATCAGTCGCTCAACTTGTGGCGACCGCGTGCACGGCGGGCATTAAGAACTTTACGGCCGCCACGGGTTCCCTTGCGTGCGCGGAAACCGCATTTGCGTGCCCTTTTGAGTTTCGAAGGTCTGTATGTCGGTTGCATGATGTGCTTCTCCTTGAAGAAAAAAGGACGACAAGAAGGTCTTTTTAAGGGAGTGTCAAGCCGTTCAGTGGTGAAAAACGCATTCCTGCGACAATAAAATGCCCTCAGATAGCATCGGTCGACCGGTCATACCACTTTTCCTCCACTTGAACTGGTTCGTATGTTTCCAGATAGGGGAAGAGACTGGGGATGTCAGGAAGTGCCGCATAGAGTTTCTGCACGGCCCGCTTGGTGAACCTCTGGTCATAGAAATGGCTGAACGCATTGAACAGGGGTTCGTAGAATCCCTCGTGGTTGATAAAGACAACTGGCTTCTGGTGATACCGCAGATATTTCAGATTAAGGACCTCAATGATTTCCTCGAGCGTTCCCAATCCACCCGGCAAGGCCACAAAGGCATCCGAGCGCTCATCCATAATGGCCTTGCGGTCCCTCAAGTCCTTGGAGATGACCAGCTCGTCGCATCGCTCGTAGGAGCGCCCCAATTCGTCCAATTTGCGGGGGACGACGCCTATCACATGTCCCCCGTTATCCTTTACCGCATCGGCCAGGCGCCCCATCAGTCCGGTGTTGTTTCCCCCGAAAACGAGCGTGTGCCCCTGTTCACCAATGGCTTTTCCGAGATCCTCGGTTAACTGGACAAAATGCGGGGCGACCGCATCACTGGAAGAGAGATATACGCAAATCTTCACGATTCGGGTACTCAGGATTCCTCGAATTTCCGGTCAAAAAGGTCCGTCATTTCGGAGAGCATGTCGTCTGCGTCCCCGCCGATGGCGATAAACTTGAGTTTGGATCCGCTGCCGGCGGCCAGCATCATCAAGCCCATGATGGACTTTCCATTTACCTGTTCGTCATCCTTTTCCACCATCACGTCAGCCGCATATTTGTTGGCGACTCGGACGATCATGGCAGCAGGCCGGGCATGAATGCCCATCTTGTTGCTGACGGTCAGTTCAATTGATTTTTCCATTCGGGTAAGTGGGTTGGGTACTCAGCAAGATGTGTAATGGCTCGAAAAGGAAAAGAAAAAAATCCAGCAGGGAATCGCTCAGGGTGTTTGTTTTTTGGATTTTCCCAAGTAAATATGGACGTCCGCATCCCGTGTTCCCATGAATTGCATCGCATGTTTGAGGGCTTTGGCGGTGGCCAGGGTCGGGTTTGACGGGTTGTCGGGAAAAATGTTCTCCCGGCCGATTATATTGATCAGTCCACTGTTTTTGAAGATCCGCACAGCGTCCTTGCGGACCTCTGATACCAGGAGGGTTCGATCTTGTTCACGCATGTACCGTACCAACTCTTCAAGCGCCAGAACACTGGTGGCATCCAGGTGGTAGGCATTGCGCATTTTCAGCAAAACCACTTTCAGGGCCGGTTTTTCACACACCCGGCGCATCTGGTCGCGGAACAGCTCGGAAGCGCCAAAAAAGAGGTCCCCTTCCACATGAACAATGGAGATTTCGGGGGCGCTCGAAGGTGATCCGTCGCCCGCAGGCGCTAATTGGCCCTCTCCGTCGGGGCTGAACTCAGTCAATTCCGGTTGAGCTGCCTTGCGCAGGAACAGCAGGACCGAGGTTCCCGTTCCCAGAATGATGGCGAAATCGAGCCGGATGAGGAGCGCCGCCGTAAAGGTTGTGATGAACACGATCCGGTCTGATCCGGTGGCATTCCAGACCACCCGCAGGATATGCCGGTTAATCAATGAGAGGCCAATGGCGATGACCAGAATCCCCAGCACGCTGACCGGAATATACCGGATGTACGAGCCCAGCGCATAGGCTCCGATGGCGCATAACAAGCCGGATATGATACTGGCCAGGGGCGTTGCCGCGCCGCTGTTCCAGTTCAGTTGGGACCGTGTCAAGGAACCGGATGCGGGCATGCCTTGGTAAAGGGCGCAACCGATATTCGCCAACCCCATGCCGAGCATTTCCTGGTTGGAGTCCAGTTTTTGGCCGGCCCGTGACGCAAGGGATTTCCCGATTGAAGTTCCCTCCAGAACGGAAAGGAAGGCGATGACCAAGGCCACACTGGCAACCTTGCTGATCAGGTCCCCTTGCAAGGGGGGAAGGCTGACGGTCCACTGTGTTGCGTCAATGGCTGACAGCGTCTTGATTGCAGTGGCGATTCCCTGCGTATCCAGGAAACTGTTGAATGCAAAGGCGATCGCTGAAACGACGACCAGGGTGATTGCCACATTCGGGAGGGCCTTGAACCATCTTTGCAGGCACCAGAACATCCCCGCCGTGATCAGCGATACCACCAGCGTGGGCCAGTGGGTCATCGGCAAGTTCTTGATGGTCAGCCAGATAACCGTCAAGAATGTGGAACCCTCGGGCAGGGTGAACTCAAATCCGAGCGCTTTCTTGAGCTGATTAATGATGATATAGATCGCCGCAGCGGTGATGTAGCCGGTCACCACCGACCGGGAAATGTATTGGATCAGGTTGGCCACTTTCAGGAATGCTCCCAAAATGAGGAATATCCCGGAAAGCAGCACGATGAGGGAAATCAGCCCCAGTTTTTCGCTCTGTTCGACAATCCCCATGCCAAGGAAGGACGCAAACACCAGTACCGAGGTGGCGTTGGTAGGACCCAGAACTATGAAACGCGATCCGGACAGGATTGGACCCAGCAGGGCGGCCACCGCAGATCCAAAGATCCCGTATTGGATAGGAAGCCCGGCAATGGCCGCATATGCCATTCCTTGGGGAAATGCCAAAAGGGCCACATTGAGGCCGGCCCGCAGGTCACATGCTGCCTTGTTCGCATTGTAGCCCGAGAGGCTGGTTTGAAGGGGAAAATATCTGAGGTGGTTGTGCTCTCTAACGTACTGGAAAAGCTTTTTGAGGTGTTTCAACATTCTGTTCTTTGCCTGATATTTGTCAGATCAACTAAGGGGGCCCTGCTTCTTTGAGCAAATTTATTCTGGTCAATCCCTCTTATATGTGGGAATAGGCAGAAACCTCAAAGATGACAGCGGCAGTTTTTTATATTTTAGCGGTCTTGTTGGCGAACTTAACCGCCACCTTGTTCCTGCCCTTCGAAATCGCACCGGGAACCGGTATTCTGGTCTCCGTGGGAACACTCGTTTTCGGGCTGACCTTTACCCAGCGGGATCGCATGCATGCCCTTGGGCGCCGCTTTGTCTACAAGGTGATTTTCCTCTCCGCGGTGTTGAACCTGATCATGCTGACCAGCCTGAGCTATGTTTGGGGCGGGCCTCTTCTCGCTTTCCTTGAGACGAGGGAATTGAACTGGTTTGCGGAAGCGGTGGCCATGTTAATGGAAAATGGATGGCGCGTGTTTCTTGCTTCATTTCTGGCTATCGTGTTCGCCGAGGCAACCGACACCGAGATCTTTCACTATTATCGTGACCGTACTTGGATTGGCCGGGTCGTCCGCTCAAATGCGGTCAGCATTCCGGTCGATTCAATCCTCTTCAACCTGATTGCCTTTGCCGGAAGTGCCTATTTCCCGCCTTTGGTCCTGGCAAAGGTCATTCTGGGAGAAATACTGGCCAAGTTTGTTGTCGGGCTGGCCTATGCCGGAATTTACCCAAGGGGCCAAAAAAAACCTGAATCAGGCAATTGAATCAGGACTTCTTCTGGAGCTTGTTGGATGGCCGGCGAGTGGCCCGCCAGCCGTCACGATGTTTTCGAATCCAATCTAGCAAGGCCCGCTCAAAGCCGATGTCTTCCCCGGCCTTTTCCGATTCCAACCATTTGTGTTTCAGGATTTCTTCCCGTTCAGCTAGAAACTCCCTGTACAGGCTGGAGCGCTTAAGGACTGTTGTATCCTTTCCAATTCTAGGGGCGCTTTTTTTTGGAGGGGTCATGGAAATAATGGTTAGATCCGTTGTGGCGATTAGCTTGGATTATGCAACGCCATAATTTGGTAATGCCTAAATATGTTCCTTGAATATCAACCCATGAGAGCCGTCATAGGTTACATTGATTCCAATATTTTCTTGGCCATTTCCTGATAAACTATTGCCGGTTTGCTGTCCGGGTAGGCAACCGAGATTGGAATGCCCCGGTCAGAACCCTCGCGGATTTCACTGTCCAGCGGAACCTCGCCGATGAGGGGCGCTCCCAGTGCCTCAGCGGTCCACTTGCCACCCCCTTCCCCGAAAATATGATTCCGGCTGCCATCCGGGTTCTCCAGATAACTCATGTTTTCACAAACCCCCAGAATCGGGACATTCACCTTCTCAAACATCCGGGCCCCCCGTGCAGCCACGTTGACGGCGGCAGCCTGCGGGGTGGTGACGACAACTGCCCCATCCACGGGCAGGGTTTGCACAAGTGACAACTGGGCATCTCCGGTTCCCGGGGGGAGGTCGACGACCATAACATCGAGTTCGCCCCAGTTGACGTTCTGGGCAAACTGGGAGATGGCGTTGTTGATCATGGGACCACGCCAAATCACCGGGGACTCGTCATCGACCAGCAGGGCCATCGACATGACCTTGATTCCGTAATTGGAAGGCGGGACGATCTTCTCATCCGCAATCTCCGGGCGTGAAGTGACGCCCATCATGAGCGGAACCGAAGGTCCATAAATGTCACAATCAAAAATGCCCACTCCCTTGTAGCCATCCTTTGACCGCAGTTGCCTGTCGAGGGCGCAAGCCAGGTTGACGGTCACCGTGGACTTGCCGACACCACCCTTGCCGCTGGCCACAGCGATGATCTTTTTCACTCCTGGAAGAGCATTCGGCTTGCCGGTGCCTCCTCCGGTGGCGGGTGCTGATTTTGGTTTTTGGGCGGCGATTTCGACTGAGACGCGATCCACGCCCTCAATGGCCTGCAGGACCTCTTCGGCAGAGGTCTTTATCTTCAGGGGAACCGTATCATCCGCTGTCGTAACTTGAATCCGGACGGAAACCGAGGATTGGTCCACGGAAATATTCTCTACCAATCCGAATGAAACAATATCCCGGCTGAATCCGGGATACTTGACTGCTTTCAGTGCGCTGCGAATTATCTCTTTGTCGATCATGATGGCTTTTTAGGAGGGAAAACTGCTTGAAGTATTCAGGAAAGCATATTCCGTCAATTTGGCAATAAAGGGGGTTCTTTGTGCCTGTATTGCCTCCGTTTGACCACCTGAAAATATTCACAAAATGCAATTCCGTTACATTCGAACCATCCTGTTGATGCTTTTACCCATTTGCCTGGCCGTCTCCCCGGTGATCGGGGCTATTCAATTGGGGGACGTTGTCGGATCGGCTTCTGTCAGGACGCGCACGATCGAGGTAACCGGCCAGCCGGCCAGCCTGGTTGGGCAGGCTCAGCAACTGTTTGGGCTTCATGGTGGATTCGAACAGGTCGGATCGAGGCCCGATTTCAGCTTCGATTTCTCCGCCGTACCGTCCAGCGGGGTCAAACTGACGATTTCCTCCAGAGGAAAAATGCTCTGGCAGGGAGCCTTCACAGGAGAGACGCAGCGGGAGGCGCTTTATGCGGCTGCGGACACCGCCGTGTCCAAAACCCTTGGCTCCAAGGGCTTTTTCCAGAGCAAGATTGCTTTCATATCCGACCGGACGGGGAATTCGGAGGTGTACCTGTCCGACATCCTTTTTCAAGCAGTCCGCCAATTGACCAAGGACCGCTCCCAATGCTTGTCCCCGAATCTTTCCCCGGACGGGACGACCCTCCTTTACACGAGCTACCATGGGACGGGCTTTCCGGATATCTATAAAATTGACCTGCGGACTGGCCAGCGATCCGTGTTTGCCGGATTCCGGGGCACCAACACCGGGGCGACTTTTTCCCCCGACGGGCGTCTGGTGGCCATGATTCTCAGTGGCTCAGGGAATTCGGAGCTTTTCTTGAGCAACACGCAGGGGCGCCAATTGAGGCGCTTGACCCGCACCGACAGCCTCGAAGCGGATCCATCATGGTCCCCCGACGGCGGACACCTGGTCTTCACTTCGGACAAGATGGGCGGCCCGCAAATCTATACTTCGGATGTGCGGGGACGCTCCATGACCCGGGTCCGCACGGATATCAGCCGCAATTGCTCAGAGCCCGCGTGGAATCCTGTTGACGCTTCGCTGATTGCCTTTACCGCAGCAGTTGCCGGGGAGTTTGAAGTGGCGGTTTTCTCTTACAAATCCGGGAAAAGCCAAATTGTTTCAAAGGGAGCCGGTGATGCCGTCCATCCGGTTTGGCTCAATGACGGGCGCCATCTGATTTACACTGAGCGAACTTCCCGGTATCGCCGGTTGATGGTCCTTGATACCGCTACCGGGAAACGCGCGCGTCTGAGCCCCGCCAATTTGAAAAACGCCCGCGAGGCCTCCCCGGTTTATCCACGGGGCTAATGCTGGAATTCACAAATTGATTCACTGATTGCACGGCGTGTGGCTTCCCCGCAGAGGGCCTCCACAAGTTCCAACGCAAACGGGAGTGCGGTACCAGCTCCTTGGGATGTGATGATGTTTCCATCACGAACAACGGATCGGTCCGGGATGCGATCCGGCAATTCTCCGGAGGTGCCCGGGAATGATGTGAACGCCTTGCCTTCCAGCAGGCCGGCTTCCTTCAAGACAACCGGTCCCGCGCAGATGGAAGCAATCAACCGGTCTGCCTGGTTCTGTTTGAGCAACAGGCTCTTGACGCGGGAATCCTGAATAAGGGCGGTGTGCCCCGGACCCCCGGGAATAAAAACGAGATCGTATTCAGCCAGAATGGCTTCATCAAGTGACGCATCGGCAACCAGGGTGATCTGGTTCCGCCCCCTTGTCGTCAGGGATCCGGATGCAGAGGCCACGGTTACTTGTATCTCCGCCCTGCGCAGACAATCTATCGGGGCAACCGCCTCCAGTTCCTCGACCCCGTCAAAAATGATGACCAATGCTGAAAAAGCTTTCATGATGACCCCTGTATTTGCGAAATAAAATCCCTGAAGCGGTTCAGGCTGGTGTAGTAGGTATCTGAATACGTTTCAATGATATCGCTGTGCTGGCCATCGTTGATCCAGGTGAAGAACTTTGGTCCGGCCGCCTTCTCATGCAACTCGACCGAATGGGCAAACGGAACGATCTTATCGTTTGTTCCGTGGATGAAGAGGGACGGGCACTTCAACGACTGCACATATTTCAGGTTATTGAAAATATCCCACGGGAGGATGTTTACCGGCAGGCCCACCCGGAAAATACTGGTGAATGTGCTTTCCGCAATGACCCCCGCAGCCTTGTGCTGGCTGGCCAGCCAAAGTGCCGGACCTCCTCCGACCGAGCGTCCGTAAAGGATGACTTTGTCGTGCGCATATCCAAAGCGCTCCGGGATGGCTTCCCATATCTGCAGGGCAAATTCCTGCACGGTTTTTTCGGTTGGTTTCCCGGTACTCGTCCCGTATCCGGGATAATCCCAAGCCAGCACGGAATAACCTGCATCCTTTAGCGCTTCGAGCCTCGGCAGACACGATTGGAGATCCTCCCCGTTCCCGTGATGATAGTACATCAAATAGGGGCTCCCGGGGTTTTCAAGATAGAGCAAGGAGACGATATCTCCTGAATCGGCCGCTCCTAGCTTGATGATATCCGGCGAGTCACTGTATCCGGGCAGGGGCGCCGGGAACACCATCCGGTTGGCAAACACAAGGGCGTAAAGGATGAGCACAAGGTAGCTGAGTCCGGGAAGAATCAGAATCAATTTGATAAAACCTGCACTGGGCATCATGGACATATTTCATATAAGGAAATGCGCCCCATGTCGATCTGCCAATCAAATTCCATGGAGGAGAAAGGGCGAATTCTTCCCCCCCAATACGTTTTGTGCGATTGACTCGGAAAGCCCCAGCACCTGTGATCGCCGAATCATGGATACGATCCGAATGTATGACACATTGAGCAGGGAACTGCGGGAATTGCCCATGGGCGGGGCCGGCCAGTTTCGATTCTATGTTTGCGGGCCGACGGTTTACGGGCCGGCGCATATTGGTAATTTTATCACATTTGTCCGGTTTGATGTCCTTTACCGGCTCCTGAAGCTGGCCGGTTACGGCCCCTATTATGTTCGCAATATTACCGATGTTGATGATAAAACCATCCGAAATGCCATCGAGAGCGGCGAGTCGCTGCAATCGTTCACGGAGAAGTGGACTCAGCGCTTCCATGAGGATTGCCGGGAATTGAACATGCTCGATCCGGATGTGGAGCCCCGTGCGACGGCCCATATCGAGGAGCAAATCGACATGGTGAAAACCCTTGTTGAAAAGGGCCATGCCTATGTGGGAGGGGATGGATCGGTTTATTATCGGGTGCGCTCCTTTTCCGATTACGGGAAGCTCTCGCATTTTGATCCGGATGCCCTGCAACAGCAGGACACAACCAGTTCCGGGGCCGTAAACCTGGCCGATGAGTACGAGCGGGACTCGATTGCGGACTTTGCCCTGTGGAAGGCGCACAAGGATTCGGACGGACCGGTATACTGGGACAGTCCTTGGGGGAAGGGTCGCCCGGGTTGGCATCTGGAGTGTTCCGCCATGAGCCGGAAGTACTTGGGAGATGCCTTCGATCTGCACGGCGGGGGAGAGGACTTATGTTTCCCGCATCATGAGAATGAAATTGCCCAAAGCGAGGCGGCAACCGGGAAGCCCTTCGCCAATCACTGGGTGCACAGTGTGCATTTGCTTGTTGAGGGAAAGAAAATGTCCAAAAGCTTGGGCAACTTTTTTGTCCTCTCGGATCTCCATGAGAAGGGATATCACCCGGCGGAGATCCGGCTTGCTATGCTCGGTGGCCACTATCGCCAGCAATTCAATTTCACGGTTTCCGGACTGGATGCTGCCAAAAGCGGATTGACCAAGCTGGAAACCGCTGTGGATGGGCTTTTGCAAAAAGCCGGCCTCAGTCGCAAGGATTGGCCGGACTTCGTCAAGGCGGAGGCCCCTGAGAATTGGGGACCTTTCTCCAATGCGTGGTCCGCATTCCGGAACGATCTGAACACCCCTGCTGTCTTGGGAGCCCTGTTCAACGGCCTGAAGCGAGCTCGCAAAAGCGTGGAATCGGCGGATGAGGCCTCATCCTGCCTCAGTGCGGCGGGATCGCTGGTCTATGGGCTTGGCTTGGATCTGTTTGCCAGACCGGATGCGACTGAACAGCTGGAGGATGCGCCGGCAGAGGTGCAAGCCATGGCCGAGCAACGCTGGCTGGCCAAGCAGGCCAAGGATTTTGCCGGGGCGGACAAACTCAGGGATGAACTTTCTTCAAAGGGATGGCTTGTCGTTGATCGTCCGGATGGTTACAGTCTGAC
>Ga0066377_10000007_pt1 | contig 57024 bp, 45 predicted proteins | sample Knorr_S23_td_Sur_FD_70946 | JGI IMG/M metagenome (GOLD analysis project Ga0066377, IMG submission 70946) | Marine microbial communities from Southern Atlantic Ocean transect - Knorr_S23_td_SurfaceB_ad_5m_LV_B | ecosystem: Environmental > Aquatic > Marine > Oceanic | place: Southern Atlantic...
GGATTCGAACCCCCGGTACCCGTGAGGGTACAACTGATTTCGAGTCAGTCACATTCGGCCACTCTGCCACTTCTCCATCAGAACGGGGGAAGATTTCTTCCATGAACCCAAAATGGCAAGCCTAAGAAAACCCAATCTGGTAATTCCTCTATGCTCACACCAGGAAATCCATAATCCATGCGGGTCAGTCGTTGCCTAGTTTCATTTTTTGAGGTTTGTTGTTCAATTTATGAGATACCCAACCTGCTACCTGTCTGCTATACTCCATCCTCGCATCCGTTACTTTAAAGCGGGCGACTCATCAAAACCCTACATAATAAACCCACATTTAACAAATTAAACGATTAATATGAAACAACTACTTCTTACCTTCAGTATTTTAACTGGAGCGGCCCTGCTCAACGGAGCGGTGACGCTGATGAACTATACGTTTAATAGCGATGCTAACGGGACCAGCATCAAGACAGCTGCCAACACAGGGACCGCAGCCGGAAGCTGGGACTTTGGCATGGGACAAGTCCAGGATGCCAACGATGTTCTCAATTACGGGTACACCCAGTTTTACAAATGGACGGGCGTTGACGCAGGAGCGGGCAACACTTCCTTCCGCACATTCACATTCACCACAGCTCTGACAACGGCGGATTACACGAGCATCACATTGGACATTGATTTGAACAAATGGGACCTGCGACAGAATTGGGACCCGAGTAATGATTCCGCAGCGGAGAAGGGAATTCAGTTTGCCCTCCGTGGAGCTGGTGCAAATGCGAATGTTGGGTTCGACACACAAGGAGCAACCGGTTTCCGCGCGTTTTCCACCGGGACGGGTGCAGTCTTCTCTCAAGTGAACGGCGGCGATTTCGACAACGCGCTCAACCGGTTTGAAGCCAATGGTGGATTGCTGAGGATCACGGTTCTATCAGACGGTTCCTGGACGGCTTCAGCCAATGATGGGGAAGGCGGTATCTTCAAGGATATTGTTTCCGGAACCGGCCTGACGGAAATTGCCGATTTCAGGATTAACTCCCGGAGCCCATCGATTGGCTCATGGGGTGGAGCCGGTGCGGGGCAAACCACGGACCCGACCGTAGGAGGTACCGCTGGAGATTACGTCCTCATTGACGGAATTACGATCACCGCCGTACCTGAACCGTCCACGATGGCTCTATATGCTGGTGTGGTTGCATTGGGGCTGATGGTTTGGCGTCGACGGCACCAAGGTTGAATCAACGCGAATATCAATCAAGCAATGGCACAGAAGCGTCTCCCCTCCGGGAGGCGCTTTTGTTTTGGTTATCCTGCTCGTCAAAGAGCTGATGAGCCCTACCCCACAATGCCCACCAAAGTCCGGAAACGGCGCGGGGACTGCCCGGTTGCCTTCCGGAACTGGCGGGTAAAGTAATTGGAGTCGTTGAAGCCGACCTCGATTGCGATCTCGGTGATGGTGAGGTTGGTATTGCGAAGGAGGGCCATGGCTTTCTGGATCCGCAAGCGGATCAAGTATTCAATGGGGCTTTGTCCGGTTGCGGACTTGAAGACGCGCATCAGGTTGCTTCGGGACATATGGGCGATATCCAGTAGCTCGGGCAGCTTCCAATCGCGGGAGAACTCCTTCTCGAGAGCACCGATGACGTTCCCGACCCGCAGGAGGGCATGCGCCTCCGTCGTTTTGGTCTCAGTATATTCCCGTGACAGGTAAACAATCAGCTCCAGCAACTTCGCCCGCAGGATCGCCTCATGTCCGGGTTGGCGGGCTTCGCTTTCCCGTTCCATTTCCTCGGCCAGTTGTTGCACACGTGCCATGCGCACCGGCCCTAGGTGGAGGTGGCTGGCGAATCGATGCTGTTTGCGGTAGCTGGGCTCAAGCAGAAACATGGCACAGTAACCCGGCAGTTGGCGCAGATCATTCTCCGGCAAGCCGATCCTGTCCGGATCATACATGATGTTGATCAGTTTTAAATCCTTCCGGTCGAAGAAGTAGTGTTTCTGCCGACCCTGCAGGAGAAAGATGTCCCCTGCCCCGACCGGAAACTTGTTCCCTTCCAGCGAATGCATGGAGTTGCCCTCGGTCACGATGGTGAGCTCACAGAAGTCATGACTGTGCTCCACTTCGGTCAAATCGTGCGGATGGGAGGGCGTGTGCGCGGCATCGGTTGTCACATGACGGACCGCCAGAGGAAATCCAGTCCTGCCAAAATAGTGAACACCGTCTGCTATTCTTGAAATCATATTAACGGGAATTTTGTGCTACTTTTTCGGAAAATACTCAAGGATAGATCTTAAAATTTCAGGCATAATGCCCCGACTCCAACCCCACAAAAGATCATTATGAAGTATTTGCTAGGAATCGACGTCGGCAGCTCCTCGGTCAAAGCCTCCCTTTTGGATGCCGTATCCGGGACCTGCGCTGGCAGCGCCTTTTATCCTAAAACCGAACAGCGCATCGACTCCCCTGAATCGGGATTCGCCGAGCAGGATCCGCAACTCTGGTACGACTGCGCCAAGGATGCCGTGCGCGACGCCATGCTGGAAGCGGAAGCCAAGCCGGAGGAAGTCAAGGCGATCGGCATCGCCTACCAGATGCACGGCCTCGTCTGCGTGGACAAGGATCAAAACGTCCTGCGCCCGTCCATCATCTGGTGTGACAGCCGGGCCGTCCCCTACGGACAGGCGGCCTTCGAATCCATCGGCGAGGAAAAGTGCCTCAGCCACCTGATGAACAGCCCGGGCAATTTCACCGCCGCCAAGCTGGCCTGGGTAAAGGAGAATGAACCGGAAGTTTACGCCCGCATTGATAAAATCATGCTACCGGGTGACTGGCTGGCCATGAAGTTGACCGGAGATACCTGCACAACCGTATCCGGACTCTCGGAAGGCATGTTCTGGGATTTCAAGGAAGAGGCTCCTTGCCAATTTCTGCTGGATGAGTTCGGCATCAACAAGAACATGCTGGCCGAGATCGTTCCCACCTTCGGGAACCAAGGCACCCTGACCGAGGAAGCGGCAGCGGCCTTCGGGCTGCAAGCGGGTACCCCCGTTGCCTACCGCGGTGGTGACCAGCCGAACAATGCCCTTTCCCTGAACGTACTCAATCCGGGGGAGATTGCCGCCACGGCGGGAACATCGGGAGTCGTTTACGGGGTCACCGATGCCAAGCAGTTTGATCCAAAATCCCGCGTCAACACATTCGCCCATGGAAACCACTCGGCCGAGAATCCACGGCTGGGTGTCCTGCTCTGCATCAACGGAACCGGTATCCTCAACGCATGGACCAAGCGCCTGCTCGGGGACCTCTCCTACATGGAGATGAATGATTTGGCCTCTTCCGTGCCTGTCGGCTGTGACGGGGTGGTCGTTCTCCCGTTTGGCAACGGGGCCGAACGCGTCCTGGAAAACCGCAACCTCGGGGCACAGTTCGCCGGCATCGATTTCAACCGCCACAGCCGGGCACAGATCTGCCGCGCGATCCAGGAAGGCATCGTCTTCTCCTTCCAATACGGGATGGAGGTCATGCGCGAAACCGGTATTGAGATTCAGACCATCCGGGCAGGATACGCCAACATGTTCATGAGCGATGTCTTTTGCGAGACTCTGGCCGGCATCAGCGGTGCCACCATCGAACTTTATGAAACAGATGGTTCACTCGGCGCCGCACGCGGGGCCGGGGTCGGAGCGGGCGTTTATGAGTCTTTCGAGGACGCATTCCAGTCATTGGAAAAGCGGAAGGTCATCGAACCGAAGGAAGGCGATTACAAGCAAGCCTACGAAGCATGGAAGATGCACCTTAAACAGTCTCTGAACGCTGGAACCTAATTTCCAGGTAGGGCGCTTTCGACGAAAGCGCCGGTGCGGACGAATCGGCGATCCGTCCCTACCATCGAATCACTCGTCAGTAATTTAAACCCAAAACTCTCAAAACTTAAATTAACATCAAGAAACAGGATAACACTATGAGCATCACAACTGGTAATAAGGAATACTTCCCCGGCATCGGCAAAATCGCTTTTGAAGGCCGGGAATCCGACAACCCTCTCGCCTTTAAATGGTATGACGAAAACGCTGTCGTCGCCGGCAAAACCATGAAGGAGCACTTCCGCTTCGCCATTGCCTACTGGCACACCTTCTGCGGAGTCGGGGCCGACCCGTTTGGCGGCCAAACCCACTTCTTCCCCTGGCTGGATGGAGGCAATGCGGATGAGCGTGCCCGCAACAAGATGGATGCCGCGTTTGAGTTCATAACCAAGATCGGCGCTCCCTACTACTGCTTCCACGACTTTGACCTCGTTGAGGAAGGTCCGGACTTTGCGGAATCCACCCGCCGCCTGCAGGCCATTGTCGAATACGCCAAGGAAAAGCAGGCTGCCTCCGGCGTAAAACTTCTCTGGGGAACCGCCAACCTGTTCAGCAATCCGCGATACATGAATGGCGCTGGCACCAATCCTGATTTCGGCACGGTCGCCTATGCCGGTGCTCAACTCAAGAACGCCCTGGACGCAACCATCGCCCTCGGTGGTGAAAACTACGTATTCTGGGGTGGGCGCGAAGGCTACATGAGTCTGCTCAACACCGACATGAAACGCGAGCAGGACAACTTTGCCAACCTGCTGGTGGCAGCACGTGACTACGCCCGGTCCAATGGCTTCAAGGGCAACTTCTTCATTGAGCCAAAGCCCATGGAACCGTCCAAGCACCAGTACGATTTTGACTGCGCCACAGTCATCGGGTTCCTCAACAAGTATGGCCTGCAGAATGACTTTAAATTGAATATAGAAGTCAATCACGCCACCTTGGCGCAGCACACATTTCAACACGAATTGCAGGTGGCCGCTGATGCCGGCATGCTCGGCAGCATGGATGCCAACCGGGGTGATTATCAAAATGGCTGGGATACAGACCAGTTCCCCAACAACATCCAGGAAACCACGGAAGCCATGCTGGTATTCCTCGAAGCCGGTGGCCTGCAGGGCGGCGGGGTCAATTTCGACGCCAAGATCCGGCGCAATTCCACCGACCTGGACGACATCTTCATCGCCCACATCGCTGGCATGGACACCTTCGCGCGGGCACTGGTCGCCGCGGACAATATCCTCACCAAGTCCGCCTACAAAAAGCTCCGTAAAGAGCGCTACGCCTCATTCGACAGCGGCGCTGGGGCCGACTTTGCATCCGGAAAGCTTTCCCTGGAAACCTTGGCCGGGATTGGCGCCAATGGCGGTGAGCCCGCACAAATCAGTGGTAAGCAGGAGCTCTACGAGGCCATTATTAATCAGTATATCTGATCAACAGGCCTGGATCCCGAGCCATTCAACATTAACAAATCTTCAGCCCCGGCTCCCTGAAAAGGACCGGGGCTTATTTTTGCTCACAAGAAATCTATCCCGCGTTGACTTTCAACGGGAGCTTAAGCAAATTTCTGGCAAAATTCCCTCTCTCAAAGATTTCGAAATGACAAAAGTGACTCCTGGATTCGAGGAACGCCAATCTGTTGTGGTACGATTTGCCGGTGATTCCGGCGACGGCATGCAAACCGTTGGCGAACGTTTCACCGACAGCAGCGTCATGGTACCCAACGCCATCGCCACCTTTCCGGATTTCCCCGCCGAAATCCGTGCCCCAGCTGGCACCATACCCGGCGTATCCGCCTTTCAGGTGCACTTCGGCAGCCGGGAAATCCTGACCCCCGGGGACGAACCCGATGCCCTGATCGCCATGAATCCGGCAGCCCTGAAGGTGCATTTGGATGACCTGACCCAAGGGGGCCTGCTGGTCGTCAACACCGGGGCATTCACGCCGGAAAACCTGAAAATGGCCGGATACGAAAGCAATCCGCTGGAAGATCCTGACCTCTCCCAACGCTACGAGGTGGTGCCCATCAACATCACCGAGTTGACCAAGGAGGCGCTCAAGGACAGTCCCCTGAAAACCCGTGACAAGCTGCGTTGCAAAAACTTCTTCGCCCTCGGGTTCACCTACTGGGTCTATGGACGACCTCTTGAAGCCACCGTCAAATTCGTCAACAACAAGTGGGGAAAGAAGCTGCCGGATGTCGCCGCCGCCAATGTCCAGGTCCTCAAATCCGGTTACTTTTTTGGCGAGACTTCAGAAATTCACCGCAACCGCTATTCGGTCACCAAGGCAGCCGTCAAGCCGGGCACTTACCGCAAGATCTCAGGGAATGAGGCCCTCGTGCTGGGCCTGGTCGCCGCCGCCCGCCAGACCGACAAGGAACTGGTTTATTCAGGCTACCCGATTACCCCGGCCTCTTCCATTCTGGAAATGGTCTCCACTTACAAACATTTCGGGATCAAGTCGGTACAGGCAGAGGACGAAATCGCGGCCATCGGGGTCGCCGTCGGGGCCAGCTTCGCCGGCTCAATTGGCATCACCGGCACCAGTGGACCGGGCATGTGTTTGAAATCGGAATTCATGGGACTGGCCACGTCAGCCGAGCTGCCTCTGGTGGTTATCAATGTCCAGCGCGGTGGGCCCAGTACGGGACTGCCCACCAAGACCGAGCAATCCGATCTCCTGCAAGCCATGTTTGGACGTCATGGGGAAAGCCCCCTGCCGATCGTGGCCGCCATGTCTCCATGTGACTGTTTCCCGGTGGCTTATGAGGCCCTGCGGATTGCCGTGACCTACAACACGCCGGTCATCGTCTTGAGCGACCTTTACGTGGCCAACGGTGCCGAGCCATGGCGACTGCCTGATCTGGAAGAGTTTGAAAAGTTCCCAGTACCGCAACCACCGGCCGGGGAGCCCTACCAACCCTTCGCCCGTGATCCTGATACCCTCGCCCGCGCACTGGCCGTTCCCGGTACGCCCGGCATGGAACACCGGCTCGGCGGCCTGGAGAAGAACACGCAGGGGGACGTCAGCTACGATCCCGGCAATCATGAGAAAATGACTGAGGAACGGGCCGAGAAAATCGCCCGGATCGCCAATTCCTATGCCCCGTTGATTATCAATGGGGATGACGAGGGCGATGTCCTTGTTCTCGGATGGGGAGGCACCTTCGGGGCGATCACCTCCGCCACCAAGACCCTCCGGGCTGAAGGCTACAAGGTTAGTTCAGTTCACCTGCGCCACTTGAATCCGTTGCCAAACGACCTGGAAGCCACGCTGAAGCGCTTTAAGAAGGTCCTCATTCCGGAATTGAATTCCGGTCAACTGGCCATGCTGGTGCGCTCCAAGTACCTGGTTGATGCCACCTCCCTGACCAAGATGATGGGACGCCCCTTCCGTGTCGCCGATATCCGTGAAGCCATCCTTAACCTCATTTCCGCCTGATCCATGAGCACGACAACCGAAGATGCCCTGACCAAAAATGATTTTGTAACGCCAAATGATGTCCGTTGGTGCCCGGGATGCGGTGACTACGCCATCCTCAATTCACTCCAGCGCACATTCCCGGAACTCGGCGTGGCCCGCGAGAACTTTGTCGTGGTCAGCGGGATCGGCTGTTCCAGTCGCTTCCCCTACTACATGAACACCTACGGGTTCCACACCATCCACGGACGTGGCCCCGCGGTCGCCACCGGTGTCAAGGTGGCCAATCCGGATCTCAGTGTCTGGCTGATCACGGGTGACGGGGATGGGCTCAGCATTGGCGGCAACCACCTCCTGCACATCCTGCGGCGCAATGTGAATGTGAACATCCTCCTGTTCAACAACCGGATCTACGGGTTGACCAAGGGGCAGTACTCACCAACCTCCCCCGTTGGTACCCGGACCAAGTCCACCCCGATGGGATCCGTGGACAATCCGATCAATCCCCTTCTCTTCGCCCTTGGTGCTGAAGCAACCTTCATCGCCCGCACTTACGACACCAACGTCAAGCACATGACGGCCACCTTCAAGGCCGCCCACGAGCACCAAGGAGTGTCCTTCGTCGAAATCCTGCAGAACTGCGTCATCTTTAATGACAAGACCTGGGACCCGGTCTACGGGCGCCAGACCCGCGATGACCAGTTGCTTTTCCTCGAACCGGGGCAACCCCTGCTGTTTGGCAAGGACAAGGACCAGGGCATCCGCTTGAACGGGCTCTCACCCGAGAAGGCCCACGTTGGGGCCGGAGGGGCTGACATGTCACAGATCCTCGTACACGATCCCGACACCCCAAGCCCGCTTTACACGCAGATGCTGGCACAGATGACCTACCCGGAATTCCCGACCCCGGTTGGCATTTTCCGCCGCCTTGAGCGCCCGAGTTACGAATCCGAGGTCTCCCACCAGATTGAGGAAGCCCGCTCGCGTCTCGGAAGTGGAACGGTCGAGTCACTCCTTTACACGGATGACTGCTGGACGGTCGAGGAGGGTGAATTCGACGACTAGGAGAGGCTCCACAGAACCAGCCCGGCCACGGCCAGCATCGAGTCCACCCATGCCCTGATGTTGAGAGCGGTTCGCGTCTTGATACGGACCAGCAGGACAAAGTAGGCAATCGCGCAAAACAGCCCGGCGACGCCAGCTGGCCAATAGGCAAACAGGGCCACATTGGCAACAAGGACAACGGACAACACGTTACAGCCTACGACCTTCCCGAACCACGCAGGCAATAGTTTGTCATAATTTTCCTGATACGAGATCAGGAACAGGTTGGCCATGGCGGCCGAGAGCAAAACCACTGAACCCGCAACCGTTTCCAGCGAACGCCAGCTTTGCGCCATCCAGACAACCCCGATGGTAAAAACAACCGGCACAATAATGCGTTTCATCAAAAGCCGCCGGGATGGATCCGCCACAACGCTCAATCCCGACAGGTAAGCGAATATCACGACAACCAATCCCCAACCACCGAGGAACTGCCATCCGGGAAGAACGGCATAGGCAAGCACAACAGCCACAATCATGCACACCAGCCACACTGTTCGAAATACCGTGTAGTTGCTTTTATAATACGAATGGCGGTCCGTTTGCGGAACGGGTTTGCCAGGGCGAACCTCCCACAGGCGATCCGCCACGTAGGTCAGCCAGGTGGCCAAGCCGAGAACAATCAGGCCCATGCCCTTACCACCTAGAGCAAGCCCCCACACAACCGCCACCAAAACCGCATCCAGCGACAACCGCTCCAACCATTTAAAAACCCTCATCCCTCGTCCCTCGTCTCTCGTCTCTCGTCTCTCGTCTCTCGTCCTAAATCAAATTCACCGCGTCGACATCCACGATCTCAATCAGGTCCGGATCCCATTTGAATTCCGCCCTCTGTTTATTCAGGTAGGGCATGACCTTGCTGACGTTCGGCGTGAAATACCAAATCTGGTAACGAAACATGTTCTGAATCCGTTCGATTGGACAGGGAGCCGGTCCCCGTATCTCAACACCCAGTTCCTTCAATCCCGGGCCGACTTGTTTGATCCACTGCTTGGCATAGAATTCCACCTTCTCCACACTTTGACCCCTGATCAAGTGGTGAATCAGGTGCCGGTATGGCGGATATCCAAACTCGCGCCGGTGATCCAGTTCCTCCTCAATGAATCCGTCAAAATCCTGTTGCCGCCCGTACTGCAGAGGCGGTGACGAGGGCATGTAGGTCTGGACCACCACCTCACCGGAACGATCACCACGGCCAGCGCGGCCTGACACTTGAACCAACAATTGAAAGGTCCTTTCGGATGCCCGGAAATCCGGCAGGTGCATGGACAAGTCCGCATCCAGCAAACCGACAAGGGTCACGTTCGGAAAATCCAACCCCTTGGCGATCATCTGAGTCCCCACCAACACATCAATCTTCCCTTGCCGGAATGCGGCCAGCTGTTCCCGCAGGGCATGGCGCCGGCGCATGGTGTCGGCATCGATCCGGACGATGTTCGCATGAGGCATCAACTTCTTGGCTATCGCCTCCACTTTCTGCGTCCCGCTTCCCTTGTAGTGGATTTTTGGGGACCGGCACTTCGGGCAAACCGATGGCACACCGGCCTCATATCCGCACATGTGGCATCGCAACCTTCGATCATGATAATGGTGTGTCAGGGTGATGCTGCAGTAGTCACACAGCGCGACATAACCGCAGTCCGGGCAGTTCAACGAGGAATCGTGACCCCGCCGGTTCAGAAAGAGAATCGTCTGTTCCTTGTTCTCGAAACGCTCCTGCATCTTGTCTGCCAGCAAACCGGAAAATACGCGGCCACCCTTTTCCCGCCGCATGTCGACAACATGCATCAAGGGGAGTTGGCGGTCATCCACCCGCTTGTCCAAGCGGTTGACGCGGTACTTGCCGGTCTTCACATTCTGCAGGCTTTCCATGGAGGGTGTCGCACTGCCGAGGACGCATACCGCCCCGTTCAGCATGGCTCGATATACCGCCACATCCCGCCCATGGTAGCGAGGCACCTCCTCCTGCTTGTAGGCGGGTTCGTGCTCTTCATCGACCACGATCAATCGCAAATTCTCCACCGGGGCAAATACCGCTGAGCGCGCACCCACGACAACCTTCGCTTCCCCGGTCGCCAACGCCCGCCATGCGTCATAGCGTTCACCGTCCGATAATTGACTGTGCCAAACGACTACTTTCTCCCCGCCGGCAGCCTCAAACCGTGCCCGCAAGCGCCCAACCGTTTGCGGGGTCAAGGCCACTTCCGGTACCAGGAATATGATTCCGCCTCCTGCAGCCAACACTTGGCGCATCATCCGCATGTAGACTTCCGTCTTGCCGGAACCCGTCACCCCGTGCAGCAGGTGCACCGAAAATCCGCCTCCTTCTATGCTTTTGTGAATGTCCTCACCCGCGGCAGCTTGCTCCTCCGTCAGGTCAAATTCACGGGTCCCCACCTGCTCAATGTCACCGACCCCGTCCCCATACGCCACCCGCTCCGCCGCCTTGCGGGTCTCAACCAGCAACCCCTTCTCCACCAAGCCATCCAGTACGGGACCGGACACTTTCAAGCGCTTCATCAGCAATGGGCGAGGCCAGCTTCCCCCAGCCGCCTGCTCCTTCAAGAACTCAACCACTTGGAATTGCTTCTTCGCCCTCCGCGATAACGCCTTCAAAGCCCCATCGTCCAACTTGCCCGACAAGCGCAGATGCCGCTCCTCCTTTTGGCCCATGCCACGGCGCACCGCCCGCGGGATCATCACCTCCAGCACCTGCTCCATTCCACAGCTGTAGTACCCCGACATCCAGCCCGCCAATCGAATCCCTTCCTCCCGGACCACCGGAAAGGGCTGCTCCAGACCAAATATCTGCTTCAACCGGCCACGGTCAAAACTCCCGTCGTCCCCCATCCCGACCACAACACCCAATTCCGATCGACGCCCCAACGGTATCCGGACCAAACATCCCGGTTTCACTTCCTCTCTTAACCGCTCGTCCACCTTGTAAGCCAGCTCACGCCCAACCCCGCTCAAGGGCATCACTGTCAAGGTTTCCGCTTTTTCCAACATCCCTTCCCTTATCTACCCCTTCTCCTCTTCACGCAATACTCGCCTATACCATTTTTGGCTTGCTTTCCCTTTAATATTTATTGATTCTTAGTCTCAATTAAAAGAACGGGCGAAAACCGCGGAAATAAGAGGGAAAAAACCGTTCAAGTAGAAAAATAACCGTTCAGGGAAAGAAACCGACCAAAGCTGGAGAAGAAGTTCCATCAAATCGAAGAAAATGAAGAATAAAGGGGTTGGAAGAAACTCATAAGATAAAAGCAAATGAAACTGGTAGAGAATAGCCCACAACTTGAAGAGATCAACGTTTCACGGAGTGTTGGAACGGCCAGCCCGGAAGTGAAAGACGCACGGGATTTACCTTCATCCGAGAGAAGCACGATCAAGATCTATTTGCAGGAAATTGGGAAAACTCCCCTATTGAAACCATCCGAGGAAGTGGAATTGGCAGCTTTGATTCAAGCTGGGGATGCGCAGGCGCGTGAGCGGATGATAAAGGCAAACTTAAGGTTGGTCGTGAAGATCGCTCATGATTATGCCAATTTTGGCCTCCCTCTACTGGATTTGATCAGTGAGGGTAACATTGGCCTTGTAAAGGCGGTGGAACGATTTGACCCGGCTAAAGGGGGGAAACTTTCAACCTATGCCGCATGGTGGATCAAGCAGTCCATCAAGCGTGCGCTGGCAAACCAGAGCAAAACTATCCGGCTCCCAGTCCACCTGGTGGACAAGATTGCCCGGATGCGCAGGTTGACCATGGAACTGGAAGAGGTTCTTGGACGACCGCCCACGGACGAAGAGGTAGCCTACGAGATGGACATGCCGGTAAACAAAGTGGCTCACCTGAAGTCGGTCAGTGTCCGGCCCGCGAGCTTGAATGCACCGGTGACCGATGATGAGGGAACCGAGTTTGGAGACTTGATCGGGGATGAAAAGTCGGTCAATCCGCTGGATAACCTGCAAAACAAGAATGTCGTGAATAACCTCCTGCATCTGGTGGACACCTTGGATCCCAGGGAAGCCGAAATCATTCGTCTTCGTTTTGGACTGGATGGTGACAGGGGCAAAACGCTGGAGGAAGTTGGGGAAATGTTCGATATTACGCGGGAGCGCGTCCGCCAGCTACAGAATATGGCACTGACTCGGATGCGCAAGGCGCTCATCGCCAAGGAACGGCAGCGGAGTGAGGAAGAAGTTCACCAGGAAAACCTGGAAGCCAGCCGGATGGAAGTTCTCCAGGAGTTTTACACGGAAAATATTGGGGTAAAGTCCGAATCGGCCTGATTAGCTACTCAAATTAGGCAACTCGATTTGAACCATTGTTCCGCCGCCATCGGCCTGCGACAAGTCCATGGTTCCGCCTATGCGGGCGACAAATTCGTAGCATAGGCTAAGACCCAGGCCGGTTCCCCGCTCTCCCCAGGTTCCTGACTTGCTGAAAAGCCGTTTTTCAGCATGGATGGCATCCAGTGCTTCCGCTGGAATCCCAGCACCAAAATCGCGGACGGAAAACTTCACCCCGTCCAAACCCGACTCAGCCAGAATCTCGATCTTGGCGGATTCCGGGGAAAACTTGATGGCATTGTTGATCAAATTCCTAACCAGAAAAGCGACCAACTCCCGGTCAGAAGTCAGGGTCAATCCTCTTAAGCCTTTTGTATAAGTCCGCAGATTCTTGCGCGATGCGGCTGGCTTCAACAATCCCATGGCATGATCAAACACGTCTTGAAGAGAGAATTCAGTCACCACCGGATCAAGGCTGCCTCTTTGCATACTGGACCAGCTCAGGACGTTGTCCAATGTGTGCGTTAGGTGGGTTATCCTTTCCTCAAGATCGTCGGCGTGCATCTGCAAACGCGCTTCGTCGCGCGACTCCGAGGCCTGCCGAAGCATGAACAGGAGCCCGTTCAATTGGAAGATGGGCGCCCTCAGGTCATGACTGATCACCGATAAAAGGGTCTCGCGTGTGGCCAGGGCCTGCCGAAGGTGTTCGTCCTCATCCAACAATCTGATCTCCCGCCGCTTGCGACTGGTTACTTCATCAAAGGTGATGACCACCTTTTCCCAGATTCCGTCCCTTTCCAACGGCTGGTAGGTGACATCGAAATGCCGGGTAAAGCCATTGATCTCAACCGTCTGCTCCATCCGGCAACACTGTCCGGACAGAACCTCCCGCAACCGTATCTCATAAACGCGCCTCCGCTCATCAGGAACCAACTCCAGAATAAATCCACCCGGTTCTATCCGCGTGTCGAAATTCTCCTCAACAAAACGGGCGAAGTTGCTGTTTCCATAGACCAGCCTCAGATCCTCATCCACCACAAACAAGCAATGCGGCGTGCTTTCGGGGATGAGCTGGGCGAGGTCCATGATTCCGGGATTTAATGCCTGAAGTGCCTGACGCCAGTGAAGACCATGGCCATGCCTTTGGCGTTGGCCGCCGCGATGACTTCATCATCCCGGACAGATCCGCCTGGTTGGATGGCCGCCGTGGCACCTGCCTCGGCCGCCGCTTCCAACCCGTCCGCAAAGGGGAAGAATGCGTCCGATGCAATGATCGATCCTTGCAAGGGCAATTCCGCTTCACCGGCTTTCCAAACGGCAATCCGGGAACTGTCCACCCGGGACATCTGCCCGGCTCCAATTCCGAGCGTTCGCTCAGCACCCGCATAGACGATGGCGTTGGATTTCACGTGCTTGACGACCTTCCATCCGAAGAGCATGGCTTTCCACTCCTCATCGGTTGGCTGGCGCTCAGTCACGACCTTACAGTCGGACGGCTTCAAGCGAAGCTGGTCACGATCCTGAACAAGGAATCCTCCTATGGCGGAGCGAATGTCCAGCAGGGAGTCCTGACGAACACCATCCTTGACCACCATCAGGCGCAGGTTCTTGCGCTTGGCAAACAACTCCCGCGCTTCCTCATCAAAATGAGGAGCAATGATCACTTCGCAGAAAATCTCGCGGATCCGGTTGGCCAACTCCGCGTCAACCGTCTGGTTGACCACGATGATACCACCAAAAGGTGCTTGCCGGTCCGTGGCGAATGCCTGGTCCCATGCTTCGACAAGTGTATCCGCCGTGGCCACCCCGCAAGGGTTGGTATGCTTCAAGATGGCCACTGTCGGCCGCTCAAACTCACCGATGAGGTAAGTGGCGGCGGAGATGTCGATAATGTTGTTGAAGCTCAACTCCTTGCCCTGCAATTGCTCAAACACATCAAAGAAACTTCCGTACAAGGCGGCTTTCTGGTGCGGATTTTCACCATAACGCAAGGAGGCAGCCTTCCCGCCCTCAATGTCAAAGGTCTCCGGCAGACCCGCGATGGCATCCAGGTCAGGACCCTTCTCCACCGCTTCCAGAAATTTCGTAATGGCGGAATCGTAAGCACTTGTCCGGGCATAGACCTTGATGGCCAATTCACGACGCAGGGGCGCAAGGGCGTCCGGATCATCAAGTGCGTCCAGCACGCGGCTGTAGTCCTCTGGATCCGTGATCACCGTAACCGAAGCATGATTCTTGGCCGCACTCCGCAGCATGGATGGTCCGCCAATGTCGATTTGCTCAATTGCCTCAGCCCGCGTCACGTCCGCCCGCGCGACTGTTTCCTCAAAAGGATAGAGATTCACCACGACCATATCGATCATGCCGATGTCATGTGCGGCCGCCTGCTCCATGTGCTCGGGCTTTTCCCGGAGACAAAGCAACCCTCCATGAATCTTTGGGTGGAGGGTCTTCACCCGACCTTCCATCATTTCCGGAAATCCCGTGTAGTCTCCTACCTCGGTTACCTCTACACCGGCTTCCACCAGCGCCTTGGCTGTCCCACCGGTGGATAAAATCCTGAACCCGTGGCGCGTTACCAGTTCCTTCGCAAAGGAAACAATTCCCGTCTTATCACTGACACTGATCAAGGCTGTCTTACTCACACCGTCATTGATTAATGCTCTCCCCTCCAAGGCAAGCGTGAAAATTCCCCTTGCCAGATTCCCTTGCCGGTTGTCCCCTAGATTCATCCAAACCATGAATTCGAATCACGTATGCAACTGACGGATCTGAACGCTCCGGGAGGCATCGGCTCCAACTGCCTGTTGCTGCAACTCGACGGCGGATTTAACATCGTCATTGATGCCGGCATTCACCCGAAACAAACGGGCATGGCCGCAGTTCCAAGACTGGACAAGTTGCGCGGGTTGCAAATTGACCTGATTTTCCTGACCCATTGTCACTTGGATCACTTGGGGGCCCTCCCCTTGCTGGCCAAGGAACACCCCAACACGCCCATTGTGGCCAGCCGGGATACGCAGCAATTCTTCAGTCGCATGTTGCGCAATTCCTATCAAGTCATGGATCGCCAGAGATTGGAGAAAGGGATCGGCGATTATCCCCTGTATTCATACCGGGATATTTCTGCCATTAACCGGCAGATGCTGGGCATCTTGCCCGGCCAACCCCGACACTTTGAATCCCTGAATGGCGAGCGCATCACATTTACCCTGCATGAGTCGGGACACATCCCCGGTGCGGTCGGCATCGAAATTGATCATCGGCACAGGCGCATTTTCCATACCGGAGATGTGCTTTTTGAGGATACCAGCCTGCTCGACGGAGCCCGCTTTCCGCTCGGGGACATGGATACGGTCATCCTGGAAACCACCCGTGGGCAAACGATCCGGAAAAACCCCCGCCGAAGTGAATTGGAAAGGCTGTTTCAGACAATCCAGCACACCGTGTCCCACGGGGGATCGGTCCTGATTCCTGTTTTTGCGCTCGGGCGCATGCAGGAACTGATAGCCGCCCTCCACGAAGCTGTCTCGGAAGGGCTCATGAAACCGCTCCCCATTTACGTCAGCGGGCTGGGTATTGAGCTGATGAACCAGTTTGACCGGATCGCGCAAAAGAACAGACGGCTACGGTTCCGCAAAAGGCTGTTCCGCGAACTGGGGGCGTTCAAGTTGCCGGACAAGCACCGGCCCGGCAGCGATGGGCCGGCCATTTATCTGGTCAGCAGTGGCATGCTGGTCGAGAACACCCCCAGCTATCGTGCCGCAGCAGCCCTCCTTGGAGAGCACCAGAATACAATTTGCTTTGTCGGCTACTGTGATCCGGACACCCCGGGCGGAAAACTTCTTAAGGTCCGGCAGGGGGACAAGTTCCTCTTCAAGGCCTATGGGAAGACGGTACAGGCTCTCGCCCACATTGAGAAGTTTGACCTCAGTTCACATGCCGACCGTGAACCGCTTCTGGAATATGCCCTGGGCCGGCATCCGCGGGCCGTCGTCCTTACCCATGGGGATCCGGAAGCCCGTCGCTGGTTTCAGGAGCAAATTTCGGAAATTGATCCGGGTTGCAAGGTGATCGATCCCAAGCCCCTGAAGCCGGTCACGGTTTAGCGCCTGCCGTCGGACGTTCAAACACCGTGTCAAGAACACCGGCATTGACTGTCCCGCTTTGAATGAAGACTGTCTGGACAAGCTTACCGTCAACATAGGTTGCCACCTTGCCGGGGATGGTCAACTTGCTTGCTTGAAAGTGCTCGGAGTTGATGCGGCGGGTAATCTCCAAGGTTCCATCGTCAAGGAACACTTTATCCTCACGACCAATGTCGAGGAAGGTTTCCGGATCGATGAAAAACTGGACATAATGCCGCTCATCCGGCCGTACCTCAAACACATGCACCATCTTGTACTCGAATTCACGAACTCCTTTATACTCCAACGACCATCCTTTTTCGAGAGCCAGGAAGAGCTCGCTGACAACGTAGATGTACCGCTTCTGGTCTTCAATCTCCTCGGGGGAAAGATCCTCCACCTTGACAAGGTTCTCCCTGTTCCAAAAAGCCCTCCAGTTGTCTTCCGGGGATACGCAAAGGCTGACCTGAGAGGCTTTTGTCTTTATGGTGATCCGTACCCGGTCGCCCCCCTTCTTTACCACCACAACATCCTGCGTCAGGTCCTCTGAAAACTGGACCTTGCCCGCAAACCGCAGACTCGAGACGGAGGATATTGTCTCAAAACCACCAAGGGCGGCGAAATGCTGGTCCAATATACTTCTTTCGGCGATCCCCATTGGAATCTCATACCCGCTCTCGGCCAAGCGCTCGCTGACCGATAGTCTCGGCGCCGTGACCAGTTCACCCGAATCCTCGCCAACCAAATCGGCATCACCCGACCACTTTACAGCGGACCAAAGAACGGCAACCAGAAACAGGCCGACCAGAACAAGGCCGATCTTGGCCATTTTCTTCTCGGCTGGCGTCGCCATTTCCCATGATTCCCTGATGTACTGGATCATGAGCGCATGCAAACGCTTAAGCGAATTGAGCGCAAGTCCTTACATGCATCCGACAGGAAAAGGGGTTGCCATTTGACCGATCATTTTCTCTTCTCCCTCCCTTTGGCCAATTTATTATGAAATCCTTGAAGTTTGCAGTTCTCCCGGGCGACGGTATCGGTCCGGAGGTTATGGAAGTCACGCTTGAGATCTTGGGAAAGGTTCTCTCTGATGAAGGGTATTCGATTGATGCCACCCATGCTCCCGTTGGTGGGGCTGCCATTGACCAGGCGGGTGAAGCGCTTCCGGAATCCACAGTGAAGATTTGCGAGGACAGCGACGCCATCCTGTTCGGCAGTGTTGGCGGCCCTAAATGGGAGTCGCTCCCGCCCGCCCAGCAACCCGAGCGCGCGTCCCTGCTTCCTCTGCGTAAACATTTCCAGCTGTTTGCCAACATTCGGCCGGGATTGCTCTATCCGGAACTCGTGGCGGCTTCCCCGCTCAAGACGGAGCGCATCCCGGACGGAATCGACATGGTCTGTATCCGTGAGCTTACCGGAGGGATCTATTTTGGCCAGCCCAAGGAACGTCGCGACTTGGATGACGGGGATGTCGAGGCCCTCGACACAATGGTTTACAAGAAGAGCGAGATTGAGCGGATTGCAGAGGTCGCCGCACAAACCGCACTTGCCCGGGGCAAGCGCGTCTGCTCGGTGGACAAGGCCAATGTCCTGACCACCTCCGTTCTCTGGAGGGAAGTTGTCACCGCATTCTTTGCGGAGAAGTACCCGGAGATCGAACTCTCCCACATGTACGTCGACAATGCCGCCATGCAGCTGGCCCGCGATCCCAACCAGTTTGATGTCCTCCTGACCGAAAACATGTTTGGTGACATTCTCAGTGATGAAATGGGTATCGTCTGTGGCAGCTTGGGCATGTTGTGTTCAGCATCCCTTGGCTTGGGCACCAATTCCCTCGGCAATCCGTTCGGCCTGTATGAGCCGGCGGGCGGTACCGCTCCCGATATCGCAGGATTGGGAGTTGCCAATCCCTGCGCGCAGATTCTCAGTGGTGCCATGATGCTTCGATTCAGTTTCGGGCTCAATGACATCGCCAACCGCATTGAACAGGCGATCAAGGAAACCGTCCAGGCAGGTACCCGCACCGGGGATATCGCCTTCGGATTGGAATCAGTCAACACCCGCACCATGGCCGACGCCATTCTTTCCCGCCTCTAATCAAACGACTTAAGACCGAGGACCCCATCATGAAATCCGCCGAGGTACGCCAATCCTTCCTTGATTTCTTCGCCGGCAAGAAGCACCACATCGTGCCATCAGCCTCCCTGATGCCGACCGCCCCGAACCTTTTGTTCACCAACGCCGGCATGAATCCGTTCGTCCCTTACTTCCTTGGGGAACGGGAAGCGGTCCATCCCAGAGTGGCAGACACGCAGAAATGTATTCGCGCGGGAGGCAAGCACAACGACTTGGACGATGTCGGCTTGGATACCTATCACCAGACTTTCTTTGAAATGCTGGGCAACTGGTCTTTTGGGGATTACTTCAAGAAGGAGGCCATTGAGTGGGCTTGGGAGTTACTTACAGTCGTTTGGAAATTCCCCAAAGAGCGTCTTTACGTGACGGTTTACCAACCGGGCGAAGGAGATCCGGCAGAGTTTGACCAGGAAGCCTACGACTTCTGGGCAGCCGTTCTGAAAAAGGACGGACTGGATCCGGAAGAGCGCATCCTGACCGGCAACAAGAAAGACAATTTCTGGATGATGGGCGATACGGGGCCCTGCGGACCGTGCTCGGAAATCCATATTGACCTGACCCCCGACGGGGACACCAAAGGCAGCTTGGTCAACGCTGACTCACCTTACTGCATCGAGCTCTGGAACCTGGTATTCATTCAATTCAACGCCGATGAAAATGGGGGTTTCACACCCCTGAAAAACAGGCATGTGGATACGGGGATGGGATTCGAACGAATCTGCGGCATCCTTGGTACAACGGGGGAATTCAAGGACTTCTCAAAACCACCCAGCAATTACAATTGCGATCTGTTTGAGCCGATCTTCGACAAGATCACCGAAATGTGCGGGACGAAATACGGCGCCACCCTCCCGGCGGACCCGAAGGCTCCCACCACGGAAGAAATGCTCGATATCTCCTTCCGCGTCATCGCTGACCATGTTCGCACCCTCTCCTGCTCAATTGCCGACGGCATCCTGCCGGGCAACGAAGGGCGCAACTACGTCCTCCGGCGAATCCTTCGCCGGGCCATCCTCTACGGACGCCGGCTCAATTTGCCGGACGGATTCTTTGCCAGGCTGGTTGATCCGGTCATCGAGATTCTCGGTCCGGTTTTCCCCGAGTTGAAGAAACAGGAGGCCGTCATCCGCAAGGTCATTGCCAGTGAGGAAGCCGCCTTCGAGCGGACCATCGAGCGCGGGCTGATGATGCTGGACAAGATATTTTCAGCCACTCCCGAAAAGATAAGTGGCGAGGATGCCTTTACCCTGTACGACACTCACGGATTTCCACTCGACCTGACGCAGATCATCGCTGGCGAAAAGGGTGTCGAGGTGGACACCGTTGCCTTTAATCGCGAGATGGAGGCCCAGCGTGAACGGGCCCGCGCGGCTCGTCAGACCAGCGTCATTCGCGTCAATGAGGATGACAGGGATACCGAGGCAACCCAGTTCGTCGGTTATGAGCCAGATTCGCTGACCGGTATTGAGGCCACTGTCCTTGCTGTCCATCCAAACGACGGACAATCACTCGTGATCCTCGACAAGACCCCCTGCTACGCCGAAATGGGTGGCCAGGTCGGAGACAAGGGGACCCTCTCCATCGGTTCGGATTCCTTCACCATCACCAATACGACAAAGGATGAGAACGGGCATGTCCTGCATCATCTGAATGGCCAACCGGATGAAGCCTGCGTGGGCACGCAGGTGTCCGTCAGCGTCGACCTTACCTACCGCCGGGCCATCCAGCGCCACCACAGTGCCACCCACATTTTACACTGGGCGCTGCGCAAAGTGCTCGGAACACACGTTCAGCAGGCGGGTTCATTTGTTGGTGACGACCGCCTGCGCTTCGACTTCACCCATTTCGAGCAGATTTCCCACGACCAGCAAATCCAGATTGAGCGCTTGTGTAATGAAAAGGTGCTACAAAACGATCCGGTCAAGTGGTACGAGGTTCCTTTCAACGACAAGCCCTCCGACGTGATCGCCTTCTTCGGGGAAAAGTACGGGGACGTTGTCCGCGTGGTTGACATGGGCGGATGGAGCAAAGAACTGTGCGGGGGAACGCACGTGTCGGCAGCCGGTGAAATCGGGCTTTTCAAGATTGTCTCGGAATCCGCCATTGCTGCCGGAACCCGGCGGATTGAAGCCGTGTGCGGTGAGGCCGCAGCCAGCCTGGTCGAATCGCGTTTTGAAATCGTCAGCAACCTGGCCAAGGCCTTCTCCTCCAAACCGGAGGAACTGACCCAGCGGGTCGGCGATATTCAAGCTCGCCTGACTGAGGCTGAGCGGGCAATGAAACAGGCGCGGGCCAGGGATCAAGCCGACCAGGCCGCAGCCCTGAAAACGGAAATAAGGGAAGTTGATGGATTGCATGTATTGGCAAAGGAACTACAAGCCGACAATCCCAACGACTTGCGATCACTTGCTGCCAAGGCTTTCAAGGAACTTGAGAACGGACTCCTTGTGGCCGGCGGAAAATTCGGCCCGAAGGTGACCCTGGTCGCGATTGCTTCTGAAGAGGCCATCAGGAAGGGCTACAAGGCCGGCGATATCATCCGCCAACTGACCACCGAATTGGGAGGCAAAGGCGGGGGCAAACCGGACTTCGCCATGGGTGGTGGAACTGAACCCGACAAGCTGGCCAGCGTGCTCAGCACTTGGGCCAACGCACTGGAGAACAAATAATGGACCTTCCTTCTGCACCCGATTTAACCGCTTCCGAAAGAAAAGTATTTCGCGGACAAGCCATGCGGCTCAAACCGGCTGTCATTATCGGACGGGCCGGCGTCACCCCGACCGTCATAAACGCGATCAATGCCGCCCTGTCCAAGGACGGCCTGATCAAGTTGCGTATTGAGGCACCGGACAAGTCAGCTCGCAAAGCATGGCTGGCGGAGATTGCCAGTGCAACCCACTCCGCGGTCTGCGGGGAGGTTGGCCACACGGCTTCCATTTACCGTCCAAAGCCCACTCAACCAAAGGAGTAGCTCCATGCCTTCCGTCTGGTTAATGAAATCCGAGCCCGATGTCTTTTCATTGGATGATTTGAAGAACTGTCCAAACAAGACGGAACCGTGGGACGGAATACGCAATTACCAAGCCCGCAATTTCATGCGGGACGACATGAAAAAGGGCGACATTGTCCTCTTCTATCATTCCAATTGCAAGGAACCCGGCATCGTCGGCCTGGCCGAGATTGCCTCATCCTGCGCCTATCCGGATCCGACTCAGTTTGACAAGAAGAGCAATTACTTCGACCCCAAGTCCGACCCGGACAACCCGCGCTGGTTGATGGTTGATGTGCGTTACAAGAAAACCCTGAAGCGACCCGTTACACTCAAGGAAATCAAGGAGCATCCGGTCCTCAGCGGGATGAAGGTGGCCCAACGAGGCATGCGGCTTTCCATCCAACCGGTCGAACAAAAGCACTTCGAGATCATCAAGGCTGTTTGACCGGGCCGCCAACAACTCCGGTTGCTACCATTGCCCGGTGCGCAGCATGACAAGCGTGCATGCCTCGATGGCCTCTATGCCGGATTCACCCAGCTTTCCTTGAAAGACCGCGTTCTCCGTTCCTGGATTGAATATCACCCGCCGGGGTTGCAAACCAACGACGTAGTCAATCAAGTCGTCCTGCCGGGCGGGTCCCACATAAAGGGTAACTGTATCTATTTCCTCCAAGGCCGGCTTTCCAGTCACTATGGCAACATCCTCTATTGATCCTTCACGTAGTCCGATTGCCACTACAGGATGCCCATACTCCCGCAACATGCGGACCGCCTTGTTGGAATAGCGTTCGGCATTCTCGCTGGCGCCAATTACAAGTGTCTTCATCTCAAGCCCCCTTATCCCGCTCAACTGCCTTCACCGGCACCAGGGCGGCATCCCGCATACCATGGATGATCTTTTTATCTGCCGGACAGAATGTAGCCAAAACGCCACCCAATTCAGATTTGTCACCCGTGACAAAGTAATAGGGGCAGAGTCGAAGCCGGCCTTTCATCTGGGAAAGGCTTCCATCGTCCCTGAAGACAGGATGCTCCAGCAAGCCCGGCTTTCTGTATTCCTGCAGCAAATACAAATTTTCCTGAGCGCCCTCCAGCGCTTCGGTTATACCGTCGGTCCACTCTTCACGGGAAGCATCACTTCCGTAGAGGACACTGCGGGCCCCCCATGCATTTTCATGGAACCCGCTCAGCTTCATGATCAAGTTCCTTTCCTTTTGTGAAGCGTCCGACAACTGCTCCCATTTGTGAATGGGCTGCCCGCCCACCATGGGAGCATCGAGGACCGCATTGGGAGGCAAGTCAACCGGATCCATGATCCATCCGCGGGGGATAATCTTCTTCAGCAGTTTCAGACTCTGCTTGCTAAGGTTCTCTCGCCAGAAGTCCACTAGTCGAGGATGATGAAACAGCGCTAGATTTAGCTTCTCCTCCTGAAAGTGGCGCATGGGAGGCGTCACCACCATCTTGGAACCGTTTTCAAGGAATTCAAAAACGGTTTGCGCCATCGGGATATTCTCCAGGTCAAAAAGTTCCCAGAATCGGTAAATGATATCCAGTTCCTCCGGATCCCCGTCGATATCGGCGCACAAAACATCGCCCAATGGAAACAGATCATCCGGATGCAGGCAGTAGACACGCCTGCCCTTCTGCTGGAGCTGCTCAGCCAACCATTCCATCTCCGGACGGTAAGTGTTGGCCTCGTCAGAGACAACGATGCCGATCAGCGGCAGTTCCTTGTCAGGGCGGAGCGAAGCCAGCGAATCGTAAAACAAATCAACCATCCGGCCATCCCGCCCGGCCAGTCCCGGCTCGCCCGAATACAGCTGATTGAGGAATGCGGTCAGTCCAATCCCGCCCGGCACCGAATCCACCTCCGTCAAGGCGAAGCCTTCGTCCGTGGCCAGCAAGTCCGGCCGGATAATCATGGGATGTGACCGGCGAACCGCCTTTGAGCGGGCATGGGAAACCAGCTGGTCGGGCTTCCCCCGGTCGAGGTAGTCGGCTACCCAGGGAACCTTTACATCGGCATTGCGGAGAATGCTCTTTCCCTCGTGGGAACGGGTGTAGAGTAACTCGGTGGCTCTGTAGAACTCCAGGCAAGCTTGTCCGACCTGCTCAATTTGCTGAACTTGCCGGGGAGTCAATGCGAAGGCCTCCGGAGACATCCGCCAGGTCTTATCCTCAAACAAGGCTTGTTTGGCAAACGCCTTCCTCAGGCCTTCATATGTCAGCTCGCTGGCCATCTCTTTTCCCTAGTCCTCAATCTTTATATCCTTGTTCCGGCTGGTCGGGCAGCCGGCCCGAAGCCATGAATGGATAAAGCGATTCAGGTCACCATCCATGACTTGCTGGATATTGGACGTGTCGACTCCAGTGCGGAGATCCTTGACCATCTGGTATGGCTGGAACACGTAGGAGCGAATCTGGTTACCCCACCCGATCTCACCCTTCTCACCATAAAACTTCTCCATCTCAGCCCGCTTGTCGTCCTCATACTTTTCGTACAGCTTGGACTTGAGCATCTTCATCGCTGTGGCACGATTTTTGTGCTGGGAACGCTCATTCTGGCATTGGACGACAATATTCGTAGGCAAGTGGGTCATCCGGACGGCCGAGTCCGTCTTGTTGACGTGCTGTCCCCCTTTGCCGGATGCCCGGTAGGTATCCACCCGCAGGTCTTCTTCCTTAACCTCCACGTCTATATCATCATCCACTTCAGCAATGACATCCACCGCGCAAAAGGAAGTGTGCCGGCGCGCATTGCTGTCAAAGGGACTGATCCGGACGAGTCTGTGAACACCCCGCTCAGCCTTGGCGTACCCATAGGCGTTCGGACCCATGATACGAATGGTGGCGTGGCTGATTCCCGCCTCTTCACCCGGGGACAGGTCATCTGTCTCAACGGTGTATCCATTGCGCTCCGCCCAACGGACATACATCCGGTAAAGCATGTCGGCCCAGTCGCAGGATTCCGTTCCGCCCGCTCCGGCATTGATCGACAGGATGGCGTTGTTCTTGTCCATTTTCCCGCTGAGAAAGCTCTGGATTTCCAACTCGTCCAACTCCTTCATGAGGGCCTCTGTTGAACCCCGGATTTCCGCCAGGTACTCGTCGGCCTCCTCTTCGTCCAGGTCTTCAATCAACTCAACCAAAGTCTGCACATCCTCAACCTTCCCGTTGAACTTGATGATTGGCTGGATGCTTCCCTTTAAATGGCTGACTTCGGTAACAATCTTGTTGGCGGACTCCTGATGATCCCAAAAGCCGTTTTCCGCCATTTTGCCCTCTAAATCGGCAATTTTCTCCTGGCGCATCGGGACGTCAAAGATACCTCCACAAGTATCCTGCCCGGCGGGTGATTTCCTCCAATTGGTTACGGATTTCCGAATCAATAGTCATGCAAGGAGAAGTGATTCAAAGTTGCCTACATTTCAAGTCACAATACGTATCTATTACCAATCCATGGATCTCCTTTTGACCTTCCGGGACATTTCCCTCTCAATTCATGCCACATGACCCTTTTCAACTTCATGTTTCTGGCCGGAATCTGGCTTAGCCTGGTCTATTCCGCGGCCGTCATGCCGGCCACGGTCTGGTCGATCCAGATAACCGTCAGCCGGGGATTCCGGGCTGGCACGGCCGCCGCCCTTGGCCTCTCGATGGGGCAGATACCATGGGCTCTGGTTGCCGGATTGCTTTTACTCCAATTTCCCCGGCACTGGCAGGCTATCGATACTCCCCTCCGGGTAGCCACCATCGCCTTTCTTGCCTGGCTGGCATTCAAGAGCGCCAAGGCATTGCCCGTCCGCGCACTCCGGTTGGTGGTCGATGGATCCACAACGGGGATTTTCCGGGACAGCTTCCTGCGCAGCCTCACCATGCCTTGGCGCCTGCCCATCTGGGCTGCCTTGATTATTGTCATGAGTGTGCATTTACGAGGTCCAGGATGGGAGGCCGCAATCCTGTTCAGCTTGGGCGCCCTGATCGGACAGCTAGCATGGTTTTCACATTTCAATGTCATTGCCGGGCTGTTTGGCCACCGGGTTCCGGAACACATAACCCTTCACTCCATGAACAAGTTCCGGATTCTGGCGACAATCGTCCCTGTTGGCCTGGCCTTGGTCTGCCTCGCTCCAATGATCATTGATTGATCCAGTTTGAAAAAAAGCATTCTCCCTTTACTCCCGCCCATTATTGGCCAACCTAATATCCTATGATCGTGTTACGGGCAAGGAGCGCAGGATTTTGCTGGGGAGTCGAACGGGCCATTGATATTGCACGCGACTTTGCCACCAAAGGACGACATCCGGTCTATACGGACGGACCCCTCATTCACAACAGCCAGATGATGGATCGTCTCCAAGACGAAGGAATTCGGGAAGTCGGTGACTACCAAAGTTCCAGCAATCTGGAAATCCAGCCCGAGGAAGACCAAAACGCCGTACTGGTGGTCCGGGCGCACGGCATTTCCCCGGAGCGACGCACATACCTGAAGAGTCTGGGAATCGACTTCAAGGATGCGACTTGCCCCGATGTGGGCATCGTTGCAGGGAAAATCCGCCTGCATGCAAAGAAAGGCTACACAACTGTGATTTTCGGGGACAAAAAACATCCGGAAGTCATCGGGTTGATGGGCTACACCGAAGGCCGGGGCTATCCGATCCAGTCGATTGAAGACATTGATGCCCTGCCCGATCTGGGGGACAAGGTGGTCATGGTCTCGCAAACGACCATGTTTACACACGATTTTGAAGCACTTTCATCGCATCTGAAAACGAAATACCCGGACACGCTCATTTTCGACACGATCTGTGGGGCAACAAAAGACCGACAGGGAGACATTGCCGTGCTCTTTGACCAGGGTGCTGAGGCTTTCGTAGTCATCGGGGGCCACCATTCAGCCAACACCTGCAAGCTCGCCCTTCTGGCACGTAAAACGAAGCTCCCCACCTACCATATCGAGACAGCCAAGGAAATTGACGAGCTGGAGATGAGCCGCTTCCGCAAGGTAGGCGTCACCGCAGGGGCCTCAACTCCGGAATTCCTGATCGGGGAGGTCTGCAAAAAGCTGGCCGCCATCGACTCGAAACAGGAAAGCTGATCCTACCCTACAGCGCCTTGACGTACTCGGCCCACTTGGCCACGGCACGGGACCGGTGTGAGAGGTTGTTTTTTATTGCGCTGCCCAAATCAGCAAAGGTTTTCCGATAACCCAGGGGGCGAAAAAGCGGGTCATATCCAAATCCCATGTTGCCGGAGGGATACGGCATGACATGCCCCTCACAGGATCCATTGAAAAACTGCTCAGGCTCTCCCTTTTTGATGAAGCATAAAACGCAACTGAATCGAGCTGTCCGTTCTGCTTCCGGCAGGCCCTTCAGTTCCTGCAACAACTTGATGTTATTCGCGGTGGCATTGGCCCCCCGACCAGCGTAACGGGCAGAATGGACACCCGGTGCCCCATCCAGCGCATCCACGATCAATCCACTGTCATCGGACAGCACCCATGTGCCGTCAGGCACCTGTTCGAGAAGGGCAAAGGCCTTTATACGAGCGTTTTCCTCCAACGTATCGCCGCTCTCTTCAACATCGGGCATTCCCCCAACCTCAGCGGCTCCGTGAAGCCGCACATCCAGGCGGTTCTTATGAACCATTTCGATAAACTCCTCCAGTTTGTGAGCATTTCCGCTGGCAAGATAAACATCCATGATGTGGCGACCCTAAGAGTTTCAACAATCCGGGTAAACAACAAATCCACGCATCAGTTGATCATCCCCGAAACTGGCATGCCGGACACACTTTAAACTGAGAGCCTCCTTCATTTCAGCGGGCGCTTGTCCCATGAAGGGTCCCAACCCGCTTTCGTCGGCAAGGACCTTGGGAGCTCGATAGGCGAACAGATAATCCAGCCGGCGGGTTTGAATGAAAGAGCTGAGCAACCGGGCTCCGCCTTCTATGAAAACCCCGTCGATTCCGGCATCACCACACCGCTCAACAAAGCCAGCCAAGGGATCACCCGGGGCCGTGTCATCCAGTGTCCAGAAGGCAATCCCGTACTTTTCCCGCAGCGTTTCCGCCTCCGTTTCCTTGGACGCGTTGGTCACAATAATCGTCTTTTCCAGCCACTGGTCCGTGTAGACCTGTGGAATCGCATTCCGAAAGGAGATCAGGTTTCGATCAAATATAAACCGGACCGGGCACCCTTCCTCCTGGCCAGGGATGCGTATGGTCAGGGAGGGGTCGTCGATCAGGGCTGTTCCAGCACCCACCGCGATCGCCGGGAAATAATTCCGCCATGCATGAACGTCGGCACGCGCTGCTTCCCCCGTGATCCATCTGGAGGATCCCCCGCGTGTGGCGATGCGCCCGTCGATGGTCGTGGCAATCTTTCCGGCAAAGAACGGCCTGCCATGGGCCATTTTCCAATTGAAAATAAGGTTCAGGTCTTCGCAGTCCGCTTCAAGGAGCCCGGTTTCGACCACCAGTCCCGCGTCTTCCAGAATCTGATAACCTCTGCCAGCATGGGTCGGATTTGGATCCGTGGTCCCGATCAAAACATGCCGGATGCCCGAGGCAATCACCGCTTCCGTGCAGGGCGGTGTGCGACCCGTCGTAGAGCACGGTTCCATGGTCACGTAGAGGCGTGTCGATTCATCCGGAACAAGTCCACTGGACTGATATGCTTTTAAGGCGACAACCTCCGCATGGTCATGACCGGCGGGCTGGGTACGGCCGGTGGCGACGATCGCCCCATTCTGGGCGACGACCGCTCCAACCGCCGGATTCGGGTGAGTCCGGCCCATGGCCTTGCGGGCCTCGGCAATGGCCGCCCGCATGCATGCCTCATGGCTGATCATCGGGTTACGAATGGATTCCGGACAGCTTCCTGCCCGACTGAAGTTTCCGGACCGTGTCCGGGGTAGACGATCGTGTCGTCCGGAAGCGTGTAAATCTGCTCTTTGATGGAGTTCGCCAGTTGCTCGAACGAGCATCCCGGAAAGTCGGTCCGCCCGATGCTCCCACTAAAGAGCGCGTCCCCGGAAATGGCCACTTTGTCATCGACGAACCAGAACAGGACGCTGCCCGGGCTGTGTCCGGGCACATGCCGCACCTCGACAGTTCTGCCCACGATGGTAATCCGTTGGCCGTGTTCCAGCCAGGTACCGATCTCCACGGGGGGCATCTCCATGCCCGGGACCGAGAATGTGGCCATGATCTCGGGTGTCTCGTAAAACAAACGGTCTTCCGCATGCGCAAAAGTCGGTACCGAGGCCAGGTTGAACTTTTGCCCATCAAGGGTGTGATCCCAGTGACCATGCGTGAGATAGAGCCCACTGATCCGGTATCCTGACTTGGCAGAAAGGGTCTCGACCGTTGCCCAGGCATTCAGCGGGGCGTCAAAAACGGCCATTTCCTGCGTCTCCGTGTTGCTCACCACGTAACACTGCGTCCCGATGGGCGGCAGCTCAAAACTTTGCACAGCTATGCTCATTGCCCCTTGAAGGTAGGGATCATCCCCCTTTGAGCAATCCTTGAGGGCGATTTTTTATGGATCGCCACGCCCTTGACTAATTGCTGAAATCACATCTTAACGGAGACTTTCAATTTTGAAGCGCCCCCGCGACCGATTCGATGAAAGACATGACACCACTGGAAGAAATCCGACATTCCTCAGCCCACGTTCTGGCAACGGCCGTCCTGCGCCTGTTCCCCGAGGCCAAACTCGACATTGGGCCGCCCACGGAAACCGGATTCTACTACGACTTTGATCTGGACCACACTTTCACCTTTGAAGACCTCGAGCGCATCGAGGGGGAAATGAAGAAGGTCATTAAGGAAAACCAGCGTTTTGAACGTTTTGAGACCAGCCGCGAGGAAGCCGTCAAGCTGATCAAGGAAATGGGTCAGGACACCTACAAACTGGGACGTCTGGACGACATCCCGGAGGGGGATACCATCAGTTTTTACCGCAACGGGGAATTCGTCGACCTCTGCGCTGGCACCCACGTGAACTACACCAAGAAGATCAAGGCCTTCAAGCTGTTGAATATCGCCGGTGCCTACCACCGTGGGGACGAAAAAAACAAGCAGTTGCAACGCATTTACGGAACCGCCTACGCCAGCAAGGAGGAATTGGCCGAGCATATGGAGCGTCTGGAGGAGGCCAGGAAGCGCGACCACCGGAAACTCGGACGCGATCTGCAGCTCTTCCACATTGATGAAGCGGTCGGGCAAGGCCTTATTCTCTGGACAGCCAAGGGTTCCATCATTCGCCAGGAACTTCAGGATTTCATTGCCGATGAATTGCGCAAGCAGGGATACTCCCAGGTTTTCACGCCCCATATTGGCAAGCTGGGGCTGTACAGGACCAGCGGACACTTCCCGTACTACAAGGAATCCCAGTTTGCCCCCGTTATTGAGCGGGATGAACTGGACAAGCTTTCCCATGAAGGTTGCTCATGCGCGGAACTGAGTAACAAGGTGGATGCAGGCGAGGTCGACGGCTTCCTGCTCAAGCCGATGAACTGCCCCATGCACATCAAGATCTTCGATTCCCAGCCACACAGTTACCGGGACCTCCCGATCCGTCTGGCCGAATTCGGAACCGTCTACCGCTGGGAGCAATCGGGCGAGTTGAATGGCCTGACCCGCGTGCGCGGATTCACCCAGGACGATGCCCACATTTTCTGTACCGAAGAACAGGTTGAGCAGGAGATTCAAGGCTGCCTCGATCTGGTCAAAACCGTTTTCTCCACACTCGGCATGAAGGATTACCGTGTCCGTCTCGGATTGCGTGATCCCGATTCCTCAAAGTACACCGGTGATTCCACTCTCTGGGACAAGGCCGAGGCCGCCCTGCGACGGGTTGCGGGCACTCTCGACGTGCCCTACTCCGAGGAACCGGGCGAAGCCGCCTTCTACGGACCGAAGATCGACTTCGTGGTGAAGGATGTCATTGGGCGTGAATGGCAACTCGGTACAGTACAGGTCGACTACAATTTGCCCGAGCGTTTTAATTTGAGCTACATTGGCTCCGATAACGCAGACCACCGGCCGGTTATGATTCACCGTGCCCCGTTTGGTTCCCTTGAACGCTTTACCGGTGTTCTCATTGAACACTTTGCCGGTAATTTCCCGGCATGGTTGTCCCCTGAGCAAGTGCGTATCCTGCCCATCACCGATGCCCAGCTGGACACCGCCCGCGAAATTGAAACCAAGCTTAAGGCAGCCAGGATCCGTTGCTCCATCGACAGCCATTCCGACAAGTTCGGGGCGAAGATCCGCCGGGCTGAAATGGACCGGGTCCCCTACATGTTCGTCCTTGGTAAAAATGAAGTGGCGGAAGGCAACGTGACGATTCGTTCCCGCGTCAACAAGGAGGACGAAGGCACCGTTTCCACCATTGAAGCAATTGACTTAATCCTGACCCGCATCGCCGAGAAGGCGCTGCCGGTTGCCTGATACTTTTTCATGATACGACGGTGAACGGTTATCAACACATACACGAGAATTGGACCCTCACCAAGGCACAGCAGACCTATGGTGTTGATGCATGGGGAAATGGCTACTTTTCCATCAACAAAAAGGGAGAAGTCTGTGTCACTCCGGGAGGGAAAAAGGGTGATCCGGAAGTCAGCCTTGTCCAGGTAATCCAAGACATACGCGAGCGGGGTTGGGCATTGCCCGTTTTGCTCCGTTTCGAGGGAATCCTTTATTCCCGAATCAAGGCGATCAACGAAAGCTTCCGCAAGGCCATGAAGGACTATGACTTCAAGGGAGACTATCGCGGAGTGTACCCGATCAAGGTTAACCAACAGGAACAGGTACTGGAAGAGCTCTCGACGTACGGAAAGGAATTTCATCACGGACTGGAAGCGGGAAGCAAGCCGGAGCTCATCGCCGCCATGGCCTATCTGGATGATCCGGAGGCTTTGCTGATCTGTAATGGCTACAAGGACGAGGAATTCATCGACCTTGGGCTGTCTGCCCGGCAACTCGGCATGAACTGTATTTTCGTCATCGAGACCCTGCAGGAGGTCCCCTTGATCCTCAAGCGATCGAAGGCCCTCGGAATCAAACCGGTTCTCGGAGTACGCATGAAGCTGGCCACCGTCGGTGGCGGTCACTGGAGGGAGTCAGCGGGCGACCGCAGCGTATTCGGACTGAATACGTTCCAGTTGATGCAGGTGGTCGACACATTGCGGGAAAACGATGCGCTCGATTGCCTGCAGTTACTGCACTTTCACCTGGGTTCGCAATTGCCCAACATTCGTGACATCCGCAACGCGGCCACGGAGGCATGCCGGGTTTATTGCGGCCTGGCCAAGGAAGGTGCTCCCATGAACATGATTGATCTGGGGGGCGGGCTCGCAGTCGACTACGATGGATCCCATACCAGTTCGGACAGCTCCTGCAATTACACCCTTGGGGAATATGCCCGGGACATGGTGGAAGTTGTCATGAATATTGTCGATGAGGCGGAACTCCCCCACCCGACGATTATCACCGAATCTGGACGGGCGACCGTTGCCTATTACTCGGTCCTTCTATTCAACATTCTTGAAGCGAGCCAGTTTACCGTTTCAAAGAAGTTGCCGGAGCTGAAGGAAAACGCGCACGAACTGGCCAACAACATTCATCACACGGCCCGCAACGTAACGTCCAAGAACCTTCAGGAATGTTTCCATGATGCCATCTATTACCGGGATGAGATCCGTAACCTTTTCCGCAGTGGTTCCATTGGCATCCGGGAACGGGCCACGGTCGAGGAGATTTTCTGGCACACCATGCTGCAGATCCGGGAAAAGATGGACAAATTGCGTCATCCGCCCCGGGACCTTGAGAATCTCGAGTCTGCCCTGGCAGACATCTATTACGGCAATCTGAGCGTCTTCCAGTCCCTCCCCGATTCATGGGCAATCGATCAACTGTTTCCATTGCTACCGATTCATCGATTGGATGAGGCCCCGACCCGGCAAGGCATCATCGCGGATATTACCTGTGATTGTGATGGAAAGATTGATCGTTTCATCGATCGGCATGAAATTCGCCGCACCCTTCCGCTTCATGAATTGAGGGACGGGGAGGATTATGTCCTTGGGGCATTTCTCGTCGGCGCATACCAGGAAACCTTGGGTGATCTCCACAATCTGTTTGGGGACACCAATGTCGTCAGTATCCGGTTCGATGATGATGGGGAAGTCGAATACTCCCGCGAACTGGAAGGCGATACCGTCGAGAATGTCCTCGAATACGTGGAATACGATTCAAAGGATTTGACCCGCAAATTCCGCCAAAAGGCGGAACGTGCGGTCAAGCGAAAGAAAATTAGCGGTGCCGAGCGCAAGCGCATCATGCACTTGTACACGGAAGGGTTGCGGGGATACACGTATCACGAACCCGAAGTGTCATGACCCAATCACTCATAAATTAACTGCATCATGAAACATGTTCTCATTATCGGTGCCGGCGGGGTCGGCGGAGTTGTTACCCATAAGTGCGCACAGGTTCCGGAAGTCTTTTCCAGGATCACCCTGGCCAGCAGGACAGAGGAAAAGTGCAGGAAAATCGCCGCCCAGATCGACCGGCCCATCGAGACTGCCCAAGTCGATGCCGACAATGTCGAGGAAACGGTCGCATTGCTGAACCGGGTCAAGCCGGACCTCGTGATCAACGTCGCCCTGCCATACCAGGACCTGCCACTCATGGATGCCTGCCTGGAATCCGGTATTGATTATCTGGATACAGCGAATTACGAACCTCCGGAGACGGCGAAGTTCGAATACAAGTGGCAGTGGGAATACCAGGACCGTTTCAAGGAAAAGGGATTGATGGCACTACTCGGAAGCGGATTCGATCCAGGTGTGACAAATGTCTTCACCGCATGGATCGCCAAGCACGAATTGGACGAAATCCATGAGCTGGACATCATTGATGCCAATGCCGGCGACCACGGCCAGCCGTTCGCCACCAATTTCAATCCGGAAATCAACATCCGTGAAGTGACCGCCAAGGGACGCTTCTGGGAAAACGGAGGATGGCAGGAAACCGATCCCCTGTCCGTCAACAGGTCCTTTGATTTCCCAGCCGGAATCGGGCCCAAGCAAATTTACCTGATGTACCACGAGGAACTGGAATCGCTGGTAAAGTTTTTCCCCACGATCAAGCGAGCCCGTTTCTGGATGACCTTCTCCGACAATTACCTGAAGCATCTTGAGGTGTTGCAGAATGTCGGCATGACCCGCATCGATCCGGTCGAATTCGAAGGAAAGGAAATCATTCCATTGCAATTCCTTAAGGCGCTCCTTCCCGACCCGGCTTCACTCGGTCCCTTGACCAAGGGCAAAACCTGTATAGGGTGTGTCGCCAAGGGCGTCAAGGATGGGAAGGAAAAGACCGTTTATGTGTACAACATCTGTGACCACGAGCAGTGTTATGCTGAAGTGCAGTCACAGGCGATCTCCTACACGACGGGTGTCCCGGCGATGATAGGCGGCATGATGATGCTGACCGGCAAATGGCGCGGTGATGGGGTCTTCAATATGGAGCAGTTCGATCCGGATCCATTCATGGAGGCATTGAACAAATACGGGCTTCCATGGAACGTGACCACATTGTAAGCATTCTCCGGCAATCGCCCAGCCCCGCCTATGTGGTGCACCGTGGCAAACTGGAGGACAACCTGCGCCTCCTTGCTGATGTGCAGGAGCAAAGTGGCGCAACCATTTTGCTGGCGCTAAAGGGATTCGCCATGTTCGGGGTCTTCCCCCTGATAAGCCGCTATCTTTCCGGCACTTGCGCCAGCGGCCCCCACGAGGCGCGCCTCGGCGCCGAGGAGTTCAAGGGCACCGTCCACACGTTCGCCGCGGGATTCAAGGAGGCCGATGTCATGGAATCCCTGATACACAGCAACCACCTCATCTTCAATTCATTCGCCCAATGGAAGCGCTTCCGTCCGCTTGTTGAATCGTCGGACAAGCGCGTCTCGGTTGGCTTGCGCGTCAATCCGGAGGTCAGCACGGGTTCCGTTCCCTTGTATGATCCCTGCGCACCCGGTTCACGCCTCGGCATTCTCGCCAGTGAGTTTGAAGGGGAATCCCTTGATGGCGTTGAGGGCCTGCACTTCCACACGCTCTGTGAGCAAAACAGTGATGCGCTGGAAATGACGCTGGAAGGTTTTGAAAAGCGGTTCGGGAAGTATATTCCGCAAATGAAGTGGATCAACTTTGGAGGCGGCCATCACATCACGCGGGATGACTACGACCGGGACCTTTTGATAGACTTGGTGCGCGAATTCAAGAACCGGCATGGAGTCGATGTCTACCTGGAGCCCGGTGAAGCGATTGCCCTCAATACGGGTCTACTTGTCACGGAAGTGGTCGATGTCCTCCAACGTGAAAAACCCATCGCCATCCTCGACACGTCGGTCACCGCCCACATGCCGGATGTCCTGGAAATGCCCTACCGGCCAGGTATTATTGGGGGAGCTGATCCGGGGGAAAAGGCATATACCTACGCTCTCGGTGGCATGACTTGCCTTGCCGGTGATGTGATTGGGGATTGGTCGTTTGATCAACCACTGAAGCCCGGTGATCGGCTGGCCTTCACCGACATGGCCCACTATACCATGGTCAAGAACACCACTTTCAATGGGATCAAACTACCGGATATCGCCACCTATGAGCCTTCAACCGATACCGTAAAGGTTCTCCGGAGATTCGGCTACGAGGATTACCGCAACCGGCTGGGATAGGAGTCGTCCGGGCCGGGTTTGTCCCCGTGCAGATTATCCGCCCAAGTGCTCGCGGAGAAATTCTCCGACCATCAGAAAGTGTTCGTAGGCCAATTCCTCGTTGGGGAATCCATGGACCATGAAGTACCGCTTGATCAGTTTCACGTCCGCCCCATGTTTCTTCAACGCATCATACATGGCATTGGCCTGTCGGTAACCCACGCGGGCATCCTTGCCCCCGTGAATCAGCAGAACAGGTGAATTGATGTTCGCCGCCCGGAAGGTCGGAGACAACTGCTCGTAGCGATCTTCATTCCCTTCGTAATCACCGTAAAGGCGTTCCACCCAAGGCATTTCCCTGTATTCGTCGGCCTCTTTCAAAAGGGTCAGGTCATAAGCACCAGCCACCCCGATGGCGCAGGCCACCAGATCGGGTGCCAACCCAGCTACTGACAATGAAATGAATGCCCCGTAACTCCCCCCGGTGAAGGCGATCCTATCCTTGTGGGCGTAACCCTGCTCGATAGCCCACCTGGCTCCATCAATCACGTCCAATGGAGATGCCTCGGAAATCTCCAACAAGTCTCCCTCCAGTCCGAATTCCTCCCCGTATCCAACGGAGCCCCGGTAGTTGATCTTCAGCACTGCATAGCCGAGGGATGCATAATATTGCGATTCTCCATCGAATCCCCAGTTGTCCCGCACCCAAGGCCCGCCGTGGGTGTTGACGACCAAGCCAACCGGCTTTCCTTCTTCGTAACCCTTTGGCAATATCAGGTATCCGTGGATTGTCGTACCATCCCGGTTCTTAAAAGAGATCGGCTTCATGGGCGTAAGATTCAACTCATGAATCCATGGCCGTACGGCGTACAAAAGCTCGCTCGAACCCCCCTGCAAATCCAGACGCATGAAGCTACTGTCTTTCGTATCGGAACGAACTTCATAATAGAGAAACCGGTTGTCGGGACTCAGTCCCGCGAACACCGGAATGTCGTCTTTGAACATGGACTCAAGTTGACCCATGATTCCAGCGATTCCCGGATCAAAGTAATGGCAATTAGGCTTTTCGGTGTGGTACCGGATTCCCGCAATTTCATCACCTGCCCGATACGTCATGACCGTGGCTGACTCCGGTTCGATGGAGTAGCCCTCTGTAAAAATCGGCTTTGTGACGAATTCTTCCTTTTCGAAGCTGTAGACCGCCACACCATTTTTATCCTCACCGTCATGCTCTGTATAAACCAAGGCGATGTCCCGCCCCACGGCAAAAATATCACCTCCAATATCCAAAGGCGTCAGCACCTTTTCCAGGGATGACGGGGTCAATCGCGCTCCCTCGGACAGTATCGAAAAATCCATGGTGAAGAGATCTTCATCAATACCAATGGCTATTAACTCCGTCCCGCGAAAGAAAAAGTTGTCAATATTGCCCGGATTCAGCCAGTGCTTGATCTCCTTGGCTTTCTGATGCTTGGTAAGCTCCAACAAGACCATATCACTCTTGTACCGGACTCCGGCTAAATCAACAGTCTGGGATGAGAGAAAGAGGCCTTCATGGGATGGAAGCCCGTCGACCAAAAACCGAAATTTCCCTCGCATGTAGTTGCCCGACCATGGAGTGTCAGCAAACCGTGAATTGCTTCTCTCCCCGGGAGTAATCCGGTCAACGTGGTAACCCATGGCATCCCTGTTGTGCATCCCCAAAATATAACCTACGTTGTCGTTGTCCACCCAGCGAGGCTGCCCAAGTGAATATTTGGAATCCGGAGCAATCAGGGTACCGGTCACCAAGCCCTTGGTTGGATCCGACACATCGAACACGACAACCCCGGCACTTCCATTCTGTGGCATACTTGCCAGAATCCGGTCACCCTTCGGGGACAGCTGAAATCCGGAACCCTCAGGATAGCGGGTAAACAGGCGGGCCAGTTCCTCCATGCTTTTAGGGGAAGCCGCGTTGGCAAGCGATTGGATGCCGATCAAACCGGCGACAAGGGCGAGACAGTATAAGCTTCTGAACATGACCCTGGACGGTAATACCCGGAAAAGTAATGCCAAGTAGAAATGCTCCTGTCTGCTCTTACACGCCCACCGGATGCCAGGTGGTTTTCATTTCCATGAATTCCTGGACCGCATAAGGTGATCCATCACCGAGGGCACCATGCTCAAACCGCACCCGCTTCAGGGAGTCGGCGGCCTGCTCCTGAATCGATTTTTCCAATTCGCTGGAAAGATTCAATCCGAGGACGCCATCCACAGCCCTGTGGGATGCTACCGTACCAGCCAGGTCACCAGCTGATCCGGTGAGGATGTTGACACAGCCCCCGGGCAGGTCACTGGTGTGCCAAATCTCACCCAGGGAGGATGCGCTCAGAGGAACCGATTCACAACCGGCCAGAATCACCGCATTGCCACCGGCCAAAAGACGGCTGCAAGCATCGACAATTCCCAATAGGCCAACTCCTCTACCGGCTAATACGGCAATAACACCGGTACACTCGGGCACAGTGAAACAAAAATGCGGACTGGCCACGGGATTGACTGATGAAAACAACGGGCCCACCTTATCGGTCCAGCCAGCATAGTAAACCAGCCTGTCAATGGTCGCCTGGACCTCCTTACGGGCGGCTCCCTTGCTTGCTCCCTGTAGTTGCAATTCCTCTACAAACTGCGCGGCGCGCCCCTCCAGCATTTCGGCCGCACGATAAAGGATTTGCCCGCGCAGGTAAGGCGTCGCCTTTTTCCACGCCTTGAGGCCGGGTGCCGCGGCGACGACAGCATCCCGGAAATCCTTCCGACTGGCTTTACAGTAGGCAGCTACCGGTTTTCCTTTCTTGTCAACCGCCTGCAGCGTCTGGCCACTCTCAGAACGGGGAAACTTTCCCCCGATATAAAGCTTGTAGGTCTTCTTCACTGAAATTCTTTCTGCCATTTTCAATCCCTTGTCGATCGTCCCTGTCTCTCGCCCCTAATCCAATTTCACATACGGTTGCAGGCCGTGCAAACCGCCTTCCCTGCCAATGCCGCTTTCCTTGTATCCGCCAAACGGGGCTGTCGGATCAAACTTGTTAAACGTGTTCGCCCAGATGACCCCGGCCTCCATGGCCTCAGTCACCTTGAAAATCTTTGATCCCTTGTCGGTCCAGACTCCGCCACTCAGCCCATAGCGCGTATTGTTGGCTTTCTCTATGGCCTCGTCCGGATTCCTGAAAGTCTGGACGGCCAACACCGGACCGAAGACCTCCTCACGGACGATCCGGCAACTTTGCGGAGCATTGCGAATGATCGTCGGGGCACACCAAAACCCCTTTTCCGGCAAAGTCTGTCCTCCGTCGACGATATCCAGGCCCTCTTCACGGGCTTCCTGCAAATAGCCACTGATCTTGTCGAACTGGGGAGCATTGTTGATCGCCCCGATGTCCGTGTTCTTGTCCAGGGGATCCCCCACGATCAAATGGCGCATCCGGAACTCCAGTTTGCGCAGGAAGGTATCCGCAATCCCCTCTTGGACAAGTAAACGTGAACCGGCACAACAAACATGCCCTTGATTGAAAAAGATGCCATTGACCACACCTTCAACCGCCTGGTCGATGGCCGCATCCTCAAAGATGATGTGAGCAGCCTTCCCACCCAATTCCAGCGTGTAGGATTTGCCCGACCCGGCCAGCGACGCCTGAATACCTTTCCCGACCACCGTGGATCCCGTGAAAGCGACCTTGTCCACTCCGGGATGCTCCACCAATGCCTTGCCGGCTTCCGCGCCTCCCGTGACGATATTGACAACTCCGGGAGGAAATTCGGCCTCCTGAACCAGCTCGGCCAATTTCAGTGCTGTCAGGGGTGTATACTCAGCCGGCTTCAGAACGACGGTATTCCCGCAAGCCAAGGCGGGGGCCAGCTTCCATGCAGCCATGAGCAAGGGAAAATTCCACGGAATGATCTGCCCGGCAACTCCATGTGGTCGGCAAGTTCGATTCGGGAAAGCGTATTCCAGCTTGTCCGCCCAACCGGCGTAGTAGAAAAAATGGGCTGCCACCAGGGGAATATCCACATCACGTGACTCGCGAATCGGCTTCCCTCCATCCATTGACTCGATAATAGCCAATTCACGACCACGTTCCTGAATCAAGCGAGCCAACCTGTACAGATACTTGCCCCGTTCCATGGGGGCCATCCTTGACCAGACCTTGTCATAGGCTCGCTTGGCTGCCTTCACCGCAAGGTCGATATCCTCACTGGTTCCTTCTGCCACCCTGGATAGCGTTTCCCCGTTGGCAGGATTCACGCTTTCCCGGCAGTCACCCTTGGCGGATTCAACAAACTGGTTGTCGATAAATAGCCCATACTGATCGGAAATATTCACCGGTGACGACTCCGGTGCAGGATCATAAGGCTGGTCAATGAACGAATTGTTGCTCATGGGAATCCTCTTAATCTTTGGAAATGTCCTGAGGATGTGAATACACACCCTGCTTCATTTTTCGAATTTGCATTAAAATATCATTTGCCAGGCTGCTGGCCCCAAACCGGAATAGCTTTGGAGTCAGCCATTCCTTGCCCAAGGTCTCCCTCAACATGACAAGGTATTGGCAGGCTTGCTTGGCCGTCTTGATGCCTCCTGCTGGCTTCATCCCAATCCGGATGCCAGTTCTCCAATAGTAATCACGGATCGCCTCCAACATGACCAGCGTGACCTCCATGGTCGCTGCAGGGCTGATTTTTCCCGTACTGGTCTTGATGAAGTCCGCTCCGGATTTCATGGCGAGGTCACTGGCTTTTCTCACCCGGTCGAGGGTGCCCAGCTCCCCGGTTTCCAATATCACTTTCAGGTGAGCGCTACCGCACGCCTCCTTGAAGACCTTGATCTCGTTGGCCACTTCCTCAAAGCGACCAGACAAAAAGGCCCCTCGATTGATGACCATGTCGATCTCGGTGGCTCCGGCCTCAACGCAGGCCCGGACTTCAGCCACGCGCAAATCAAGGGGCGACTGCCCACTGGGGAAGGCAGTGGCCACGCTGGCCAACTCAATCCCAGTGCCTTTCAAAGCCTCATGCGCCACGGCAACCATCGAAGGGTAAACACAAATCGCCGCCACCCTGGGAAGCTCCGGATCCGACGGATCGGGCATAATCCCCTTCCGGCACAATTGCCGGACCTTGCCCGGCGTGTCAGCCCCTTCAAGGGTGGTCAGGTCAACCATGGACAAGGCCAGCTTCAAGGCATCCAGCTTGCTTGCGGTCTTAATGCTTCTGGACTGAAATCGCTTGGCCCTTTCAGCCACGCCAACCGCATCAATCGTTATTTGGTTTTCACCCATGGGTCCTCATTCTTCTTTAATAAATACAACAGGGCAATCCTGTTCATTCTTCATCCAGAAAGTCCTTGTGCTTCCGATACAGTCCACGGAACTGATGATAGGACAATCCGAGAAGCCTGGCCGCCTCCCCTTGATGAAATTTCGTTGATTCCAACGCGCTGCGGAGGGCGGCCACCTCCATTTCACGCACTTTTTCCTCCAGTGAATCCACTCCCGGAACGAATGGATCCGATGGCGCTGGATTTCGGTTCCCGTAATCTGAGGCCATTTCCTTTGAGCCATTGTCCTCGTAAGGTGAATTGAAGGGATCAAAGGTCACTTCCTCCACCGCGGATCCCCCACTGGCATAGACCGCGCGTTCGATCACGTTTTTCAATTCCCGGATATTGCCGGGCCACCCGTACTGCTCAAGGGAGGTCATCGCTTCATCGGTAAATTCAGGCACGTCTCGCCATCCCAGTTCGAGGGCCATGCGGGTCGCAAAATGCCGGACCAGCAACTCAATGTCGCCCTTTCTTTCGCGCAACGGGGGAAGGAAAAGCACCTCAAAGCTAAGCCGGTCCAGCAGGTCACGCTTGAATTTCCCTTCATTGGCCAGCTGCGGTAGATCCGCATTGGTCGCCCCAATGATGCGTACGTCCACCCGTACCGGATGGCTTCCCCCGACTCGCTCAAATTGCCGGTACTCCACCACGCGGAGGATCTTTTCCTGGATGGTGACCGGAATCAGCCCGATCTCATCAAGAAACAAGGTTCCCCCGGTCGCCGCCTCGAAGCGTCCCATCCGCTGGCGGGTGGCCCCGGTAAAGGCCCCGGCCTCATGCCCGAACAGCTCCGATTCCAGTACCGTCGGTGACAAGGCCGCACAATTCAGGGCCACAAGCGGACCCTGCCAGCGACTCGACAGGTAGTGCAACTTGGAAACCGCCAACTCCTTGCCCGTTCCCCGTTCGCCGACAATCAAAACCGGCCGGTCAACCTGCGCAACACGTGAAAGTCGCTCCTGAAACATCAGAAAAGCTTCCGATTCTCCCAATGCTTCCGTCTTTCCAACACTTCCTTCGAATGGGGCTGATGAATCACTCGGCATTCGTGGTATATCTCACCAAATCTTGGCGGGGTCGACTAAATTCTTTCACCAGATGCAAGTCCTTCTTTTTTGAGAGATTAATAACTTATTACAATTCAGCATGTTACAATCCTAACGGAAAAAGTTGGCACGGGATCTGTTTAACTAAAGGCAATCAATTTCACATCGCAAAATTAACTCAAAAAGGAAATAACAATGGGAATCTTCTCACGCTTCAGGGACATCGTCAGCTCCAACTTGAACGCCATGCTGGAAAAGGCTGAGGATCCGGAAAAACTCATCAAACTGATGATCCAGGAAATGGAAGACACTTTGGTGGAACTCAAGGCATCCTGCGCCGGTGCCATGGCCAGCCGGACACGCGTCAGCCGCGCCAAGGACCTCGCTGCCGAGAGTGTCACCAAATGGGACAAGAAAGCCCGCTTGGCAGTTGAAAAAGGCCGCGAGGACCTCGCCAGGGAAGCGCTTCTGGAAAAGCGCGCTTGCCAGGAGGAATCCGAGCATCGGGAAAAGGAGGCCACTCACTTCGATGAACTGGTCAGCCAATACCAGAAGGACATCGTCCAGCTGGAAGAAAAACTGGAGGCCGCCCGCAACAAGCACCGGATCCTCGTCCAACGACACATCCACGCTTCTCACCGGAAAACAGCACAAGGAAAAATCCGCAAGGCTGACTCCTCGGACGCCTTCTTCCGCTTCGAGCAATTTGAAAACCGGATCGACCGGATGGAAGCCGATGCCGACCTGGTAAACTACCGCGGTTCGAATCTGGAGGACGAATTCAGCAAGCTGGAAACCGACGAGAACATCGAAAAGGAACTGGAATCCCTCAAGGAAACCATCAAGGAAGAATCAAAGGAATCCTGAGCAGGCTTGCCCTGTACGATGAAAACATCACAATGTAAAGAAACCCAACCATCATCGATATGCCAGAAACGCTCATTCCAGTCTTAGTTGTTTTTATCGTCATCGGACTACCCGTCCTCAGCATGACATTGATCAAGCTGGCCAAGATCATCAAGGGAGAGTCCTCCTCCTGCGACTCCTCCAACAGCAAGGGCGCGTCCAACCGCGATGAGGCGGAGATCGTCCAGGATATCAACCAACTCGTCTCCCGTCTGGAAAAGCGGATCGATTCACTCGAGACAATCGTTCTGGACAAAGCCAACCGCTAATCATCAGCAAAAGGAATTTAGAAATGTCAACCTACACAAACACCACCCGCACCCTCTACCGATCCCGCAGAGGATGGATATTCGGCGTCTGCCAAGGTCTCGCCGATTACGCCGACATCTGCGTCATGTGGGTCCGCATCGCCGCCGTCGTCGCCCTGATGCTGACCGGGTTCTGGCCCATGTTCGTGGTGTACATCGTCGCTGCCATCTTTCTCAAGCCCGCCCCGGTAGTTGAATTTAAAGACGAGGAAGACCTCAGTTTCTACCACGCCTATGTATCCGATCGGAAGATGGCCTTGTCCCGCCTGAAACGCCGGTGCGAAGCACTTGATCGCCGCACCCGCCGCATGGAGAACATCGTCACCGACCGTGAATTCGACTGGGACCGGCGGTTCGAATCGGAGTCTTGAGCGTTTTTTCCCTTTACGGTTCCCATCAGGGTGATTTAACAATTACCGGTATTGCTTTTCCAGCGATACCGGTTTTTAATTTGGCAGGTAATGGATCTACACAAACACCCGTTCTTCAAGCAAATGGATGATGAGAGCGTCGAGGCGCTCACCAGGTCCGCCCTTCTCCAGAATCTCCCCCGTGGCACCGTCATATTCGAAGAAGGGGACATTTCCGACTCCATCTACCTTGTTCTGGACGGCACGATTGGGTTCAGCAAGAAGGTAAACAACCGGGGCTACCTGAATATCAGCCAGAGCCACAAGGGTGAGTATTTCGGGGAAATCGGGGTCCTCACGAACGACCGCCGCTCCCTCCGGGCAGAGGCCAAGACGGCTTGCACCATTGCCTGTATTCCCGGCGCTGCGCTGGTCAACTATCTACGCAAGATGCCGGGACCGGTACAGGGGCTGCTCCAATCGATCATCGTTCACCTGCAGGGCACCACCCGCAAGTTTGTGGACGACCGGATCCACCAGGAGAAAATGGCTTTGGTGGGCAACATGACCAACACCATCATTCACGATTTCAAGAACCCGTTTTGCCTGATCAGCCTGAGCTCGCAACTTTTGAGACAACGCCATGCGGAACCGGAATCACAGAAACTTTGCCAGAATATTGAAAAGCAAGTGGACCGTATGGTTTCGATGGTCACAGAATTGGCCGAGTTCTCGCGGGGCGAACACAGCATCAACAAGGTAAAGCTTAGCCTGAAGGACCTGTTCGAGGAATTCCGTTCCCTGAACCATCCCTACTTGGAGAAAACCGAGGTCCAAGTCACCATTGAGGTGCCTGACGTCAAAATTGTCGGTGCCAAGGCCAAGTTGTTCCGTGTATTCCAGAACCTGATCGGCAATGCCATCGAGGCGTTCGGTGAGCATGCGGGGGCGGTCAAGGTGTCCGGGACAGTCTCCCATGCGGATGGCCAAGTGCAGGTTTTCATCGAGGACAATGCCGGGGGTATCCCTGAGTCAATCCGCGATCGCTTGTTTGAACCCTTTGTTTCCTATGGGAAGCGTGAAGGCACTGGCTTGGGTACGGCGATTGCCCGTTCAATTGTGGAAGCCCATGGCGGGACCATCAATTACCGGACGGAAACGGGTCGGGGAACAATCTTCACCATCAACCTGCCTCTGGCAGGTTAGTTATTCAGCTGCCTCCCGAATGACCACCCTGCTAGCCTCGCCCAGCAGGTAGGTCTCTCCCCTGTCCGGGAAAATGACTTGGTGTGATGGGTAATCGTATTCACCTTGCCACTTGATGTCGTATGACAAGGTAAAGATGTGGCGCCCTTCAGCCAGGGGTTCCACACGCATGGAATGCCAGAGTGGGTCAGCATCCGCCGTACGCGTGATGACGAGAGCCGGCGTTGCCGATTGATCATAATTCGGATGTGCGTAGTCAACTCCATCGGACGCCAACTGGCAGCCCGCAGGAATGGCAAATCGAAATTCGGCATGCGGTCGGGATTCATCAACATCAATTTCCAAGGTGACCAGCAAAGTATCCCCCGGGTAAAGTGTGGTATCGGATTCAACGGGAACCACGTTGACATGCGATCCGGCCAGCAAGGTTCGCTCGATATATTTTCGCTGAACCAATTGAGTCTGCTTGCTGTGCGGGCTGAAGCTTGCCGTCCGATCACCCTCTCCAAAAAGGCTGATGAGTATAGGATGATTGCTTTGCCCGGCATCCACTCTCAGGTCCAACTCACCGGGCGTGTCCACTTCGCGAGAAAAGAGACCCCCTCCTTGAGCGTGAGGTTTCAAGTCAAGCATTTGGGTGGATTCCCCGTTGATTGAAACTCCAGCGCTTCCATCAATGGAAAAGTCTCCACTCCATAAAAAGTCGGTAAGCAAATTCAGGAAACCACCGACCTGTGCCCAGCTTGGTTTTTCAAGTGCTTGTGAAATATGTGTGAACGCAGAAGTCAGCAGGTTTTTCCTCAAGCGAGCCTCGCTCGGTGCGTTGTCCAAGGCAAGGTACAGCAAACTGTAATCCCACAATTCCGCCGAGTCCCCGAGTGCGGACTCCTTCAGGCGGGTGCCCAGAAGGTTGCTCATCAATCGAACTTCTTCATTGAAATGGTAGGCTCGGGCAACTTCCAAAAGCATGCCAACTTGGACATGCCCCAGTGATTCACGATTGCGCAGGAATTCGAGGAACGTTTTGGCTTGAATCCGCGAGGGGCGCAAACGCGGGTTGTGGAAGGCGGAGGCCGCCAAGGCCCGCAGGGCAAAGACCCTCGAATCAGGGCCGATGTTGTCGTTTATCAAAACGGATTCGAGATACGCCCGGAAATCCTCCCGGTGGAGATCAAAGGTCTGGTCCCCAAGTGGAGCAAAGGTCTCAATACTCCAGTAGACTAATGAGGTCAGCCAGGGATCAACCGGCCCACCCTCCGTCCAGGCTACCCCGTTACCCGAAGTGAATCGGTTCAGGCGCGCAACAAGAGCGTTGGCCTCCGTGGACGGAATCGCATCGGAGATTCCGTGCGTGAACTCCACCATCGCGACAGCCCAGTCCACCAATGCCACAAGAAGGGGGTCCCGACCCGCATAGGACTCCCTCAGCACCGGCCATATGGAGGACAACTGACCTCCAGTGCCCGCACTGACCAGAATCCGGGTGTCCGCCCATCCATCAAGAGCAAGAAGTTTTCTCCAATCGCTTTCACCGGGGTCGACCACAAAGGACAGCAATCGTCTGGAAACCGGAAGTGCCACAACTGTGCCCTCATGGTAGGCCGTACTGGATGAAAAAGGTGTCTCAACACTCACATTCATCACTCCGGTTCCCGGACCACCGGCCTGTAATGCCAAAGGGAAGCGCTGCATGCGGCCTCCCCTGAACACGTCCGCTTCGACGGGTTGTGATGTTGTCATGAATGAACCACTACTTTGGGGAACCACGTTGATCCGGGCATGCCGTCTGGTGGTGTTTTCGACTGAGAGCAGCATCTTGGCGGAATCACCAGGCCTGAGCAGGCTGGGCCCGTCCAGCGAGGCTCGAATGGGAAGCTCCGTTGATAGTGGCCAGGTCTGGAAAGAGATACCGCCCTCACCATTCTGGTTAACCACGCCCAGCGCCCAGCGCCCGGCACGTGACGGGAATTTCCCGTTCAGCTCAAATTGTTGCCCGGTCTCTGTCCCAGGTTTTTGCTGGAAGTCCACGAAAGACGATCCGACTGGATCAAAGGCATGCACCTCCGGGTATAATCCCAGCAGAGTTTCCATGCCCATCATGCGAACTTCCGCCTCAACCGGCTCCGATCCGGTTCCTTGCGCTTCATCAAGGAGATGAAAAAGGGGCAGGCCAACCCCCATTGAAACCGCCTCCAGTCCACACGCATGAACCTCCTCGTCATGGTCAACCTGTTGTTGTTCAAGCCAATCCTGCACGAGCTTCACTACCGGTTCAGGATGCAGGACGAAGACGGGCTCTCCAGTCACTCCGCCACTTATCAACTGTGCGTTCCAATTGAAGGCGCTTCCCGGATTCAGCCCCCGGGATTGCTCCATTGGCAAGTCCCACAGACTGGAGACACCACTCGCTTTGTGTTCGCAAAGAAACTCCATCTCGCGTGACCCTGCCGTGATGGCACGACAAACGGACAATTCATCATTTTCCGATGAAAGCTGCAGGAAAAAACCCGGAGATTCCGGCACAGCGACTTGTGTTTGCGTCCTGCTTTCCTGACTTTCCAAATCCAGCAGGAGTCCCTTGTTCGGCTCGTCCAGCAAAACCAGGATCTCATGCCCACCATCGGGGGCCTCCTCAACAATCAGTCGTGATTTGTCACTACGAAACGCATGAAAATCCCCATCAACAGGAAGAACCCAAACTTCCAACAATCCGCCTTCATATTGTGCCACGGTATCAGCATCCTCTCCAATAAAAGCGATCCGGTAATGTCCCGGCTGATCAAAAACAAGTTCACGCGATGGGGTTTCCTCAGGAACCATTTGGACCCGCGCGACCTCTTCCCTGGACATTCCCTGCTCGGCAAGGCGGTAATCCGTCCGCGCCGATCCAAGAAGGGAGCGCTCAGGAAGCGCGTTGTATTCAGATTCCAGGATACGGGTGCCGCGCTTTCGGTGAATGTAGCGATTTTCCCATGTTTCCCGCCATACAACCAACTCGCCAGCCGGTGACCGGGCGAGGGATTCAGCCAATTCAAGGTTGTCTGTCCTGACCGTGACGGTTCCTCCCAAAAAAATGATGCGTTCACTGGTGGAAAAGTCTATCAGTGCCCGGTATGGAACCAGGATAAGGTGGGCAACCGCCAGCAATTCATCCGTATCAAGCGGGCTCAACTCAATAACCAGGGGAATCTGGCCAAGACGGTCACCCATTTCAGGCAACTCAACGGCTACTTCACCTGATTCATCCGATCCAAAAGGAATAATATTCTCATAAACGATATCCGATTGTGCCAGCATTTCCCAATCTTCGGGTTCACAAACAACCCGACGATCAAGGCGCTTGACCTGCACCCTGACAAAGTCAGGCCGCGTGATCGCGAGGGGGTCTGTTGCGCGGATACGCATCCCAACTGGAGACGTCGATATGAAGATGTTCAAGTCATTGGAAAAACGCTCCCCGGACAGATCAATTATAAATGGAAGCTGATCGCTGCGAACGAGGTGTGAAACCAGTATTCGTTTGCTCTCCCCAAGCGTCAGGTAAATTGGGCCAAATCCTCCTGCATTTTCCGGAACCGTTGCCTCATAGTAGCTGGTTGTGCCAACCCGCTTGACCAAACTCGGCAACAACTCTCCACCGTCTGGCAGATGCACCAGGATCTGGTGTTCATCATCGCTTGTACCAAGCGCATCGAGCAAAACCCACCGGACATCTTCACCCGGTCGAACATGCCCGGATCCGGAAACCACCCAGGGCAAAGGTTTGCCCACCTCCGCCAAATCCTCCCGCTGGACGATTCCCCGGTTGGCTCCATCAACCACATGCAGTTCCGCCCAATCCGGATCCCGTCCGGTCAAAATCTCTGCCACCCCGGACGGGTCAAAGGTCCCTGCATAAGCCAGTTGTCCTGCATTGTTCAGGACGACAAACCGTGCCCCCGGGACGGGTCCTCCCGTTTCAGCATCAGTAGCCCAAACCGTGAAGTCCCCATTTGTGCGAGGAACCAAAACTACATCCAGAGCGGTGACCAACAGCAGCGAATGTGAAACCAAGCCCTCACTGCGTGCGACAACCCAGTACCAGCCAGCCTCAATACCACTTCCCAGGCTGACCTCTCCGGGCTTCCACTCAACCATTCCATAACGCCCCAGAACCTTGCTTTTTCTAATCACGCTGTCGCTTGGCAACCACTCCCTCGAACGACAGAATTCCTCCATATCCTGGAGGGATACCGGATCCTTAAGTCCGGCTCTGGTCAGGGACATGACCTCAATTTCCACCCGACCGATATTACGGGTGCGAATCTGTACAGTGACCTCATTCCCTGGAAGGAACCGATTGTTAATATCCAAAATCAAACCAGGAGAAAGCAGCGCTTCCAGAGTGGCCCTGCTCCGCCCGGCCAAATCGGAATCGACTCCGGGAAGGGCTGTAGCCCGTCGATAATGGGCAACCGCTTGAACATACAAGGACTCAACCCGCAACCCCTCCGCACTTTCCAAGTCGGCCCATTCCCTTAACAAATCAGCAAACAAGACATGCGCATAAGCTGCCTTTGCATCTCCATTCAAGGCCAGAATCGCCTGCTGCAGATACGCTTCCTGACGGCGGCGGACCTCCGGTGAGTCCAAGGCAGAACGCTTGTGCGATGCGGCCAGATGAAACAGCAGTTGACCCTCTTCAAGCTGTCCCTCCGCGATTCCCAAGGCACGCTGGCAATACTCCCTCAGGCGCAACTCATCAGGAAGAGGGTTTTCAGAATCGACGACCGACCAACAGATCTGATCCAGCAGGCCGATGTACGCATCCCGCGCAACCCGTAAATCCGGGGACACCTCCCACGCATCCAGCACCTCGCAGGTGCGATCCCAGAGGCCGCGGTTGTGCCAACCCATGGAATTCCCCACATGGATGACAAGCTCCGTCTGACCCAACAAGCGCTCGGAAGCAGTCAGGGAATCCTGATCCGCCCACTCCCGCCACTGCGATTCCCAGTCAACCAGGGAGGAGTCGTCAGCCGCCCAAAGGCAAGCTCCGGGGACAGATGCCATCACCAGAGCCCCGATTATCGTTCGCATGAATTTCCCAGAAAACATAGACCGAGCATACACGCTCTCCCTCCCAAAATGGCCTCTTTCCATCAAGGGACAATGTTTTAATTCCCCCCAAATTCACGTCCCATTCGAGCCCGATCAAGCGACCTCAGTCCCCTCGGCCGGACAACCCAGCCGGCGTACTCAACAAGGGTGCCTGATAAAGCGAATTGGGCTCTACTCCGGGCAGATACTGGAATGCAGGGGAGCCGCCGGGGCTGACGAGGTTGGCGGTGACGAAAATCAGCAAGTTCCGTTTCTGCGTGCTCTCGCCCTCTGAACGGAACAGGCGACCCAGCAGGGGCAGATCTCCCAGCACCGGCACCTTGTCGTTCACCCGGACCGCATGCTCCCGGGTCAAGCCCCCCATGACGACGGTTGCGCCGTCCCAGATGGTCACCTCGGTATCCACCCGGCGCACGCTGAACACGGGTTGGAAGAATCCGCTGGGAACAGTTACGGTGGTATCCGAGGCAATGGCCACTGAAGTGCCACCGTATTCCACAAAGCCTTCAAACTCAGTCACCTTTGGTTTTAAACGAAGGCTGATACTGTTGTTTTCCTCAACATTCGGGGTTACCTCCATCTCCACGCCCACGTTCCGGGTAGTGAACGACCGTGGCGTACCCGCCGTTATGGCAACACCGGCTGACCCGCTGTTGCTGTCTCCGCGACCCACCTCGGCATTGGTATCCCCATACATTTCCGGATAGCGAAACTCTTCCGCCACGACGATCTCTGCCGTCTTCCCACTCAGGACGGTCAACTTCGGGGCGCTCAGGAGATCGTTTCCTGATTGGCGCTCAAGCGCCCGCAGGACAGTCTCCACATCCATTTCCCCAAGCGTTCCCCCGTAACTGAGCAAATCCCCTGCCGCTTCAGCCAAGTCCACTGTCACCGGCAACACCGGTGCCCCCTGCGGTATCCGAGGCAGATTCAATCCTTCCCGATCAATGACCAGTTCGCGCTCGTCTTGGCCAATGGTGAATGCAGTGGCCAAATCGCGCCCGGCCGTTCCAAGCCGAAAATTCCCGTCCCCGGACACGAGGGTCCATTCCAATCCCAGTTCACGAAGATTGCGCTCCTGGACTTCAATGAATCGAGCCTCAATCTCCACTTGCTTCACTTCCCGGTAGCGCCTCAGCAACTGCCGTATTTTCTCATGGTTTCTGGGTGTCTGCGTCACGATCAATTGCCCATCCGCCATGGCAAGGTCAGATCCTTCCACTCCTTCAAAGGGGACCCCTGCCCGCTGAAGGAAACTTTTCAGGGAGCGCTCCCTTTCCCGACGCTGATCCTCCGGTCGCGTCTCCTGGGGAGCAAACGGATCCGCCAACGCATCGGCCGGCTCAGCCAAGGCGGCCTCATGGATCCCCGTCAACCGGATGAGGGTCGACCGACTGACGGGATAGAAGGCAGTTTCCAAACCGAATCCGGGACCTTGTCTGGGCCGAATGACCACCGCATCCTCCTGCGGATCATATTCGAAGCCCACCGATTCCACCACGAAATCCATAACGCGCAGGAGACTCAACCGTCTTAATAAAATCGAAACTTTCGGATCCCGTCCCTGCGGATCGATCAGGACGATATTCAGCCCATTTTCATCTTCCGCATGCTGGGTGGAAATTTCGGACAGGGCTTCAACAACCTGGCTGAGCGGCAAGTCACGGAATTCCACCTTTGGAATAAAAATATCCTTTAGCCGTTCAATTACCTGATCCTGCATCCCATTGCCGATCGATTCCTCGCCCTTTCCGACCACCCGCGGACGGGCCCATGCGCTGTTCACTTCATCCAGCAATTGCGATCGTGTAATAATCCGGTTCTCAAATCCCGCTTCCGGCTCATGCGGACGGTCGGCATCATTCACCTCTGTTATGGGCGCATCCGCATTCAGGGATCCCGACAATCCGTAAACCGCATTCACTCCGCCGGACTCATGCAAACGCAGGCTTTCCTCTTCAAGCAATGTGGAATCCATGCTATTGCCCCATTGGCACATAAAGGCGTACAGCACTCCTGCCATCCATTTGAATGTCTGATTATCCATAATTCAATAATTCGGTTAACTCGAAACGGATCCCTCAATCTGAACCCACTTCATAATGCACTTCGGATCCGGCCTGCATGAGCTTTGGCTGGCCGTCAACGATCGACAGGGAAACCTCAAGCTCCGGGTTTTCTCCGCCCCCGGCCAGCCAGAACCAACGCCGCGTATTCGTATCGAAAAAACAGTACATTTGATCATCAGAGGCGTTGAGAACACCGACTATTTCAAACCGCGGGGGCTTGTCCACTACGGGCTCCTCAACAGCAGGCGGCGGGTGAGCCGGCATTCCAAGGGACGCATCAGACATCTTCTCAGGGGAATGAGGCTGCTCAAAAACACTCCATCCAGACAATGGATCATCCAAGAGACCGACCTTCTTTGGCAGGGACAAATGCCTCCAGCCAGCAGGCGAATCGCCCGCGGACCGGCCTGCGCGGATTTTTCCAGCCAGCAAGCCAACAACACAGGCCCCGGTCAGGAAATACACCAGGATCTCCGGGAATATTCCACGTATTCGGAAAACCATCACAAAGACTGCCAGTTCGGATATGAGCAGTTTCCACGCATCCACCAATTTCCTGATTCCTTCAATAATACAAGGTCCATGGCCCGCAATTCCCATGCTAGGTCCTCCTGGGTGGATTCGCGGATACGCCGGCCCATCTCCAAAGGATTCCCGCTCATCTCAAATGATATGCCCGGCAAAACCGATTCAACTCCGGGATGCAACGCCAGCCGCTCAAGGGCACATCCCGGGTCACCCTTGCCATGCGGATTAACCCACTTCAGCAAGCTCCCTATGTAGCGATTTATCGCCAGGAGGTTTTCATCCCCGTCCAAGGTGGCAAGATAGGCCTCCAAATCCTCCACGATTTCCATCTCGACCCCGCGTTCCACCAAAGCTCTTTCGATTGCCCGCAATTCCATCATGAGAGATTCGCGTTTCAGTAGTCCATCATTGGCGACTCCACTGATTTCAGCCTTCCAGCTACCTGCTTTTGCCTCATGACGCCCCCACACGCGGTTGATTTCCTGCGAAAGGCCGAGCAGATCCAAATCGACTGCTGCTGCTTCGCCCCTGGTTCCTCTCACATGGGAGATCCAAACCGCGAAAATCTGGGGAATGATCAACATCCCCCACACAATAAACCCCTTTCTACTCATTTGAATTCACCTCCGGTGGCCGCGTTTCCGGTCAGCCTGAATAGCAGTCCGTGCGAGGCAGAATCGAATTCGAGGTTTCGAATGTTTACAGGCGGGGTTTCATTCCGCAATCGAGCAAACCAAGCCTTGAATTCGTCCGACGCATTCAACCCGTGGAAGGTACCCTCGATTTCAAATGGGACACTCTTTGGCTTCCCTTCCAAATGGATTCGGTTAAGTTTCGTCGCATCCGGCAAAGAGCCTGCCAATACCCCCACCAGATGGAATTGTGCCGCCCCACGGTTACGCGTTTCCCTTGTAGCCAGCCAATTCCGGTACGATTGCTCCCATCGGATTCGCTCCTTTTCCCATAAGCGCATTTCGGAATCAGAATGATCCCCCGACACGTCCGCATTCCGGCATGCACCGACCCACAAGAGCACCCAGGTTCCCATCAGCAGAAAGGAACACCAACGCAAGGCCTTGTCCACACGCCTCCCCTGTCGGCCCTGCTCGATCAACTCGATTTCAAGTTTTTCCTTTCTGGGTGCATGCAACCCGGCCACATGAAAGTATTTCAACTCAACTGAGCCATTATCCGGGTCCCATTTCATCCAATTGGGCGGATTCACAACTGGTCGCACGGCAGTGCCTGCCTCTTTGTTGTTCAACCCAATTTCCGTTTGATCACCCACCACGAATATCCGGCTCAATTCGGTTCCTGTCCGGTTGCGATACAGCATATTGGTCTGCCGTATCCACTCATCCGAGAGTCCCCCGCTGGCCTCCCCTGACAGGCGGGAAACCCTAAGCAGGCAGTCCCGCTCCCCGTACCCGAAAAAGTAGCCTCGTCCAAGAAGCGCAAAGTAGATTCCAGTGCCGGCTTGGTGGAATTCCTCCCAATCATTCAATAGGGACAACAGACAACGGCTTCCCGATGTTACCCGCTCAGGCAAGTAGCTAGCCGGTAATTCCTCCCAGCATCGCCTCATCCAGACTGGCAGATGGTGATTGCCTTGCCCGATTCTCGAGGATGCGTCACCGGAAAGGTCCCCGGGAAAGCTTTCCTCAATGATGATCCATCGTACAATGGCGAAGATGCCTCCAGATATGTACCTCAATTCGTCAACTGCATCGGCAAAGCCATCCGCCGTACAATCCTCGGCCGGCATTTCATGGACATGTGAGATTTCAAGCCCACTTGCGCTGTTTTCCCACACCACGAAGGAGACCCAGCCCTCCATCCAGCAGACCGTCAGTATTCGTTGGCACCGCATAACTTCATCATTTTACCGTTTGCCGCCTGTGCAGTCCATACCTGAAAAAGGGTAAAAAGGTTCAAGCGCTTGCCATTGACGGGAATCCCTCCAGTTTCCTAGGCAATGGATCCAATGCCGTACAAGATCAGCACACTGGTTTACGCCCGCAACAGCGCCGGCGAACTGCTCCTGATGCGCCGCAACAAGTCTCCCAACAAGGGCTTGTGGAGTCCGATCGGGGGCAAGCTGGAGACAACCACCGGGGAGTCCCCGTACGAGGCCGCCGTGCGTGAGGTGAAGGAGGAGATCGGCATGGAACTGACCGCCTCGGATCTTCACCTTTTTGCCATGATTGCGGAAAAGAACTACGAGGACCGGTGTCATTGGCTCATGTTCCTCTTTGATTGCCGGAAAGCGCTTTCTGAATTGCCTCCCCCCATTGACGAGGGAACCTTCGGATTTTTCAGGGAATCCGAAATTGAAAACCTTGATGTGCCCGCGACGGACCGGTCCCAATTGTGGCGAATCTATTTTGAGAAGCGCCACGACTTCGTCGCCCTCCGGGCCGATTGCCACTCGGAAATCCCGCTTTCCGTGGAGACCGACGAGGCCATGATCCTCAAGGAGTCCAACTAATTGATCCAATTCTCAACATTAGAAGACCTACTAGCGAACCCCTGCTGAACCCCCTAAAATGTACTTTTTGCTTGGACTAGGGGGAAGAATTCACTGCATTATTCGCTCAATCAAAGGACCATTGTGAGTACAGACGCACCAGAACAACACGATTTCAACAAGGGCCGTTCGCGGACGTTGGAAAAAGAGGACATCTTTGACTATGCCAAAGATCCCGTAAACGAGGCGATGTCGGTCGAGGAGAAGATTAAATGCTTCACCGACATGGTCCGCATCCGCAAATTCGAGCAGGCGGCCCTGCAATCCTACCAGAAAGGCAAGATGGGGGGCTTCCTCCACTTGTACATCGGGCAGGAAGCCACCGCCATCGGGACTATTTCCGTACTCGGGGACAATGACCACATAATCACCGCCTATCGCGACCATGGCCACGCCCTCGCCGTTGGCATGGGCATGAACGAGTGCATGGCTGAGCTGTACGGGAAGTACACCGGTTGCTCAAAGGGCAAAGGCGGATCCATGCACTACTTTGAACCGGAAAAACGGTTCTGGGGTGGCCACGGAATCGTGGCCGGTCAAACCCCCCTTGGCGCAGGCTTGGCCTATGCGCTCAAGTACAAGGGAATCAAGGGATGCGCCCTCTGCTACCTCGGGGACGGGGCCATCAACCAGGGTGTCTTTCACGAGTCCCTGAATCTGGCCAGCCTCTGGGACATCCCGGTGATCTACATCATCGAGAACAATGGATACTCCATGGGAACCAGCCAGCAACGATCCAGCGCATTCCCTGAGGATGGCCTGGCCTCCAGGGCCAGCTCCTACAATATCGATTTTGACACGGTTCATGGTGAAAACCTGTACGAAGTCCGGGCCAAGACCAACAAGGCTGTTCAGCGGGCCTACGAACAAAGCCGCCCCAGCGTGCTGGAAATATTCACCTACCGGTACTACGGGCACTCCATCGCCGATGCCAATCACCAGCGCTACCGTACCAAGGAGGAAATCCGCCACTATCAGGAAAACAAGGATCCCATCAACGTATGGGAGCAAATCCTGATTGAGGAGGGCCACCTGGACGCCGACAAGGTCAAGGAGATCGACAAAGCCGCCAAGGAGGAAGCAAAGGCCTCCGTGAAATTCGCGGACGAATCCCCCTTCCCCCCACCTCGCGAAATGCTCTCGGACGTCTACCACTCAGTGGATAACCCGGGCACCCACACCAATGAGGGTGAAATCTTCTTTAACGACCAGCTCCCATTCTAGCCATGGCCATTATTACATATCGACAAGCGTTGAAAGACGCCCTCGCGGAAGAGATTGAACGCGATGAAAACGTCTTCATCATGGGTGAGGAAGTCGCCCAGTACAACGGCGCCTACAAAGTGACGGAAGGCTTGTGGAAGCGATTCGGGGACAAGCGTGTCGTGGATGCGCCGATCTCGGAAGCCGGCTTCATCGGGCTGGGAATCGGGGCCTCCTTCCTCGGGCTGCGCCCGGTCATCGAAATGATGTTCTTTTCATTCGTCTATGTGGCATGGGACCAGGCTGTGAACAACGCCTCAACGGTCCGCTACATGTCCGGCGGGAAAATCAACTGCCCGATCGTGATCCGCGGACCCGCCAACGGTGGGACCAATGTTGGAGCGACACACTCCCACACACCGGAGAACATGATCGCCAATTATCCCGGACTGAAGGTGGTCTGCCCGGCCACTCCGGCCGATGTCAAAGGTCTCATGAAAAGCTCCATCCGGGACAATGATCCGGTGTTTTTCATGGAAAGCACCCTCCTCTACGGTGAAGAAGGTGAAGTGCCGGATGACGAGGATTTCACCATCCCGCTTGGCAAGGCGGATGTGAAGCGTGAAGGGACGGACATTACCCTGATCGCCCACGGTGGATGTGTCCTGACTGCCCTGAAGGCGGCCGAAAAGCTCAAGAAGGAAAACAACGTGGATGCGGAAGTCGTGGACCTTCGAAGCATTCGCCCGCTGGACAAGGAAGC